>VFQP010003061.1_pt1 | contig 17565 bp, 16 predicted proteins | sample 3512351 | NCBI WGS metagenome assembly VFQP01 (sample SAMN10412372, study PRJNA504923) | tailings metagenome | isolation source: Relicate 1 Philex TSF1 revegetated site | place: Philippines: Tuba, Benguet | collected 2017-08-29
TGACCATGACGGCGTTGGCCTCGGGGCCAAAGTAGCGCACGCGCGCCACGTGGCCCTCCGACACGAGCGTCCACAGCTGCGTGTACGTCAGCTCCTGCTCACCGCACGCACACGTGCAGCAGCCGAGGCAAACATGTGAAGCTGCAGACGGGCGCTGCCAAAATCGTCCTCGTGCCGCGGACCGCTGCTGAGATCAGCCCAGGCAGGGGCGCAGGCGGTGGGTGGGGACGCACCGCCATGGTTTGCTCGACGCGCCAGGCCGTGTTGAGCGCGGCGGGGTCGCCCAGCACCGTCAGGTATTCCTCCACCACCTCGGTGGTGAAGGCGTCGTCCACAATGTCCTCGGTGCGGATCGCCTCCTTCTCCTCTTGCACTGCGCCACACAGCGCACACCACGGTGGGGCCGCAAAGTGCCAGCGTGAGCCCCTCCTCCCGCCTCCTCTTCGTGTGTGCGCCGCCGGGCTGCGGGCGGCAGCGTGCCGCGCTGTGCCTGCCCCCATTCCTCCCCTGAAGCCCCAAGTGTGTCCACAGCGCGTGCCTCTCACCGTCGTCGGCAAAGAGCGCCTCGGCCAGCTTCTCCTCAAAGTCCTTGTTGTCGGCGCCCTTGGTCACGCCGTCCTCCAGGTCCTGCGGGCACACGCGCACCGCAGGGGGTGGGTGCACACCAAGCGTGGGGCGTTGCGGTGGGCGAGCGTGGGGCACCAAGGACTCGGAATGCGGACGCACCTGCTGGATGGCCTGCTCAATCATGAACTGCTTGATGCCCAGGTCAAAGTCCTCGTTGTCGTACTGGTCCATGATGGCGGCGATTTGCTCGGCCAGCTGCACAGTCATGCGCCAGGGCCGACCGGACGCGCACAGCTCGGGAACGACGTGTGTGCACAGGACGGCCCGGCTGCACACCCACCACCCAGCCCGCCGCAAGGCGCGCGCTGACTCACGTCGTCCCTGCTCATGCGCGTGGGTATGCTGTTGGGGTCGTAGAGCTGCGAGCCCATGACGTCGTCGTAGTCGAGCGGCACGCCCTTGGCCGCCAGCGACGCGTAGGCGTCCGCCTGCTCCTTGCTGCGGGCGCGAAGGCAGGACGCGCCCCACGTGCTTCACCAATGCTGCTGCTGCTTGCAGCCTGAGCAGCAGAGCGGAGCGGATCCACCGCGCCCGTCCCCACACCTGCGGGGCGCCGCCTTGCCGCCGCCGTTGCCGGCGCCCTTGGCTGAGCTGGTGGCGGCCTCAGCGAGGTCCAGCCCAGTGTGCCTCCAGCCTCTGCTGCTCGCCGCTCTGCTGCTGCTGCTGCTGCTGGCTGTGTGCATGGCGCGGCTGGTGCTGGCTGCCTGCGGCCCGTGGGCCGAGCGCTGCGAGGCGTCGCGCTCATGCTGCTCCCCGTCACGCTGCGCCGTCGTCGCCACGGGGGCGGTGCTGCTCGCCAGGCCATCCTGGTGCGCGCTGCGAGGGGCGATCGGCACGGCAAGCGACGAGACGATCCGATGGATGCACGAAAGGCAGCGGCATGCCGCGGACGAGCTGGTCGTGCACGCATCGCCGGCATCGCCCCCTGCACGGCGCTGGGGTTTCCTCGATCCCCAAAAGACGCAGCCGCCAGGTCGAGCGGCCCGCACCTGTGCGCCAGAGCTGCCCGCGGAGAGAGCAGGCCACTGGCTGCGATGAACACGGCCGCTCCGCCCAGCAGTCGCACGAGCATCGCCGCTGCTGCGCGCGCCCATGATGACCTGCTGCCTTCATCGAGAGCTGCAGGCGCCCGCGGCGCCTGCTCGTCCCGATGGCTCGCTGAGCACGCGACGCTGGAGTGCGCGCGCCTCACGCTGCGGAAGGCGCCCGGCAGCGCCACGAGCCTGCAGCTGTGCGCCCGCAGGCTTCGCGGCGCGAGCAGCGCTGCGGGCGGGGGCAGGCAGCAGCAGCGCCTGGTGCCTGGCGCCAGCAGCGCCGGGCCCTGACGTAGCTGCTGCATCCTGCTTTCTGATGCTGCTGTTGGTGCGCGGCCTGGTGGCGGCAGCGTGCCGTCTGGACCTCGAGGGTTGCACGCCCTCGAGCCGCGGAGCAAGGGCAACGCAACGGAGGAAGCAGTCAGGCCTCGCCCTCGTCCTGCTCTGGGATCACCTGCAATGAGGCCATGAGGAGCGGCAGAGGCAGCGTGCGCGTGACGAGAAGTCACGGCGACCCGCGCATGTACACCCAAGCGCGCCTCACTGACTCACGTGGAAGGCGAGGTTCTCTGACGCGCGCGTGAGGGGGTCCTTGCTGGTGTCGGTGCCTTCCCGGACGACGGCCAGCGCGCAGTGCAGGTTGTGCGCCAGGTACTCGCTCACGCTGCCCAGCCCCACAAAGCTCAGCAGGCTGCGCTGCACGGCGCCCAGCCCCCGGCACCCCGCCACCACAACCTGCACAGCAACGCACGCGCGCGAATGGATTGAAGCGCACTGCTTGTGCTTGTGCTGTAAGCGCCTGCAACTTTGACGAGGGCTCTCCACCGGTCCCTTGAAGGACTCACGTCGATGTCCTTGTCCTTGGCGTACGTGGTGAGCGCCAGGCCAATGTCGTTGGCCCCGCCCGCCGGCGTGAGCACGTGCGGGATGATCTTGGTGCGCGTCACCCCGTGCGACACCTGTGGCAGAGGTGCTTGTGCGTGCAGGGTGGTGCGAGAGACGCGGCCAGTCGCAGTGAACAGCAACCAGGCCCGGCGCCGGTGCAGCACATCTCTCACCGCCAGCTCCACGGCCTTGTCCACCACTTGCTGCGCCGCCTCGAGCGCCTTGTCCAGCTGCTCGCGCGCGTTTTGCGCCTGCATGGCCGCCAGCGTCGCCTCCTCGTCCAGCACCTGCGCCCAGTGCATGGCAAGAGCACCACGGCGTCGCGACCTGCCCACCACAACCGCCACCAGCCCATGCCTGTGAGCAGGGCGGTGGGGGGTGTCGTGCTCTTGAGCGCACCAGGAGGGCGGGCGAGAGCGCCACGCTGACGACGTGCACGTGGTCGTGCGCCGTCACGACGTTGTCCAGCGCCCACAGCAGCGCCGACGCGCTGATGGGCGAGTCGTCAAACGCCACGCACACGTGCTTGGACAGCTGCGCAGCGCGCGAAGTTGGGGGAGGGCGCGGCACCGTCACGACCAAGCGCCACGGGAGCGAGGGAGGCTGCGACTGTGCATATCGCTCCATGGTCAGCGGCCCGCCACGCACCTTCAGGGGGGGCGGCGTGGCCTCTGCGCCGTGCGCCGTGTGCTTGGAGGGGTCGGAGCGCACCAGCAGCAGCGGGCAGGGCGTGCCGCGCAGCAGCGCGTCGCTCACGCTGCCCAGGCCCACCAGCGACATGAGGGAGCTGCAGCCACGGCCCAAATGCGTCAAGAGACGAGGGGCACACGTTTGCCGCGTGTCCGCGGGACCACCAACACACACCCTGTGTCCACCGGGCGCGGCGCACCTCTTGATGGCGCCCAGGCCCCGCGAGCCCACCACCAGGAGGTCCGCCTTGGTGTCGCGGGCCAGGTGCAGCACGGCCTCCGACACGCCCGACGCGCCGCCCTCGGACACCAGCACGTGCGAGTGGATGTTGTCGCGAGGCACCTGCGTTTTGGGGGGGACCAGCGGCGCAGCGGCAGAGCTCGGTGGCCCGCAGCGGCACCATCACCAAGTTCAGCTGTCTACGCCCGCGCGTGCCTTGTAGTCGATGGCAATCAAGTCCGTGACGAGCTTGAGGGTCGTCCGGCCCTTCTCAAGGTCGTGCTGTCTGCATGGTGGTGCAATGGCAGCGGCAATGCCAAGTGGCTGCGTGCGTCCACAGTCCCGCAGCGCTGTGTGCGGTGCAGAGCGTGACGGCGCCCTGCTGCTCCGCTGGTGTCACAGCTCACTGTTGCGCCTCAAGGCTCTGGTGCACCGCCGTCACGACCGCCGCTGTGGCCATGGGGGCCAGCGGGAAGGCGCCCGCCGACGAGGGCGACGGAAGGACGGTCACCAGGTGCACTTGGTCCGTGGTGTGGTGCACGGCATGCGAGAAGGCCACGTCCACCATGGTGCGCGAGTGCGGCGTGTCGTCGCAGGCCACCAGCACCTGCGCGTGTGCGTGTGCGGGCCAGCAGCAGAGTCGTGGTGCAGGTGGTGGTGCTGGTGCTGGTGCTGCCGCTGCTGCAGCTTCTTGAGCTCGCCAGCGCGCGGTGTGCACGCGCCACACACGCGCCGTCGTCGCTGCTGCACACAGCAGCGCTCATACGCATGATGTGGCCCCTGTGGCCTCCTGCATGAGTGCGTGCTGCTGCCAATGGTTGGCAGCACCACCAAGCACACTGCGCGGCCTCGGCTCTCCTCTCTGCGTGCAGCTGCCCCGGGACCGCGTCGAAACCTGCCGCAGCTCGCACCGTGCGGCCCATGGTGCCGACGCGAGCCCACACTCGTCCGCCGACGCGCCGCTGCGATCGCCCTCAGCTGGAGCTCGAGCGGGCTCTGCCGCTGCTGACGCCTCTGCTGCCGATCCGTCAAAGGTGCGGAGTGCGAAGGCGATGTGTGCAAACTTTGGGTCCTAGCAGGCAGCTGCAATATGATCGTCTTCCTCAAGAAATGCTGCTCGCGCAGAAGCTCTTCTGCTCACAGCGAGCCGGAGCGCAAAGATCTTCGAGGCCCACGCCCAAGTGGCAACGCGAAAACCAACGCAGCGCCAGCCACGGTGCTGCCTAAATGCCCACATTTGCGCTGGCGCAGTGCGCGCCCCCCCATGCCTCCCCCACAGCTGGGGGCGACGCCAGGTCGGCCAACCCTGCGCGTGCGCGGCGCGTGCGTGGTCTCTCCCATTGGAGTGCTGGCTCGGAGCTGCGACGTGGAGGAGATCATTGGCGACATCTGTTCACCTACTGCACGCTGCAGCGCAAAGTGTTTCATGCAGCGCTCTCGAGCGACTCTACGGCAGGGAAAGCGGGCGAAGCGCGCGAGCAGCGCACACATTGCACTCGTTGCACACATCACCACCAGCAGCAGCACTCATTGACCCGCGCGTGGTGTTCCTCGCGCCCCGGTCGCGTTCCCCGCGCACGGCAATGTTGACTCCATTCGTTGGTCCCAGAACGCGCTGAACGCATAGAGACGACGATGCCTCCAGCGTCTCGCGGAGGAGCCCAGGGGGTCTGGGCGAGCTGCGGGCCGCTGCACACGCAGACGGGCTCCTACAGCCTCCTCGAGGTCTCTGCGCGCGAGCAGATGCAGCAGGACGCGACGGTCCCGCCCGCGGACTACTGGGCCAAGCAGAACTTCAAGGCATGGGCGGCGAGGTGAGCTGCTCCTCGCCGCTCGCTTCGACCGCTGTCTCTCCCCGCTCGCGCGTCCCGGGCTTCCAAGGAGGATGACGGTCCACCCACCCACGCGCAGGAGCCCGCAAGCGCAAAAGGCCATCCACAGGCTCATGCACGACGACCAGGGCGCCTGGCAGGACCCTGCAGACCAGGAGCTGGGGCTGGAGAGCCCGTCCGCCGCGGCACGGCGCCACCACCAGCGCAATCGTGTGGCGACCGCCCCGCGCAGCAGCCTGGCGTCCGCGCCGCCAGGCAGCCTCTACTCCAGCCAGCAGGTCTACGTCATCAGGGACCCCACCAAGCCGCCCGGCTGGACCAGCCCCCACATCCGCACCGCGCCGCCGCCCTCGGCGCCCGCCGGCGGCACCCCCACGCCCCCCTGCCTCACCAGCAGCGCCTCCATGCTGCACGACAGCTCGCTGGCCAGGGCCCGCTCGCCGCCCGGCACCGCCAGGGGCTCAGGCAGCATGCGCAGGTCGCAGGCCAACGCAGCAGCGCCTGCTACTGCCCGGCCAGGCACACAAGGCGGCCCGGCCCCACCGCCGCCCTTGTCGCCCCGTGGCGGCGGCGCCCAGCTGCTGCTGCCGCGCTCCCCGCCCCACTCGGCTCCGTGCTCGCCGCGCCCCGGCACTAGCCACCACACCGAGGGCAAGCTGGCCGTGGTGGTGGACGAGGCGGCAAAGGACGCCGAGCGGCACATCCAGGTGGCCCGCAAGCTGCAGCAGGGCCGCATGCTGCACACGGCGCCCACCCAGACCGGCACCGTCGCCCACAGGTGCGGGCCCGCCCCACTCGCCCGCCTGCCTCTCGCGACGAGCGACGCTGCTCACTGAGCATCAAGGCGTCGATGCGTCGGTGCGCCGTGCCTGGCGCAGGCGGAGGGAGCAGCAGCTGCTGCGCGCCAGCACCACCGCGCCGGCGTCGGGCCGCCCGCTGACGCCCACCACCATTGCCGACTGGGACCTCCTGCTCGAGCCCAACCGCGCCAAGATGATGAAGCGGCTCGACGCCGTCACCACACTGCTGCGCGTGCCCACCCCGCCGGGCGCCGCGCGGCCGCCGCCGCAGCCCGGCGGCCAGCCCTACGTGCCCGCCGCCAGCTTCGCCACGCACCCCGTCACGGGCGAGGCGCTCGCGCTGTGGCCGCCCAGCTCGGACGCGCACGACGACTACCGCCTGCTCATCGACTTTGACGCGGACGTGCTGCCAAGCGTCGACGCCATCCTCCAGCAGCTGCCGCCCATGCCGACATCGGCGGGCAGCAGCAGCGTCACCGCCGTCGCGCAAGCGACAGAGCCGCAGCTCGCTCCGTCAGCGTCGCTGGGCAGGCGGGGGTCCAGGCAGCTCAGCGGCGGTGGCCCTCTCAGCCGGTCGGCGAGCGCCAAGGCGGGCGGCGTCAGCCGGCAGGGCAGCCGGGGCGCGGCGCCGCAGCGCGCGGGCTCGGCCGTCGCGCGCGCCGCGGAGCAGGAGGCGGCGGCGGCGCCCCGGGCGGCGTGGGAGGAGGCAGAGGCGGCGGACGATGGGCAGGCGGCGCCGCTGCGCTCCGTGCCCTCCCGCTCGCAGCGGCAGGGCAGCGTGGGGCGCCACGCCGCGGCGGCCGAGCAGCAGCACCACAGCGGCGGCGACGCCGGCGACGCTCGTGCCCTGCCGCTCGGCGGCGCCGGCGGGGGCAGCCTCAAGCAGCGGCAGAGCGCCGCGGCGGCGGCGCACGCCCTCCCCGGGCGTCCCTCCTCGCGTCTGTCGATGCGCGACGACGACCGGCCAGGCAGCGCCGGCAGCAGCAGCAGCGCCGCCAGCGGCGGCAGCTCGGTGGAGGACGCCGCCGCAGTGCCCGACCAGGACTCGCGCCACCACGCCGGCAAGGGCGCCGGCCACGGTCCTCACGCACCGCACCACCAACACCAGCACGCGGCTGGGGAGGTGCAGGTTGAGGCCAGCTTCGTGGGCATCCTGCACCAGCAGATGGCGGCGCAGGGGGGCGGCGAGGACGAGGCCGGGGACCTGGACGAGGAGATGCGGGCGCACCCCAGCGCCTTTGCCACCATGCAGCAGCACCACCACCACAGCCACCACGCCGGCGACGCCGCGGGGCTCCACCCAGAGGCCTCCTTCCAGGTCGATCCTGCACCCCACGGCGCCGCTGGCGGTCACGTCACTGCACACCACTCTGTATCCGCGGGGGCAGCCGACGGCGAAGCGGCGGCGGAGCAGCACCTGCGGCGCGTGGGCAGCGCCGGCGCGCCGCTGGGCGCGCGATCGCCGAGCGGCGCCCGCAGCAGCGTGCACAGCGCAGGCAGCACGGGGGGTGGTGGTGGCGCGCTCGAGGCGGTGGGTGAGGATGCGGCGCTGGTGGTGGAGGACACGAGCCCCGGGCCGCAGGAGCTGGAGCTGGACCCGCTGATGCAGCACTCCTCCCGTCCCGGCACGGCGGCCAGCGACCGGCCCGCCAGCAGCCGCCTACGCAGCGCCAGCAGCGGCAGCCGGCGTCTCAACAGCGGCGGCGCCGGCGGCGGCGGCGGCAGCCGCAGCCGCCCTGGCTCCAGCTCGCTAGGCCGGCGCGCGGCATGGCCACCCATCCCGCTCGACGCGTCGCACATCCCGGTGGAAGCGGAGGAGGAGCACGGGGAGCCGGCGACAGCGGCGGCCGAGGGCGGTGCCGCGGCAGAGCAGCAGCAGGCGCACGGCGTCGCGCCGCCAGAGGAGGAGGACGTGAGCTTTGATGAGCGGCCGTCGCCGCAGAACCCGGTGCAGACGGCGGGCATCGGCTACACGGTGGTGCGCAGCGTCACGGCCCCGCTGCGTACCCGCGAGGAGGTGGAGGAGGAGCGGCGGCTCGAGGAGCTGCAGGGGCTGCAGGACACGCTGGGGTCGCAGGCGGCGCGGCAAGCGGCGCGCGACGCCAGCCGCGCGGCAAAGGCGCTCAGCAAGATGGCCGGCGAGGCGGCGCAGGCCATCGGCGGCGTCAGCTCGGGCAGCGTGGCCGTGGCGACGCCGGGCGTGAGCATGGTCCGCACCGTGCACGCGCGCCGCACGTCGCTGCCGTCCAGCACGCCGCCCCCCGCTGCCCCCAGCCCGGCCGCCGCCCCGGCCGCTCGCGCGCCCAAGGCGAGTGTGCGCGTGGTGCCAGCAAACCGGTCTGTTTGCACTCGCGCTCCGCTCCTCTGGCTTCGTGCTCCAACGTGACGTCGTGCGCTTGCTCTGCGTCTCGTCCGCGCAGGTGCCGCGCGCCTCGCACGACGCCAAGCCCAGCCCCAAGCTGGTGGCCACGTCGCAGCCCCAGGACTACCGCCACAAGCAGGGCGTCACCGAGATCGGCACCGTGCACATGCAGGACATTTGGGCGTGAGCCGTGGCTTCGCCTTGCGAGCGTGGCCCCTGCGCGATTCGTCCCTCCCTGCAACGCGGTTTGCCTGCAGAGCTTGCAGGCCCTCTTGCCGCAGAGATGTGAAAAGCCAACACACGGGCAGCCTCACTCAGTGAATGGCGTCATGATCAGGCGCAGGCGTCGTCGACGGTGTGAGCACAGCAACCAGCGCAAAAAGTCGCGAACTCTGCACGACGAACAGCCCTCCTCTCCCTCCTCACCCCGCCCCTCACCTGGCCACCAGTCACGACACTAGCACCGCAGTTCGTGTCTGTTCCAGCGGCAGCGGCAGAGCGGCGCGGCGGTGCACGCGCAAAACGCCGCGCAAGCAGCGTGCAGTGTGAGAGGTGGACGGCAGTCAAGCATCATGATCAAAGAGCGGCCCCAAAGGTCCGGGTCGTCGCACGCACCAGCGAGAGAGAGAGCCTCCCTGCCCCTAAGGCACCCAAACATCTGCGTCTAAGCCAAACGTGATGGGGGTGTACTGTAGCGGCACGCTGCGTCTCACACGCCTCCGTTCTCTCCCCACTGCTTTCCTTCCCCCCCCCTGTCCGTGCTCTTGAGGCAAAGAGAGCGGTGCACGCCGGCACCCACGCAAGCAGTGGCTGGGCGGCGGCAGCCAGGGGCGGCGCAGCAGCCGCGCTGCGCCCCCCACAAGCCCGCATGAACCCCAGAGCGCGGGCAGCGCAGCGCAGCGCAGCGGCGCGCCGCCCTCGACGCAAAAACGCACAGGCCAGCAAGCAGGCTCCCACAGGATGACTCCATTTGTCGTCGTCCTCCAGCCCACACACACGAGTGCCACGAGCCAGGGTCTGCGGGGCGTGCGGGTGAGCGGCACCACCCCCAAGCGCGTCGCACGCCTGCAGTCGGACGCGTCACCACCTCCTCCGCAGCCCTGGAGACCCGCAGCCGTTGCGGGAGCACAACGCCAGAGCGCGCAAGTCAATCCCAACTCTCCCCAGGCTCTCTCTCGCGCTCTCTATCCTCGCGACGCTCCCTTCCCAACGCAAGCCCACACCTGCATGGGGGCCCGGCATCCGTATGCTGGGGCGCCCGCGAGGCGCCAGACCCAAAGGGCGCCGTGGCTGCCGCCCCGCTCGCCATGGCGGCAAGCGAGCAGCAGCACAGGCGGCGGAGCTGTGCGCAGCCCCGCTCACGCAAAGCGGAGCGAGCGCCGCACAGCCGCGCCCGTTCGCGGCGCGCCGCCGGCGCACCAGCCCCGGGGTTGCCCTGGGGCCGGGCGGGCTGGGCAGTGGCGAAACCATGATCAAGAGCGACGGCGGCAAAAAGCACGCTGCGAGTCTGGGCGGGTCAGACGGACGCATCACACACAGGTTCGTGAATGCTTGGGCTCCTGGGGTTGCTGGTGAGTGGGTCCCACACGACTGGGTGCGTTGAGTCGCGCCACGGATGGTGTGGGCTTGGCATGTGCGCGCCGCACTCGGCACCTGCCATGCAGTGCAAAACGGCGCGGGCTGCCTGGGGGCGCCCAGGGCCCTGCGCTCCCCAGCCCGAGCCACCCGTGCGTTCCTGGCCAGGGAGAAAAGCCACCTGGCCTGCCTCCCTCGAACGCCCCCAGAGAGGCTGACGCGGCGACGCTGTGCTCATGCAGTGCGAGTGGCAGGTGCGGGTCCAACGAAAGGTGAGTCGCGCATCACGTGGCACCATGCGGGGGGCAGGCAGGGCGGTCAGCAACAGTGAGGCACAGACGCAGTGAGAGGAGTGAGGCAGCGCCTCGCCGCCGCAACGGGCAGCGACAACACCGCCTGCCCCGCAGCCAGCGGCGGCTTGCGCCGCGGGCGACCACAGGGCGAAGCAGCGCAATCAATGGTGTGCACGCGTTGCAGCGCCAGGGGGCTGGGAAAACGAAAGGCGCCTCTGCGTCTGGCGGGCGCAGAGGCGCACCGGCGCGCGGCCCCTGCCGCTGTCCCCGCCCCCGAGGCGCGCTTGATGAAGTCCAGCGTCGTCAACCGCGTCAACCACGACAAAAGAGAGCCGCGCCGCACACATACTGCCCTGCAGAGCTGCTGCTGCTGCTGCTGCGCTGCGCCGCACGGCAGCAGCGCCCGCAGAGGGACTGGGGGATACATAGCAACGGGGAAAGGGGCAGGGCGAGCGCTGCCATCAATCGGGGACTTCGCGCTAAACGGCGGAGAGAGAGCTCCCTGTGTGCCGTGTGGTTCATCGTCGAGGCAAAAGACGAGACGCGCAACTCTGCTGCAGGGATAGGGGCTGCAAGCGGGGAGCGCGCACCCAGCAAGCCCCCCACGCGGGGACCGCCCCTCCCTAGCGCGAAGTGGCGGCTCGCGGCCGCCGCACCGCGCCTTCGGGAGCGCGGCGAACGAGCGACGTCGGCGGTTCGCCGAGCCCGTCCGCGCGCCGCCAAAAACTCTGGCCGCGTGGCCTCGACCGCACCGCCCACAACGACAACGCATCAAGAGCCACGAACGAGGCTGCGGGCCACCTCTCCGACCCTGGAATGAAAGAGGAAGGCAGTACAAGAAGCGCGACCCCAGCGCACCGCGCGGGCGCAGGCAGGCGGCAGCAGGGAGCATGAGAGCGCCACTTCGCACCGAAAAAGGCGAACCGACAGCGGACGCGCACAGAGGACGCGTGCCTGCCCGCGCCATCGCCTCTATCTGTCGTGGTCGCTGCGCCCGCCGGAGCTGCTCCGTCTCCGCTGCCCTGTCCCAGAAGCCACCTCGAGCACAGCCGCCTCGCCCGGCGGCCCGCCAAACGCTCGCCCCGGCCCTCCACCGCTGTCGCCAGTGCCACCAGCCACGCCGCTGCCCTGCTCAGAGCCGGTGGTGGCGGCGGCGATGACGCCTGCAGGCTCGGCCAGCCGACCCCCGTCCGCCGCAGCCGCCGCAGCCACACTCTCATGCCGTTGCTGGGGCTGCTGCTGGGCGTTGGCAAGCGCCCCGCCCGCCCCGCGACCAGGCAGCACCAGCCTACCGTCCGCGGCGGAAGAGCCACCACCGCCCTGCTGGCCGCCGCTGCCGCCGCCGCCATCTACCAAGCCCTCCTCGACCTCCGCCACTGGCCACAGCTCCCCGCCGTGCTCCGCCGCCACTCCGCCGCCATTTCCGCCGCCTTGCCGCTGCCGCGAGTCGGGCTGAAGCCACCGCTGTGCCCGCCCGCCCGCCGCCGCCCCCGCCGCCGTGGCGTCCGCTCCCACCTCGCCCGGGCCCGAGCGCAACTCCTCCTCCGCACCCTGCTGCTGCGGCAGCGCCGCGCCGGCCCCGCCAGCCGCCTCCTTGCCCGGCGCACTGAGCCGCCGCGGGTGCCACATGACGTGCCACTCCACGCCGCCCTCCTCCTCCTGCTGCTGTTCGTCGCCCTGCTCCACCGCAGCGCGCCCACCCGCGCCGCCCTCCACCAGCGCGGCGCCGCTCTGCCGCGCCTCCGCCTGCTCCGCCGCCGACGCCAGCGGCAACAGCAGCAGGTCGGCGGCGGACGCCAGCACCCGCGCCCGGACCAACGCCTCCGAGGTCCGCTGCCTTCCCGGCCCGCCGGCGTCGCCGCCGCCAGCGACGACATGCGTCGCCGCCGCGTGCTGCTCTGGCCGCCGCCGCCGCCGCCGGCTGTGGTGCCGCCGCCCGCCCTCCGGGCCGCTGCCGCCGTCTGCATCGTCGCCGCCGTCCTCCTCCTCCTCGTCCTCGTCGGGGTGGTGGGGGGAGCGCGACGGGGGCAGCAGCTCAGGCCGCGCCCCGACCCGAGGGAATGCGGCGCTGGCGTCCGGCTGAGATGAAGAGGATGAAGAGGAGGAGGACGACAGCTGCTCATAGCTAGGCGCCGTGCCGCTGCTGGCACCACCCTCGCCCGCAGCAGCCGTGCGCGGCTCCTCCTCCTCAGCCTCCATCACCGCGCGCTGCTGCCGGCGGTGGTGGCGCCCACCGTGGTGCTGCTGGTGGCCCGAAGGCCGCTCCGGCGCCGCCGCCAGCGCCCGCCACCACGCCCACGCGCTGCGCGCGCCGCGCGCCAGCGCGGCGCCGGCGCCGCGCGCGCTGCTGCCCCCGGCGGCCGCGTTCTCCCGCAGCACCCCGCCCAGCGCGCGGCGCAGCGCGTGGCCCAGGCCCCGCCGCGCGCTGCCGCCGCCGCCGTCGCGCGCAAAGCGGGACACGCGCCCGCGGAGCGGCGGGCTGGGCGGGTCTGGCGGGGAGGGCGGCTCGGGCGGCGGGCCCGGCGCGGGGCAGCCCATCCAAAAGTCGTCGACAGCGGCGGCGAGCTGCAGCGCGCGGGGGTTGCGCATGTCGATCACGCGAACCACCACCTGCGCAGGTTCACACGGCACACACACATTTGTGCGTAAGGCCAGGACCGTCTCCCAGAGTGAGGAGGCAAAGCGCAGGCGGCGCAAGGCGCACATCGCACGACGAAACGCACCGCGACGGTGAGCCCTACGTAGGGCGCCATGTCGACGTCCTCGGCCTGCCACTTGCACATGGAGGCGTTGGCCCTGGCAAAGTCGACGAGCGGCCGGAGGCACCACGTCTCGTTGCGGCAGGGCGCCGCCACGGCGGCCGCCGCGCCCGCCGCGCCCTCGAGCCCGCCGCCGCCGCTGGCCTCGTCCAGCATGGCCGCCGTGAGCTCCGGCACGTCCCACGGCACGCGGAACAGGTCCGCCCGGAACGCCTGCGTCGGCGCGCTGCCATTGTTGCTGCACTGCTGCTGGCAGTTGACGCACTGGCTGATGCACTCGACCTGGCACGTGGGGTTGCACGCGCCGCCCTTGCAGCACAGCGTGGCGCACACGTCGTCGCCGCAGAACTCGCCGCAGCGCCCCTGGCACGCCTCCTGCGCCGCCTCCTGCTGCGCCAGCGCCAGCCCGTAGGAGAACGGCCCGGCGCTGAAGTTGGCGCGCGTGCAGACGTACCACCGGAAGCGCAGCCGCTCCCGCGGGCTGCTCACAAACTTGGTGTAGGTGAGCGTCGCCGCGCCCGGCACGTCCTGAACGAGCTGCACCATGAACTGCCCGCCCAGGCCCCGCGGCGGCGGCGGCAGAATGGGCGCCGTGTAGTCGCTGCTCGAGTTGAGGAGGTAGGGCTCGACCTTGAAGCCGCCGGAGTGGTTGGCGGGGCTGCGGAAGGTGCTGACGCACTGGCCGAGCGCGCCCGACTCAAAGGTGCCGTCGCAGAGCGTGGGGAGGCAGTTGCCGTAGGGCGGCGAGGGCGGCGCCGGCGGCGGGGAGGGCGCGGGGGGCGAGGGCGGCGGCGGGCGGGGCGGCGGGGGCGGGGGGTAGGGGCAGGAGCAGGTGATGGAGCTGACGGCGAGCTGCAGCGGGACGCGGCCGGGGGAGCGCGAGTCCACGGCGCGCATCGCCACCTGCGTGCGGGCGCAAGGCGCGTGTGTGGCGACGCGCGGCGCCGGCTGCACGGCGCGGTCGAGCTGGCAACACTGCTCGTGCTCTGCACACTGGCGGGTGGCCGCTGCTGCGCTGCCCGGTAAGGCTGGATTCGCCCGCCGGCGTGGTGGGCGAACGCCAGGCGTTGCGCTCACCGCGACGTGCTGCCCCACGTAGGCGGCCATGCTCCAGCTCTGCGTCCTCCACAGGCACATGCTGACGTTGGAGCCCATGCCCAGCGTGTCGAGCAGCGGCGTGCAGCCCAGCGCGCTCTGGCACGAGGGCGTCTGGTCCGAGAAGAGCAGCTGCTCCAAGTCGCCCTGCGCAGCACAGGCAGCAAGCAAGCCACCACACAGGTGCAGGTTGGCGTGCTGCCTCCCAGCCAGGCCTGCATTGCGGGCGAGGGGGCGCTGCAGCCGGGGCGTTCCTGGCGGCGAATGAGGGCACAGCACGGCCCAGCAGGCGGCGCCACAGCAAGGCGCGCGCACCTGCGACAGCGGCTGCGAGGCGTTGTAGACGTCGAGCCGCGCGGCCTGCACGGGCACCTCGAGGCCGTTGCAGGTGGCCCAGCAGGAGAAGCAGCAGCTGCGCATGCACTCCTGGTTGCAGGGCGGCGGCGTGCAGCAGTTGACGCTGCAGGCCGTGCAGTTGGAGCTGCACGCAGTGCTGCACGCCGCCGTCGCCGCGCCCACCGTCGCCTGCACGGGCGCACACACACACCCCACGCAAAGCATATCAGCCGCCCTGCGTTCACGGTCTTCCCCACCACCTGTTCCACCCGCGTTGCGCAGCCAGTCGGGCCCTTCCCCAGCCGCCAACCTCATCGCGGAAAAAGGCACGAGAGAGTAGGAAAAGCTTAGCTTGGTTTGCGCACCTGCAGCGAAGGTACCGAAAAGGTGTCGTCGCCCGTGTACCCCGGCGCGCACAGCTGCCACGTGACGGTCAGCACCTCGTCCGGGCTCGCCACGAACTTGCGGTACACGAGCGCCGCCACGCCCATCTGCTCCAGCTGCAGCGAAGCCACGTCGGCGTACGGGAGCGGCGCCTGCCCGCCCTCCTCCGCCTCCCGCTCCGGCGACGCGTCGCCCTGTGCGGCGGAGTCCGCGCCCGGGTCCGCGTTGCCCGCGCCGGCGCCGCCGCCGGGGCCGTAGGCGGGCGGCGGGAGGATGGCGCCGTAGGCGTCTGTGAGGTTGACGCTGAGGCGGAAGGGGACGAAGCCGCTGCAGCCGGGCGAGGCGAGCGCCGTGGTGACGCAGTCGCCGAGCGAGCCGCGGGCCAGGTTGATGGCGGCGCCGAGCGCGGCGGCGCAGGGCCCGGCGTAGCAGCCCAGCGGCGGCGACGGCGGCTGCGGCACGAGCGGCGGCGGTGAGGGCGCCTGCGGCGGCGGCGCGGCGGGCGTGGGTGGCGGCGGCGGCGACGAGGGCAGCAAGAGCGTGCCGGGCGGCGCCGGCGGGAGCGTGGACGCGGCGGGCGCGCAGCCGACGATGAGGTTGTCCAGCGCAAAGGCCAGCGGGCCCGTGCCCGGCATGCGCACGTCCACCGCCCGGGCCACCACCTGCAGGCAGCAGCGACACGCGCCACACGCTGTTGACCAGTTGTTGCTGCCTCCCTCTGCTCTGCACCTGCAGCTCACCAAGCTGTGCGTGCCCTGCTGCCCATTCCACTGCCAGTCCACTGCTGCCTGCCGTGCGTTGCCCATGCTGTGAGGCGCAACGCCGAGCGAACCTCACCGTGACGACGGATCCGACAAAGTCGCCGAGCGGCAGCGTGAAGACCTGCCACCCGCACTGCACGTCGGCGCTGCCCAGGTCCGCCGGGCTCAGCAGCGTGCGGTTGCACCCCGCCTCGGGCGCGCACGCCCGGTCCACCGGCAGCTCCTCGGACGGCGGCCGCAGCAGCGCGCCGCGCGCCGCCAGCCACGCCGCCTGCCGCCGCGCCGGCTGCACAAACAGGTCCACGCGCGCCGTCTGCACCGGCGCCTGCAGCGAGTAGCACTGGTCCAGGCAGCTGCCGCACAGCGTGCTGCAGTAGGACGGGCACAGCGCGCACGCCGCGCCGCCGCCGCCGCGCACGCCGACGGTTGCGTTGCCGCCGCTGCGCCCCGCGGCGGGGCAGCAGCCGCCGGCGCACGCCGCCTCGTCGCACCACTTGCCGCACGTGACCTGGCAGTCGCCCTGCAGGTTGGTGCTGAGCTGCAAAGCGCCGGCGAGCGACACGGTTTCGTCGGTTGCGGTGAAGGCGCCGGCGCCGCCGGGGCACAGGTACCACTGGAAGGAGAGCACCTGGTCGGGCTGCTGCACGGGGGTGCTGAAGAGGAGCGCCGCCGCGCCGGGCACCAGCAGCTGCAGCGCGGCGGCGGCGCCGCCGCCGGCGCCGCCGCCGGGCGCCGGCACGGCGGGCCGCGTGGCGGTGCGGCCGCCGGCCGTGGCGTTGCTGTAGCGGCCCAGCACCCAGCCCTGCTGGTCGAGGAGGCGGTCGACGGTGCTGTTGCCGCTGCGGCGGAGCGCGGCGACCGTGGCGTTGTCGAGCGAGGTGGCGGTGGTGAGGCAGGGGCTGCCGAGGGCGGCGAGGGGCAGCACGGGGCTCCCGGCGTCCGAGGTGGCGCCCTCGAGCGTGCCCCCGCACGTGTCGGGCGTGGCGCAGGCCTGGAGCTGCGTGAGCTGGTACTGCTGCTGCTGCACCTGCTGCTCCTGGGAGGACAGGCCTGCGGGCAGAAGGTGCGCGGCGGGGCGGCAGCCGGCAGCGAGCGGGGGCGTCAGCGCGGCGTGCGCTGGGCAGGCTCTCACTGAGTCTGAGAACGCGGGCGCTGCAGAGTCGATGCAGTCGATGGGCGTGAGGGAGCTCGCTGGTTGGGGGCGGCGCGGCGGGCTGACGTGGGCGGCTTCCGGCGTCGCGCGCCGCTGCCGCCCGATTGCAGTGAGTGCCCCCCAACGCCACGTCTTGAGCATCCGCTGTACACCGGTGCTGCTGTGCGCCGTTCCCATTCCACCGCCGTCCTGCTGGTGCTGCTCCCTGTGCTGTTTGCTCAAACCACTCTCGAGCGTGCGCCTGAAGCAACTCCGCAAGCGCGCGTCGCTGCTGCTGCCGCCACTGGCGCCCGCTGTGCGTGCCGCCACACTTGCGGCGCGTTGCGGGCCCGCGTCTGACCGGGGGCGGTGACCCAGCGCGCTCCGCCTGGCCAACTCCTCCCTCGGCAGGCGCCCACACGCACCTGGCGCCTGCCCCATCGCGCCGTGCAGCGCCACCAGCAGCCACGCGATGGCGCGAAGAGGCCAATGGCGGCCTCTCCGCGCCGGCTCCTTTGGCCGCGCGCGCCCCATCGCAGCAGCGAGGCTGCGAGGCAGGTCACCTCGCGAGGCCTCGGCGCTGCTGCTCGCCACGAGGGGCTGGACAGACCACACACATCGACTGGGACGGCGCCATGGCGCTTGCACGGGCTCTACGCGCCCTCCTGCTTCGCTCCGGCTGCTCTCTGGCAAGCCCCAAGGGTCAAAAGGTCAGGAGCAAGTGTGTGCCCTGGCAAGCTCAGCAGGCCCTGGCAGCGAGCAATCCCTTGCCAGGCCTCCT
>VFQP010003062.1_pt1 | contig 17553 bp, 17 predicted proteins | sample 3512351 | NCBI WGS metagenome assembly VFQP01 (sample SAMN10412372, study PRJNA504923) | tailings metagenome | isolation source: Relicate 1 Philex TSF1 revegetated site | place: Philippines: Tuba, Benguet | collected 2017-08-29
GCCGCACCAGAGTAGTCTCTTCAGCTAGGTTGAGTGGCAAGCAGAAGGCATGTCAAAATCGTCCCTACAGTATAAGAGGATCAGATAGATAAGCGATCCCAAGGCAGAAGCCGCCCGCCAATTCAGCAATGGAAAAGCGAAAAACGGCGCGGCAAACACCACGGGCAAGACACTAAGCCAATCGAACTCACTCATCTAGCCGGATTCAGACTTAGTGTAGTGGAGAAAACCCTAAGCGCGCGGGCTAGGAAAGGTGCCGGAGATCTCGTCGTGCCAGGTAAGCTTCTCTTCGTCGAAGAGACACCACAGCAGCCCGATCCCCAGCGCGGAAAGCGAAACGAGCGTCCCCACAATGCGCAGAAAGCGCTGCTTGCGGCTCGGCGCGCGGCCATCGAGATTCAGCAAACGAATGCGCACGGCGTGCATACCCGGCGTATCGCCATTGCCTATGGCAAAGAGACTAAAGTACAGCAGAAAGATCGTCACACCCAGACCCAAGTAAGTGTATTGATCCTGCTGCGTCCAACCAAAAGATCCGCCACCAAAGTAATTCACCAGCGCAAAGATACCGCAGGCGATCGCCACCATGCCTATGTCGAACGCGGCCGCCATCGCGCGATGGCTCGGGCCCGCCACGGGAGCTTCGGTGTATCGAACGGTCTCCGCCTTCCGCACATCCTTCTCATCTTGAGGGAAGGCGAAAACTTGCTGATTTTCCTTTGGCGAAGTGGCGTTCAAACCCATGCGTTCGGCGGCACGTTGCAGCGCCCGGGATTTCGCATTCTTCTCGATCACCTTGCGCCCGGCATCGATGGCCGCCGGCGAAACGCGATCAAAGGGAATCACCTTCTTTGGCTCTTGCACAGGAAAGAGCCGGCCCTGTACTGCGGCCTTCTTGGCTTCCGCCTTAGTCTCCGCCTGGGGTTGCCGCTCCAATTTCGGGGCGGCGCTGCCGTGACTCTCGGGTACAACCGTGAGAGAAGCGCCCGTCAAGCGCCGGCCGCAAAGCTGGCAACGAGTGTCGGCGGCATCGTTGTGATTGCCGCAATAGCTACATGCCATACGTGCGTACACCTCCTCTCATTCGGATAGATCCGTCAGTCCCTTTAGTGTTTCGGCCTTTGGTATCAGATTTGCTAATCTGAGACTTCAGTGACATCCTTGTTCCACTTCAGGCACTACACCTATTTATCTAACACAGCACTTTCGGTTTGTCACGTAATTTCTTCATTTTATTGGATTTCGCTTTTTCTTTGCATCCCTGTACTGGCCCAGAATCCACTGGCGACCAATCCGAACTACAAGCTACCGATCCCCCGTCCCAACGCCCCTGCGCAAGACAAAGTGCGCGTCGACGCCGTAACTCAGACCTTAGAAGGCGATTGGCTCAGATTGCGCGGGAAAGCAGTGATCGAAACGACCGAACAGATCCTCGAAGGCGACGAAATCGACTACAACCTCGAGACCGGCGAAGCCGAAGCTCGCGGCCATGTGCACTACAAGAACTTCAACGAGGGCGAAGAGATCTTCTGCGAAAAGGCCACTTATTCCACTAAGACTGAAAAGGGCCGCTTCTACCAAATCAAGGGCAGCTTTCCCGCCAAGATCGACGCCCGCCCCGGCATCCTGACCAGTTCCAATCCCTTCCTCTTCCAAGGCGACTGGGCGGACCGCCTTGGTGATAAGTACATCCTCTACAAGGGCACCGTCACCAGTTGCACTTACCCCAAACCTTGGTGGACTTTGAAGGCGCCGAAATTCGATGTCATCCCGGGCAAGCGCGCCGTCACCAACCGCGCCATGTTCCGAGTGCGCGGCGTGCCCATTTTCTACTTTCCCTATTTCTATAAGTCCTTGGAGAAGCAACCGCGCAAGAGCGGTTTCTTGACGCCCAACTTCGGCAACTCCTCACGCTATGGCCAAATGTTCGGCCTTGGCTATTTCTGGGCGATCAATCGCAGCTACGACGCCACTTACCGCAGCCAGTACTTCACGGAACGCGGCTTTGCCCACACCTTCGATTTCCGCGGCCGGCCGACGGCGAAATCCGAATTCGACTTCTACATCTACGGCGTTGCCGACAAAGGGCGTCTCCTCACCGACGGGACCCGCCGCAAGGAAGGCGGCTACCTTCTGAACTTCACCGGCCAGGTGGAGCTAGGCAAGGGTTGGCATGCCAAGTCGCTCGTCAACTACCTTTCCAACTTCACCTTCCGCCAAGCCTTCACGCAGAGCTTCAACGAAGCGATCTTCTCGGAAGTGAACTCCATCGGCTATATCGAAAAGCAATGGAAAGGCAACGCATTTACTGCGCTCTTCCAACGCAACCAAAATTTCCAATCGGATTTGCCGGGCGATTCCATCGTGATCCGAAAGCTGCCGCAAGTGGAATACACACGCCGGGATTCGCAAATCTGGAAGCGCCTGCCCGTGTGGCTCAGCATGGACTCCTCGGCCGGTCTGGTCCGCCGCAATCAGCCTCTCTTCCAAACCCGCCAACACGTGGAACGCCTCGACGCTACGCCGCGCGCCACGGCAATCTTCAAACTCGCCGGCTTCAGTCTGGTACCTAGCTTTGGCTTGCGTGGCAGCTACTGGGGCAGTTCACGCCGTGACGATCGCGTACAGGGGGAAAACGTAACTCGCTTCGCGCGAGATCTAAGCGTGGACTTCCTGCCGCCTTCGCTCGCTCGCGTCTTCGAAAGGGGCCCCAAGTGGATGGGCGGCGACAAGTGGAAGCACGTTATCGAACCGCGCGCCACTTTCCGTTATGTCAGCGGCGTAAGCGACTTTGCCCGTACGATTCGCTTCGACGAAACGGAACTACTCACCAACACCAAGGAAGTCGAGTTCAGCCTCACAAATCGGATCTACTCCAAGCGAAACGGCGTGGCCAGCGAAGTCCTGAGCTGGCAGGTTTGGCAGCGGCGCTACTTCGATCCGGACTTCGGCAATACTTTGATCCCCGGCACCCGCTATGTAAACCAATCGAGCGTCGATTTTTCTTCCTTCGCGTTCCTCGACCAGAGCCGCCGCTCTTCACCGATTGCGAGTTCCATGCGCTTCATGCCGCTGCCCGGCGCGGCGATTGAATACCGCACGGACTATGACCCGCTCCGCGGCCAGATCTCGAATTCCTCTCTGTCCGTCGACGGCCGCGTTGATCAATGGTTCGTCTCCGCGGGTCACACCCACGTGAACTCAGGAACGATCTTGTCGCCGAAGGCAAACCAATTTCGAGGCCTGATCGGCTATGGCGGCGAAAGCCGGCGCGGCTGGTCTTCGGCCTTCTTTGCCGTGTACGACTACCGCGTCAGCACCCTGCAATACATGAATTCCCAGGTCACTTACAACACCGACTGCTGCGGTTTCTCCGTACAATATCGCCGCTTCGCCTTCGGGACCCGCAACGAGAATCAATTCCGCGTCGCCTTCGCGATCGCCAACCTAGGCTCCTTCGGCACGCTCCGCCGCCAGGAACGCTTCTTCTAGCAAAGTCTGCGGCAACGCATAGCGCTGCTCGACGATCACCAACGCCTGAGGGCGGTTCCACTTCACCGCGTCCTTGGCCGTGGTGACCAGCGTGTGCGCTTCCAACCGTAGCGCCTCCTGCTCAGCCTCCGAGTACTCATGATGATCTGGGAATACGCGCAAGGCCAAATGCCCGAGTCCTAAGCGTTCCAGCGAAAGACGGAAGCTGCCAGGATTGCCGAGTCCGCAGAAAGCAAGGGCGTCTTCATCTTCCACCGGCAGCGAAAGGCCCAACGATTCCTCGGCTAGGTAAAGCGGCTTATCTTGCGGCAACATACGTTTCAAGGCGCTATAGTCGCGTCCCTGCTCTGTACGAGTAAGCAGGAAAGCATGCGCGCGCTCCAGCGCCACCAGCGGCTCGCGCAGTAACCCGACTGGCGGCACATCCAAGCCTGGAAATGGCGAAGCGGCATCGATGAGTACAAGGTCGAAATCGCGATGAAGGCGCTTGTGCTGGAAGCCATCGTCGAGCAGCAGGACATCGGCCTCGTATCGGTTCAACAACTCACGGCCGGTCTCGTATCGCCGCGCCCCGATTCCGACCGCGAAGCGGCCAGAACGAACGTACAGTTGCGCCTCGTCGCCCGTCTCCGTCACGGGAGCTTGATCGCCGGGCAGCAAGATCCGCTGCGCGTTGGACTGGCGCCCGTAGCCCCGCGTCAAGATCCCCACCCGCTTTCCGCGGGCATGAAAGGCCTCGGCCAGCGCCAGAGTCACAGGCGTCTTGCCCGTCCCCCCCATCGATAGATTTCCTACGCTAATCACGGCGGCGGGCAAACGCCGTGACGCGGAACGCAATGACGAGCCGATCCTCCAAAGTCCGGCGAGAGGCCAGGTGACACCCGCCCCCGGCAAGCCAGGATGCGGCACTCCTTCGTTGAGATGCGTCGCGGCTCGCTCCGCCAGCCGCCCAGCCACCCCGCGCAGTGAATCGGCGAGCACCTTGCCACGCGCTCCCATGCCGCTATCGTCTCGCGAAAGCTCCATCACACGCTCGGCCAGATTCGCGGAACTAACCACTTCGACTGCATCCGCCTCCAGAAACTTCTTCTGAATTACCGCGAAGTTCTGCATATACGGACCGGTCAGAATGGGCTTGCCAAAATAGGCAGGCTCCAAAATGTTGTGGCCGCCCCAACGGCAAAGGCTTCCGCCCACGAACACCACACTCGCATAGGGAAACAGCGCGCCCAGTTCGCCCAGCGTGTCGAGAAGCAAAATGTTGCCCTGGCCCTCCATCGTGGAACGCTGCACGAAGGCGAGCCCTCGCGTGCGCAGCTTTTCGGCAACCAAAGCGAATCGTTCCGGCTTCCGCGGGGCGAGCAGCAATCGCACCTGGTTGCCAAGCGACGCGAAGGCATCAAGCACGATGTCTTCTTCTTCGATATCGTCCGCCACCGTTGAAGCGGCGATCCACAAAGGGCGGTCTCGCCATCCTTCCAACAAAGCCGCCAGCTCCGGCGCGACGGGTTTTCCCGCGGGATTGAAGTCGAATTTAAGATTGCCAATATCCTCAAGCGGCCCGCGATAGCCCAGAGCGCGGAAACGCGCCGCGTCACTTTCGCCCTGCGCCCCCAGCCAATCAATGTGGCTTAGCACTGGGCCCCAGAAGCGAGCCAGCCGCTGGTAACTCGGCCAAGCCTTGTCGGAGATACGCGCATTGGCTTGCATCACGCTCGCCCCCGCGCGCTTCAATTCCCGCAGCCGATTCGGCCACAATTCGGTCTCCAGGTTGATGTGCAGAGCCGGACGCAGCATGCGCAAAACACGCCGTACGATCCAAGCCATATCCACCGGTGCGAAGAAAACACCCGCCGCCAGTCCCGCGAGGCGCTGCTCAGCCAATTCCCTGCCCGCCAGCGTTGCGACACTCACCCAAACGGGCGTTTCCGGCAGGCGCGCCTTCAACTCCCGCAGCAGTGCAATCGCACTCAGCACTTCCCCCACGCTCACGGCATGCAACCAAATGCCGCCGGGCCTCGTCCCGAAGATATCGCGAGGCAGCCAGCCGAAGCGCTCACCGAGCCCACGGCGGTATCGCCCATCGCGAAGCACACGCCAAGCCGCGTAGAGTAAGAAGAGGGGAAATGCTAGCAGCCCAAAGAGGCGGTAGAGGAAATATATGGATTTGATGCGCAGTGAATTTGGCAGTGTATTTGGCAGACGACTCTTCGTGCTTTCGAGTATAACCGCCGCCACTCGGCCCCTGCTCGCTGTCGGCGAAGGTTATAGATTTCCGGCAGTTGAAGACCTCAAGAACAAGGTCACCCTCGATGGCGTAACCATTGGCGTCGAGGCATTCTCCACCGCCGAGCAAACCGCGAAAGTCTTCGGCAAAGTGGACCCCAACAAGTACGAAGTTTTGCCCGTCCTCCTGGGCATCAAGAACGACCGGAAGACCGCGCTCCGCACCGCGCCTCTCGAACTGCAATACATCGTCCCCGGTCTTGGCAAAGTGGAAGCGCTCCGCCCCGACGAAGTAATGTATGCCGGCGACGCGCCTTCGCGTCCGAATCTGGGTCCGCGTCCCTTACCCATCCCCACGCGCCGAAAGAAGAATCCCCTGAGTGCGCCCGAAATCGAAGGCAAAGCATACGTCGCCAAGATGATCGCTCCTGGCGATAGCGCGCTCGGATTCGTGTATTTCAACGTCCGCCACCGTACCTCGGCCAAGTTCTACTTGAGCGGTCTCGCGGATTCCGCCTCCGGCCAGGAACTCTTCTACTACGAGATCCCCTTCGAAAACTAATTCGAAAATTAGTAGGCTAGTAATCATGAAACGCCGAAGCCTATTGGCCACTCCAGCGGTCGCGCTAGCAGCGCCCGCCAAGCCTTCCGCCGAGATTCCCAAACGCGTCTTTGGCAAGACCGGCGAAAAACTCACGGTCATCGGTCAAGCCGGTGGCCGCTTCGGCATGGTTAGCTACGAAGAGGCCGTCGCCGTCACCAGACGCGCCTACGAACTCGGTGTCAACTACTTCGATTGCGCGCACTCCTACTGGAACGGCAAGAGTGAAGAGGTCTATGGCGAAGCGCTCTCAGGAGTTCGCAAGAAAGTTTTCATTACGACGAAGAGCGAAAGGCGAGATAAAGCTGGCGCGCTGCGCGAACTCGAACTGAGTTTGAAGCGCTTACGGACGGACCACGTGGACCTCTGGCAAATCCACGCCGTCGGCGAACTCGCCGAAGTAGACAAAATCTTCGGGCCCGGCGGCGCCATCGAGGCATTCGAAGAGGCCAAGAAAAAAGGCATGGCCCGCTTCATCGGTTTCACCGGACACCGCGACCCGCACGTGCATCTGGCGATGCTGGAACGCTATGCCAATTACGACACCATCCTCATGCCGCTGCATCCCGCGGAGCCCGCATATCTGAGCTTTGAAAAGCTGGTGCTGCCCAAAGCCGTCGAACGAGGTCTGGGCATCCAAGGCATGAAGAGTACGGCGAACTCGAAACTTCTCCAACGCTTCAGTGTGCGCGAATGCATCCAGTACGTCTTGAGCTTGCCTGTGCACTGCCTGGCGCTGGGCTGCACCACCATCGGCCAGATCGAAGACGATGTTCGCATCGCCAAGTCTTTCTCCAAACTCGACGGACACGCGCTCACCGCGCTTCGCGAACGCGCCACGCGCTTCAAACTCCAAGGACCCGTCACCGAGGATTGGAAGCGCGACACCACCCAAGCCGCCATTCGACACGAACCTTACATCGGCGGCTAAACCAACCTCACTCGATAGAAGTACCCGCTTCTAGAACGATCTTGGAGATCGGCTAACGGTGATCACGGACGCAATGAGGCGGTGATCTGCGATCGAAGCGAATTTGACCTGGAAGTCTCCGAGCGGCAGAACCGCGTGAAGCATATCATTCGCCGCTACCTGCGTGACCCGGACGATATCGGAGACGCCTTGCAGCAAACCTGGCTTAAGGCATGGGCGAATCGAGCGCAGTTCCGAGGCCAGGACCGCTACAGCAGTTGGATCACACGTATCGCGATCAACGAAGCGCTGCAAATTTTGTGATCGGCCTCCTATAGCCGCTGGCAACCCATCGAACGCCGAAATAGCGAGCGCCGAGCGGATTACGCTCGGCGCTGCCAACTCTCGATTGTTTCGCGCCCGGATGATGATCCGGGAACAGATTGCGGCCTAGTGGGGTGCGGGTCCACCCTCGGAAGGTTTAGCGCCAGGAACCTTGCGGGGATCCACTTGCGGCGCGAACTGTGGGTTTTCGCTATCGAGCATCGGCTGCGCGGGTGATGCGACCGGCCCCTTGTAGGTGGCTGGACGCGTATCGTAGCGTGAATCCGCATCAACGAGGCAGAAGCCAAGGAAAACGCCCAGGAACAGCAAAGTCGAAACGAAGATCAAGCCGTTGATTGGCTTGTCGTCCTTCAAGTGCATGAAGAAAAGAGCGACCAATGTGGCTTTGATGGTCGCAATCGTCATGGCGATCACAACGTTGGCGACGGGCGAACCGAAGTCGATGCGCGAAGCGCCCACGGTAATAATTGTCAGAATCAGGAGCGCGATCAGGATGTTGAGATAACCCTTCCAACCATGCTCATGGCTGTGTTCATGACCATGATCGGCGTGCGCGGCGTGAGAATGCGAAGTGCTCATTTGTATGTCTGTGTGCTCCCAACTAACTGATCAAGTACAACAAGGGGAAGAGGTAGATCCAGATCAAATCGACCAAGTGCCAGTAGAGGCCAATGAGGTCGACGGGCGTGTAGTATTCGCTCGTGTAATCGCCCTTCATCGCGCGAATGATCAAATACGTGATCGCGCCCATGCCACCCAACACGTGGAAACCGTGCAGGCCGGTCATCATGAAGTAGAAGCTGAAAAACATGAACATGTTCGGCACTACGTCAGGCCCGGTGTAGCTGAAGAGCTTGCCGGGAAGTAGACCGTCATGGATCTTGTGCGAATACTCGAAATACTTCACCACCATGAATCCCGCGGCGAAGCCGAGAGTCAACAAGAGGTTCGTGACGCTTCTCGCCCTTCTTATTCGTCGAAGCGCCCCATACCGCCATTACCATCGTGAAGCTGGAAATAAGCAGGAAGCAGGTGTTCAGGGCGCCCAGCTTCCAGTCCAGGTGGTGGTGACCGGCGACAAACGCGTCGCCGTGCTTGGCCTGCATGATGCCGTAGCCGACAAAGAGGCCGCCGAAAAGTAGAATTTCGGTCGCCAGGAAAAGCCACATTCCGATCTTGGAGGCATCGAATTGCTGCTCCATGGTCGCGAAGTGGTGTTGGTGAAAAGGATGGTGCTCGTGATGAGCGCCGTGCGCTTCGATCGCTGCGTCGTGAGATTGGCTCATGAATTCTGTCCTATGAATGCTAACCGGGGACGCCTATACGGCGTCCGCCGGGATCTTGAACTTGCGGTAGTCGTAGGGATTCGCTTCGATCGCCGGCTGGCCTTCGAAGTTGTGCGTGATGGGAGGCGATTGCGTCTGCCATTCCAACGTCGTGCCGGCCCACGGATTTTGCGGTGCATTCTTCGGCAAGCGGAAGCTCGCCAAAAGATTGAAAGCCGCGATGGTCAGGCCCGCGCCCAGCACCCAGCTGCCGTATGTGGAGAATGCATGTAGCGGTTGGAACTGGTCGAGATAGGTATAGTAGCGGCGCGGCATACCCTGGCTGCCCATAAAGAACTGGGTCAGGAAGGTCATGTTGAAGCCGATGAATACGATAATGCAAGCGATCTGGCCGATACGGTCGTTGAACATGCGACCGAACATCTTCGGCCACCAGTAGTGCACGCCGCCCAAGAACGCGATCACCGTGCCGCCCATCATCACGTAGTGGAAGTGGGCCACCACGAAGTACGTATCGTGCAAGTGGATGTCGACGCTCAACGCGCCCAGGAAGATACCAGTCAATCCGCCGATGCCGAAGAGCAGCAGGAAGCTCAACGCATAGAGCATCGGAGTCTGCAAGCCGATGGAGGCCTTGTACATCGTGGCCATCCAGTTGAAGACCTTGATGCCGGAGGGAATCGCCACCAGGAAGGTCAGGAAGCTGAAGATACCGGCGGCCAAGGCGCTCTGGCCCGAAGTGAACATATGGTGGCCCCATACGAGGAAGCCGATCAAGGCGATGGCGACCGAGCTCAGAGCGATCAGGCGGTAGCCGAAGATCGTGCGGCGCGAAAAGGTCGGAATGATCTCCGAGATGATGGCCATGCCCGGGAGAATCATGATGTAAACCGCCGGGTGGGAATAGAACCAGAAGAAGTGCTGGAAGAGAACGGGGTCGCCGCCCAATTGCGCGTCGAAGATGCCGATCTGGAAGGCCTTCTCCATAACGAGCAGCACCATGGTGATGCCGAGCACCGGGGTTGCCAACACCTGGATAATCGCCGTGGCGTAAATGCCCCACACGAAGAGCGGCAACTGAAACCAGCCCATGCCGGGTGCGCGCAGCTTATGTACGGTAGCGATGAAGTTGATGCCAGTGAAGATCGAGCTAAATCCAAGGACGAAAACCGCCATGCTCATCAAGGTGACCGGGCCGGATGTGGTGGTCGAGTACGGCGTGTAGAAGGTCCAGCCTGTGTCCACGCCGCCACCGATGATCGCGCCGATCGCCATCAAGGCACCCACCACATAAACCCAGAAGCTGGCGAGATTCAGGCGCGGAAACGCGACGTCTTTCGCGCCTAGCATGAGAGGCAACACGAAGTTACCCAGCGCGGCGGGTACCGAGGGAATAATAAATAGGAAGACCATGATCGCGCCATGCAGGGTGAACGCGAGATTGTATTGTTCAGCCGTAATGAAGTCTTGCCCTGGGCGCATCAGTTCGAGGCGCACCAGCAATGCGGCCAGTCCGCCAAGGAAGAAGGCGATCATGACGCCGATCAGGTACATAACGCCCAAGCGTTTATGGTCGATCGTGGTCATCCAGCTCCAAATGCCTTTGTGAGCTGGATCCGTCAAGTAGTCCGCGTGGTGGGGGTGCTCAGCGTGCTGAGCGGCGGGATTGGTTATCACGTCAGCCATTGTTTGGGTACCTCTTTACTTTAACGTCTTCATATAGGCGATCACGGCCAACAATTGGCGCTCGCGGATCTGCCCCTGGTAAGAAGGCATGATGCCGCCGTAGCCTTCCACAATCTTGGCTTGCGGGTTCAAAATCGACTCGCGAATGTAGTTGTCGTCTACCAGGAAATTCTTGCCGTCGGTCATTTTGTGCTGTTGGCCATAGATGCCTTTCCAGCTTGGGCCCTGGCCCTTGGTGCCGTCGATGGAGTGGCACGTCGAGCAACCCAGGTTCACGTATAGGGATGCACCCAATTCGTCCAGTGGTTTGCCCTTTTCTTCGGGATCGCCTTCTTCCAGATACTTCTCGTAGCCGGCTTGATCGAGCACGATCACCTTAGCTTGCATCTCCGAGTGGCCCTTACCACAGTACTCCGTGCAAGGCACTTGATATACTCCGGGCGCGGTCGCCTGGAACCAGACTTCCGTGTACCGGTTCGGAAGCACGTCGGCCTTCACGCGGAACTCCGGTACCCAGAAGGCGTGCAGCACGTCCTCGGAATGCATGATCAGGCGGATAGGTTTGTTGACGGGAACGAAGAGCTTGCCAATGGCGCGCGAGCCGTCGGGTTGCTCGAAGGTCCAGATCCATTTCTTGGCCGTGACCTGGATTTCCATCGCGTCATCCGGGGCGACGTTCGCCTGCATGTAGTCGTTAAAGCCCCAGAAGAACACGATCAGGCAAAGGATCAGTGGAATCACTGTCCAGGTGACTTCCAACGCATCGTTGTGCTCAATGTGGGCGGTCTTTTGGGTATTCGATTTTCGCCGGTATTGCGCCACGAACAAGAAGACCACGCCCGCAATCAAGAGGAAGAACACGATGTTCAACCACAAGATAAACATGAAGAGGTCGTCGACCGCGCCAGCCTTCACGCTGTGCGCGCCCGGAAGAAAGAGATTTTGTAACCAGGTCATCTGAATTCCTAATTTCCTGAAGAATCGCCGCCAGCCGCCCCCGCGGAAACGGAGTGTGCCGGCTCTTGCCGTGCCATGTCAATCCGCCAATAGCGGAATAAGAAAATTGCGAGCACCAACATCGACAGCATGCCGCCTAGCTTCATGAAGTTCGTCGCGAACATCACATAACTCTTGGCCGCCGGATCGTAGTGGTAACACATGAGTAGAATCTTTTCGAAGCTGAGGCCAAACTTCTCGCTGGCCGCTTCGGTGAGCGCCAAACGAAGATCGCGCTCCTTAAATTTGATGCCGTAAAGATAGCGCGAGACCATTCCTTCGGGAGTCAGCACCATGATCGCCGAGGCGTGTGCATACTGCTTCTGCGCTTCGTCCAGTTTGTAGCGGAAGCCGATTTGGTCAGCCAGCTTCTTGACGTTGCTTTCGTGGTCGACCAGGAAGTGCCAACCACCGCCGACGGGCTTGTCGAAGTTGCTGATGTATGCTTGCTTTTTATTCTTGGCGATTTCGAAACTTTCCGTTGGGTCGATCGAGATAGTGACCACTTCAAATTCTTTACCGGGGGTCCAAGCCAGTTCCCGCAACACCGCTACTTGCCCATTCAACGTCAGGTTGCACAGCATCGGGCAGGTGTAATAGACGAGGTTCAAAATTACCGGGCGGCCACTGGAAAAATATTCCTTCAGCGTATGAGTACGACCGTCCTCGCCGATGAACGTAAGATTAAGGTCGATCTTCTGACCCAACTTCTCATCGACTCCCGTTCCTTCGGTTTCCCGAATCGACGTGGTCTTGATGTCTTCCAGAGCGCGTCGCTTCTCTTCAGCAGTCTTGGGCTCGCCGATGATTTCGTTCTGCGCATACACAACGGCGCTTCCCGCCACAAGGGCGAGGAGGAGAGCCGGGATGGAAGCGCGCAGGTTCATCGATTAATGCTTTGCCGGTGCGGGAGTAACGGGGGTAGGAGTAGTAGCCGCGGAAGGCGCTCCATCGGCTGGTGCCGCGGGCGCTGCCGTCACCGGCTTGCCCAACGCCTTATCAAGGACAGCCTGTAGACCCGGGTCCGCTTCATACGGAACCACGTTGGCGGCCTTACCGCCATAGAAAACCTTGCCTTCGCCGGCTTCCTTCGCATAGAGTTCCATCGCACGCTCAATCGGCAATTGCACACTGCCCTTGGCCTTATCGATGAACTTGTACTGCGTCAAACGCTCCGTCTCGTAAGTGCGGACGTCCTTCAGGGTCTGCCAAACCGGCGCTTGGAACTCACGGTAGAAAGCGCGTTCGCGCTCCAGCACGTACCACCAATAAACGAAGAAGCAAACGACGATAATCGTCAACACAATGGCAACGGTCAGCAACCCGATCTTCCGGGCATTCGGCTCCGTCCGCTCGTAGCCAACCAGCGCGGCTTCTTCCGGGGAGAGATGGTCAAAATGGGTATCGCTCATATACGTGTTATCTCCCTCTATACATTGTGATGCGCCAGAGCCTGGTAGAGACGTACATCTCCAACGGGAACAATGGCATGTTTCTTCAGGCGATTCCAGAAGAAGAAAGCGTAGAAGCTCGCGCAGAAGACCGGCGCGGCAAGATCCATCCAGTGCGGCGCAAAACCCGTCTTATGCAGGTTCGGCATGATGTTCCAGTGGATATCGAGATAGTCCATCACTAGCATCCACACCGCCATGAAGGCCAGGGTTTTCAGATTCCGCTTTGTTTTGCGGGTAATCAGGAAGAACAGCGGGAAGAGGAAGTGGCCGAAGACGATGAATTGGCTCACCGGCAGCCAGGAACCCGTAAAGCGTTCTTTGAACCAGACGGTTTCTTCCGGAATGTTGGCGTACCAATAGAGCATGTATTGGCTGAACGCCGCGTAAGTCCAGAAGACCGTCACGGCGAAGATCCACTTGCCGAGATCGTGATAGTGCTCTTCGGTGATTGAGTTCTTCAAAACGCCCGCGCTACGGAAGCCAAGGCTGATCAACACAATCGCGCACATCGAACATAGCGCGCCACCAGCATAGATGTAGATGCCGTAAATCGTCGAATACCAGTGCGGGCTCAAGCTCATGATCCAGTCCATCGCCGCAAAGCTGGTGGCCAAGAACACAAACAGCAGACCGGGCGCCGAGTATCGGGCGCTCGAATGCATGTGGCGAATGTCCTTGTCCTTGTCCTGGCTGGTGGAGTTCTTGTAGATGCCCAGGGCGAAAAGGCTCCAGACCGCAAAATAAACGAGTGTCTTAATTACGAACATCTTCTCGTTAAGCCAACCCGACTTCCCTTGCAGAACGGGGTCGTTCGCCACTACATCTGCGTGGCTCCATTCATACAGCTCATGCACGCCGAAAATGAGCGGCACGAAGAGGATTACGCCGAAGGGGATGCAGGCTGCCATCGTCTCCTGAAAACGCCGCACGGTTACGTTCCACGCCGCGCCCGCCATATACATGGCCATCAGGAAGAAGAGCGCGCCCAAGAGAATGCGCGTGGACCAAGCGAAACCCGCAAGATACGAGTGAAAGAACTGCTTGTTATCCATGAAGTAACCGGCCGCCATGGCCGCGCCACTAATCAGCAGGAGGAAGGTAATGATTGTCCGCACCTTACCGTGCAGACCGGCGTCGAGCGTAAAGTTGTCGAGCGCGCCGTGATGGGAGTGTTCTGCCATTTGTCTATCCTTTGCGTTCCTTCTTCCTATCGAAGATCCGACCGGAGCTCGGCCGGAACTTCCTCAAGCGTCCCTCGATCACTGCGTTGCAGCGCGCGCACGTAAGCGACAATCGCCCAGCGGTCCGCTTCCTCCACTTGATACTTGTAGCCATGCATGGTGCGGCGACCGTTGGAAATTACGTCGTATATCTCGCCATCCGGCATCGCGACCACGCGATCTTCATGCAAATTTGTAGGCAGCCACAATGTCCGCTTTGGAATCACGCCGTTGCCGGATCCCGTACGGTCGTGGCAAGGCGAACAGTAGGTATTGAACTTCGCCTGGCCGTTCTTCAATAGCGCCGCGTCTATCTTCATCGGGTTGGTGCCCACATACTGGCCACCTACGATCCCGCGCATAGTCGCATCGTCGTCCTTCAAGTAACCCACGGCGACGGTGCCAGGAACAGGCATACGGTTGGCACGAGCATCGTCGAACAAACCCGCCTTGCGGTAAAGGCTCTGCGCTTTGTACTTCAATTGACGGTCCATATCGTCGTGCAATTCGATGGGCCGCGAAGTCGTTGGAAAGTTGGCGCAGCTGGAGAGCGCCAAGGCGCCCAGCGCCAACGTCAGAATTGAGTAGCTCAGTTTCATCGGGGCTAGTCCTCCACCACTTCGGCGCTCGTCGCGCCCAGGCTGATCAGGAGGTTGCGGGTCTCCACTGCCGAAAATTTGGGATCGCTCTTCTCGACGACCAGCAGGAAGCCGTCGTCGGTGGCGCGCTGGATCCGGGAGAAGTTCATCGTCGGGTGATACAGACGGGGTAATCCATTCAAGAGCAGCATCCCAAACACGCAGGCAAAAGCGCTGAACAACACGCTCAACTCGAACATGATGGGCATGGCGAATTCAAAGGCGAACAGTGGCTTACCCGCGATCACCAGCGGATAATCCACTGCGCCGGTCCACCACTGCAGCAGAATCGCGGTTATGGTGCCGGTCAAGCCGACGCAAATCACGATAAAACCGAGGATCGAACGAGGCATGCCAAGCGCCGCTTCGATACCATGTACCGGAAAAGGTGTCATGGCGTCGAGCTTTGTGTAGCCGTGCTGGTGATGCATCGCCCTGCCGGCCTTCAATAGTTGTTCTTCGTCTTCGAACTCCGCCACCACGCCCCACATATCCTTCGGGGCGTCTGGATCGAGCGATTTCTTGAAGTCTTCGAGGAATGCCATGTTACTAGGCCACCACCTTCATAATTTCGTCGCGCTTGGCCGCCATTTGTTGTTCCACATGCTCCGGCAAGTGGCGGTGTTTATCGGCGGCGATCACACCCTTCACTTCCGAGATCGCGATCATCGGCACGAAGCGGACGAACAACAGGAACAAGGTCATGAAGAGACCAAAGGTGCCGAAGAAGGTCAGGATGTCTACCCAGGTCGGGCGGAAATAGCCCCAACTGCCGGGCAGGTAGTCGCGGTGCAAGCTGGTGACGATGATCACGAAGCGTTCAAACCACATACCGATGTTCACGAAAATCGAGATTACGAACATGAACGGAACGTTCGTGCGCAGCTTCTTCGACCAGAAGAACTGAGGCGAAAGTACGTTGCAACTGATCATCGACCAGTAAGCCCACCAGTACGGGCCAAAGGCCCGATTCACGAAAGCGAAAAACTCATAATCGTTGCCCGAATACCACGCGATAAAGAACTCCGTGGCATATGCATAACCGACGATGGTACCCGTGGCCAGGATCACCTTGTTCATGTTTTCCAAATGCTTGATCGTAACCAGGTGCTCCAGCTTGAACCACGCGCGGAAGACCACCATCAGCGTCATCACCATGCCGAAGCCGGAGAAAATCGCGCCCGCGACGAAGTACGGCGGGAAGATCGTCGTGTGCCAACCCGGGATCACCGAAGTCGCGAAGTCGAAGCTAACGATGGTGTGCACGCTGAGCACCAGCGGCGTCGAAAGACCCGCGAGCAACATGTACGCCATTTCGTAGTTGTTCCAGTGCTTGGCCGAACCGCGCCAACCCAGCGCCAGAGCGCCGTAGATCTTCGCGCGTAAACCAGTCGCGCGGTCGCGAATGGTGGCCAAGTCGGGAATCAAACCGACGTACCAGAAGAGAGCCGAAACCGTTCCGTAAGTAGAGATCGCGAACACGTCCCAGAGCAGCGGCGAACGGAAGTTTTGCCACATCGCCAAGTCCGTGTTGGGAATCGGGAAGAGCCAGTAGGCGCGCCACACGCGGCCTACGTGGAAGACGGGATACAGACCGGCGCAAGCCACCGCGAAAAGCGTCATCGCTTCCGCCGCGCGGTTGATCGAAGTGCGCCATTTCTGCCGGAACAGGAAGAGAATGGCCGAGATCAGCGTGCCGGCGTGGCCGATACCGATCCAGAACACGAAGTTCGTGATGTCCCACGCCCAACCGATCGGACCGTTGTTACCCCAAACGCCGACGCCGGTGTAAACCTGGTAGCCCAACAATGAGAAGAGCATGCACATCACCAGGAAACTGATGATGAAGGCGATCCACCAACTGGCGGGAGTCTTCATTTCCACGATGTGCGAAACGTCGTGGGTGACTTCCTTATAGCCTGTCGGCCGGCCGTCTTTATCTAGGACCAGACGCGGACTAATCGCATCAAGGTCGCTGGTTGTAAGAGTTAAGTTCTCAGTGGCCATTCGCTAATTCCTTTACCTCGATTAGTGCTTGGTTTCCGCGGCTTTGTGATCGCCGCCCTTATGTTCGCCATGTCCACCCAGCGGCTTGCTGGGCAACAGCGCTTCGTTCGTGTTGCGGATGCGCGCGAGGTAGGTAGTGCGCGGGCGGACGTTCAATTCCGCCAGCAGGGCGTAATTCCGAGTGGAAGTCTTCGACTTCGAAACCGCCGAATTCGGATCGGCGACGTTGCCGAACTCGATAGCATCCGCCGGGCAGGTCTGTTGGCAAGCCGTCTTGATTTCGCCATCGCGGACCTGACGGCGGCCGGCCGGATCGATCTTCGCGTTGATCTTCGCTTCGCTAATGCGCTGCGTGCAGTAAGTGCACTTCTCCATCACGCCGCGCATGCGGACGCTGACATCCGGGTTCGAAGCCAGATTCTCGACTTCCGTCTTCTGCTTGTTGTAATTCAGGTAGTTGAAGCGCCGCACCTTGTACGGACAGTTATTCATGCAGTAACGGGTGCCGATGCACCGGTTGTAGGCCATATCGTTCAGGCCTTCCGGCGAGTGCACCGTCGCCGCCACCGGGCAGACACTTTCGCAAGGCGCGTTTTCGCACTGCTGACAGTTCAACGGCTGCGTAATCACCGTGGCTTCATCGTCCATGCCGCTGTAGTAACGGTCCAAACGAATCCAGTGCATTTCGCGGC
>VFQP010003063.1_pt1 | contig 17551 bp, 24 predicted proteins | sample 3512351 | NCBI WGS metagenome assembly VFQP01 (sample SAMN10412372, study PRJNA504923) | tailings metagenome | isolation source: Relicate 1 Philex TSF1 revegetated site | place: Philippines: Tuba, Benguet | collected 2017-08-29
CTCTCTCTCTCACACACACACACACACACACACACACACACACACACACACACAGGATCCTGGTATGCTCAACAATTTGCTCCTTGATGAAATGCGTGCTGGGAAGAGGTCCATCCCCACCACACCGCTGCGGTATGCATGCTGTCGCCTAGTTATCCACATCCACATTCACATTCACAGTGTTCTGCACTTTGTCACTGTGTGTTAAACACGTCCACACATTACCGCACCTTGTCACTGTGTTATACACGTCCACACATTACTGCACCCTGTACCTTGCAACCCCTACAGGAGAGTCACAATACCATTGACCAACAACAGCACTTCAAGTTCCACAAACACTATGAGTACCTCTGCAACCACAAAGAGCCCAGTGGGTGTCACTGTATCTGATTTAACAGATGACCCCTCCTCTTACACGTTTTGTGAACTCTATCGCATACACCCAGCATACAAGGTATGTGGTCTCTCCCCCTCTCTCTCTCTCTCCCCCCCCCCCCCCCCCCCCCCCCCCCACACATCTCCCCCATCTCTCCCCCCGTACCAGGGTCGACCATATCGCTATGCATACGGTGTTGCAGCAAAACCACCATGTACATTTGCAAATGCGTTGGGCAAATGGGACGTGGAGGAGAGGACCTGCATGTTGTGGCATGAACCCGGTACCATACCCAGTGAACCACTTTTTGTCCCACGTACACAAGGTACAGGAGGGAAAAGGGGGAGGGCGGGCAGGATGGTGGTGTGCTAAAGGCACACATGCTACACACACGCATACACATGCTACACTCACATGAATACAGACCAAGGTGGTGCTGCTGAGGATGATGGGGTTGTGTTGAGCTATGTGGTGGGTGCAGATGGGGTCCCCTTTTTGCTCATACTGGATGCTGGCACCTTCCAGGAGGTGTGTAGGGCACCAATCCACGCATCAGTGGGGTATCAATTTCATGGTCAATGGTTGCCAAACAATGTGTAGTTTCATGGTTGCTGAGTAACGTGTAACATGGTCAATGGTTGCTGAGTAATGGGTAGCTTGTTTCACCATAACAGTCAATGCAATGTCGAACCCAATGCTCAAGGTTGCCTTCAAGAAGGTGCATGATCAAGATGATGTTGACTGATGTCACATGATGTCACATGGTTACCGACGATGTTGACTGACGTCAAATGATGTCATATATAGCAAACAAAACGTGCAAGCATGTTGATTGTCAACAAAACTTCAAGTCAATGTCTCTTCTCTCACTCTGTATATCTCTCCATGCAGCACACTCCAATCTCCACACACTCCAATCTCCACACACTCCAATCTCCACACACTCCAATCTCCACGCACTCCAGTCAACACGCACGTGTGTACCCTCAAAAGCACACACAAGTGTCCGCCACTCAATTACACACATATGTTGCCATTGACTCTGTGTCATGACACCATTGACTCTCATGATACCATTGACTGTGTGATTATCGCCATGCAGCAAGTTGTGGATCTTGATACCCTTGACTCTCTATACTCATCCCCTTGTAGCAAGTTGTGTTTCTAATTCTGCTACACGTGCCTTGAGTTGAGCAACCTGCTGCTGTAACTCCATTGCCCTGTGTGGTGTGTGTGTGTGTGTGTGTTTGTGTGTGTGTGTGTCTGTGTGAGAGAGAGAGAGAGCAGTAAGGGCAGTGTGCACACACAAACCATACACCCACACCCACACACACACCATCACCATTTCCCCACACCCAATCCCTCACCACACCCAATCCCTCACCCGTCTGCTGGTGCTTGAGGTACATACTGCCTTGTCAAGTACACACTAAACGCTTTCAATGCCTCCACACCACGCACTTCCTCCTCCAGTAACGGCATCTTGATAAGGTGAAAATCCTCATAGAGCTCATCAAATTGCTCGAGGTACTTTTTCTGCATGCGTACACGGGCAGCCAATAGCTTTGATGAGCCAACTGTGTGGGTATGGGTGGTTGTGCGTGGGGCTATACATACTTCACACACACATCACACACACATCACACACATCAACACACCATACACACACTCCACTACCCATATACACACACCTTCTTCTGGAAAGATAATTTGATTAATTACAATATTCCGACTATCGATTTCAAATTTGGCCAATTCCTGAACCAGTCGCTCTGTTTCATACAGTGAGAGGAATTCAGGTATGCATACACATACAAAGGTGGTGAGGTCTGGGTTTTTGAATTGACTGTTGACCTCCTCTACCACTTGCTGTTTTGGGGTGTGTGAGAGTGTGCGTGTGTTTTGGGGGTACGTGCGCATTGTACACACACAATCTAATACACACACAACCTAATACACACACAACCTAATACACACACAACCTAATACACACACAATCTGACACACACAATCTGACACACACAATCATACACCCCCACCCCCACCCCCACCCACCCACCCCCACCCCACCCACATCCACACAAAAACACCAACCTTGAGACCATCAAGCTTGTTGACTAATGTATCCTGTATCTCCGCTGCCTGAGGTCCACCCAGAAGAGAACCCACCTGTTCCAGCATGCCCCCAAAACTATTACGCAAGCTCTGCAGCTTGGTCAACCCCTTTTCGAGTGTGGTCGGGAATTGCAGCAGGCGTAGTGTGTGTCCTGTTGGTGCTGTGTCGAATACAATGCAGCTGTAATCCATGCTTTGTACCTGTGCAGGGTTGTGGATTGCATACGTATGCACATGGTTGCACGGTATGGGTTGCATATGATTGTATCATCATGGCACCACCCCCACCCCCACCACTACCACCACCACCATACAACCCCCCACCCTCACACAAAACACCCCCCCAGACACACATACCTGTCGCATCACTTCAGCAAAGCTCATGGCTTCATCAATACCAGGAATGGAACCTGCTAGATCAGCGACAAATGACATGGCATTGTCATCAAGTGACTCTAGGTCACCCAGGTCAGGGTTGGGGTCTACTTCCTGTGAGGGTGTATGAGAATGTGTGTAAATGTGGGGGCTTGAGTGTGTGGGGGGATGTGTACATAAATATACATATATGTGAGTGTGTGTGTACATAAATATACATATATGGGAGAGTGTGTGTAGGAGTGTGGGAGTGTGCGTATGTGTGCGAGAGAAAGGAGAGGTGAAGGGAGAAGTGAAAGGAGGAAAGAGGTGCACATCCACACACACATCCTCCAACACACCGTGGCAAACATCCACATCAACACCCACCCACACCCACCCACCCACATACACACATATCTTCCAACGCACCATGGCATACAGGTTGGTAAAGCCATTCACAAGCGTGGGGTGCTTGGTGAACTTTTGTCGAAATGCATCACTGAGATTGTGTGCAGGATCTGGGGAGCGTGTGTATGGGGATGTTATGTGTATGTAAAGGAGGAGAGTGTATGGGGTGTCATGCGTATGTGAGGGAGGAGAGTATTCATACAACGGTGGTTTGTGGATAAAGGGGTGTGTACACAAAGACGGTTGCATATGCATGTGTTGTGTGTGCGTGGCTCATTGCCAATTGCTCCACACAGTATACAACAATACACCCACCCACTCACAAAGTATAAACACCTGTGGAAATGATCAACACACTGGAACGCACTGCTGCAAGCTGCACTGCCAGTGAACTGCTCGTGGTTGTCTTGCCAACACCACCCTTGCCTCCAACAAACACCCATTTCAACGATGTTTGATCTAGGACGTTTTGGAGCGTCGGTTCAGGCGGGGTGTCGAGGTCTGCCATATTGGTGTGATGATGGGGAGGTGATGGCAACAGCGATGGTTGTGGTTGAGAGCGCTGTGGTTGTGTCAATTAGATTTGTTACTCTTTGTGTGTACGTTGGCAATGTTTTGAGGGCTATTGGGGTGGCTGTTGTGATTGTTTTGTGGTATTTTGTGGTGAAGAGAAGTACGTGGAACATATGTAGTGTTTTGGGAGGTTTTGAATCTCTGTTGTGTGTCCACAACATCAGGATTATACTATAGCCAAATAGATTCAACCTACATCAAACACGCACTGCTCAGATCCCTGCTCAGATCCCTGATCGTCCTCCCCAACACTGCAACACCATGGGTCTTTCATTCAGCCACATGCCAAAAGAGGATCATGTCAACAATGGAGTATTTGTACGTCATAATCAGCCATAATTAGCTTGTCATATGCTCAACACACCATGACCACCACACACATCCGATGCACACAGGTGGCACATGAATTGCTACACCAGCTGCAGACAGGGCAGGTCATACAACCACATACACTAGACCCAGAAATACTTGCACGGTATATGATGCTCGCCAAGTGTCGTATCCCTGATGCGCACTTAATGCACCATGTGTTTGTGATCCCAACAATCCCAACACACACCCTATGTCACACACCCCCTCCCACACACACACAGGCAACCAGCAGTGATAGAACAAGAAGCAGCAGCACTCATACAGCGTGATGTAGAGGTGCAAGCAGCATTGCAAGCCAGTCAGAGGGTAAATGAACTCCTGGTCAAACACCACAAGGAAGAAGTCAACAACATTCAGAAACTCGCACAGGAACTGATTGCACGGGAATACGAGTATGTATTCAGGGGGGTTTGTGTGTGGGGGGGGGGGTTGTGTGGTGTGTGTGTGTGGACGAGTCAAGATAGGAGCACATGGTGGTGTGCGAGTGGTTGGTGTGCGATGACAGACTCTGGCAAGCAAACCATACGCAGTGTACAACGGCAAAAAACGCAACCGCTTAAAAAACGCATGTGTAGCGCAACGCTCCTCCCACGCCATCACACACACACACAGGCAACCCTCCCACCCTGTTCCCTGCACACAAGAAGAGTCTGCATGTGTACAATGTTACAAAGAGAACCCGGACAACCCAACCACGTGTGCCGATGTGGTTGCAACGTATTCAGCGTGTACACAAAGGGCATTTGATGCATTTGTTGCACGTACTGCTGCTGCTGGTTGATATTTGCATGAAAATGGGTGGGTGCGTGTTGGTGATGATGATGAGTTGTTTGATGTTGGCTATGAGGGGAATGTGTGGGTGGGTGTTGATGGTCATGATGATGAGTTGTTTGATGTTTGTATGCTGGACGATGCCCTGCTGTTTCATAGTGTTTTATGGTACTCTCATAATGTTTTATACTACTCCTCATAAATGTCTGTCACATTGTTGACAAAAAATGAATCCATAGTGTACCCTTGAACAATGATGTTGTGGTAACAATAGTCAATTCATGTGGTAACAATAGTCTACGCACTCTCAGCACAACAGCATCTGTCCTTGTCATCACACCATGTGCGCGTATACAACACCCTTGTACCCACCGTCCTGTTGACCATGCTGAGAGCTATCATGCTATCGACCATGCTGTTGACCATGCTGTTGACCATGTTGTTGACCATGCTCAAACGGCACCCACTCCACTCCGGTAGCTGTGATCATGCCCTGTAGATACAACACCTCACACTCCAATTGCTGCACACGTGCTTCCAGGTGTGCAATGTGATCAAGACGACGCTGACGACTCTTGGCGGCTGCATCCCTGTTGCGTGCCTGTGATGTGTGTGTGAGATGTTGTGTGTGTGTGTGTACTAGAATTACAAAAAAAAACAGTACCCATGCACCACACAAACACCCCAATGAACACACACACCGCACGTATTTGCTGTTTGGTCATATGTCCACCACTCCCTGCCCCATCATTCCCACCCCCACCACTCCCGTCCCCCTTGTTTTCAATCAAGACCAACGCCGACCGCTTGCGCCCCTGCACACGAGGGGGCAGTGGTACTGTTACTTTTTCGTCTTTTGTTGCTTTTTCTTCTTCTTCTTCTTTTGCTGCTGCTGTTTCCATGCTTGTTGCTGCTGCTGCTGGTGCTCCATCACATGGCGCTTGGTGGGTGGAGGGATGTGTAGAGGGATGTGTAGAGGCATGCCGCTTGTGTTTCCTGGCTGCTGCAAGTGCCTTGCGTCGTTGCTGTGGTGATGGGTGCGTGTATTGTTGCTGCTGAGGTGGCTGTTGTTGATTGACATCATGCGCAGTAATATCATGCACAGTGGCTGTGTCCACAACCATGGGCTCTTGTGGTGGTACTATTGGCTGTGCTGGTACTGTTTGTTGCTGCTGCTGTTGTCGTTGCTGTTGTTGTGGTTGCATTTCCTCCGTGTGTTGCTGCTGTGCTGCAGCTATGTGCTGTGCTGCGTGTAGGTGTTGTGGGTGGTAGAGTAACCTACATGATGCAATAGCAGCAGCTGCATCATCCATAGTGGCATACACAGGGAGGTTGGTAGGTACTTGACAATTAGGTGCTTGTATAGGTGTTTGTGAAGGTGGTTGAGAAGGTGGTTGAGAATGTACTTGACAACTAGGTGCTTGTGAAGGCACAGCGTGTGGTTGTGATGACGATGATGATGGTGGATATGGTTGCGCATGGGCAGTCTGGTGTGACCCATAGTGATTAGGAACAGCAACCCCACCCAACAATTGCAGCTGCTGGTGGTGGTGGTGCTGCTGCTGTCGTTGTGTTGATGGTGGTTGCTGTATTGCTTTGTTTTCTCCTGCACATTGTTCTGCTTTGTTTTCCCCTGCACATTGTTCTGCTTTGTTTTCTCCTGCACATTGTTGTCCTTCACAGTTATCCACATGGTGTGTCTGCTGTGTTGCATCTCTCTCTGTGTGTTGTGTGTTGTACTGTATTGTTGGGTTGTAGTGCTGTGTACCACCGTATTGTCGCACTATGAGTGATGCTGCTTCATCAGCCAGGCGTAGTATGTGTTCCTGTTCCATGGAGTTGACTGCACTGAGTGAAATGTTGTTGAGTGAAATGTTGTTGAGTGAAATGTCGCTGAGTGAACGACCTGTGTGGGTGGGGGGAATGTGGGTGGGTGTGTGGAATGTGGGTGGGAGAGGGGTGTTGGGTACATGTACAATAAGCATACATACACACCTGCAGATCCACCACACCCATGCACATCCCCACATGAATGCACACACACACATCCTAAACAGAAAATCAGCCAGCCCTATTTGGTCATACGTACCATTGCTCAAGCGCAGATCAAATTCATCAACACCACCCCCCACATCACCACCAATACCACCACCACCACCGGTCAAGTCTCCAAAAAGCACAGAGACTCTAGAACCATCCCTGCCCAGTAGCTCAGCCAGAGAATCGCTGAAATGAAAAGACTGTTGCAGTGCTTGGAGGGTTGCACCATGCACCATGGTGGGTGATCTTGTCGTGGTGTGGGTGGGTGTGGTGTGGGTGGGTACTGGCAGCAGTGGTTGGTCTGGTGCGAGGATGCTGTCGAGGTGGGCGATGCTTTCTGGAAATGCATGCTGGTTGTTGGTGTTGTGTGTGATGGAAAACCACACCTCATGCTGCGGCTTGCCCCTGTGCGGATGTGCGTGGCGGAGGAGGAGATGTATGGGGTGGTACGAAAGCTGCCTTTATCTCGCAGGCCTACCTCAAATCCATGTGCTGGCACGTGTTGGTGGTGTGCTGTGTGGGACGCAGGGATGGGTTGATGAAGAGATCTTGCAAATGTCGTGGTTTTGTGTCTCAAACACACCACCGACTGGTGTATGGTTATGTGCACATGCTGTACGATGTTATGTGTACTACGTCACTGCAACGCGTTGTACACATGCATGCCATGATCACCTGCTCATCAGGTGCAGTACACGACGTGCTCATCTCCCCATGCTGTGGCAACGCATCTACATGACTGTGCTCAGGTACATCGCAATCATTTGCTGTGAGCACATCAACAAGGGTGGGTTGTCTTTGGAGCATGCTGGTGCAGCGAGATGGGCGTCTATTCAACAGCTGTTGTGGGCATGGTTGTTCTGATCATGATGTGGTGTGCTTGCTGCGGACTTGTGATTACACAACAATTAATGGGGTTGCAAAAAGCAGCTGTAGCAAGTGCGCCCATGAGCTGGTGGGCACTTCGCAGACATGCCAACTTTTTCTTCTTCATGCACAAATTCATATACTGTTCATATCAACAATTTTTGCATATTATTCAGTACCCACAGCACAGACCAACCAATTCCCATCAACAAGTAGCAATGTATATAACAACATCATCATCCAAAAGAGCCTAGCAACACGTCTTTCATCCAGTAAATGCACTCGTATACACTTTGAAGGCAATGGCACGCCCAAACACCCGTCGAACGCCGCAATCATCCGCCACACAACAAGTCCCCAAGGCAATCCAGCGCATTATCCTCACCGCCACGACCATTATCACGTTATGTCTCGTGTATCTGGTCATCGTACGACATGCATTGCAGAGCACTGATGAAGGTCACACGTCGACCCGGGTCCTCACAGCCCAGACATCCCTCGACGACTCCAGCAACACAACTGCGCTACACAACTCCACGTGCCGTGCCAAGAGTCATGCTGTTGATGTGCATGACGACATTCGTTGCGTCGACAATGCCACACTATGTTGTGATGCAATGCTGGGCAACGTGCCCAAGGTGGCATTGCTGTTTCTCACACGAGTATGGTGTGGGTGTTTCATGGCGTGTTTCGTGGCATTGCACAACCATTGCTGAATACCAGACCACCTCCATCACACACACTCTCCACCACATCCCCACCCCCAGGGCCCCATGCCCCACGAGTGGCTCTGGCGTGCATGGTTGACACAAATACAAGACCTTGTCCCCAGAAACACACTCCATGCTGCATGCACCCACCACAGCACCAATACCACCAATCTCACCTCCATACTGCAGCACTGCGCCACACAACACCCTATTTCAAACACCACGCACTCCCCCTCCCACCACATCCACACCCGCCAGCACCTGTTTTCCATCTACGTGCACGCCCCACCATCATGGGGGAACTATACCCCCGACTCGATTTTTTATGGCCGCATGCTGACTCAGCGCCTACAGGCCCAGTGGGGAACCTTTGACTTGGTACAGGCTGCTCGTCTGTTGCTTGCTGCAGCACTAGCGGAAGCCAATACTCAGCGATTTGTGTTGCTGTCAGAGTCGTGTGTGCCGCTGTATGCACCCCAGGTGGTGTATATGCAGCTGATGGCGGAAGGGAAGAGTAGGGTGGATGCATGTGGGAGCATGGTAGGTGGTGGAACGAGGGGGTGATTATTGAGGGTGATTGCATGGGTGTGGCTATAGTATGGTTTTCATGACCATAGTTGTTACTGTGCGTCACCAGGAGCTGAGTGTTTCATGCACATCGACACATGCATACGCCTGTTTTTCCTTGCATCATGTTTGACCATCATATACATGACCCCCTCACCATCCTCACACACCACCCTCACACACCTCACAGGGTGTTGACCATCATCGGTATAGGTACATGATGTCAGAGTCAAACATTGACCAAAAGCACTGGAGGAAGAGCTGGCAGTGGTGGATGTTGATACGTAGCCATGCACAGCTGGTGGTGGATGATCAGGAGGTTGCACGTGCTTTTGAAAAGTATTGTGTGAGCATCAATGCAACGTATGTGGTGGTGCTTTTTGGGTGGGAAATGGCGGGATGCACACTATGTAGTGTTTGTGGGGGTATGGTGTTGGGTATAATGTGTGTGTTGCGTTTGTGTGATTTTCATACACACATGCATGCCACCTGTGTACACCCCCCAGTATGTGTACATGGACATACACACATATGCACATCACCTCCACACATACACGACCACAGGCATGTCTGTTACAGTGATGAGCACTACATACCCACCCTCCTCGCAACACACGGCTTGGACAACACCACAAGCTGCACTGGGGGCCCCACCTATGTGCAGTTTTGGGAAGGGGACCCCCACCCACAGACATTCAGGGGTAACAATGTGACGAGTGTTGGTGTGCGCACATGGCGACAGCCGCACAAGGGGTGTTGTGCGACGTATGGCAACACAGTACAGCAGGCAAATAGGGGGTTGGTGTTGCTGACGGATGTTTTTGCTGTGCAGGATGTATGTCGTGGTGTTGAACACAATGTGAACACATCTGATGGAGGGATTGCTGGGAGAGGTGCTTTGGAGGAAGATACTGTGGAAGGTGCTGTGGAAGATACAGAGCACGTGCATCATCATGAAATGCGCACCAATGGAGCCCTCGCTGTAGGACCATACCAGCCAATGCCCATGGAGTGTCCATTATTCGCACGTATGAGGGAATTGGTGTATGTGTGTGCATGAGTTACTATGTACATACCCATGAAAACCCATGTACACACACCCATGTACACACACCCATGTACACACACCCATGTACACACCCCACCACAGGCAAAGTGGGGGATGATGCACAGGCAGAGCTACAAGCTGCATTGTACAGCTGCAGTGCGGGTCTGTATGTGTTGGACAATGCAGCAGACTGTGCAGGCACGTGGGTGGGTGGTTTGCTTGGTTGTGCAGACTCTGTGCAAACATGTATTCATACACAACCACACATATACAGGCGACGGTGTGTTTCCCAACGCGCCACTCGAAGAGCAATTAAACGCAGAGGCAGCACATGCAGCAGAGCAACTGCAACTGGCTGCCGAGCGTCATCGGACAGAGTACTTTGCAGTCAAGCGGGCGGCTCGTCTGCATGTTGCTGAACAACAAGCAACCCAGCAGAGGATGGACGTCCGGGAGCCCGGGTCATGATGATTGTTTTTGGTTCACATATACGTTATATACGTAATTTTGGCTGTACGCAAACATACGCAGCTCATATGCAAAGCGCATTGCAACATTCATCACCTCACGCACCCACTTGTCGTTACCTGCACTGCTCATAAATGCCTCTTGTTGGGGTTTTGAGGGCATGTTCTTGATTTTCAGCACAGCTTGCACGTCGCACATGGTGTGCTGCACCAGGAGCCGTTGATTATTGACACCTGCAACAGCACGTGTCTGTTATTTTTGGCCATCTGGGACTACATCCAGAGTGCACGGGGCAGAAAACTACGCGCAGCCAGCCTCGTTGCAATATATCTGTGCAACACATAGAAAATAGTACACAGGTACGCGTCCATGTGTTACCGTGAGGCACACAAACGGGTGGGATCTTATGCAATACGGGGATGCACGTGGGTGTATCTCAAATCAAACACATAGGCATGACTGCAACAAGCCAGGCAATGCGACTTCAAGGCCATTTGACCCTGCTCGCCAATGCTCTTGTTTCTGAGCAGCCAAACGCTGTTGAGGTACGAGGTGCATATAATCTCCAAGGTGCACCTCACACCGTCCACCCACCCCCAACCCCACCCACGTTCCAGGAAGCCATTGTGTACCTGCTCGCAACCACGTTCAACATCGACCTCACAGACGCAGACTCTCCAAAACATGCAAGCGTCCCCCCCCCCTGGTCCACAGAACCCACCACCCAGCAACGCTGCAGTGCAGAAGAGGAGCAGCTATGGGCATCGTTACGCAGCCTCATGCGCAATGCCTGTGCAGCAGCATCCCTCACAAGCCTCGCAGCAGCCCTCGGCACCCTGCTCACCTTTGCCCGCATCCCCCCCGCCCACCAGCTCACATCCCATCATCTCCGCACGCTCACCACCGCACGCCGCACCCCCCACGGCGGCCGCGCAACCCACGCACGCTATGCACGCTTTGCCTCCATTCTCTCAGAGGGCCTCTGCATCGCGCTGCACAAGGGACGCCAGGATCTCGCCGACATGCTCCTGTGGCATGGCGCCAATCCCTTTACGCTGCAAACAGGGGCCTATGTGCGGCTGGGGGAAGTGGATGAAAGCGGTGCATATTTTGGAACCTCTGTTGCATTTTCAGCCACTGCATTGGCCATAGCCAAGGGGAATCGAACAGCCCTTGAATTACTCAGCACCCGGATGCCCTTTGTCGGGTGGGTCCGGGTCAAGGTGTACCGGGGTGCAGATGCTTTACTTAAAGGGAAAAAGAAGCAAGATTGGGCGTTGCGATGGGTGTTGATGGCGCCGGTGCACGATGCTGCGGGGGCGTTGTTGTCGCTGTCGTTGTTTTTGTTTTCGGCACACCAGGGGGACCTGCATTCGTTGGTGCCCTGTTCCGTGGTGCGCTTTTTGTCACCCAGTGCCCTGCAGGTGATGGACGATGATGGCGGGTCTGGGCTGCTGCTGGTATGGGAGTGGTTGATGGGTGACAGGGGATGTGGTGATCCCACACAGTGATGGTGTTTGTCTTTGATGTGTTTTCGTCGTCGCACATAGTGCTTGTGATCCCCCCACACCCACCCCAAACCCACACACAGTCGTATGGCGGCACCACCAGTACCCCCCGTGTGCAATACACCCTCCTCCCACTCGCACGAAAAGGCCCCACTGTTGTTCTCGATTACGATGACTGGACTGCCCAATGTGTGTGGCCCGATACCACCGCACTGGGGGTTATTGTCATGGGCAGCGAGCGCTTTGCAGAAGACGCCCCTTCCGTCCCCACCTTTAAATCAACGGCAGGCAGCATGCATGGTGGGAATGCGAGTGGAAAGCAGCGTGTGGTGCATGAACATGCATTTCGTATGCATATCGCACCAGCAACGGACACGCAGGAGGCGGGGTTGTTGGTGCAGCAGCTGAGGGGGGCGTTGGTGGAGCAGTGTAGAAGGGAGAGGAGCGTGGGGGGGATGGAGGGGGGGGCGCAGGGGGAGGACGTGTGCGTGCCACATGCAGTGCGTGGTATGTCGTGTGGGTGTGGTTGGGAAGTTTTGTTGAGGGCACACAGTAGATGGTAGATGAAACGTGATATTGCTTGTGATGTTTTGTGCTATGTACATGCAGTGTACATGCATACATCACACCTACACAAGTATCCTCCACACCACAACATCCCACCCCTCTCCACAACACAGCAGCACCCACCAACCCATACGCCCCCTTTGCAGCCATGTCCCATCGCAGGTCCCTCCTCAACCTGTCATCTGCAGGCCGACACGACGACACCACCACCCTGCCCCTGTCGGCACCCCCCGGGGGGGCCCTTGCCGCCACACTGGCAGAGGTGGATGATCAGCTGGAAGCGGGGAGCAGCATGCACAGCGTGAGTTCAGCCAGTGGGTTGTATGCACAGCTCATGGCACAGCAGCATGCCCCGGGAGGGGCCCTGTGGAGCCCTGGGCGGAGGGGGTCCTGGGCGGTGGCCACAGACCTGGCGATGGATGATGAGCACATGTCTGCGGTGTGTGTTATTTTGGGGGGGGGGGATGTGGGGCAGGGAGTGTAGGTGAAGGGGATGAGAGTGGGGGGGGTTCTCACATGTGTACATGCAATGCGCATATTGGCATATCACAAACTTGCACACACACACACACACACGTACACATACCTTCCACATCCACAAATACCCACTCAGGAAACCACTAGTCGCAACACACTCCCCCCCGCACCATCCAGCATAGCAGCATCGAGTCTACTGGACAGCAGCCTTCATGGGCACAGCATGCATGGACAGGGCCCCGGGGACGCGAAATTGGACATTTCATGTGAACGCACCCCTGCACAAGTGGGTAGCTGGTTTGGTGGCATCATCAACTTGCCTGCACGTAAACGTAGAGAGCGCTCCATCATGAGTTAGTAGCTGTGGGGGTGTGACGGAGTACTGGTTGTGGTTGTGGTGGTTGTGGTGGTGTGAGGGAGTACTGGTTGTGGTGGTGTGAGGGAGTGGTGGTTGTGGTGGTGTGAGGGAGTGATGGTTGTGGTGGATATGCACGTGCGCACAGTTTTACGGGGGAGTGATCATATGTGTTGGCGCTGACTGTAGACCTGTATACACTATATAGGTGAATCATGCATGGGCTGCTCATAGCAGCAGCATAACAGCAACAGTGCATATTATATATGGTTGAATGATGACAACTATTACTACTACCATTGTGTGTGTTTTGTCATCATCATCATGATTATGATCATGAACATGATCATAATCATGATTTTGTCATTATTGCAAGACTCGTCATGGACAACATGTATTTCGTCTAGACACTCATGGGACTACATGTTATGTCCGGTAGATATTGCATTGTGCACTTGATCACGTGCCGCACTCATTGTACATACTCTCATCTTGCTGCTGCCATTGCTGTTGTATTGTTGCTGTCTGCAATGCACATGGCATGCATGATACACATGATACACATGGCATGCATGTATGCAGCACTGTGTAACACCCACTCTTCTAGCTCTGAGCTGGTTGCTGTTGCAACACGTGTACAACAGTCCCGGCAGCGTGGTGGTGTCTTGTGCTACAGGTGGTATGTGACTTGAGGTTTTGTTTGCGGTGTGCAATACCGCAACATGCTTCACATACACCAATACATGCAGCATGCACCACAGTACATGCAAACATGCAACGCGCACACCCTCACACACCGTCACACACACCCTCACAGCATGCACAGCATACCCGCCCTGTTGCTTTTCGTCACAGCCAATAAAAGTCGTGGTTTTTACGTGTGGCATAATTCGACCAACTCTCAAGGTATCAATTGACACCACTATTAGATACCACCACGGCAAATAAACACGCACAGGCTTGCCATCACGATGACGATCCGATGGTCTGCTGCCCGCGCTGTTTTCAGCGCAAAACGCCACCTACAGATGTAGATGAATGTCAAGACTCTGTTGACATAAACATCAAAGCCGATCATGGCAAGATCGCGGTGGTCAGAAAAGCCATCGGATCTGTTGCCTCCTCCGCAAAGCAACGTGCGTGGTGTTGTGCTGTTTGGACATACAAGTGATCAATAGAGTCTATATGATTACCATCTCGATGTCACATACGCTTGTCCCTCACACAGGCCTGCGACGGGGCGAGGGTGTGGGGCAAGAAGTGAGCCACAAGGAGGATGCGATGGGGCATCATCAAGGCGGCACATGCCAAGGCTGACACTTCAAACACCGCCACCACCCGGGTGCTGTTGTGTGGTGCTGAAGAGCATACTTTTAGCACAGTCTGTTGCACATCGGCACGCCATGCCACACCCAGGTACACGTGCGCGCTTTACGTGCGTCCCCATCACCAGCCCCATCAAGAGGCGCAAGCGCAACTGATGCTTTGCCACGCTGATTGTGCCGTGCTGTGGTGCTGTGCTTGATCATGTGATCCTGTTTTGCTGCACATATAAACGGATATCACACATAGTATATAAACGTATGTCACACAGAAAACACCCACAGTGTCGGTCCCCCACACAACGCAGCGCACACAATGCCTTGGCAATCACCTTGTTTCTCATCATGATAGACACATACACACGCACATTCATAGCCCGCCCAACCAAGGTTGTGCTAAATCTCGTTGGTTTTATTCTCGTTGTTTTTCATCAATCTTGTTGTTAATGAGTGCGTTCCACCAATTTAATTGTTGTAGAGTGCTTCTCACCAATCATGTTGTTGTTATCGAATAAAGGGCATGAAATGGGATCGACTGTCATCCCTCCGTGGGCGCACCCCATGTGCCCCCACCCTCAACAGGCGCCCCAACACCTCAGTGGCAGCCTGTGATGATAGTGTGTAGTCACTGGTAATTGTATTGTATTGCTATCATACTACTATCGTGTACATATCATATACAGGGGTGTGTGTATACACACCAACACACACCACCAACACACACCAAAACACAACACACACCAAAACACAACACACACACATAAAACGCACCTTGCTCGCCTCCTGAGCATCAGGGTTGATTGCACTCGCCCAATCATCAAATACACACCCCTCTAATGGGGGCTGACGTGTCCCTCTCTCATGTGTCCCTCTATCAGTTCCTTGCTCGTCCTGAGCAACAACTCTCTCTCCTCCGATGGATGGACTTTGGGTACGTGCAGCAGCAGTAGCAGCAGCAGTGGTAGGTTCTTGAGCAGCTGCTGCCTGTGCGAGTGCTGCTTCCATCACTGCCAATGCCTGTGGTAGTGTGGGGGTGATGATGATGATGATGATGATGATGATGTGTGGGGTTGATGATGATGTGTGGGGTGATGATGATGTGTGGGGTGGTGATGGTGATATGGAATGGTACAAAAACGTGCGATGCAGCAACAAACACGAGCACATACGCTCGTACACCACAACAATAAAAGCACACCACCACCTTGCATCGAGATCATATACACCCTACAAAACAACACACCCTACAAAACAACACACCCTACAATCATCACTTTCTCTTTCACACCACCTCATACACCCACCTACCTGCTGCCCCAAGGGGTTGCGTTCATCCACCTCCATCAGCTGCACCACCGGCGCCAGCAAAAACGGCCGACCCGTCCCCCCACCCCCCAACGCATCCCCCAGCGCTACCCCTGGCACTTGCAGCACGCAGTGCAAGATTAACAACACCGGTGCCTTGTACTCGACCGACCCCTGTTGCATCTGCTCGAGCAGGCGCTGGAGTGCGACTCGGGCATAGGTTGGGAATGTTTCAGTGCAGAGGGCTGCACACAGGGTATCGATGCTGGTGTGCAATTGGGTGGCGTCCATGGTGGTGAATGAGGCAAGTGCGTTGGCAACAAGGGGGAAGCCAACCTAATGATTGTTGAGTGGGTGGTAATTGTGGTTTGTGTGCGTGTGGTTGATTGAGTGTGGTGCTGTTTTTGTGTGGTTTGGTGTGGTGCGGTTTGTTTTTGGGTGTGTATGTTGCATTTGCAGTAAGAAACGTGGTGTATGTGTATGTATATAGTGTGTATGTATACACCACATATACCCCCCACACCCACACACCATACCTGTGCAGCAGCACGTTGCATAACACGCGTCGCCACACGAAACAACGACCCCACCGACGAATGCCGCACACACAGCCAGGGCAACAGTGACCATATACTCAACACCACCTGTAGTTGGGGGTCCCCCATGACCCCCCGCAGGCCCCCCCCGGGGGCCCCGGGGGTGGGGGTGGTGGCCACACCATCGATGAGGGAGAGTTGGGTGAGAAAGGGGGGGCCCTGTAGACCGGTGGGTGATGTGCGGGGGGGCATGCAGGCAACATGATGCAACAGCTGGAGCATAGCCTGTGTGGATGTGTGTGTGTGTGGATGTGTGTGTGGATGGAGGCCTATTCCAACTGTATTTTATCATTCATTATCATTTGATATACATTATCATACCGTGACTGTTGATAATTCTGTTTCATGACGTAATAGCCCCTTTATTAGTAATTGCTGTACTACACATAGGCGTGTACCCTCTGCCTGACCCTCTGGTGGTGTACCAAACAGGTCCATGCCCACCACCCACCACCCACACTCGTTATACACAGAGGAGCCTAGGGGGTGGTGTTTGTGATTGTGTGGTGTTGTGGTGTTGGTGTTGGTGGGGACGTGTGGATTACAAAATGTACATAATGAAAGTATACAGAGTATACAGAGTACATAATTTACATTTAATGAAAGTATATGCATGAGAGTGATCATGTGTGTACGCACACACCCTACACACCACACACACACACACACAAACACAATATGCACACACAACACATACATACATACATACATACATACATACATACATACATACATACATACATACA
>VFQP010003064.1_pt1 | contig 17546 bp, 16 predicted proteins | sample 3512351 | NCBI WGS metagenome assembly VFQP01 (sample SAMN10412372, study PRJNA504923) | tailings metagenome | isolation source: Relicate 1 Philex TSF1 revegetated site | place: Philippines: Tuba, Benguet | collected 2017-08-29
AACTGCATCACTTCATCGGCAAGGACATCGTCAACTTCCACGGCCTGTTCTGGCCAGCGATGCTGCACGGCGCCGGCCTGCGTGCGCCCACGCGGCTGCACGTCAACGGCTATCTGACCGTCGACGGCGCCAAGATGTCGAAGTCGCGCGGGACGTTCGTCATGGCGCGCACCTATCTCGACCAGGGGCTCGATCCCGAAGCGCTGCGTTACTACTACGCCGCCAAGTCCTCGGGCGGCGTGGACGATCTGGACCTCAACCTCGGTGATTTCATCGCCCGGGTCAACGCCGATCTCGTCGGCAAGTTCGTCAACCTCGCCAGCCGCTGCGCCGGCTTCATCGGCAAGCGCTTCGACGGACGTCTGGCCCCGGCGCTGCCCGAACCGGCCGTGTACGTGCGCTTCCTCGAGGCACTGGCGCCCATCCGCGAAGCCTATGCGCGCAACGAACCCGCCAGCGTGCTGCGCCAGGTGATGGCGCTGGCCGACGAGGCCAACCGCTACATCGACGAACGCAAGCCTTGGGTCATCGCCAAGCAGGACGGCGCGGATGCCAAGCTGCAGGCGGTGTGCACGCAGGGGCTGAACCTGTTCCGCGTGCTGGCGACGGCGCTGCGCCCGGTACTGCCGCGCATCGCCGCCGACGTGGAGCGCTTCTTCGGTGCCGATGCCGCGCAGTGGAGCGCACTCGACGCGCCCTTGCTCGACCACGTCATCCAGCCCTATGCCCCCCTGTTCACCCGAATCGACCCCAAGCAGATCGACGCCATGACCGACGCCTCCAAGGACACCCTCGCCGCCGCTCCGGCCGCGCCTGCCGCTGCAAAGACGCCCGCCGACGCACCGGGCGCGACGCCGGCGAACGCGCCGGGCGCAGGCGTGTCCGCCCACATTTCGATCGACGATTTCGCCAAGCTCGACCTGCGCATCGGCAAGGTCGTCGCCTGCGAATTCGTCGAGGGCTCGGACAAGCTGCTGCGTTTCGAGCTCGATGCCGGCGAACTCGGCACACGCCAGATCTTCTCGGGTATCCGCGCCAGCTACGGCGAACCGGACGCGCTGGTCGGTCGCAACGTGGTGTTCATCGCCAACCTCGCCCCGCGCAAGATGCGCTTCGGTCTCAGCGAGGGCATGATCCTGTCCGCCGGTTTCGACGGCGGCACGCTGGCGCTTCTGGACGCCGACGCCGCCGCGCAGCCGGGCATGCCGGTCCGCTGACGGCCGGCGGTCGCCCCGGCCTCGCATCCGCGCGCCGCCGTCCGCCTCTCGACGCCGCTGCACCGATGCTCAAGGCCCCCTCCCTGGTCGAACGTCTCGATCGCCTGTTGCCGCAGACCCAGTGCGGCCAGTGCGGTTTCGACGGCTGCCGCCCCTATGCCGAGGCGATGGCCGCCGGCACGGCCGAGGTCGATCGCTGCCCACCCGGCGGCGACGCGGGCGCGCGCGTGCTGGCCCAGGTGCTCGGTGTGCCGCCGCGCCCCTACGACCGGACGCGCGGCCGCTTCCACGAGGTCGCGCACGTCGCACTCGTCGTCGAAGCCGACTGCATCGGCTGCACCAAGTGCATCCAGGCCTGCCCGGTCGACGCGATCGTCGGCGGCTCCAAACTGATGCACACCGTCATCGACGCACTGTGCACCGGCTGCGAACTGTGCGTGCCCGCGTGCCCGGTGGACTGCATCGAGATGATCGCGCCCTGAGGGCGCGGCAGGTCAGCGCGCGCGCACCGCGCCGGGCACGGCAGTCCCGGCCGCGCAGGCCGAGCAGACCCGCTCGACCGCGTAGCCCTTGGCCGCGAGCTTCTCCACCACGCCGTCCTCGCCGAGCAGATGCAGGGCACCGACGACGACGAGAATCGTGCCCGGCTGCTGCAGCATCTGCTCGAGTTTCGGCAGCCAGGCGTCGTTGCGGCTGGTGTTGATGCGGGCGTAGAGCGCCGGCGAGCGCGCGCGCATGTCGCCGGCCATGCCGGTCCACAGGGCGTCGGCGTCGCCCGCGCGCCAGGTCGAATGCAGCGCCTCGATGGCCGCCGGGCCGGCATCCGCCTGGTCGAGCGCTTCGAGCAGCATCTGCACCTGGTCGGCACGCGCCATGCCGTCGAGGAATTCGATCTGCTGCGCGGCCGTTTCCAGCCCGGCGGTCGCCAGGCCGGCCTCGCGCGCGCGGCGTGCGAGATGCACGTCCAGCCCGTGCTGCGCTTGCAGTCCGTAACGGCCGAGTTCGGTCGTCGTGACCAGCAGCGAGGCGAACCAGGGTTCGAACAATTGGAAGGCCTGGGTTTCGAGGCCGGTGCCCTGAAGCGTGGCCTGGTTCACCTGGCCCCATGTCGCGAGCCGCGCGGCCGCGTCGGCCGGGAGGTCGTCATCGAGGCGGCTGCCGTCGGTGCGCAGGCCGGCCTGCATCATCTGCATCGCGAGCGTCGGCGAACTCAGCTCTTCGGGCGCGAGTTCGAACACCACCTCGTCGGCCGCCGCGAACGCCTGTTCGACCTCGTCGGCCAGCGGATAGTCGTCCGCCGTGAGGAAGTGGAACGAGCCGAGCAGATAGAGATCACCGGCCTCGCCCACCACGCGCCACAGCAGCGGCACCGGCGGCGACCGCGGCACCTCGTCGATGCGCGGCACGTCGCCGGGCTGTCCGGCCATCGGGGCGGCCACCGGGACGTCGGTGATCTGCGGGATGACCGGGCGCTCGGCCTGCACCGCGCCGCCGACCAGCAGCGCCAGGACGACGGCGAGCCCGGGAAGCAGGCGTGAGAAACGGCGACGCGACATGGACACTCCGGTGACGACGCTCAGGGCGCCGGACGATAGGCCTTTTCGCCGGCTTCGATCGCGAGATCGAGACGGTTTCCGTCCGGCGGCAACGGACAGGTGGCGAAGGCGGTGAAGGCGCAGGGCGGATTGTAGGCACGGTTGAAATCGAGCACGACGCGGCCATTCGCGTCCGGCGCCGCGGTGTCGAGATAGCGCCCGGCGCTGTAGCTGCCGCGTCCGCTGGTGCGATCGGCGAGGATCAGGAACAGGCCGCCGTCGGCGCCTTCGAGCGCCTGCAGGGTGTATGTCGCCCCATCGCGCTCGAAGCGCACCGTCCCCGGCGAGACGGTCGGCTCGATCAGACCGAGGATGTTAGCAATTTCGATCCGTGTGCCGGGCGCGGCCGGGGTGAACCGCGCCTCGATCTGCCAGGCGCGGTCGATCGGCCAGTACTCGAGACCCGCGAAACGCCGCCGCGCCTCGGCGTCGGCATGGCGCACGCGTACGAAGGCGATGCCGCCACGCTCGATGATCGACAGCGCGCCGCGGCCCTCGTCGAACGCCAGCCAGTCGGGTGCGCCGTCGCGATCGCTGCGCAGCGTGACGCGGCCGCTGACCGGCGCGCCGTCCAGCGTCGCGGCCTCGCCGCGCTCGGGCGTGAACGCATAGGCGCCGTCGCCGCTCTGCAGCAGTCCGAGGCGCGCCGGGCCGTGGCTCAGGCGGATGCCGCTGCCGGGCGCGCTGCCGATGAAATGCGAGCGCAGTTCGATCCGGTGCAACCCGGTCAGACCGGTCCAGCCGTCGGGCGCGGTCAGCGCTTCCTCACGCGCCATCCGCGCGACCTGGATCCGCGATGCGAATTCGGCATCCAGCCGCGTCTGCTCGGCGCGCGCGGTCGTGTCGTCGCCCGGGCCGGGCGTCGCGTCGCACCCGGCGAGCAGCAGCGCGACGACCACGCTGCAGACAATCCCGCGTATGGAGACCGGCATGTCAGCGTCCTCTCAGGAACCAGCGATCGATTTCGGCGAGCGGAAAATGCGCCCAGGTCGGTCGTCCGTGATTGCACTGGCCGGAGCGTTCGGTGGCTTCCATCTGCCGCAGCAACGCGTTCATTTCGGGCAGCGTGAGGCGACGGTTCGCACGCACCGCGCCGTGGCAGGCCATCGTCGACAGCAGCTCGTCGCGCGCGGCGCGCACCCGGCGGCTTTCGCCGTGTTCGCGCAGATCGGCCAGCACGTCGCGCAGCAACGCCTCGGTGTCGCCCTGGGCGAGCAGCGCCGGCACGCTGCGCAGGATCAGCGACTGCGGCCCGCTTCGCGAGACCTCGAAGCCGAGTTCGGCCAGCGTGGCTGCTTCCTGCTCGGCGACATCCGCCTCGCGCTCGGAGACGGCCACCGTCTGCGGCACCAGCAGCGGCTGCAGGCGCACCCCGTCCCCATCGTGAGCGCGCTTCAGCGCCTCGTAGCCGATGCGCTCGTGCGCGGCGTGCATGTCGACCACGATCATCCCGTCAGCCGCCTGGCTCAGGATGTAGATGCCGTGCAGCTGGGCCACCGCATACCCGAGCGGAGGCACGAACGCCGTGTGATCCTGCCCGGCCGCGGCCGGACCCGGCTCCACCGTCGATCGGGACATCACCGGCGCCGCCTCGACCGCCGGGGTGCTGCCGTCGCCGGTTCCAGAGAGACTCGCGTACGCCGCACGCGCCTCGTCGACGCGCAACGACAGATGCGACTGCGGCATTGCCCGCGACCAGGCCGCAGTCGGCGCATCGGCCGCGGTGCCGCCCGGTCCGGTCGCGAGTGGCGCGGCGGCGTGGGCGTCGACGGCAGGCGCGGCCTGCCCCGCGCGCGTGTCGGCGAGGGCCTCGTGCAGGGTGCGGTAGACGAAATCGTGGATCAGCCGCGCATCGCGGAAGCGCACTTCGTGCTTGGCCGGATGCACGTTGACGTCGACGCGTGTGGGATCGAGCTCGAGAAACAGCACGTAGGCCGGCTGGCGCCCGTGATACATCACGTCCGCATACGCCTGGCGCACCGCATGGGCCACGCTGCGATCGCGGATCGAGCGGCCGTTGACGTAGAGATACTGCTGATCGGCGCTCGCGCGCGAATACGACGGCGCCGCGATCCAGCCGTGCAGCTGCAGCCCGGCCGCGGCATGCTCTACGCGCAACGCGGCCTCGGCGAAATCGCGACCGAGCGTCTCCGACAGCCGCGCGTCGGAGAACAGCGTGTCTTCGCCCTTGTAGCGACGCGACGGCTTGCCGTTGTGGCTCACCCGCAACTCGACGTCGGGCCGCACCAGCGCCAGCGCGCGCAGCCATTCCTCGATGTGTCCGAGTTCGGTGCGCTCGGCGCGCAGGAACTTGCGGCGCGCAGGCACGTTGTAGAACAGGTCGCGTACCTCGACCGTGGTGCCGCGCGGATGCGATCGCGGCGTGACGTCGCCGACCGCGCCGCCATCGACCTGGAGCATCGCGCCGTGCTCGGCCTCGTCGCGCCGCGACACCAGGGTGAAACGGCTCACCGACGCGATCGACGGCAGCGCCTCGCCGCGGAAGCCGAGCGTGGCCACCGCTTCCAGATCGTCGAGCGAACCGATCTTGCTCGTCGCGTGCCGCGACACCGCCAGCGGCAGTTCGTCGGGCGGAATCCCGCCGCCGTCGTCACGGATGCGGATCAGGCGCACGCCGCCTTCCTCGATATCGATATCGACGCGCCGGGCGCCGGCGTCGAGCGCGTTCTCGACCAGCTCCTTGACCACGGATGCAGGCCGTTCGACCACCTCGCCCGCGGCGATCTGATTGATCAGGGTGTCGGGCAGTTGGCGGATCGGCACAGGCGGCGTGGCGCGGTGGGCGCATCGGCAGAACGGCCCACGATGATACCGGCCATGCGACGCGCGGGTTCGATACCTCGACGCGGGACGCGCCGCGCGCTCAGGGACTGCCGCCCGCCTGCTGCGCTGCGGCCGCGGCGCGTGCGGCGTACAAGGTGCCCGGCGGCGGCTGGTTGGTGAAGAAGGCATTGATGCCGTCGAGCACCGCGGTGGCGATGCGGCGCTGATGGGCGGGGTCGCGCAGGCGCTGCTCTTCTTCGGGGTTGGAGATGAAGCCGGTCTCGACCAGCATCGCCGGCATGTCGGCGTTGCGCAGCACGGCGAAGTTCGCGTACTCCACGTTCGGCTTGTGAGTCTTGCCCAGCGCGCGCAAGCCGGTCAGCACGTGCTCGGCGGCGTCCTGCGAGGCTTTCATGTGGCCGCTCTGGGCGAGATCCAGCAGCACCGAGGACAGGGTGTCGCGTTCGAGGCGCACACCGCCGACGAGGTCGGCATTGTTCTCGCGGTCCGCCAGCCAGCGGGCCTGTTGCGACGAGGCGCCGCGCGTGGAGAGGGTGTACACCGACGATCCGTAGGCCGCGCGGTTGAGCGCGGCGTCGGCGTGGATCGAGACGAACATGTCCGCCCGCGCCTGGCGCGCCCGGCGCGCACGTTGCGGCAGTTCGACGTAGGCGTCGTTGTCCCGGATCAGATGCGCGCGCATGCCGGGCGTCGCGTTGATCTGGCGCGCCAGCTCGCGCGAGATCGCGAGCACGATGTGCTTTTCGTAGGTGCCCGCCGGCCCGATCGCGCCGGGGTCCTGCCCGCCGTGACCGGGATCGATCGCGATGACCAGCGGACGCATCGCCGAGGTCATGACCGGCGGCGCGGGCGCGCGCGTGGACGGCGCCGGCGTGGCTGCCGGCTCGGGACGCGTGGCCACCGGCGCGGCTGCAACCGCCGGCGTCTGCACCGGCGGAGCGCCCGGCGCGGGCGGATTGGCGGATGCCGAAGCGGGTTCGGTGGTGACCGACGGCGCAGCGGCCGTCGCGGTCTGCTGACGCATGGACTCGATCAGCCGGGTCGTGGCGTCGTTGGATGCCGGCGCGGGATCGACCGGGGCCGCGGGCGTCGGCGTGCTGCTTGCCGCGGGCGCGGTGTCCGCCGGCGCGGCCTGCGCCGCGATCCGGGCGATCGGATCACCCTCGCCGTCTCCGGGCCACTGCAGAACCAGACGCACGCCATCGGGTCCGTCCTCGATCCGCGGCGGCGTCGCCACCGTGGCATTGGACAGGTCGAAGACGATCCGCGTCGTGCCGGCAACCGGCTGACCGCTGCGCACCGCCTTGACGATGCCCTGTCCCGGCGGCAGCGTGAGTCCGCTGCGCAGGCGTGTTCCGGGCAGATCGACGACCAGCCGGTCGGGATTGCCCAGCGGAATCACCTTGTACTCGGCGCGGGCGTCGAGCCTGAGCTCGGCCGACGTGCCTGTCGGCCCGCTGCGCACGTCGACGCCGCGCAACTCCGCGCCATAAGCCAGGTTCCAGCACAGCGCAACGAGCAGCGCGATCGCCAGCAAGGCCTGAGACGGATTGATCCCCCGGATGCGCATGCGGCCTAGTCAATCATCGCCGCCAGGACAATGCAATACGTTTTTCCTTTCAAATCCGGAGCCTGCATAGCCTTCCTGTGGTTTCGGTTCAGGAAAGGGGGCCAAGCTCCGGTCGCGCCCTCAGACGTGTCGACCAGTCGCGTCCGCCCGGGCCGACCGGTTCGAGGACGACCCGCCGCCCTGCCCCCGCGTGCTCCAGCATGATCCGCAGGTCCGGCGCAGGCAGCGCCTGCGCCCCACGCTCCGGCCATTCGATCAGCCACAACGTCGCCGCAACGTCGTCGAGTCCCAGGAATTCGAGTTCACCCGCGTCGCCGATGCGATAGAGATCGAGGTGCAGTGCCTCGCCGCCCGCGACGGGATAGCGTTCGACGAGCGTGTACGTGGGGCTGCGGATCGTGCCGGTGACGCCGAGCGCACGCAACCAGCCGCGTGCCAGCGTCGACTTGCCTGCGCCCAGGTCACCGACCAGATGGACGACCGACGGCATCGGCGCGGTGGCGGCCAGCGCCTGCGCGAACGTCACCGTGGCGGCCTCGTCAGGGAGACTCCAGGCGTCGTGTTCCTCGCTCATCGGCGTGGCTCCGGATTGGCGAGCGCATGAAGCGCCGTGAACAAATCGGTCGGGCGCAGGCCGCGCTCGCCACGTTCGCGTGCAGCGGCGTCCCCCGCGGCCCCGTGCAGCAGCGCGCCACAGACGGCCGCGTCTTCGGGCGCGAGCCCCTGGGCGCGCAGCGCGGCGATCACGCCGGTCAGCAGATCACCCATGCCGCCGGTCGCCATGCCGGGATTGCCGGCGGCGATCAGCCACGGCGTGGCACCGGGCGCGGCAACCAGGGTGCCGGCGCCCTTGAGCACGACGACGGCCGACCAGCGCGCCGCCAGGGCGCGTACCGCGGCCGGACGGTCGCGTTGCACGTCGGCCGTCGTGCAGGCCAGCAGACGTGCGGCTTCGCCCGGATGCGGCGTGAGTATCGTGCCGACCGGCAACGCACGCGGTGCGCCGGCGAGCAGGTTCAGCGCGTCGGCATCGAGCACCAGCGCAGGTGCCGCGTCGAGCACGTCGGCATACAGCCCGTGCGCCCAGGCGCCGCGCCCCAGCCCCGGACCGAGGGCGACCACGTCCGCGGCCTCGAGCAGGCCGGCCAGTGCGGCGTCGGTCCCCACCGCGCTCGCCATGACTTCGGGACAGCGGGCCAGCAGCGGCGCGATGTGCACCTCGCGGGTGGCGACGTTGACGAGGCCCGCGCCGGTGCGCAGCGCGGCTTCGGCCGTGAGGAGCACGGCGCCGCCGAAGCCGTGGTCGCCGCCGACGCAGAGCACGCGGCCCGACGCGCCCTTGTGACTGTTGCGCGCGCGCGGTTGCAGCCAGTGCGCGAGATCGCCGACCGAGACGCGACGCGCGGTCGGCGTCGCCGCGGCGCATGCGGCGGGCCCGACACCCAGCGCGTCCAGCGACAGCTCGCCCGCGTGATCGCCCCCGTCGCCCGTCTGCAGCCCGACATGGGCGGCGAGGAACTGGAGCGTGCGGGTGGCGTGCACGGCGGGCCCGGGCGCGCTGCCGCGGCTGGCATCGAAACCGCTGGGCACATCGAGTGCGAACACCGGCGCGCCCGATGCATTGATTGCGCGTATCAATTCGGCCGCCTCGCCCTCGGCCGCCCGCGACAACCCGATGCCGTAGAGCGCATCGACGACCAGGTCGGCCGGCGGCAGATCGGCCTCGAAGTCCGATACCTCGCCGCCCGCGGCGAGGAACGCCGCGCAGGCCGCCTGCGCCGGCGGCGTGCGCGGCGCGTCCGTGGCCAGGCGCACGACCTGCACCTCGCGCCCTGACTCCAGCGCGTGACGCGCGAGCACGAAGCCGTCGCCGCCGTTGTTTCCCGGCCCGCAGACCACGAGCAGACGTCGCGCCTGCGGCCAGTGCGCGAGCACCGAGCGCCACCCTGCCTGCCCGGCGCGCGCCATCAGCGCGCCCGGATCGTCGACGTCGGCCAGGGCCGCCGTCTCGATCGCGCGCAGCGCCTCGGCGTCGTACAGCAGGGTGCCGGGAGCGGCGGCAGCGGTAGTGGCACAGGGAGCACTCATCGCGCGGATTCTATACTTGGCGCATCGTGAGCCAGCCCGCCTCCGCCATCGACGCCGTCGCATGCGCGCCCTCGCCGCTGCGCATGGCCGAGCGCGTCCGTGCGATCGCCGCCGAGATGGGCTTCCAGCGCTGCGGTATCACCGGCATCGAACTCGGCGAGGACGAAGCCCACCTGCGCGACTGGCTGGCCCGCGGCCTCTACGGCACGATGGACTGGATGGCGCGCCACGGCGACCTGCGCGCGCGCCCTGCCGCGCTGCTGCCGGGCACGGTGCGGGTGATCTCGGTCGGTCTGGATTACGGCCGCAACGACGACGACAGTGCCTGGACCACGCTCGCCGACGGCACCCGCGCCTACGTCGCGCGCTATGCGCTGGGCCGCGACTATCACAAGCTGATGCGCAACCGGCTGCAGAAATTCGCCGACCGCATCGCCGCGGAATTCGGCGCGTTCGGCCACCGCGTGTTCGTCGACTCGGCGCCGGTGCTCGAGCGTGCGCTGGCCCGCAACGCAGGCCTGGGCTGGATCGGCAAGCACACCTGCCTGATCGACAAGGACGGCGGTTCCTGGTTCTTCCTCGGCGAGATCTACGTGGACATTCCGCTGCCGGTGGATGCCCCCGCCACCGCGCACTGCGGGACGTGCACGCGCTGCATCGAGGTCTGTCCGACGCAGGCGATCATCGCGCCGCACCGGCTGGATGCACGCCGCTGCATCGCCTATCTGACCATCGAGCACGACGGCGCGATCGATCCCGCGCTGCGGCCGCTGATCGGCAACCGCATCTTCGGTTGCGACGACTGTCAGCTGGTCTGCCCCTGGAACAAGTTCGCCAGGCGCACCGACGAGCCGGACTTCCGCGCGCGCAACAATCTGGACACCGCCAGCCTGGCCGAGCTGTTCGCCTGGAACGAAGACGACTTCCTGCAGCGCACCGAAGGCTCGCCGATCCGGCGCAGCGGCCACCGGCGCTGGCTGCGCAACATCGCGGTCGCCCTCGGCAATGCGCCGACGACGCCCGGTACGGTTGCGGCGCTGCACAGCCGCCGGAATTCGGGCGATGCGCTGGTCGACGAGCACATCGAATGGGCGCTGGCGCAGCACGGCATGGGGTGAGCCAGCGCACGGCGGCGCGAACGCCCTCCCGCGCCTCAGGATTGGGCAGCGAGTCGCGCCATCAGGGCGACATCGACGTACGCACCATCGCGCAGCGCATAGGCGCGGGCGGTGCCTTCGCGCTCGAAGCCGTGCGCGGTGTAGAGCGCGATCGCGGCCGTGTTGTCGAGATACACCTCGAGTTCGATCCGGCGCACGCCGTGCCAGCGCTCCGCGGTGTCGATCGCGGCCGCGAGCAAGGTACGCCCGATGCCCTCGCCGTGCCGCGCGGCCGACACGGCCATGCCGAGGTTGGCGACATGCCGGCGGCGGGGATGCTGCAGGACCTCGAAACCGGCGGCGCCGACCACGGTGCCGGCGTCGTCCGCGACCAGCTGGACCACGTGGCCCGGCATGCCCGACAGGCGCCGTGTCCACGTGTCCAGTGACGGATACGGCGGTTGCAGGGTGCCGGTGTACGCCGGCGCTTCGGAGAACAGCGCATGCAGACCGGCGGCATCCGCCGGCTCGGCATGGCGGATGCGGAGGCCCGCGCTCACCCGCGCGCGGCGCGCGCGCGGATCTCGTCCAGAAGCGCGCCGGTGACCGGGTCGTCCACGGCCACACCGTCGCCGCGGACCGCCGGCAGCAGCTCGCCGGCGATGCGCTTGCCCAGCTCCACGCCCCACTGGTCGAAGGCGTTGATGCCCCACAGCACCGACTGCGCATAGACACTGTGTTCGTAGAGCGCGACGAGCGCGCCGAGGCTGCGCGGGTCGAGCCGGTCGAGCAGCAGCAGCGTCGACGGGCGATTGCCCGGGTAGGACTTCTGCGGATCTTCGGCCGCGTAGCCGTTCGCCAGCGCCTCGGTCTGCGCCAGCAGGTTCGACAGCAGCGCAGCGTGGTTTTCCACGTACGGATGCGCCGGCGAGACCACGCCGATGAAATCGGCCGGCACGGCCTGCGTGCCCTGGTGCAGGGCCTGGAAGAAGCTGTGCTGCGAATTGGTGCCGGGGCCGCCCCAGAGCACCGGGACCGTCTCGATGCCCACATCGTCGCCGTCCGGGGTGACCGACTTGCCGAGACTCTCCATCACCAACTGCTGCAGATAGGCCGGCAGCAGTGCCAGACGCTCGTCGTAGGGCAACACCGCGTGCGTGGACAGACCCAGTGCGTTGCGGTTCCAGATCGCGGTCAACGCGTGCAGCACGGGCAGGTTCTGCGCCAGCGGCGCCTCGAGCACGTGCGCATCCATGTCCGCGGCGCCCGCGAGCAGGGCCTCGAACCCCGCCATGCCGACCGCCAGCGCGATCGAGAAACCGACCGCCGACCACAGCGAATAGCGACCGCCCACCCAGTCCCACATCGGCAGCACGCGCTCGGGCGCGACCCCGAAGGCTTCGGCGCGCGGCACGTTGGCACTGACCGCGTAGAGGCGCTCGCTGCCGCCGAGCCAGTCGCGGACCACGGCGCCGTTGAGCAGGGTTTCCTGGGTGCTGAAGGTCTTCGACACCAGAATCGCCGCGGTGCGCGCCGGATCCAGCCCCTTGAGCAGGTGCTGGACGTCACTGCCGTCGACGTTGGTGAGAAAGTGCACGCGGAACCGGCCGGTGCCGAAATCCTTGAGCGCGTCGACCACCAGCCGCGGCCCGAGATCCGAGCCGCCGATGCCGACGTTGACGATGTCGGTTACGTCCGACGCCTCCAGCGCGGCGACCAGCTCCGCCATGCGCGTGCGCGCCCGGGCCGCCTGCGCGTGGGCATCGCGCGCGATCGGGGCCTGCGACAGCGCGGAGCGCAGGGCGACGTGCAGCGCCGGCCGGCCTTCGGAGGTGTTGACGGTCACTCCGTCGAACAGTGCGCGGACGGCCTGGCGCAGGCCGGCCGCGTCGCCGAGGGCGACCAGCGCGTCCCGCGCGTCGCGGTCGTAGCGTTGGCGCGCGAAGCTGGCATACAGGCCGCCGACGCGCAGCGCGAAATCGTGCGGGCGTCCGGTGTCGGCCGTGACCAGGTCGGCGATCCGCGCCGCGTCCAGGCGTCGCGCATGCGGCGCCAGCGTGGAATCGATCCGCTGCGCCGCCGTGGCCATCAGGCCGCCTGCGCCGGAATCGAATCGTTGGTATGCGTCATCCGGTTCTGGCGGTCGACGTAGACCAGCTTCGGCTTGAACGCCGCGACCTCGGCCTCGTCCAGCGCACCGTAGGCGCAGATGATCACCAGATCACCGACGCCGGCCTTGTGCGCGGCGGCGCCGTTGACCGAGATCACGCCGCTGCCGGCTTCGCCCCGGATCGCGTAGGTCGCGAAACGCTCGCCGTTGTTGATGTTGTAGATCTCGATGCGCTCGTACTCGCGGATGCCCGACAGCTCGAGCAGGTTGGCGTCGATCGCGCAGGACCCTTCGTAATGCAGTTCGGCGTGGGTCACCGAGGCGCGATGGATCTTGGCTTTGAGCAGGGTCAGTTGCATGGCGATACGGCCGGAAGGCATCGGGAAACGCGGAAAGTCCCGCAGGAACCGGCAAGTATAGGGACGCGATGTGGCATCGCAACACGCCCCGCCAAGGGGCCGGCCGTGGGTTCAGCCGGCGGCGTCGCCCGCGCCCGAGCTGAATTCGAGGTTGTCGATCAGGCGCGTGCGCCCCAGCCGGGCCGCGACCAACGCCACGCCGTCTCCGCCCGCATACGGCGCCAGATCCGGCGCCCGCACCTCGACGTAATCCACCTCGAAGCCGACGGCGCGCAGCGCTTCGACCGCCCCGGTCTCGGCTGCCGCGGCGGACTGCCCCGCCTGCAGCGCGTCGCGCAGCGACGTCAGCGCCCGATACAGCGCCGGGGCGCGGGCGCGGGCCTCCGCATCGAGGTACTGGTTGCGCGAGCTGCGGGCCAGGCCGTCGGCTTCGCGGGAAATCGCCACCGGCAGTATGCGCACCGGGAACGCGAGGTCGGCGACCAGATGCCTGATCACCGCGACCTGCTGGTAATCCTTGCGCCCGAAGGCGGCCACATCCGGCTGTACCTGGTTGAACAGCCGCGCGACCACCGTGGCGACGCCGTCGAAATGGCCCGGCCGATGCGCGCCGTCCAGGATGGAGGTGATGCCGGGTACACGCACGGTGACCGTGCGCGCCACGCCCAGCGGATACATGGTCTCGACCGACGGCAGCCACAGCAGGTCGCAGCCGGCGGCGTCCAGCCCCCGGGCGTCGGCCTCGGGCGTACGCGGATAGCGATCGAAATCCTCGTTGGGACCGAACTGGGTGGGATTGACGAACACGCTCGCGACGATACGGTCCACGTGCGGCTTCAGCGCCTCGACCAGCGCGTAGTGTCCGGGATGCAGGTTGCCCATCGTCGGCACCAGGCCGACGCGCAGTCCCTCGCGTTTCCAGCCGGCCACGCGCGCGCGCAGCGCATCCAGGTCTTGCACGATGTCGATCACGGCGGATCCGCTTGCGGGGAATGCGCGATTTTCGCAGATCCGCAGGCCCGCGCGTCAGCGCGCCTGCTGCGGCAGGCCGTCGTCGATCGTGTAGTAGTCGCCCTGCTCGGCCACGAAGATGTGCATGTGCAGCCGGGTGGCCGTCGGTGTATCGAAGGCGCCCATGGCGACGGCGATCTTCGCGCCGCCCACTGGCGCCCAGAACAGCGACGCGCCGCAGCGCCCGCAGAAGCCGCGCCGCACCTTCGGTGAACTCGCGTACCAGCGCAATGCGCCCTGCGGGTCACGCATTGTCAGGGCCTCGACGGGCACGTCGCTGGATGCGAACACATGCCCCGACGATTTCCGGCAGGCCACGCAGTGGCAGGCGTCGGGCGGCGCCAGCGGCACTGCGACCTCGAACCGCACGTCACCGCACAGGCAGGATCCACTCGGCATCGCTGACGCTCCCGACGGAAAGGCTACCGGTAGCTGTGCTCGGGCCCTGGAAAACGACCGTCGCGTACGGCCGCGACATACGCGCGCACCGCGCCGTCGACCGAACCGCCCTCGGCGAGGAAGTCGCGCACGAAGCGCGGACGGCGATGACCGCTGTCCAGGCCCAGCATGTCGTGCAACACCAGTACCTGACCGTCGCAGTCCGCCCCGGCGCCGATGCCGATCGTCGGCACCGGCGATGCCGCGGTGATCGCGGCGGCCAGCGGCGCGGGCACGCCTTCGAGCACCATCAGCGCCGCACCCGCCTCGACGACGGCGTGCGCCTGCTCGCGCAGCGCCTGCGCAGCCGCGTCGCCGCGCCCCTGCACCTTGAATCCGCCGAAACGCAGCACCGACTGCGGGGTCAGCCCGAGATGCGCGCAGACCGGGATCTCGCGTTCCACCAGGAAGCGCACGACCTCGCATTTGTTCGGGTTCGCGCCCTCGAGCTTGACCATGCCGGCCCCGGCCTGGAGCAGGCGTGTGGCGGCGTCGAGCGCCCGCTCGGGGGTCGCATCGGCCTGGAACGGGAGGTCGGCGACCACCAGCGCGCGCCGCGCCGCGCGCGCAACGCAGGCGGTGTGATACGCGATGTCGTCGACGGTGACCGGCAGGGTCGAGCCGTGGCCCTGCACCACCATGCCGAGCGAATCGCCGACCAGCAGCAGATCGACACCGGCCGCGTCGAGCACGCGGGCGAAACCGGCGTCGTAGGCGGTCAGCATCGCGAGCCGGCGACCGGCGGCGCGGGCCTCGAACAGCGCGGGCACGGTGACCGGCGCGGAGTGGGATGTGTCCATCGCGCTAGCGTAGCGCTTCGATGCCACCGCGATCCACGCGCGCGAGCGCAGCGGCGGCGGAACCGACACCGGGAATCACGGCATCGGGCTCGAGTTCCAGCAGCGGCACCAGCACGAACGCGCGCGCGTGAAGGTAGGGGTGCGGCACGGTCAGTTCCGGCAACGCGATCGACGCATCGCCGTACAGCAGCAAATCCAGGTCCAGCGTGCGGGGGCCCCAGCGTGCATCCGCCGAACGCTCGCGCCCGAAGCCGCGCTCGATATCCAGCAGACGTGCGAGCAGCGCCGCGGGCGCCAGCGTCGTCGTGCATGTCGCCACGGCATTGATGAAGTCGGGCTGGTCCTCCCGGCCCCAGGCGGGCGTGCGGTACAGCGACGAGCCGCGCATGCCGATCAACTCCGGCTGAGCCGCCAACGCCTCCAGCGCTGCGCGCAGCGTCGCCGCGGCGTCACCCAGGTTCGCGCCCAGGCCGATGAAGACGCGTGCACGCATGCGGATCGGCGCAGCGCCGGGGCGTGTCAGCCGGCCGGCGCCGTGCGACGCCGACGCCGGCGCCGGCGCGGTGCCTGGCCCGGCTCACCGCCGTCCTCGTCACCCGGGAACAGCGCGATCGCATGGTCCGGATCGTTCTGGGCCTCCTGCCAGAACGCCACGTCGGCGGTGTGCTCGTCGGAGGCCGTCTGGCGCAGCACCAGGAAATCGAAGGCCGCTCGGAATCGCGGGTGCGAGAGCATGCGGGTGACGCGCTTGCGCTGGCGCTGCGGGAATCGTGACTGCAGCAGCCAGATCTCCTGCATCGGCATCGAGAAGCGGCGCGGCAGCGCGACCGTGGCCAACTGGTGCAGGGTCACGCGGTCCGCCGCGCGGCGCTGGGCGTCGACCGGCTGCACGCCGTCGGCCTGCAATTTCATCAATGCGCGGCAATACGCCGGCCACAGCAGCGTGGCGAACAGGAACGCCGGCGACACCGGCTCGTCGGCCGCCACGCGCGCATCGGTGGAACGCAGGCCAGCGAGCACCATCGCGCGCAATGCACCGCTGCGGTTGCTCCGGATGGCCGCCGCCGTTTCGGGAAACAGCGCACCGAGCAGGCCGTGACGCTCGAGCCCCTCGAAACTGGCGACCGCGTGGCCGGCCAGGAACATCTTCAGGCATTCCTCGAACAGCCGTGCCGGCGCCGCCTCGCCGAGCAGGCCGGCCAGACGCGGAAGCGGTTCGGCCGTGCCGGCCTCGATCGTGAAGCCGAGCTTCGCGGCCAGTCGCACCGCACGCAGCATGCGTACCGGATCCTCGCGGTAGCGCGTGTCCGGGTCGCCGATCAGGCGCAGCACGCGATTCTCGACATCCTCGAAACCGCCGACGTAATCGCGTACCGAGAAATCGGCGATCGCGTAATACAGCGCGTTGGCGGTGAAATCACGCCGGACCGCGTCGTCCTCGACCGTGCCGTAGACGTTGTCGCGCAGCAGGCGCCCCCCGTCGTGGACCTCGCGATCACCGCTGCCGTCGTCGACATTGGCACGGAAGGTCGCGACCTCGATGATCTCGCGCCCGAACACCACGTGCGCCAGACGGAAGCGCCGGCCGATGAGCCGGCAATTGCGGAACAGGGCCTTGACCTGCTCGGGCGTGGCGTCGGTGGCGACGTCGAAATCCTTCGGAGCCAGACCGACCAGGACGTCACGCACCGCGCCGCCGACGAGGTAGGCCTGGTGGCCGGCCTCGTGCAGCCGGTAGAGGACGCGCAATGCGTTCTGGCTGATCTGGCGCCGGGAGATCGAGTGCTGGTCTCGCGGAATGATCCGCAGGTCGGCGGCGGGCAGGGATGCGGCGTTGTCCATCAAGCGAAAATATTCCAGAGGCGGCGTTGCGGCGCCCGCAAGCCTGATATACTAGCAAGCTGCACACGTCGACGAACGTTTGCAGGCCGGTCGTCCAACCGGTGGCCGCGATCGCGGCGCACAATGCTCCCTTCGTCTAGAGGCCTAGGACGTGGCCCTCTCAAGGCTAAAACACGGGTTCGAATCCCGTAGGGAGCGCCATATCACGCGATGGCCCATGCCGCCCGGCATGGGCCATCTGCGTTGAGAGACGCGCGATGCGGCCGCCGCTGCGATGCCGGAGCCGGGCCGATGGCCATTCGGCACGCCGCGCCGGGCCTCAAATGCGAACACTTCGCACGCACCGGCGACCGCCTGCCGTACACTCCCCCGCCTTCGTATCACCACCGACCCGCCGATCATGCCGTTCGTCGTCACCGAAAACTGCATCAAGTGCAAATACACCGACTGCGTCGAAGTCTGTCCGGTGGATTGCTTCCATGAAGGCCCGAATTTCCTGGTCATCGATCCGGACGAGTGCATCGACTGCACCCTGTGCGAGCCGGAGTGTCCGATCAACGCGATCTATCCGGAAGACGACGTGCCGGCCGGGCAGGAGCAGTTCGTGGCGTTGA
>VFQP010003065.1_pt1 | contig 17542 bp, 26 predicted proteins | sample 3512351 | NCBI WGS metagenome assembly VFQP01 (sample SAMN10412372, study PRJNA504923) | tailings metagenome | isolation source: Relicate 1 Philex TSF1 revegetated site | place: Philippines: Tuba, Benguet | collected 2017-08-29
CTGGGGGGTGCGCACGTGTCGAGCGGGGCCAGCGAGCGGATGATGTATGCTGCGCACGCCGGCACGCACATTCTTTTCCTCGGTTGGGGCCCAGCAGCGGAGCGCACACACGCGAGGTAGCGGCAGGCTGGGGGGCTGGCCCGCCACCGCACCGTATTCATTTCGTTGGGGACGCAACGCTCGTGACCAAGTTTTGCAAGATGAATGGCAGCGCAGAAGCGAAAAGCAGGGCCAGAGCGGCCCCGAGCGGCGTCATGTCAGCGGTGCAAGTACATCGTGAGCGTTCGCCTCCCCGTCCCCGGAGAAAGAGCAGAAGTCAGCGTGCTGTCCACGAGAAGAAGGAGGAGGCGTGCACCCCACCACTGGCGTCCACCACCAGGTGCAGCAGCTGCACGACTTCCCCCGGCGTCGTTGTTCGCACACGCACCCATGTCACACCGCCCGCGTCCGTCCGCAGCGCCCCTCCCAACACGCCAGCACGCTCGCGTCAGGCGGCCTCACTTGGCTCCAGAAGCCACCGCCGCGGGCAGGCTGTCCTTGGCCTTGGCGGCGAGAGCCGCAGCCTTGTCCTCACGCTCCTTGGCGAGGCGCTTCTCCTCGCGCTTGCTCTGGACCAGCAGCACCAGCATCCAGGTCGACGCCGACAGAACCGACGTCACGAAGATGCAGCACGGAACCACGACCGCGACCAGCACGTCCTCGTGCGCAACCATCTTCGAGGCTGCTTCGTCGCCCCGCACGGAAAGTGCAGAAGGCGCTCCTCCTGCTCCGGCTTAGCAGTCAAGATGAGTGCTGCTGCTGCGAGTAGACCTCCTGCTGCAAGCTCTCCACTGCCGCGCTGTCCAGCGGCCGCCCAGCCCCCGCGCCCATGCGTGCGTGTACCTCCGCCGCTGCAGGGCCAGCTGGGACAGCTGCTACCGGTGCCTCACAGCAGCGCTACGGCCGCCTCCCTGCCGCCGCCGCAGCGCGTGCACGCACGCCTGGTGCTCGGGCGTCCCCTGCCACACCGGCCCCAGCGCCCGCTCCGCCCGCTCCAGCACCTCGGCCGCCTCTTCCAGCTTGCCCACGGCGTAGAGGCAGTCCACCAGCCGCACCCAGCCCTGCAGGCCGCGCGTACGGGCGCAACCGCGGTCAGCGGAGCAGCGTGCTCAGCGTGGCGTTCCTCGCTTCACGCGCCGCGGCAGGCACAGCAGCTGCTGCTGGGAGCCCAGTCCAGCCCACACACCCTGCCTCGACCAGGCGCCCAGGTGCCCCGCCCCACCCCACCACCCCGCACGCACAACCCCCGCGCCTGGCGGCGGCGGCACGCACGTTGGCGAACGAGGGCGGCGCCACCTGCACTGCCCGGCGGGCGTCCTCCAGCGCGGCGTCGGCGCGCCCCAGCTGAAGCAGCGCCGTGGCGCGGTTGCACAGCAGCAGGTGCCGGCCCTGCGGCGCGTCCAGCGCCAGGCCCTCCGAGTAGAGCTGCACGGCCCGCTCCAGCTCGCCGTCCATGGCCGCCGCGTTGCCCGCTAGCCGCAGCTGCACACAAAGGGGAGGACCGTGGCAGGTTGGCACGTTGGCAGACGTGCGTGTGCGGGTGTTGTGTGGAGGCCGGCATTCGCAGAGCAGAGCATGAGGAGTTGTGTGTGTGCCCTGGTGAGGAAGCGCGCCCGCCCTCATCCCAACGGATGGGCAGCGGGGCCGCGGGGGGGCCGCACCTGCGTGGCCTGCAGCGAGGCGGGCGTGACGGGCACCTCGCAGTGCAGGCGCAGCACCTCGGCGGCGTCGGCGGGCGTGGCCACGTGGCTGAGCAGGCGCTCGGCCGGGAGCAGCACCAGGTTGGGGCCCGCGCCGCATCCACCTGTGGGGAAGGGGGAGGAATGGCAGTGCATTGCGTTGGGAGTAGGTGTGGGGCGCGCAGAACGGCCGGAGAGCGAATAGATGGCCCCACCTCCCGCTCACCCAGGCAGCCGCAGTCGTTGACGGTCAGGTGCGCCTCCCCGGCGCTGAGGTCCCGGAGAGTCTTGAGCACCTGCCAGGCGAGAAAAAGGGGGAGGGGGACACTTTGGCATCTGCGTCAGCGCTGCGATTCCGGCGCGTTCCTCCGGCGTGTGCGCAGGCCCCTGCATGCACGGAGACCCACACCTGCGGCGAGCCCTGGCGCTTGCAGGTGCGCCCCTGGCACACCCTGAGCTCCAGGTGCGGCTTTGGCTGCGCTGCGGGGGCGGCCGCGTGGGCGTGCACGTGCCGCCCGCCGCAGGAAGAGGTGGAGGTGGAGGAGGTGAGGCACGCCGCTCGCTGCATGCTGGGATTGAGGACCGGCTCCGCACCACTGGGGCCGAAATGGCATGGCGAACCCTGGATCGTGGTGGAACAGCGAGAGCACAGGAGTTGTTTGTGCCGCACGCACAGGCGCAGGAGCAGCTGCAGCGTGCAGGAGGAGCCCCATCGGCGCGGAGCACAGGAGCTTTGCTCGAGCAGCACGATCCACGGCACAGCAGAAGAGAATGGGGAGAGGCGGACTGGGCCATGACGCGCTCGTAAAGCCACGGACGGATCAGTTCCAGTACCGCTTCCTCCAGCTGGACAACGGGCTGCGTGCCGTGCTGGTGCACGACCCCCAGGCGGACAAGGCGGCCGTGTCGTGCGACGTAAGCGCGCGCTGTGGGCCCCCCGGGGGACTGTACACAGCGCCAGAGCCTCCTGGCACGCTCACGCGCTTGTGTGGGCCACACAGCCACACGTGACACGTCACGAGCCGGTCGGCGACGCACGCGCGCCCTGCAGATCAACGTGGGCTCGCTGCTGGACCCCGAGGACTTTGCCGGCCTCGCGCACTTCACCGAGCACATGCTCTTCTACGCCTCCCAGCGCTTCCCCGAAGAGGTCAGGCGCACGCGCATGCGGCAGGGACGGCGCGGCCTCATGCACTCAAGCACGGATGGCCATGATGGGCTGGCGCCACAGGATGTCCCCTTCACGCGCGCGGCCCAGCCAGGGGGCCGGCACGGCCTCCTGCACCGACTGGTCGCACCTGTGCGGGGGGCCCACGGATGGGCCGGCGCCACAGGACGTCCCCCCGCACACGGTACGCGTGCCGCAGGACGCCTACAGCAAGTTTGTCTCGGAGGGCGGCGGGCACACCAACGCCTACACGGCGGCCGAGAACACAAACTACTCGTTCGACATCAACTGGGACAGCCTGGAGCCGGCGCTCGAGCGCTTTGCGTGCTTCTTCACCTGCCCGCTCATCAGCAAGGACGGCGTCGACCGGGAGATCAACGCCGTGGTGCGCCGCGGCGTGCTGAGCGTGCTGAGCGTGCTGAGCGTGCTGCCAGAGGGGACGGACGCGTGCGCGTGGTGCCGCGGCGGGCGTCGTGCGCAAGCGCGGACGAGGGAAAGGGGGGGGGAGAGGCAGGCCCTCGTGTGCACGCGCAAGCGATTGGGGCAGGCGCAGGTGCCCAACCTGCCTTGCCCCCTGTTGCACGGCGCAAGCGCCCAGCGGCTGCCCCTGCGCACGGCGCAAGGGGATCGGTGCCGCTGCGCCGGGCTTGCGCGGCGCAACGCTCATGGCGAGCAGGACGCCAATCGCACGGCGCAGACGCTTGGCTGCTTCCCCTGTTTGGTGCGCGGCGCAACGCGCATGTGGCGCGCATGACGCCGGGCACGGCGCACGCGTCCAGCCGCTGCTCCTGTTGCACCACATGTCGCGCGCGCAGGACGCCGAGCACGGCAAGAACCTCCAGCTGGACGTGTGGCGGCAGATGCAGCTGTCCAAGCACCTGGCCAACCCGCAGCACCCCTTTGCCCGCTTCCACACGGGCAACAAGGACACGCTCGGAGAGCAGCCGCGCGCCAAGGGCCTCGACATACGCCAGGCACGCACGTCGCATGCGCCGCGCTCTCTCTGCGCACCCTCCCTCGCTTCCTTGCGTGTTGGTCTCCTCCTCCATCTGCGCGCCGGCCTTGGCTTGGATCGCCTGGCCAACCTACTCGTCGTGGTGCCCTTCCACGCTCACACTGACCGGTCAGTGCATGCACGCTGCCGCCGCCGCCGCCGCCACCGACCCCCCACGTACGCCGCGCCAACGCACGTGTTCGTGCAGGCCGTGGAGGACTTCCACGCCAGCCACTACTCGGCCAACCTGATGCGTCTGGCCGTGGTCGGCCGCCACGCGCTGGACGACCTCGAGCGCATGGTCAGGGCGCACTTTGCCGCCGTGCCCACCAAGCAGCTGCCCGTGCCCGCCTTCCCCGGTGCGCGGCGCACGTGCGGGTTAGCGCGGCCCGACGCTCGTGAGCTGCCGTGGCGCGACACACGCGCGGCGCGACGCGCTGCCCTGGGGCTCGCTGGCCGGATGCGCTGACATCCTGCTGCGCCGGGGTGTAACGGGCTGCGTTGCTGCGCCGCACGCGACGCGCTCCCTGCCGCACTGATTGACCCCCTTTTCTGCTGTGGGCCACTAGGGCGTGCCGCAGGCGACGTGATCCCTGCCCCGCGCACGCTCACTGACTGACCCCTGTGGCAGTTTTGGTGACGATGGGTGCGCCGCAGGCGAGGTGTTCCTGGCGGCGCAGCAGCGCACGCTCGTCAAGATGGTGCCCGTGAGGGACGTGCACTCTGTCGAGTTCGCCTGGCAGGTGCGGGACGCGCCAGGTTGCTGCTTCCCGCTCCATGCGGAGCTCCTGGGGCCGGCGGGACGCGTGGTGTGGTCGCGGCTGGGCTGATCTGACCCGCACGGCTGCGGCGACGTCGCCGCTCCGGCGAGGCACTGGCTAGCAGCTGCTCCCTCGCCCCGCGTCGCGCGATGGCCGCGCCGCTGCATGGCTTTTCCTTCCGCCTCGCAGCTGCCCCCGGCCACGCCGCTGTACCGCAAGGCGCCGCTCAACATCATCTCGCACCTGCTGGGCCACGAGGGTGCGTGGGCCTTGCGCGCTTGCATCCGGCTTGCATCCCGCTGCGGGGGGGGGGGTGCGGCTCCCGCTGCGCCCGCTTCACGTCGTCGCGTCGTTGCGCCCAAGCCTTCGCACCCGACGCCTAGCGGCGGCGGCGCAACGCCGCACTTGGCTGCCGCCCTCAACGGTTTGGTTGGCCGGCACCGTTGACGGGTGGGGCTGACGCGCCGGCGAGCGTGCGGCGCATGGACGTGCTTCCTCGCGCGCAGGCGAGGGCTCGGTGTTTGCCGTGCTCAAGGCCAAGGGCTGGGGCAGCTCGCTGGTGGCGGGCGAGAGCGGGCTCTCCATGAGCTGCGCCTCCTTCTTCTACGTCAGGTGCGACGAGGAATGGCGCTTGGCAACGCGCACAAACACGGCAGCATCACCGCGAGACGCCGCGCCCGCCTCGTCTCGGCCCCCCACCAACCTTGTGCGCGAGGTGGGCCGCTTTCCACACCCCGCTGGTGTGCCGCGCTGGCGGCGCGCACGTTGGTGCCTCGTCGCCTGCAGGGTGGAGCTCACGGGGGAGGGCCAGAAGCACATCGGCGACATCGGCGCCATCGTCTTTGCGTGAGTGCATACGCATGCGCGCCCCGAGGGCGCAGCCACGAGCTCGCACGCTGCCACGCGCTTGGTGGTCCGCAGCGTGCCCTGGCGGACGCTTGAGCAGCAAGCCCGCCCTCCTGTTTTGCCGGCCCGCGTGCCCCAGTGCTCGAGAAAAGGCCTTGCGAAGGTTTGGCGTGGGCGCGAGTAGACGTGCGCGCCCCGCGCGTGGCCGACGATGCACTCAGGTACCTGCACCTCATCGCGCGGGACGGCGTGCGGCAGGAGGTGTTTGACGAGGTGGCCGCGCTCAGCCGCCTGCGCTTCGACTTCCGCGACAAGCTGGTGAGAGGGCTCAGGCCTAGGGCTGAGGCCGCGCGTCCTTGTCGCGCCTGCACAGGGCCCGTCAGGATTCCCCCGAAGAGCGAAGCAGCCCCAAGCAGTGTCGCAGGGCTGCGGCGAACGCCGCGCCCAACCGCTGATCAAGATTCTTACAGCTGAAGGTGCCAGCGTGACGTGGTGGGTGCCGCGTGCAGGCGCCCTACACGTACGCGACGTCGCTCTCCAGCGCCATGCAGCACTACCCCGACGAGGAGCTGCTGCTGGCCATGTACCACGTGCCCCAGGTGCGGCTTGCTGCACGTTTGGTGTAGCAGGCGCCTGGTATGCTCTGTCGGCTCGGTCGCCTACACAGCGAAACGTCCCCGGCTAACCCCGAGATTCCTTGCCTGTGCAACGACGGCGCTGGCCTGCGCCGGGGCGCTGCGTTTGCGTGTTGACGACGCACGCCCTGTGCCAGCCCGCTGTGGTGCCACGCGGAGTGCCACTGGTGCCGCTGCCGCTGCGCGCAGGAGTGGGACGCCGAGTGCGTGCGCCAGTCGCTCGAGCTCATGTCCTGCGACCGGGTGAGCGCGCCCTCCTAAACCCTAACTCGACCCTGACGCGTCAGCAGTCGTCTCTCGTCAGGCAGCGGGCGGTCTGCCCGAGCGTGCCGGGCGGGCCGCGTTTGCCTCGCAACCCTAGAGGCAACCCTAGCCCCCATGGCCGGCGCGCGCGCACAGGTGCGCATGTGCTGGGTGAGCCAGACGCACCAGGGCGAGTGCGGCGAGACGGAGCCCTGGTACGGCACCAAATTCACGCAGGCGAGTGCGGCAGAAGAGGACGCTCATTGCGCGCTCGCGCAGTCGCTCCCCTGCGCGGCTGCTTTTTTCGCACTCTGTGGCGCGCGCATCTCTGCGGCCATGCCGCACGCCACGCGCGTCCCGGTGTCACGCAGCAGCCGTGGGCTGGCGCGGAGGGGCCAGAGGGATGAGCTTCTGTGCGCGCACGCGCCTCTCGCGTGATGCTGTGCGCTTCCACGAGCGCTGGCTTGCCGCGCCGTCGTCGCCGCAGGGCGCCATCCCCGACGAGTGGCTGCAGCGCTGGCGGCAGCCGGAGCAGGCCTGCCAAGAGCTCACGTCCGGGTGAGGCTCCCCCTCACACTCGCCCCTCACGCGCCACCGCTCCCGGGCGCTCGTTGCGTCGTTCTCGCCCCGCGCGGCCTGCTGTGCTTGCTTGCCCAGGGCGAGGTGCTGAACTGCAAGTTGCGGTGCGGCTGCCATGGCTCGCATATGTGCCCTCGCGCCATGCAGGCAGCTGCACCTGCCAGCGCCCAACCCGTTCATCCCGGCGGACCTGGAGCTGCGTTCGGACGAGGCGGCGGCGCCGGACGCGCCGCCGGGCCCCACGGTGCTGCTGGAGGAGCCGGGCACCCTGCGGCTGTGGCACAGGTGTGGGCGTACGGCGCGCGTAGTGAGGTGCCACGCAACGGTGCTCGGCGCCCACGCGATGCACTGCTTCCGTGGCAGCTTCTCTCTCGCGTGGCGTTGCGTGAACAGGTGGGATCCGCCTCCTCACCTGGTCCGCCGGGGAGGCAGGGCCCGCCGCTACGCACGCACTGCCCGCCCGCCTTCGCGCTGCGCTCTCCCCGGCCCGCACGCAGCTACCGATCCTCTCTCTCACTCTCTCTCGTGCGCGCCGCCACATACTGGACTTTGAGTTTTTGCGCGCAGGTGCGAGCTGTCGTTCGAGGCGCCCAAGGCCGTGCTGTACGTGGACCTCCAGCTGCCCGACGCCTACGCGTCGCCCACCGCCGCCGTGTGCACGCGGCTGTTTGTCAAGCTGGTGGCGGACGCGCTGAACGAGCTGGCCTACCCGGCCGAGCTGGCGGGGCTGTACAGCGACATCAGCAACACGCAGAGCGGCTTCCAGGTGCGAGGCGCTCGATGGTACCCGGGGCGGTGTTTCCGGGCTGCCGGCGGCGGCACAGGCAGCATGCAGTGCCGGAATCACGTCTCCGGGGCTGAGGCGATCCAGACACGCGCCCGCGTCGCCACCTGCTTCCCGCCGCCCTGCAGATCTCTGTGTCGGGCTACAACGACAAGCTGCCCGTGCTGCTGGCCGCCGTGCTGGAGCGCGTGGCGGCGGTGCAGGCGCACGTGCCGCCCGACCGCTTCGCCGTCATGGCCGAGCAGCTGCGCCGCGAGTACGCCAACATGGCCTTCTCGCAGGTCTACTCGTGGGCAATGTACCGCAGAGGTGCGCCGGCCGCGCTGCGCGGCCGCTCCTTGAGAGCGTTCCTGCAGCGCTGGCGCCGTCGCGCACGAGCGGGGGGGGGGGGGGGGGGGCGCGCCGTCGCGTGGAGTGCCGTAGCAACCGCCGGCTCGAGCGAGAGAGGGCGCGTGCTGCGTGTGCTGGGGCGGCGGTGCCTGCCGCCGCCGCCGCTCGTGCGGCCGCCGCCCCGCGCAGCCGGCTGGCGCCTGAGCGCCCGCTGAGCCGTGGCTCTCCGGCTCACGGCGTGGCGCTGCGCCCGTGCGCCTCTCGCTCCGCGCGCAGAGCTGCTGCTCAACCTCAAGCGGTGGCCCGTGTCCGAGTACCAGCAGGTGCGTCCATGCGTCGTGGCGCGCAGTGACGCCAGCCGAACGGAACTGGTGTGACAGGCAGTCATGCTGCGGCTGGCTCTGATGGTGATGGTGATGGCTGCAGGTGCTGCCGCTCATCACGCCCGAGAGCCTCGGCACCTTCCTCCGCACCCGCCTCTTCTCGCAGTGCGTGCTCCCCCTCGCTGTGCACGCGCGCGGGGCGCCCCCGCGCCCTGCGGCAGTTGCTCGACCATGCTCCAGAGCCTCTGTCAGGGGAACAGGTTTCCTCTCCCAGGCGTGCGGCGGGAGGGCCTTTAGCGTCTGCCGGCCCGTGCTGGCGGCGCGAGGGTGGCTGGGGCCCCCACTTCGCTGCTGCGCGTGTGTGTGTGTGTGTGTCGCATTTTGCATCTGTTTGGACACCTCGGCGGGGCCGGAGCCCAACTACCGGGCGTATCAGATGTCTCGCAGCACAAAGGCAAGCGTGCGTGGGTGTTTGCCTCCGTGGCGCGTGCGTGCAGATTGGCCGCACCAAGGTGTTCTTCCGCCCGGGCGTGCTGGGCTTTGTCGAGGACAAGTGGGCCGCCATGCACGCCTCGGCAGTGCTCATCCAGGCGCGTTGCGTGACTGGCCGGAGCCCACTGCTGCCTGCCAGTTTGGGCTGGCCCTCGCCTCTAGGCGTCAGCCCACCCGCTTCGATCATGCTGCTCAGTGCCACAAAGCTCAGCAGAGGACCCTGCTGCGTCGTTGTTGGCGGCGTCCTCTAGTCATATGCTGCTGCCGCTGCCGCCGTCCCGCAGGCGACGTGGCGCATGTACCGCGACCGAGCCGTTTTCCTGCGCACGCGGCGCGCCGCGCTGACGCTGCAGTCCACTTGGCGCACGCGGCAGTGCAAGCGCCAGTACGACACGCTCAAGGTCCAGGTGCGCGCCACTCCCCTGGGCTCAGGCTAGGGTTGGCCCCATTGCCGTGCCCCAGGCGCCCCAAGTCCTTCGAGCGACGTGTGCGCAGCATGGGGACATGGCCGCAGTTCGCCTTTCGCCGTTGTCCCTGGCGAGCAGTCCCGCAAGACGCGCAATACTGCGTTGTTGTGTGTGCGCCACGGCGCGCAGACGCGGGCGGCCAGGGTCATCCAGTGCTACTGGCGGGGCCACCACGCCCGCACCAAGTGAGTGGATGCGCCCACGCCGCGTGCGCGCGTCGGTGCCGCTCCTGCCCCACGGCCGCCAGCGCTCCGCCCCATGTCTGCAAAGTGAAGGACGTGACCAGGCAGACAGGCAGCGAACGCCTGCCATGTGGCAACGAGGCACCAACGCGCCCCCGCCGCCTTCCCGCACTCCCCACGCCGCCGCAGGTTTGTGCGCATGCGCCAGGCAGCCGTCACCATCCAGATGGCGTGGCGGCGCTCGCGCTTCGGCAAGCGCGTGCGGCGGCGCGTCTTTGACCGCGAGAAGCGCGAGATGATTGCGCGCCTGGAGCAGGACAAGTTCGAGTCGGTAAGCCCCCACCTAGGGCTTGCGCTCATGGGCAAGGGCCCGGTGCACGTCAAAAGCCGTCGCCGCGCGGCAACGGCCCCCGCCCACGGCGGCGGCTGCCCAGTGTCGCATCCCAGACACACTGTGCGTGCTTGCTTTGTGCTTGCATGCGCGTGCTTGCTTGAGCAGGTGCGCAAGGAGTACGGGTGCGACATGGACGAGGTGCGCCTGGCGCTGGCGGCGTGGAAGGCGGCGCGCGACGACGAGACGGCGCGCGGCGGAGGGGAGGCGGCGCTGGGCGGCGACGCGCTGGTGGCCGTCATGGCAGGCCAGCGGCGTGCGGCGGGGCTGGCGGCGCCGGACGCGGCGGCGGCGGCGCAGGTGCGCGGCGTGCGGCGCGCGGCTTGCTTTGCATGACGTGGCTCTGCGCTGCTCAGCCCTGGCAGCCCTGTGCGCTGCTGGCGGCGTGACGCGTGTGCGCGCAGGCGCTCCCAGAGGGCGGCTTGCCACCGGGCGAGCCGGGGTCCGTGTGCTCGCTCTGCAAGCGGCCGGTGAGCGCGCGTCTCTCGGCCTCTGGGACTCTTTGAAGTCGCTGGCCTGGCCGGGTGCAGAAGCGCAGCGCGCCTGTGCAGAGCGGACTTGGCTCCTTGGCAGCGCACGTGGCAATGTCGTGCTTGCTTCTTGCCTCTGCTCCGCTGGCGCTGCAGTATGATGACAGGGACGGGCAGCAGCAGCAGGAGGAGCGGCAGCGGGGCGCGGTGGGCGTCGGCGCGGCGCTTGCCGCCGGAGCCGCCGGGCTGGTGGCGGGAGGCGTGGCGGGCGCCGCCGCCGTCGCCGCCACCGGCGCCGGCGCGAGCGCCCGAACGCTGTCCGGCGCTGGCGCCAGCAGCCTCAACGCTGGGGGCAGCGCGCTGGGCAGCGGCGGCGCCTCGGGCCTGGTGGTGGACACGAGCGTGGGGACGCCGGCGGCGGCGGCGGGCAGCTTGGGGTCGCCGCGGGGGGTGGTCAGCCCCACGGCGGGTGGCAGCGGTGGCGGCGCCGTGGCGGGCGCGGCGGCGGCGGCAGCGGGCGCCATTGGCGTGGCGCGGTTCGCCGCGGCGCAGGTGAGGCGGCTTGCGCGGCGACCCACGATAGCGTTGCAGCAGCCGCACTCTGCGACAAGGCCCTGACGTGTGCGTGTTGCGACGACCGCTGACGTGTGCGCGCGGCGCGGCTTGCAGGAAGCCAAGGAAGCCGCCGAGAAGCTGCAGCTGGAGAACATGCGCCTGACCAAGCAGCTGCAGCTGGAGCGCAGCCTCAAGGACAGGTGAGCGCGCGGTCCGCAGGTGTCCGTTCTCTTCTCTCCAGTTACCTGAGCTTGGCAATCAGCTAACTGCCGTGGTGTGTTTGGTTGGCTCCCGCTCGCCTGCTGATGGCATGTGCATTGTGTGTGTGTGTGCGCGCCTGACCTTCCCTACCTAGGTACCAGCACAAGTACGAGGAGCAGAACACGCTGTGGGTGGAGCAGATACACGTCCTGCAGCAGTACATCCAGCAGGTACGGTGGGGGTGAGGGTGGCGCCGGGGACAAGGGAAAAGCGAGGGCGGAGCATCGCTGACCCCTGCTCCCCACTCCCGCGCTGCGAGCCGCGTCCCAGGGACCCGGCTTGCCAGGTTCGGTTGTTTGGGCGCAAGAGGCCAAACGAAAGCGCGCCTGAGGGCTGTGCACCTTGGCCCCCCTTCCTGCCTCGCTGCACAGGTCCGCGCGGCGTTTGGCGACGCCCGGCTGCCCCCGCTGCCCACGGCGCTGGCCACCAGCACCGCGCCCAACCCCGCCGACCCACACCTCACCCCCGCGGCCGCCGCCGCGCTCGCCACGCCCGGCTCCGCCAGCTTCGACGACAAGCGCCGCAGCTTCGGCAACAGCGGCGCCACACCCACCGCCGCTGCCGCCGGCGCCGCCGTGGCCGCCACCGCCGCCGCAGGCGCGACGGCGGCGGCGGTGGCCCTGGCATCTGACGGCTCGGTGTCGCAGCCGCAGCTGTCGGCGTCCACCGCCACTGCTGCGCTGGCTGCGCCGTCGGGGCAGGACTTGGGGCAGGCCCCCATGCAGGGCGTGGCGTCGGGCGCGTCGCCGCTGCCGTCGCCGCTGCAGTCGCCGTTCGCCGACCCGGCGGCGGTGGCGTCGGCGGGCGCGGCGGCGGCGGCCGGCGCGGCGGCGGGCGCGGGCGTGACCTTGGCGGTCCGAGGCAGCGGCAGCGGCAGCGGTGCGCCGTCCACAACTGCGTTTGCCGCTAAGCGTGGGAGTCGTGCCCTGCCGTCGCGCTCGTTTGCTTTCCTGTGCCTGTGAGCGGCAGCACTCAGCCGTCACTGGCACTTGCTGCTGACACGCGTGCACCCGCAGGCGGCGGCGCGGCGCCCTCGGGCGGCCGCGGCTCGCGCGGCGTGGCCAACGCCGCCATGTTCACCACGCACGGCGACTCTGACGAGGACGTCACGCCCATGCACGCGCACGCAAACCCCAACGGGGCGCAGCAGCAGCAGCAGCAGCAGGGCTCAGGGCGCGGCAGGCTGGCGCCGCGTCACCTGGAGCTGGACGTGGGCGGGTCGGGCGTGCAAACGCCCGTCGAGTCCGAGGGCTCCATGGGCGGGGCGCTGCACCAGGGCGGCCACAGCCGGGGGCCGGTCGACCCCGTCGTGAGCCCCTCCCGGCCCGCCAGCCGGCCCGCCAGGGGCGTCGCCGACCAGAGCAACCTCCCACGCTCTCAGGCACGTGGTGGCAGCGGCGGCTGCGCTGCTGCTGTGCGCGTGAAGGGGGGAGGGGCGCCGCAAGCGCTGTTGGTTTGTGGCAACGCACGCGCCGCGTGCAGCGTGGGGCAAGCGTTCGACACGTCGCGCCCCGTCGCTACCGTGTTGTGCCCGCAGGCCGTCGGGTCGCAGCAGCGGCCGGGCGGCGGCCCCGCCGCCAAGTACGTGACGCAGCTGGACGGGGAGCTGGGCAAGGTGCAGCAAGGTGCGCGCGCGCACCTGGCGGGCGGGGGCAGGCGCACGCCGGGTCCAGCTCCCACGCCCGAGCGCGCGCCAGAGCGCTTGCTTTGCTTGCACGACGCGACCTCGGGTCACGCGCGGCAGACGGTCCAGGCGTCCAGGCGCGGGTTAGTCGGCCCCAATCCCCGCCCGCGCCACACCGTGCCTGAGCGTGTTGCTGCGTGCGCCCACCGTGCGTAACCCGCGTGTCACGCTGCCGCGTGCTGCTGCTGCCCACCCCGCAGTGCTGGACGACGACGTGGACTTCATCACCGAGGTGGCGGGCGGGCAGATGCACGCGCCCGACATGGACCCAAACGCCGAGCTGGCGCGCCTCAAGAAGAAGTTCGACCTCTGGCGCAAGGAGTTCAAGGTGCGCGCGCTTGGGCCGGTCGCCAGCACCGGCGGCTGCACGGGCCACCCGCGTGCCTCTGCACGCCCGCCAGCGGCGGCGGCAGCACGATCGCTTCACGGCGCTGCGCACGCCGAGGCCGCGGGGTGGTCATGTCTTGCCAGGGGGGCGCGGTGACCAGATGCAACGAGCTTGGCGGGAAAGGCATGCGGCGCGTGCGTGTGCTTGCGGGGCGTGTGCGTGTGCCTTGGCAGGACAAGCTAACGACGGCCGAAGAGGTGCTCCGCAAGCTGGACCGGCTGCAGCCCTCGGCCTCGCACGCCGCGCCGCACCCCTCGTCGGCGCAACACCGGCACGCGCCGCCGGGCGCCAGCGGCGGCGGCGGCGGCGGCGGGCGCGCCAACGGCCGCGACAACCACCACCTGTACATCCCGCCGCAGCCGCCGCCCAAGGAGAAGTCGGGCTTCGGCCTGGGCAAGCTGTTCAAGGGCAACAAGTGATCTTGCGCGCGCGAGCTCTGAGCGCTGGCAGCGATGGGTGCATGGGTGGGGCCCACTCGGTCGTCGTGCCGTGGCGCGTGCGCTAAGTGCAAGTGGACAAAGGGATGATGCTTCAGCGGCAGCTGCAGCTGCACCATGGCTGCAGCGAGCACAGGGCTGCTGCTCCCCGCTGCTGCAGTGCTCCGAGGAGTGCGCCGAGCAGGAGGCGCTGCGAGGCGCGCAGCACCAGCAGCAGCTCGGGCGATGAGCAGCCCAGCACATCGTCGCAGCAGTCGTCGAGCACCACAGGCGCGCGCACTCGGAGTGGCGGCAAGACGATCTGCCACGCCATCACGGCCCAACAGGCCGCGGCGTTGGGGCCGCAACAAGATGCACGCACATTGCCCATGCGCTGGTGCAGGCAGCCTGCCCACCACTCCTGTTGACGCGGTCGTGTGGGGCGGGCGTCTCCCCTCTGGGCGTCGCCTGGTGCTCAGCGGACTAACTGCCGCCGCCGTGGGTGAGGCGTGGGCGCAGAGGTGTGGTGGGCCAACGCTGGAGCAGGCGTGGCACTCAGTGCATCGCACCCTTGACCGTGCTGCAGCCCTGGGCGGCAACCTCGGCGGCGTCACGTCCTTTTTGCTGGGCTGCGACGGCGGCCAGTTCGCCTCCACCACAGAGCTCGACACACTCTTCCCCGTGGTGCTGCCGGCGAGCCCGGCGGCAGCGGGAGGCGGCGGTGCGCCGTCATCATCCTCGTGGACGTACAAGCGCTATGTCAACCGGCAGTTTGGCTTCGGTGCGCGCGGCGTACTGGCTCGCACCCCTTGCTTTCTGGCCCTGGCATGCCTGAGGGATCCTCAGCGTGGGAGGCGCATCCCGTCGTGGCGGGCTCCAGAGGGTGCGCGGCGCGCATTGCCCTGTGGCGTGGCGCAGAGCTCAAGTACCCGGGCCGCTGGCTGGCGGACCAGACGGTGGCGTCCAGGGCGGCGCTGCGGGCCGAGGAGCAGCGGGGGCTAGGGCTCATGGTGCAGCAGGGCCTGCCGCCGCTGTCGGCGCCGGCGCCGCGCTTGGGGCCGTCGGCCAACGCCGGCGGCGGCGGGCCCAACGCCACGCCGGCGTTCGTGGGGCGCGTGGCCGTGGTGGAGCCGCTCGTCGCCTTTGGGCCGCCCGGCAGCACGTGAGCGTTGCGCAGGGGCCCGGCGCGTGGGCAACGTGCCACAGTCAGGGGGCCGCTCAACACGTGGCTCTGCTCCCTTGCGCTTGAGCGCCCGCGGCCGCAGGGGCGAAGAGAACATGTCAGTCATCGTCGCTCCCATTGAGCCGGGCTTCTCCCTGGCGTCGCTGGGGTCCCCGCAGCAGGTGGCCGAGGAGTTCCTCTCCATGGTGCGGGGATGCGCTCTCCGCAGCGCTCCCTGCTGCTGGCTCCTGGCCGCGGGGCACGGGGCATCCAGTGTGCCTTCCAGGGGCTCTGTGCACCGCCAGGCAGCGGTAGGTGGGAGCGGAGGGACGCACTCGCGCGTGCCTCTGTGCGTGCGTGCTCACCCGCAGCTGATTCCTGCGGGCAACGCCGCCGGGCTCACCGCCACGCTGGTGGGCTTCTCCTCGCGGCAGGAGGAGCGGCAGCTCTACTACTACTCGGTGCGTGGCTGCACTGCCGCCTTGCGCAAGCAGCAGGAGCCTACCGCGGCGTGGTGCGGACCGCACAGCTCAGGTCGGGGTGAAGGTTGTGTGCCTGCAGATGGAGTACGTCGTGCGCGGGCCCCGCTTCCAGCGGCACAACCTGTCCGTCATCACAGCGAGGTGAGGAGCGAGCGTTGGCAGGCGGGCGACCCGACCGCTCTGCATGCGCCCGTCACCCTTGCCCGCCACCTCACCCGCCCTGGCTGCAGATCAAACCTGCTCTTCACCTTCAACGCGCAGACGCCAGAGGCCGTGTGGGCGCGGGACGCCGCGGATGTCCGGCGCTCTGCTGACTCCTTCCGGCTTTTGCTGTAATCGCGTCCGCTCACGCTAGTACACGCTTCCCTGAGATGATCACAGCTGTGATCATCTGCGGACAGGAAGCAGCTGCTCCGGGGCGAGTTCAAACTGAGCAAAGCGCTGGCCTGCGGCCAAGGGAGGGAACGCAAAGCACTGCCACCCTGCGCCACTGCTGCGCCACAATCGTCGAATGGCCTCCCGGCCGTTCGGCATCATCTGAGATCAAACGCAGGCCGCAGGACGCGAAGAAGCGCTGCAGGCGGCAATGGGCCTCTGGCTCAAGCACCTGTTGCTGCTGGCGCTGGCGCTGCTGGCGCTGTCCCGCCTCTCCGTGGCCCAGCCAACCCAGCACGGAGAGGTCGACTCGGCGTGCCTGTCGCGCATCGCCATCGCGGCGCAGGGGTGAGCGTTCAGTCCTGCAGCTCACGCTGCAACTTGCGGGGCCCTGGCGCGTGCGCCGTGCTGCTCATCTCGGGTACGAGAAGTTGTCGTGCGCTCAAGCGCCACACGATGGAGCCACGCAGGAGCAGCCCGGTGCTCACGGCGCAGCTGCTCAACAACATCACGGCCAGCGTGCTGGCCTGCGCGGGCATTGGAGGAGGAGCCACGGCCATCCGGGTGAGGCGCCGCGTGGCACATGCGCAGCTTCGCCGCGGGCTTGGCCGCTCACAACAGTGCACAGGGTGCCGGCACAGGGTGACGGTGCAGTCGCTCACTCGCTTTGCAGCGGTGCGCCTGCTTTGCATCGCAGCCGCTGCGCGTGCTTTTGCCGGTCGAGGGCAGGGAGACAATTGCCCCAGTCATCCCAGTCATACGCGCCGTGGTGGGCTGGGAGTTCGACCCCACGTACATGACGCTGGCGGAGCTGGGCCCCACGGTGCTGTCGCAGACCACCTCGCTGGGCAAGGCCTACTTTGACGGGTTGGTGGCGGGCGCTGCAGCAGCATGCGTGGGCATCACTCTGCCGAGGGCTGGGGCGTCCCCGCATGATGATGATGTCCGCAAGTGGCTGCTGCGCAGGTGGGCCGGAGACAGCAGCTACACGCTCGAGTACGCCCAGGCCGGGCTGCTGGAGCCGCTCGACTCGTACGTGCTCAACGACCCCAAGCTGGACTGGTGCGTGGGGGGAACGAGCCGGGGGGACGCTCTGTGCCCTCACACTGCTGCCCGCGCACGCCCGCTTCAACGCTACGTCTTGCCGCTTGATGCGCTGAGTGTGCGCAGGCCAGACTTCCTGGGGTGAGCAAGCAAGGTGGTGCCACCGCAGAGGCAGCGTCCCAAGAGACGTCTCTCTTTGTGTGGGGTGCTGTTCTTAGCGGCGCACACACGCGTGCTCCTGCGCTTTGCGCAGGCTGCTGCGGTCGGGCTCAGCGCTCTGGAACGGATCCGTCGTTGGTATGCCGCTCACCACGGCCATCCAGTCCATGCTGTTCCGCCGCGACGTGCTGGCCAGCGCTGGGCTGCAGCCACCAAACACGTGGAGGGAGCTGCTGCAGGTGGCCAAGGCGCTCAACGGCACCGACATGAACCAGGGTGCGTCCAGTGCTCGAGGGAGTTTGCGCCCAAGTGCCGCCGTCTCTTGTCGTCAAGAGAGGTCCAACGTCCTGCATCCTGTGTCCAAACCTGACTGCAGACGGCGTGGGCGACTACGCGCTCTGCCTGGACATCAACCCTGGAGCATCGTATGACGCCAGCATCGTCCTGATGCAGGTGCTGTCCAGCTTCACGCAGACAAAGGTGCGCAGGGCTGGGCTGGGCGGGGCTGGGCGGGCCTGGCCTGGGCTGGGCTCTTTGGCGCAGTCCAGTGGAGTCGCACATGCTGGGCAGAAGCCTTTGGCTCACGTCTAGCATGCTTCTGGCTTGCAGGGCCGTGGCCACGGGTTTCTGTTT
>VFQP010003066.1_pt1 | contig 17540 bp, 10 predicted proteins | sample 3512351 | NCBI WGS metagenome assembly VFQP01 (sample SAMN10412372, study PRJNA504923) | tailings metagenome | isolation source: Relicate 1 Philex TSF1 revegetated site | place: Philippines: Tuba, Benguet | collected 2017-08-29
TGCCGAAGTTCCTCTAGCGTCCCTTCCGCCACCAAGCGCCCTTCGTGAATGATCGCGATCCGATCGCAGAGCCGTTCGACCACTTCCAGCACATGCGAGGTCAGGAAAATCGTCGCGCCATTCTTCACCAGATCCAAAAGCAAATCCTTCATCAGGCGAGCGCCCACCGCGTCAACCCCTTCGAAGGGCTCGTCCATCAGAAACAATTGCGGCCGGTGGATCAAGGCCGCGCCCATCGCGACCCGCTTCCGCATGCCCTTCGAATATTCCCCGATCAACTTCTTGCCCGCGCTTTCCAACTCAAAGAAGCGCATGAGTTCTTCGGCCCGGCTCTTGGCCAAAGGCTTCTCCAATCCATACAGCCGCCCGACGAACTCGAGATACTCCGAGCCGTTCAGGTGATCGAAGAGCAAAGTTTCGTCCGGCACCAGCCCAATCTTCTGTTTTGCTGCCAAAGTGGCGTTCGGATGCTCCGGGCCAATATTCTCGCCGAGCAAGGTAATCTCCCCCGCAGTAGGTTGCGCCACCCCCATCAGCATCTTGATGGTCGTAGTCTTCCCCGCCCCGTTCGGACCCAGGAACCCATAGAAGCTGCCACTGGGCACGCGCAAGTCCAGACTCTCTACGGCCACCTTGGACCCGTAGACCTTTCTCAAGCTACGCGTGGCAATAGCCCAATTCGGTTTCGAGGGGTAGATGGCTGGATCGACGACTTCTTCTAACACTTTCCGTATTATCCCCTTCAAACAATGAGCCAAGTGCGCCGATATGCCGGATGTGGAGCCTATGGCGCAATCAGAATTACCACGCAGCACTGCACAACAGGAACTCGTAGCCCGTTTGGGACTCGAGCGCAAACCGCCCCCGATCGAAACGGTCTCTGCCATGCAAACCGTTCCGCTGGAGGAGTTATCGCCGGAGAACCGGCATTTGCTCTACAAGCAGAAGCTGCAACGGGTCTTAACGTCCTTACCGCCCTTCTCCCCTATCTTGAACAGACTGATCGCGAGTCTGGCGAGCGAAGATGTTCGCTTCAGCGACCTATCAAGTCTCATCGAGAAGGACACAGTTTTGAGCGGTCACGTGCTCCGCCTGGTGAACTCCGCCGCGATGGCCCGGCGTAGTCGTATCAACTCCATCGCCCACGCAGTCAGCGTGCTGGGCATCGTGCGCCTCCGTAACTTCTTACTGAGCCTGTCTATCGCCCGGCTTTGGCAGAACACCAAGACCGTCCCGCCCTGGAACATGGCGAACTTCAATCTGCACGGCGCGGCCGTCGCTCAACTCTCCGATCTGATCGCTCAGAACACTCAATGCCAGTACCCAGAGGGCGCATTCCTCGCCGGGCTCCTGCATGACTATGGCAAGCTCTTAATCGCCGCGGCTCTTCCCATCGAATTCTCCACCATCATGAAGAAGGTTTCCAAAGATGGAATGTCCTTGCTGGAAGCGGAGAAGAGCGTAATCGGCTTCACCCATCCGGAACTCTCCAGCCTCACACTGAAGACCTGGAATCTACCGGAAGAGATCGTGAGAGCCGTCGAATACCACCACGATCCGGACTTAGAAGAATCCTCAGTGCTGGAGCCAAAACCCGGTTTGGTTTTGAGCCGGATCGTCAATTGCGCCAACGAAGCCGTGCACCGTCTCGGAATTCACGTATTCCCGAACGAGCGCGAAGCCGGCGAAAATTCGGACAAGGCCAAGGCGAACGCCCAGGAAGCTCTTGCCACCCTGGGCCTCCAGGAGCACGCAACCAGAATCATCGAAGGCTTCGAAACGGAATTCGAGGCCATTCGAAGCTTCTTCTAAAGCGTCGTCTAATTTTTCTTCGAGCTTCCCTTGCTCAAGCGACGGTAGTATTCCGCCACCTGATCGGCGTAACCATTGGGAACGCGATCAGGAGTGGCGCTGCGCGCATCGTTCTTGGCTTCTTTGCCTTCCAGGTCCCGGCGCAGCTTCAATTCCAACTGCTCCAGCACCGGCAACAAATTGCTGCGCATCTGCTCCACCAAAGCCGGATTCCCGCGGAATCGGCTCGGGTCCAGCGCCGCCATGTCGCGCAGCAGCTTCTGGTACTCCGCCTGATCCTCAGCCTGTCCGCTAAACTTGCCGCGCATTTGCTCCAGATCCCGCAAGCTCTGCTGGAAGCCACGTTCCACCGTTCGCATGGTATCGGGCGAAGGCATCATGCCGCGCGGACCTTGGTAGTTCCGCTCGCCGGTGTTCATTTGCCCACCCTCACGGAAGGGACTCGAATCGCCATAACCGCCGCGGAACTCATTCGCCGCGCCATCACGGCCCTGTCCGCCTTGTTGCCCCTGCGACTTTCCGTCACCCTTCTGGCCTTGTTGGTTGCCCTGCTGTTGGCCCTGGCCGCGCTGCTGCCCGCCGTTTTGGGCGTTCTGCGCATTACCCTGGCCCTGCTGCTGCCCTGGTTGTTGACCTCGACCACCTTGATTCCCCTGTTGCCCTTGCTGGCCTTGCTGCTGCCCTCCAGGCTGCTGGCCTTGCCCCTGCTGTCCAGGTTGTTGCCCCTGTTGCTGGCCTTGTTGTTGACCTTGCCCAGGCTGCTGGCCCTTTTGCTGACCCTGCTGGCCCTGCTGACCACCCTGCTGCTGGCCACCCTGCTGCCCTTGCTGTTGCTGCCGCGAAAGATCCGCGATTTGTTGCCGCAACTGCTCGATCTGCGCCAACGCCTTCTCCGTTGGGTCGCTCTTCGGCCCCGCGCCAGCCGTCATCTTCTCGGCTTCCTTCACCTTCTCACTCAGGGCATCGAGCGCGCGTGAAATTTCCTTCTCCCGTCCCGTCATGTATTGCCCATAGCCGCCGCGGATGTATTCGCCCACCATCTTCAGCTTCATGTTCAGGTCTTCTTTCTGGGCGTCGCCCAAACCTTCCTGAAGCTTCGAAGAAGCGCTCCGCTGGTTAGAACGCATCTGCCGAGCCGCATCCTGAAGATCCTTCTCCAGCCGCTGATACTTATCGTGCATCTGCGCCTTCTCATCGGCGAGCTGATTGTTCAAGCGCGGATCGGTCATCGGACGCGGCTGGCCACCGCTCTGCTGCCGCTCGCCTTGATTGCCAAAGGCTTGCCGCATCTTGTTCTCAAAAGCCTTCTGCTGCTGCGCCAATTCCTCGGCGCGCTGCGCCAGATCGCTCAACTGCTGCTGCTTGCCCTGTTGCTCCATCTGCTGCATCAGCTTCCGTGCTTCCTGCAAGCGGTCGGCGGCGCGCTGCGTCTCGCCCTGATTGCCCTGGCCGTTCTGTTGATTGTTGGAGGCCCGCCGCATATCATTCGTGGCTTCCTTCAAATTCTCCAATGCCTTCTCTATGCGAGGATCGCGCTGCAATCGATTCGACTGCCGTTGTTGCTGCTGTTGCTGTCCGCCCGAAGAACCGCTCGCCCCGGATTGCCCACCCTGCTGGCCCTGTTGCGACTGCGATTGCTGCCCCTGCTGCTGTTGCTGCTGCTGGTTGCGCTGCATCCGTTGCAGTTCTTCCTGCAAACGCTCCGCTTCGCGACGCAACATCTCTTGCTGCCAACGCTGTTCCGGCGTCTGCTGCTGATTGCGCTGCGCATTGCTGGCCAATTCCTGCTGCCGCCGCGCCAGCTCTTCCAGCTTCTTCATCGCCTCGTCGACTTCCTTCTGCTTCTGCTCGGCGGTCATCTGCTGGCCGGTTTCGTACTGGTTCTTCTCCGTATCCAATTCGAGATCGAGCAAGCTCTCCAGATCCCGCTGCGCCCCGCCACCGCCGCCGCCCCCACCCTGTTGCATGGCGACTTCCACTTCTTTGCGCAACGCCTCGGCGCGCTGCAAGTGCTGCAACGCCTTCTGCTCGTTCGGTAACGCGTCGCCAAATTTCAACGAATGCAAATCCTGTGCCGCCGGCATCATCATCGCCGCCGCGGCTTCCATTTCTTTCGCAATCTTCTCGATAGTCTCGTTCTGCCCCGCGAGTTGCCGCGCACGGATACGCTGAACAAAGGTCTGCGCCTGCGTACGCAGCTTCTCCTGCGTATCGCCGAGGAACTTGCCAATCTCCCTCACTTCGCCTGTCGACTTCTTTGCGCGCTGCTCCATGAATGTCGCGCTAATGATTTCCTTCTGCCGTTGGACGATATTGCCTTCCTGCTCGCCTTGCATTCCCGGCAAGCCGCCGCCCGACTGCTGGCTCTGAGAGAATTCCCGCTCATACGGCTGCGCTTCAAGGAAATAAGGACTCGTCGTCGCCTCGCTCTTAGCGTCCTTGGCCTTCGCATAGAACATCACGTTATCGCCAGGCGCCAGCTTGAAGTCTTCCAACGCCAACTGATGCGTTCCCGTCGCCATCTTCGTTCCGCGCGTCACCGGCAGATTCACCGTCTGTTCCGGCCCGCCGTTCACCGAATAATGCAGCGTCAACGAAGTCAATCCAAAGTCATCCGTCGCCCGCACGGCGAATGCTACTTCCTCGATCGGGCTCACCTTCAAATCCCGTTGCGGCATTTCAAAGCTCAACTCCGGCGGCCCTTCCTTCAAGGGCTCAATGAAGTAATCGTCCGTCAGGCGCACCGCCTTGCCGTCCTCCATCATGGCGAAGTGGAAGCTGCCATCCTTGGCGATTTCCACCGTCACCAAATGCCGCTGCGGATTCGCGCTCTTCACCGGCACACGCGTGCCGCTCTCCATCACCAACACCGCCTCACCCACGGGCTTATCCGTTTCAAATTCCAGATACGCCTTCGTGCCCGTCACCGCGCGCAGATCCCCACCGGGATCTTCCGTCTGATTCGCCATCCCGGACCAGCCAGGGAATTGATAAGTCACCTTGTACTTCTTCACCGCAGGCAAATCCACCGCCGTCAACGTATACTGCTGGCTCTTCAGACTCCCCGCCACCACGTAGTAATCCACGCTATCGGCCAGTCCCGTAAAGAGGAACTCATAGCTCGACGCCTTGCCCGCGGCGGGCAACATCGGGACTTCTTCCCACGCCGCCGCTTTATGAAAGCGCGCAAAAATCTTCACGCTTGCCGGCGCGAATCCCAACACTTCAGCCGTCACATTCTGATTCGCCTTCCGCCGCACCTTCGTCGAACCGGGCTCCACCTTCAAAGAACGGTTAAACGCCGTCGCGCCCTTCGGCACCCCACCCCAGAGCAGCGCGCTTCCCTGCCCGATCCAACCGGGCGTCGCCAATATCAACCACGCCAACACGGCCGCCGAAAACGCGGCCGCCCCGCCAAAACCCGCCAGCTTGCCCGTCGAAACCAGTTGCGCCGGCTCCACCGCCCGCGCCTGTTCCCAAGCCTGCTCGGCCACCAAGGCCACCATCGGGTTGTTCGCGTCTTTATTCTCAAGACAAGTCAGCAATCGCTGATCAAGCCCCGGCACCGCCGCTTCCACTTGCTGCGCCGCGCGCCTGCGATTCAGCACCAGCAACGGCATCACGATAAAAAAGGCCAACACACCTGTCAGGCTCAAGAAGAGCAGCGCCCGCGACCAGCTCCAGTTTTCTTCGGCGATATCCCAGCGATAGTTAATCGTGACGAGCAGCAGCGTCATGAGGAGCGCCACGGCGGCGGCGATCGCTAGCCCACTCAATACCGTCCGCGCCATCAGGCGCTGCCGTACCTTGTCCAGGTATCGATTCAAATATTCGAAGGCCATGACTTCTTTGCTCCTCGTCTACTGACTGCTAAATCCGCCGTTGCTTCAATTCTATGCCTACCCGTTAAGTCCGGGCCTGTAAATACTTCGCCGAGAACAACTGTTCCGCCGCCAGCGTCAGTGCCGCCAGCAAAGCGATCCACCACCAAAAACTCTGTGCCTCGGCGTCGGGGCCGCTTAACTGTTGCGCATTTGGATCGGCCGCTTGGGCTGCTGCGCCCTTGCCGCTCGCCTCCCACAGCGCCAAATTCTCGCGAGCGACAGGTTCAAGGTCGCTCTCCCTGCGATCGACATTGACCGCTATCAAATCCTCGCGGCCACTGCCGCTACGCATTTCATAAAAACCGGACTCCGCCAGGCGCAAGCTCGAAGCCGTTGCCGACTCCTTCAACGTCAACGCCCTCTCGCCCGCCGGGCCAATCACTTCCACCGCCCCGGCTTTGGAGGCATCCGAGCGCAAATCCAAATACGAATCCACGCCGTAAGAACTCGTCTTGTCCTCTACTCGCCCCAAATAAGCCGCCGTCTGCTCGATAAAAGGCACAAACCCAGGCTTCACCGGAAAGTCGTTCGTCACGTTATCCAAGCTGCTCGCCAGGATTACAGCCTTGCCTTCGCCCATCTTTTTCTCAAGCAACAAGGGCGAACCATCTTCCAGCTTCGCGGCCACAATCAAACCCGGCCCAGCCGGCGCCTCAATCTTTGCCACCTCGAAAAACCGCACTCCATCCAATCGCCCGCTTCGCCGCAACGATGGGTACGTCGGGTCCGCCTGCGCCGCAATAAAGAATCGCTCCGCGCCGCGCTGCGCTATCCGCGAGCCATCCAGCTTCAAACCCGCCACGGGCAACTCCCGCAACGCCGCCGTCTTCGGCCCCGCCGCTATAAACACCGCGCCTCCAGATTCCACATACTTCTTCAACTTATCTTCCAGCCCGCTCGCCGCCCCGCCAATGTCGTTCAGCACCACGAAGGCATAATTCGTCAAGTTCACGTTTCCCGCTGCGGCGGGTCCCATCTCTTCCAATTGGAACAACGCCTGCGCGCCCGCTTCCAACGCCGCTCGGAAATACAACGCCGCCCGCGTACCCTGCTGCTCGGTCAAATACAGCACCTTGCGCGGATCCGCGCGCTCGGTCGCGAAGTAAAACTTGTTGTCCGCCGCCAGCGCATCCGATTCATTGATCTCCACTTCTCCCCGCAGCCATCCATATGGCCCTTCAAAGCCCGTAAACTCCACCGTTGCGCGCCCATTCTCGGGCACGTCCACCGGCTTGCTCGTCACGGCCTTGCCATTGATCTTGAGCGTCACGTTCAACTTCGCCGCGGGCGCGTTAAAGGCCGTCACCACCGCGCTCACTTTCGCCTTGCTCAAATCCGCCGAAGTCCGCGGCGCATTCACTGTTTCCACCGTGTAATTCGGCAGCTTCCGCCCCACTTCCACGATCTTCAACTCCGTACCCTGCTCCAACGCCAAATCCGCAAACGAAGGCGGCAGCGCCGTCCTCTGCGCGTCGGTCACGAAAGTCACCCGCAACGCCCGCCCCGTGGAACGCGCCGTATCGCGCAAGCTGCGCGCCAAGTCCGCGAAGTTCGATTTCTCATCCGCTGGTCCTACGCTATTGATTGCGCCTTGCAGTTCGCCCTTATCTTTCGTAATCGGCGAAAGCAATGCCACCCTGCTCCCCAAGGTCCAAACCTGCGCCTCGCCCGTCCCAGGCAAAGCGGAACGCGCCTGCGACTTCGCCTCTTCCAAGCGATTTCCCTCGCGCATCGAAAACGAGTTATCGATCACCACAATGCTCAGAGCGTTCGATCCGCTCAAGATCGCTGGAGGCTTCCGCAAGAACGGTTGCGCAAACGCCAGCGCCAAAAGCAGCAACAAAGCAATGCGGAGCAACATCAGAAACTTGTACTTCAATCGCCGTTGATAAGTGGTCGACTCCGTACGTCTTTCAAAAAACATCGTCGACGCAAACGGGAACGGATCCTGTTTATGCTGTTGCAGCAAATGCAACCACAACGGCAATGCCGCTCCGATCGCCCCCGCCAGCAGCCACCAAGGAGAAAGCAGCCCCATTACATCCTCCCCTGCCGCGCCGCAAGATACTCGCGTAGTGCTCCGTCGAGCGGCTTATCGGTCTCGAGCAACATGTAATCCAGCCCCGAGCCCTTCGCCTTGTCGCGCAAAGTCTCAATGTGGGCGTTCAACTTCTGCCGGTACTCGTTACGCACATACTCCGGCGTAATCTCAATCCCTTCGCCGCTTTCCATATCGATCACCGTCGCAGGCGCGTTCAACTTCGGCTCTAGCTCCTGCCGGTCCAGCACATGAAACAGCACCACTTCATTGCCCTTATAACGCAACGGCACGATCGTATCGATGATTGTTTGCGGATCGGCATAAAAGTCCGAAACCACAATCACCACCCCCCGCCGCCGCACGAACTCGAGGAACTGCTGAAACGGCTTCGCGAAATCCGTGTGCTGCCCAACTTCGGCTTTCTCCACCGCATGCAACAACTTCTGCAACTGCCCCACACGCGAACTGGGCGGAATGAACTGCTGCACCGCATCGTCGAACAGGATCAACCCTGCGGCATCGCGCTGCTGCACGGCCAAATACAAAATGCTCGAAACCAGGAATCGCGCGTACTCCAACTTCGTCGGCTTTCCGCCGAAATTCATCGACTTCGACAAGTCCAACATCACCGTCACACGCGTATTTGTCTCGCCGCGGTAACGCTTCAGGTACGCCCGCTCCGTCCTGGCAAAGACATTCCAATCCACGTGCCGCAAATCGTCGCCCGGGGTGTACATCCGGTACTCTGCGAACTCCTGGCTAAAGCCGAAATCCGGGGAACGGTGCAGCCCATTGATGAATCCGTGCACCACCGTCTTGGCCACCAGATCCAAGCCGGATATGGCGCTCAGCACGTTGGGATCGAGATAGTTCAGTTGCACGATAGGTGACTATTCCTTGGGTACGGGCACATGTTCCAGCAGCCGCGACAAAATCGTATCGGTAGTCAGCTTGTCGCTCTCCGCCTGGAAGTTCAGCAATATCCGGTGGCGCAAAATCGGCGCCGTCAGATTCTGGATGTCTTCGTAAGTAACGTGGTAACGGCCCTTCATCAACGCCCGGGCCTTGGCCGCCAACACCAGATTCTGAATGCCACGAACGCTCGCCCCGAAGTTCACGTACTTCTTCACAAAGTCCGGCGCGCTCGCATCGGTATGCCGCGTCGCTCGCACAACACTCACCGCATAGCGCGCCACGCTTTCGGCGATCGGCACCATACGCACAAGGCTCTGGAAATCCAGGATTTCCTCGCCCGTCGTAATCGCCTGCACATCCGCTGATGCCGTGGTCGTCGTCAAGCTGATAACCCGCAGTTCCTCGTCCGCGCCCAAATAATCGAGCACGGTATTGAAAAGGAAACGGTCCAACTGCGCTTCGGGTAGCGGATACGTTCCCTCCAACTCAATCGGGTTCTGCGTAGCGAGCACAAAGAATGGGCTCGGCAGCTTATAGTGGTTGCCGCGCACCGTCACCGTGCGCTCCTGCATCGCTTCGAGCAACGCGGATTGCGTCTTCGGCGGCGTACGGTTGATTTCGTCGGCCAGCACCACGTTGCCAAAGATCGGCCCTTGCACGAAGGTCCAGGTCCGTCGCCCCGTCGTCGGGTCCTCTTCAATAATGTCCGTACCTGTAATATCCGAAGGCATCAGGTCCGGGGTGAATTGGATACGCGTAAACTTGAGCCCCAGCGCCTGCGCCAGTGTTTTCACAAGTAGCGTCTTCGCCGTACCCGGCAAACCCGTAATCAAACAGTGGCCGCCCACGAAGAGCGAGATCTGCACCTGCTCCAGGACTTCTTCTTGCCCCACGATCACTTTCCGCACTTCTCCGACCAGGGCTTTTTGAACGTTTTGGAAGCGTTCGACGCGCGCTTTGATTTCGCTCGTATCGCTCACCGCATCCATGCTGGCAAAACTCATTCGTTTGGGTCCTCTTTAATTTTTCTTCTGGGGACTCGAATCCATTTCGAGCAACAACTTCTGAGCGGGCTTGAAACCCGGGGCCAATTCCAAGGCCTGCAACAAAGCTTCCTGCGCATCCGGGCGCCGCGACAAGGCGAGATAACTTCTGGCCAAATTGTAGTACGCCCCCGCCGGATCGACGGGTTTGGAAGCCAACTGCGCCAGGAACGCCGGCATCGCGCGATCCGCCTTGCCGAGATCCAAGTAATACTCGCCTAATTTCTTATGCAACTCTTCATCGCCCACCGGAGCGATATAAATCAAACGCTGCAAAGCCTGGGCCGCCATCGCCTTATCGCCTTGCGCTTCTTCCAACTTCGCCAACTCCTTTAAGGCCCAGACGGCGCGCCCACCGCGCTTGGCGTACTCGCGCAAATACTCGCGCGCCTTCAACTTATCGCCTTTCTCCGTATAGGCCTTGCCCAGCGCTTCGTAGCTGGCGACATGTTCCGGAAACGCCTCGCGCGCCTTTTCCACTTCCGTGATCGTCGCGTCCCACTGCTTACTCTCCAAAGCGGCTTTCCCGCGATTCATGTAGTTCTTGAAGTCCGCCAATTTCTCCGCGCTCTTCATCCACTTCGCCTTCAGGTACGCGTCCAGTTTTTCGTCAAACTCTTTAGGCGTCAGCTTCAAATGCTTCTTCAAAATCTCTTCCAGCGGTTCCTGCTTCGCGAAGCTTTCCACCATGCCGTTAATCGCATCCTGACCGTAATCCCGCACCAGCCAGTCGACGGCTTGCCCCGCCTGAAAATAACTCAAGCCCACCTGCATCGGGTTCTTCGGCCGAACGAAGCCACTATCGAAATCCGCCACCGGCAGGAACTGCTTCTTTACCAGCGCCTCTAGCATCGGGGGCTCGACATTGTCTCCCCACTCCGGCGAGGCCTGTGTTTCCTCATGCACGCTAATTCCTTCGGTAAACCAGCGCGGCACCAAATACTTGCTCTTCACCAAAATGTAGCTGTGGCTGATCTCATGCCATAAAGTCGACGCCCAATGATAGTCGCCCGGCCGTCGCGCGCTTGGCGAATCCATCGCCACGACAGGCCCAAAACTCACGCCGGTTGCGCCTAAACCGGGCATGCCTAATGTACGCACCGCGAAGTCCTCATGGTTGGGATAAACCTCGACTTCGATCTTGGCGTCCAGCTTCATCTTGTACTTTTCTTCGTAGCTCTTCCGCGCCCGCCGCACTTCTTCCTCGAAGTAAGGCTTCAAAACTTCCGCTTCTTTCTTGTGTAGCCGCACTTCCCCGCCCTCAAAGCTATGCGAAACGAAGTTCGTGTAGCTATCCATCAAGCGCAGGGAATTCACTACTTCATCGGTTTGCCACTTCGCGTTGTAAGCGATCTCCAACTGCTGGTGTGCCTCAATCGACTTGCCGATCCGCATCAGATTCACGCCTAACTGCTCGCGTGCAATCATCAAGTCCGGATCGATCTCAATCGCCTTACGGAAGAACCCGATGCCTTCTTCGTAGCGCCGGTTCTGAATGAAGTGATGCCCCGCCCAATACCAACCCTCGGCATACTTCGGATCGATCGCCGTGATCTTCTCAAACTGGTCAGTCGGCCGGTTCTTCAGCAACTCAATCGTTCCCAAGGTAGCCATCGCATGCAGCGCTTTCGGGTTGATAGCAAGCGCCTTCTTGGCTTCCTCGATTGCCTTAGCCTCTTCGGAGTTCTCCAACTGCAATCGCGCCAGCAACTCGTGAGCTTCATAGAGCGCCGGATCCGCCGCCGCTGCTTTCTCCGCCAACTCAATCGCTTTCCCGTCGAATCCCCGGCTCAGGATCTTAGCGAGCGTCAGCATCCCCTCCGGGTCCACCGGATCGATCGCCAACGCCTCGGTCAACAGCTTCACCGCCTCATTACGGTTGAAACCCTCGAAGAACATCCACCCATAACGAATGCGCACACTGGGGTCGTCCGGGTACTTCTTCAACGCCTCTTCAAACGCCGCCTTCGCTTCTTCCAGTTCCTTCAACGCCCAATGCCCCTCGGCCCTCTGCGCCGGGTCTTTGGATTGCGCCAACTTCAGGAAGCACTCTGTCGCCCCCGGATCCCTCGCCGCCTTCAAAGCCAAACAAGCCTTGATCGGCGCGCGATCCGGCCCCGCGCCGCGCTTGCGCATCGTTACCTGTGGAGTTTGCGCCAACAGCGCCGCCAGTGTAAGCGCTCCGGCGAGCGTCGCCTTCATCACTTATCTAACTCCTGTTGTACCCGCGCCAACTGCAACAACAAATTTCGCAGTTCAATCCGGTACTGATCGCTCGCCATCGCCGCCTTGCGCAATTTCAAGCTATCGATCTGCTGCTCGATCGCTTCCCGCTGCGCCAGCAACTGCTGCTTCTCCGGCGTCTTCGCAGCGTTCTGCAAAGTCCCAAAAGCCAATATCGTCGTGCGCAACGCCGTCTGCGCCTGCCCCTTTCCGGCATCCGGCACCCGAACGCCTTCGCCCGCGCCCGTATCCACCAATAATGGATGCTCCGTGGCCAAGCGCTTATTCGATTCGAAATACTTCGCCACCTTCGCCTCCGCATAACGATAGGCTTCCAGCGCCGTCACCACTTCGTTCTTGTCCGCGTCCGCCTGAGGATCGCGCAACGCCTCAATCCAGTACCGGGAGAATACCGTCGCCAGGCGTTCCGTGCCGCTCTTGGTAGCCGTGATTACCGTCCGCCCATCTTTCTTCAACTCGTGCAAACTGCCGCCGCTGCAGCTAGTCGTGTTCACTACAACTTGTTTCTTCGCCGCCACCGGCGCGAGCCACTGCGCAATCTCCCGCGCTGTCACATCCGGCCCCACCAGATTGAACTTATACATCTCCCCATCGTGCGTTCCATGCCCGATCAACGTCACGACCACCGTATCTTCCGCCTTCGCCATGCGAGCTAGTTCCCCAAACAACTCCCGCACTTTAGCTTTTGTAGCCTCGGTGCCGCTAGCGCTCAATACCTTCGCCCCCGGCGAACTACCGGTCAACTTGTTCAGTTCCTCAACATTCGCCTTGAAGCGACTCTCGTAGTCTTCCTGCCCGCCGAGGCCCCCCAGGTTCACGTAATAAGTAGTGGCCGAAGCCCATGCGGCGCACAGCAAGAACAAGAACGAATACTTCATACAGCCCCCCAACGGCGGCGCAAAATCCATTCGCCGCCCTTGCTCAACGCAAACAACAAAAATAGCGCCGGCATATTCCAAAGCTCTTTGCTCTCGCGCGTGGTCACGCCCGCCTCGGAGTAGGAAATGTCGTCACTCAAATTCTTCACCGTCTCCGGTGTGTAGTAATTTCCGTTCGTCTGCCGGCTCAAGCCCTCCAGCAGCACGCGATTCTGCTCGGCGTGAAAATTCTCGGCCACGCCATCCTCCCGCAGGAACGTAAACACGTCCCGCCCCAATTCCTCTTTCCCGTTCTTCGCTAAGATCTCCACGACGTAGCTGCCCTTTTGCGCTGCGTTCCATTTCGTCGTGAAAATGCCTGGCTGCTTGGAATCCGGCGCTAAAGGTAACATCGCCGCGGACCCGCCCGGCCCCAGCACCCGCGCCTCCACCGTCGCCGACGGCAGCGGCTGGTACGCCTTGTCCCGCACGTCTGCGCGCAACTCGATCCGTCCATCGTCCAGCAGTACTGGCTGCGAAGGCGAAGCGCTGATCTGCGCCGGCGTCTCTGTCACTAACCAACGCAACATCTGCTGCCAGAAGACCTCATGGCTCTGGTCTTTCACGTCCTGCAGCATCTGCCAGCGCCAAGTCCCCGCCGTGGCGAACAGGGCCGTTCTTCCCCGTCCGTAACGTTGCGTCACCAACAGAGGATGCCGCCCGCGGCTCGTTGGCAGCGCATCGATCAAAACGGTTGCGCCGGGCTTCGCTGGGCCGCTCTCCTGATAGTTAGCGAGATACGGGAGTTTCTTCCAGCGTTCGAAGTTCTTGGCCGGTTCTTCCTCCAGGCGGGCAATCAGATTGTCCCGTCCCGCATTCGTCAACTCTACCGTTGCCGGCTCGCGATGAAACGTGTTCTTCCGGTCGCTCAAAGTCACTGGAAGAATTTCATTCAGCAATGTTGTCTGGTAGCCACCGTCGCTCAACCCGCCGCGGCCTCCCAGAAACAATACACCGCCCCCGCGCCGGTCCGCGAAGTCCTTGATCATCTGCTGTTGTTTCGGCGTGAACCAACTGGATTCCACTCCACCCACAATCAACCCACTGAAGATAAAAAGCTCTTCTTCCTTTTCGGGAAAGCCTTCTTCCAGTTCCTTTCCGTTCTCCACACCTTGCCGGTATATCTTGTTCTGCGTCGTCCGCAGCATGGTCGTCAACTGCAGGTTCCGATCGCCATCGAGAGCGCGGCGAATAAACTTGAAATCCCACTTCGGCTCGCCTTCGACATAAAGTATGCGTGGCTTCGAACTTTCGACATTCACCAACCGCGTGACCTGATTGTTGTCCGGGTTCTGCTCCCCATCCACCTTCGCCACTCGCGCCTTCACATTACGCGCACCAGCGAGCCCAGCCGCAAACATCATCGTTTCCGTCTGCGGCGCCCCGTCGGCCGCTAGCGTCACATCGCGCGACGCCACGATCTTCCCATCGGCTTCAATCGTCAGTTTCGCCTTCTGCCCCTCTAGCCCACTGTTCTTGATCGTCACCGCCGCGCTGATCCGGCTGTCGCTTAAAGCGCGTTGCGGAACGTCGACATCTACAATCTCAATATCCTTCCCCAGCTTCTCGGCCCCATAGCCAACCGTATGAATCGGAATACGCCGCCTCCGGATCTCGCTCAACGTATCGGCATCCAAGCCGCCCGCGTTATCGCTGCCATCCGTAAACACCACTACCGCGCCGATGGGCAAGCTCGAAGACTCGTCCATCATCTGCCGCATCGCCTCGCCCAGCCGCGTTACGGGCTGTCCCCCATTCACGCTCTCCAGATTCTGAATCCGCTCCAGACTGGCCCCCGCGCGAGACAAGCGCACCTGAAAACGCCCTCGCAGATTATCCAGAAGCCCGCCACTCAACTGCGCCTTCACCGCCGCGATCCTCGCCTCGCCCCCGGCATCCTTTAGCTGCATGCTGCGCGAATCGTCCACCACCACCGCGACGATATTCTGTTGCGCCTTTAGCGCCGTCACCCGCAACGCCGGCCGCCACAGCATCACCAGCAAGACCCAAAGCGATAACGCTTGCAATGCCGCCAGCGCAATCCACCGCGTGCCGCGCAAGTTCCGGCTTTGCCGTTTCCAAAGAAACCAACCTAGTCCCGCCGCTACGGCCGAACAAAGAATGAGCAGCACCCACCCGGACCAGCCGGAGGCCCACAAGAATTCTCCTCTTTGAAATAGCCGCGCCGGATAATGAAACAGGAACTCAAACATTAGTGCGAGCTCCTCAGTGCGTCATGCTGTAGATGATGTAATTCAATCCGATCCGGTAGGCCATCGATGTGTACTTCTCCGGATACTCGGGCCAGTCGGCATGCTCCCAGGCGTCGCCGAGGTCCATGTTGTGGCACACCGCCACCATAATCCTTCCCTTGTCGTCGTAAACTCCTCCCCACTTGTCTTTCACCCCATCCTGTTCATAAGTGCGCGTAAACCCGGTCGACATCATTACGATGCCCGGAATCTGCGTCCGTTGGTCTAAATCGAAAAGAATATGAAAAATCGGGTCGTTGTTCGGGATGTCCACCACGGGCCGGTCCGGAAACACCTTCGACAACGAGCGCATAAAGATCTCCCACTCGATGCTGCCGTGGAAGTCGTCCACCATCAGGAAGCCGCCGCGAAGCAAGTACTCGCGCAGCTTCGCCGCCTGGGCATCGTTCAAATCCCAGTGGCCCACTTCCACCCCATAAATCCAGGGAAAATCGAAGATCTTGTCGTCGTCCAAGGTGACGACGTCTTCCACGCTACGCACATGCACGCGGCTCAAGCGCCGGATGCCTTGCACGAAATGCCGCTCCGCCTTGGGATAGTCTGTCGACCAGCTCCCACGTACTCCCCAGTACCCGGCGCCGCCGCGAAAGCTCGGATAACGCAGCCTTCCGAACACATACTCCGTCTTCTCACCGGCGTCCGTCGGATACGGCATCGGTTCATCGTCGTCGTAGAATCCGCGAAATCTTCCACGCTGGAACGCCAAGGCAAACCCCGCCAGCACCACCAGCAACACCGCGATTCGAAGGCCTTTGCTTTGACGCATTATTAGGAACTGCTCTCTTTAATTCTGCCTACTCTAACACGGACGAAACAAATCGCTTCCCGTTACGCCAACCCTATCAAACTACGCAAAAAAACAAATGTCGAATTGTGCGTCTCCAGAGCACCCCGTTCCGTACCATAATCGTTTTTTGGAGTTTTTTGCGCGCATGGGGAATCCTACTCTTTCCGTTACCGACAACCGAACCGGCAAGGCCTACGAACTGCCGATCAAGAACGGCACCGTCCGTGCCATGGATCTCAGGCAGATCAAAACGGATGAAAAAGATTTCGGCGTCATGTCCTATGACCCCGCTTTCTTGAACACCGTCTCTTGCGAAAGCCGTATCACCTATATCGATGGCGACGCCGGCATCCTTCGCTATCGCGGCTATCCCATCGAGCAACTTGCTGAGAAGAAAACCTTCCTCGACGTCGCCTACCTCCTGCTTTACGGAGAGCTCCCCACCAAGGAACAAGTCGAGAACTTCGAAGCCCGCATCGAGCGCCATACCTTTATCCACGAGAACACCAAGAAGTTCATGGAAGGCTTCCGCTATGACGCCCACCCCATGAGCATGCTGGTCAGTTCCATCGCGGCGCTCAGCACCTTCTATCCGGATGCCCGGAACGTCGAGGACCCCGAAATTCGCGAATTGATGGCCATCCGCCTCATCGCGAAAGTGCCGACCTTGGCCGCCTACGCCTTCCGCCACTCCAATGGGCTGCCCTTCGTCTATCCCGACAACGACCTTACCTACACTTCCAACTTCATGAACATGCTGTGGAAGATGGCCGAACCCAAGTATCAGCCCAACCCCGTCCTCGCCCGAGCCCTCGACATCCTCTTCATCCTCCACGCCGACCACGAACAAAACTGCTCCACATCCACCATGCGTGTCGTCGGCTCTTCCGGCGCCGACCCATTCTTGAGCACGGCCTCCGCGGCTGCCGCCCTCAGCGGCCCACTCCACGGTGGCGCCAACGAAGAAGTCCTCCGCATGATCGATGAGATCGGCACGGCGGACAATATCCCTGCTTTCATCGAAAGCGTCAAAAAGGGCGAACGCAAGCTCATGGGCTTCGGCCATCGCGTCTACAAGAACTACGACCCCCGCGCCAAAGTCATCCGCGAAACCGCCGAAAGCGTCTTCGCCGTCACCGGCCGCAACCCCAAGGTCGACATCGCCCGCGAGATCGAAAAGATCGCGCTCAACGACGAGTACTTCATCAAGCGCAAGCTCTACCCCAACGTCGACTTCTACTCCGGCATTATATACGAAGCCATGGGCTTCCGCCCGGAGATGTTCACCGTGCTCTTTGCCATCCCTCGCACCACCGGTTGGCTCGCCCATTGGGAAGAGCAATGCAAGGACGGCGACACCAAGATCTCCCGCCCGCGTCAGGTCTATCTTGGCCAAGACGAACGCCATGTGCTCTAGAACTTTTGTGCCCTAGGGCTTTTCCCTAAAGAACCTCTAAAGAAGTAACGAAAAAAGGACGAAAACCCCGTAGGAGGCGCCTACGCAATTCGTTCGCACCATCCTGCCGGTCATCGCCCTTGCCGCCCTGCTGTCTAGCTGTGGCAAGTCCCCTGCGGAGCTAGTGACCCAAGCGCAGGAACTCACCAAACAAGGCAAAACTGAGGA
>VFQP010003067.1_pt1 | contig 17526 bp, 16 predicted proteins | sample 3512351 | NCBI WGS metagenome assembly VFQP01 (sample SAMN10412372, study PRJNA504923) | tailings metagenome | isolation source: Relicate 1 Philex TSF1 revegetated site | place: Philippines: Tuba, Benguet | collected 2017-08-29
TCGGCATCACGCCCATGATGTCCATGGTGCGCCAGCTCGAACGCGAAGGCCGCGAATGGCGCCTGCACCTGGCGGCGCGTTCGCCGCAACACGCGGCCTTCCTGGACGACCTGCGCGTGCTCGACGCGGGCCGTGGCCGCGTCACCCTGCACTGCGGTGCGCCCGACCACACGCGCATGGACATCGCCCGCGTGGTGGCCGACGCGCCGGCCGGCGCGCACTTCTACTGCTGCGGTCCGTCGCGCATGATCGATGCGTACCTGGCAGCGTGCACGAAGTTGCCACCGGACCGCGTGCACCTGGAACGCTTTGCCGCCGCCAGCGAAGCCGCCACCGCCGGCGGTTTCGAACTCGTGCTCCAGCGCAGCGGCCAGCGCGTCGCGGTGGCGCCGGGCAAGACCATCCTCGATGCCTTGCTCGACCAGGGGGTGCAGGTGCAGTACGCCTGCAGCGCCGGTGTGTGCGGCACCTGCATGACCGGTGTGATCGAGGGCGAGCCCGACCACCGCGACGAGTACCTCACCGACGAGGAACGCGCGACCAACCGCCACATCATGATCTGCTGCTCGGGCTCGAAGTCGCCCACGCTGGTGCTGGACCTCTGACCGGGCAGCCGCTCAGGCCAGGGAAGGCCCGGCGGCCTGTCGCCGGGGGGTGTGCCCCACCGCCGCGGTCGATCGGTTGAAGCCCGTGGTATCCAGGTACTGGCTCCAATGCCCCGGCCCGGGTGGCCGGGCGACGTCGATGCTGTTGGCGGTACCGGGCTGCAGGTTGAACCCGAGCGGGACCGGTGTCGGGGGCAAGCCCATCAACGCGCGGACCGCGTCCAACCTCACGCCGGGTGTGGCTTTCCACACCGCGGCGGCCAGGGCACTCGCGGTGAGGCCCCCCTTGGGATTCAAGCCCAGCACGAGTGGCGCGCGCATCATGGGCAGGTGGACGGTGTGGGCATCCAGGCTCGAACGGACATGCATGTTGTCTGCGTGGTCTCCGAGTGCGCGGAGAAAGGCCGTTCGACAGGCGCGACTTGGAAAGCCGATCGTGAGCATGTTGCTGGCCTCCGGATCGCTGGAGGACACCATGGGCCGAGCAACCGAGAGTCGAGAAGGTTCAAGGATCGAGGCGGCTTCGTGGCGCAGTTGTCCGTTCGTGATCTGCCCGATGAAATGAAGGCAGGCTTGCGGGCTGCTGGCAGGGTAGGTCTGGCCATCTGGCAACGGAATGGGCTGGCTGCCGTGGTGTCGCAATTCCAGCCCCACCGGCTTGCCCGGCAGATTGCTGAACGCGCGGTTCAACTCATCCGTGGGATTTCCACGAGGCGGGTGGCCCATGATGGCTTGAAAGCCTTGTGTTTGTGCCTGGGTGAGGGCCACGCCCTCAGCCGCAGACGTGGCGGGGAACGAATAGGACCGCCAGGATCGGTAGTCGCGGGAATCGGCCTTGAACGTACCGATGACGCGGGTTCTGTCGTGCCACCCAGGCGGAAGCCCGTAGTGCGGTGCGAGCTGGCCGAAGCCGGAAGCGTTGCTCGTGTCGATCACCGCGGGCAGATCGGGATTGCGCCACTGCCGGCAGTAGGGTGCCAGGTTGTCGATGCTGTCGAGAGCGAACGTCACCCGTTCCTCGTCCACCATCTGCTTGACCGCCGTGAAGGCATCATCGTTGTCCACATAGCGAACCGCGCTGTCCATGAGAGGCCACGCTGTTTGATCCGGGGCACCTGCTGGTGCATACCTGCCGTTGTCGAAAGCACGCATGACGGGCTGGCGGTGTGCGGTGACGAAGGAAGCCACCATCTGGTCCAGGTGCTGGTCGAAGAAATCCCGTTGCGACGGGCTGAGCTGGGCGGCATCGAGATCCAGGCGCCGACGCAGCGCCTCGGTGTTGCCATCGACCGCCAGGCCCCTGAGCGCCGCATAGTCCTCTCGATCCCGACTGTTCCTCACCAGCCGCATCTGGAGCAGGTTGTAGAGATAGACCGCGGGATCACGGTCGACGCCGGTCATGCTGTCGATGCGGGATTTGTGGCGCGCCATGGCTTGCCATGCGCGTTCACCGCCCACGCAGACAAGATTGAAACGGCCTTCGGGAAGATGGGGTTCTCTGGAGGGCTCGTTGAGCTCGTTGGCGGCCAGGAAAGGCTCACCGGTGCGTTCGGCCGGCAAATCCGGAGCGACCAGGAAGGGCGTGTGCAGATACGGCATGGGGACCGATTGAAGCAAAACCACCCATCGCGATCGGATCAGGAATCCAGTCGCGCCCTGGAGAGCTTGGTTTCGCGAGAAGCGGCACCGAATGACCAACCGGTCAAGGCGCTTTCGGTCGCACGCCCAGCGACAGCAGCTCGTGGGCGTCGACGATGGCCATGGCCACCTCTTCCATCGTCGTCCGCTTGCTCATGGCCTGGTCGCGGATGAGGTCGTAGGCCTCGGTTTCCGTGACGTTGTGGGTCTTCATGAGGATCACCTTGGCGTCGGCAATGTGTCTCACGCCCAGCAGCTTGGCCTCGACCTTGCGCAGCCGGCGACCGAGCGAGCGGTTCTCCTTGTGGGTCTCGCGCGCCACCACCAGCGCGGAGAGCAGGCCGAAGGTGCGCACCGGCGAAGGCAGCACGGCCTTGGCACCCAGGCCGAGGACCACCTCGACGATGGTCGGGTTCTCGTAGTTGACGATCGCGATGATGGTGGGTGCGTCTTCGCCGCGCGCCCATTCCATGTTCAGGTTCAGGATGTCGGGTCGGACGGCCACGAAGGCCACGTCCACGTCCTTCGGCATCGACTGGACCGGTGGCCAGAAGGCCTGCACCCGGCATCCGATGCGTTGCAGTTGCTGGGTGAGCTGGCGGCCATCGTTGTCGTCCGGGTGCACCACCGCCACCTTCAGGGTGCGCAGTTCCTTCAGTTGCTGGGGCGTCGCCCGCAGCGCAGAGCGGTGATGCTCTACCGAATCCGCCATCAGAGCTCCAGTGTGTCCAGTCGAGCCGCCCAGTCGCCCAGGGAGTGCGTCACCAGGTAAGGGTCAGGATACACCGAGCGCCTGGCCTGTCTCACGATCGTGAACTGCCCCTCGGCATTGACCCGCCCGATGCGCGGGTACAGACAGGTGTGGTGGTTGGTGGGGTCGATCTTCACGCGGCCCTGCGGCGCGTCGAACTCGCTGCCCAGGATGTGAGGCATCAACTGCGCGATATCGTCGTCGCCGGCCTGCCGCATGGCGTTGGCAAAGATGTGCATCTGGAAGTACGAAGCCTCCCAGCACAGGTTGGGCACGCTGCCCGCCCCGAAACGGCGGCGAAGGTTGTGCAGGCAGCGCTGGTTCGCTGCCGACACGATCGACTGGAAGTAGGGCGCCGAGGTGTAGTGCCCGGTGGCCACGCCGTGCGCCATCTGCGAGATCTCGGCTTCCGACGTGGTGAGGCTGCCGATCGGCATGGTCTTGGGATCGAACCCCGCGTCGGCGTACGCGCGGTACAGGGCGGCCGTGGAGTCGCCCACCACGGTGGAGAAGATGAAGTCGGGCCGCTTGTTGCGCACGTCGGCCATGATCGCCACGAAGTCCTTCTCCACCGCGTCCAGGGGCACGTAGCGCTCGGCGAGTTTCTCGCTGCCCTGGCGCTGCATCACCAGTTCACCCATGATGCGGTTCGACTCGTAGGGGTAGATGTAGTCGGAGCCGATGAGGTAGACCCGGGCGCCGAAGTTCGACGTCATGAACTCCGCCAGTTGCACGCTGTTCTGATTCGGCGCGGCCCCGGTGTAGATCACGTTGGCGGAGTACTCGAAGCCTTCGTACAGCGTCGGGTAGAACAGCAGCTTGTTCCACTTCTCGATGATGGGGATGACGGCCTTGCGGCTGCTCGACATGTAGCAGCCGAAGATCACGTTCACGTTGTCTTCGTGGATGAGGTGCTCGGCCAGCTGCGCGTAGCGGGCCGGGTTGGATTGGGGGTCGTACTGCACCGGCACCAGCTCGCGCCCGTCGATGCCTCCGGCGTCGTTGATCTCGTCGATCGCCAGCATCGCACCGTGAAGCTGCGACATGCCGATGGTGGAGGTGACACCGGTTTCCGAAAACAGTATGCCGACCCGTATGGGGTCTTTGTCAGCCATGCGAGGCCCTCTCCCAGGTTGTGCGAATTCCATGCCGATCGGCCGTCGGCGATGGGGCGGATTTCATCCGGCAACCAGTCTCGCGTAGGCCTTCTGCAACTGTACCGGAAGGCCTTGTGCGTTCTCAGCGGTGCAATGGTCGCGCCATCCAAAGATTCGACGCACGTAGCTGGCAGCGCCTTTGTCCACCGCGATGCAGAAAGTGCGCACACCGGCCTGCCGCGCCTGCAGCACGGCGGCGCGCGCGTCCTCGATGAGGTAGTCGGGCTCGAACACGTCCACGTCGGACGGCGCCCCGTCGGTGATCAGCAGGATCGCGCGGCGGGGGTTCGTCTCTGCCCGCAGGTGGGTGGTGGCGTGCCGCAGTGCCGCGCCGATGCGGGTGGAATGCCGGCCGGGCACCGACGCCAAGCGCGCCCGCGCGCTGCCTTGCAGGTCGGCGCCGAACTCCAGCAGGCGGTAGTAACTGACTTCGGCTCGGGTGTTCGACGAAAACCCGTGGATGGCGATGCGGTCTTCGGTGTGGGCGGTGGCATCGGCCAGCAGCATGGCGGCCTGCTTCTCGATGTCGAGCAGGGAGGCCGACGCTTCGCTCGCGCGGTCGTTGGTGGATTCGGAGAGATCGAGCAGCACCAGAATGCTCGAGGCGCCGGTCTCGCGGCCGGGGCGCATGAACAGCCTGGGCTCCGGCTGCAGGCGGAGGCGGCGATCCACCAGCACCTCGATGGCGGCGTTGAGGTCGATGTCTTCGCCTTCCCATTGGCGGCGCAGCCGCTGCGTGCGGCTCAACCGCCTCACGCAGCGCAGCGTCAGCGGATGGAAGCTGCGCGTGGCCATGGCCTGGCTAACCGGTGCGCCCACGCCCGACCACGCCGGCAGCTTCTCGATCACCGTGCACCAGTCCCGTCGCCAGAGTTCCAGTCGGTGGTTCCATTCGGGGTAGACGAAGCGGTCGAGTTCCACGTCCTGTGCGGGCGTCGGTTCCTCCGGCTGGCGGGTGTCCATCTCGCGCGGCACCGCTGGCCGCGGCGCGGCCGCCTGCTGGATGGTGATGGCCTCGTCGGGCGCTTCGTTCTGCTCGGCAAAGTGCCAGAGGTAGCTGTTGTCATCCCGGAACGGGGAGGGCACCACATGGTGCTGAGGGTCGAAGCGCACGCGCATCTGCCCCAAGTCGTTGGCCAGGATCGACGCCGTGTTGCGGAACGCCTGGTAATCCTCCAGGCCGTGCGCCTCGGCGGTTTCCTCGAACAACCGGCGTGCCTTGTTCACCCAGTGGTTGTCGTCCGAGTAGGTGGGGTCGAGCAGGGCGCGGTCCATGCGGGCCACCAGCGCCGCGAAGCTGAAGTCTTTCGGGTCCGGCACACGGGCCAGGTGATCGATGAACCAGCGGCGCACGCCGGGATAGAGCTGTGCCAGCAGCCGGTCGACGCGCGCGTCTTCCACCGCCGAGACCACAGCCAGGCCCATCGGTTTCAGGGTGTGGGTGGGCAAGCCGGGCCGCGAGAAGCGCCAATGGGCCACCGCGTGAGCGACCGCCGCGCGGTAGAGCGCATGCGAGGGCGTGGCCTGGTCCGGCATCTGCCTTGCGGTGAGCAACAGCCGCCCCTCCAGGGTCAATACCGCGCGCTCGATGTCACCGGCCTGGTCCTGCACGGTCATGGGGCCGCCGCTCAGCCCGGTGGCCAGCAGCGCCAGCGAGGGCATCAGGCCTTGCAGCGGATCCACATCCGGCAAGGCCAGCAGATCGGCGGGCTCGGCTTTCATCCGAACTGGGCCTGCACGAAGCCCCGGATGGCCAGGGCCATGTCGGGATCGTCCGTCAAGGGCCGGATCATGGTCATCTCGCAGCTCTGCGCGGCGGGCATGCCGTCGCGCATCAGCACGCCTGCATAGATCAGCATGCGCGTGGACACGCCCTCGTCGAGCCCCCTCTGCTTGAGGGCGCGCGTGTTGTGCGCGATGGCCACGAGCTGCGCCGCCAGGCCCGAGTCCACACCCGCTTCGTGCGACACGATGGCGATCTCGGTGCCTGTGGCCGGGTAGTCGAACTCCAGCGCGGCAAAACGCTGGCGGGTGGAGGGCTTCATGTCCTTCGCGCTGCTCTGGTAACCCGGGTTGTAGGACACGATCAACTGGAAATCGGGGTGGGCCTGCACCACCTCCCCCTTCTTGTCCAGCGGCAGCATGCGCCGCGCGTCCGTCAGCGGGTGGATCACCACCGTGGTGTCCTGGCGGGCCTCCACCACCTCGTCGAGGTAGCAAATGCCGCCGTGGCGCACGGCCAGGGTCAGGGGGCCGTCGTGCCAGGCGGTGCCGTTGGCATCGAGCAGGTAGCGCCCGATCAGGTCGGACGCGGTCATGTCCTCGTTGCACGCCAGCGTGACCAGCGGGCGCTGGAGCTTCCAGGCCATGTACTCGACGAAGCGCGTCTTCCCGCAGCCCGTGGGGCCCTTGAGCATCAGCGGCATCCGGTGAGCATACGCACGCTCGTACCACTCGATCTCTTCGCCCGCGGGCTGGTAGAAGGGTTCCTGGCGGATGAGGTGGTCGTTCAAGGGCATGGACATGGGCTCAAGTTTCTCGAGTGGGGCAAGACGCGCTGCGGAGTTCAGCGGTGCTTGGTGGTTTCGTTGGGAATGCCTTCGATCGGGCACTCGGCCGTGCCGACGGTGGAGCGCGTGAACGACTCCACCATCTCGCGCGCGCCCTCGGGGTCGTTCACCCACTTCGCATAGAAGTTGTAGGGGCACGCGGCCACGCCCTTGTCGCCGTCGCCGGAATTGATGGTGCCGGTGTAGCCGCGGTGCAGCAGCTTGAACAGGTGGTTCTGCGACTGACCGTTCTTGCGCGCATCGCGGATCAGACTCATGGACATCTCGCCGTACTGGATGCCCATTTCCTCTTCGCCGCATTCGCCCAGCGTGCGGCCATCGAAGCCGATCACGGCGGAGTGGCCGAAGTACGAGTACACGCCGTCGAAGCCGGTGGCATTGGCCACGGCCACGTAGCAGTTGTTCATGAAGGCCATGGTCTTGGCCACCATGATCTGCTGCTCCTTGGCCGGGTACATGTAGCCTTGGCAACGGATGATCAGTTCGGCACCGCGCATCGCGCAGTCGCGCCAGATCTCGGGGTAGTTGCCGTCGTCGCAGATGATCAGGCTGATCTTCATGCCCTTGGGGCCGTCGCTCACATAGGTGCAGTCGCCCGGGTACCAGCCCTCGATGGGCACCCACGGCATGATCTTGCGGTACTTCTGGACGATCTCCCCCTTGTTGTTCATCAGGATGAGCGTGTTGTAGGGCGCCTTGTTGGGGTGCTCCTCATGGCGTTCGCCGGTCAGCGAGAACACGCCCCAGACGTTGGCGCGGCGGCAGGCGTCGGCAAAGATCTCGGTCTCGGCACCGGGCACGGTGGAGGCGGTCTCGTACATCTCCTTCGAGTCGTACATGATCCCGTGCGTGGAGTACTCGGGGAAGATCACCAGGTCCATCCCGGGCAATCCCTTCTTCATGCCGACCAGCATCTCGCCGATCTTGCGTGCGTTGTCGAGCACCTCGGCCTTGGTGTGCAGGCGAGGCATCTTGTAATTGACGACGGCCACACCGACGCAATCGTTGCTGCTGGAAATGTCACCATGTCTCATGAGGTTCTCCTTGGGGGGTGGTTGAAATCAAACAGTCAGGAAGGACTTGACCTTTTCCTGGTTCAGGTTGGCACGCAGTTCTTCGTGCACGATGCGCCCTCGGTCGATGACCAGAAACCGGTCCGCCATGTCGAGGGCAAAACTCAGGACCTGCTCCGACACCACCACGGCGAAGCCGCGCTCGCGGCGAAGCACGTTGAGGGTCTGCGCAATCTCCTTGATGATCGAAGGCTGGATGCCTTCCGTGGGCTCGTCCAGGATGAGCACCTTGGGATCCGAGATCAGCGCGCGCGCGATCGCCAGCATCTGCTGCTGGCCACCCGAGAGGTTGCCTCCCTTGCGGTGCTTCATGTCCTTAAGCACCGGGAAGAACCGGTAGATGTAGTCGGGCACTTCCCGGTGTCCCGAGTGTTCAGACCCGGTGAGGATGTTCTGCTCGACGCTGAGGAAGGGAAACACCATGCGGCCTTGCGGCACGAAGGCCAGGCCGCGCTCCACGCGGCGGTAGCTGGGCTGGCCCGCCAGGTCGTTGCCGCCCAGGCGGATGGCGCCGGCGCGGGTGGGCAGCAGGCCGATCAGCGACTTCAGCAGGGTGGTCTTGCCCATGCCGTTGCGGCCCATGATGGCGACCGACTCCTGCGCGCCGACGGTGAAGGACACATCGTGAATCACCTGCGACTCACCGTAGCCCACATTCAGTTTCGAGATTTCAAGCATGGGGGTGTCCTCAGTGACCGAGGTAGACGTCGATGACGCGGGGGTCGTCCTGCACCTGGGAGGCGCTGCCTTCGCTCAGCAGCCGGCCCTGGTGCAGCACGGTCACCTTGTGGGCAATGCGTTTGACGAAGTCCATGTCGTGCTCGATGACCACGACGGACTTGCCCACCGCGATGCGGCTGAGCAGGTCGCCGGTCTGCTCGCGCTCGCGTGGGCTCATGCCGGCCACCGGTTCGTCCAGCAGCAGCAGGGTGGGCTCCTGCATCAGCAACATGCCGATCTCCAGCCACTGCTTCTGGCCATGGCTGAGCTGGCCCGCGCGGTGCTGCAGGCGTTCGACCAGGAACACCTGCTCGGCCATGGCCTGGATGCGCTCCACCACCTCCCTGGTGCGGCGGAAAGTCAGGGACTGGTAGAGCCCGTGCATGCGGGGCAACGAGATCTCGAGGTTCTCGAACACCGTCAGGTCTTCGTAGACCGAGGGCGTCTGGAACTTGCGGCCCACGCCCGCGCGCACGATCTGGTGCTCGTTCATGCGCGTCAGGTCCAGCCCGTTGAAGACCACCTGGCCGGAGGTCGGCTTGGTCTTGCCGCAGATCATGTCGAGCAAGGTGGTCTTGCCCGCGCCGTTGGGTCCGATGATGACCCGCAGCTCGTTCTTCTCCACCGACAGGCTCAGTGCGTCCACCGCCTTGAAGCCATCGAACGAGACCGTGAGCTCCTGGACCATCAGGATCTTTTCGTTGGGGTGGTAGGGGGAGCGGGACATGGGGTCGGCACCGGTTTCTGTTCCAGGGGTCATGGCAAGGCTGGCGTTCATCAGGCGCTCCTCGTGCCGCGCCGGGCCGTCCACTGGCCCATCAGACCGGCCAGGCCGTTGGGCATGACCCACACCACCAGGATGAACACCGCACCCAGGAAATACAGCCAGCCTTCGGGGAAGGTCTCGGAGAGGTAGGACTTCAGGAAACCGATGAGCAGCGCACCCACGACCGCGCCCGGGATCGACAGGCGACCACCCACCGCGGCGTAGATCACCATCTCGACCGACGCCACCACGCCGATCACACTGGGCGCGATCAGACCCACCTGCAGCGTGAAGAAGGCACCGCCGATGGAGGCCAGCACGGCACCGCAGGCGAACACGAAGGCCTTCATGTGCGCGGTGTCGTAGCCGCTGAAGCGCACGCGGTCCTCGCGGTCGCGGATCGCGATCAGGATCTTTCCGAAGCGGCTGCGCACCAGCACCAGCGCCAGCAGCATCACCAGGGCGAGCGTTGCGACCTGCACGAAATACAGCACGCGCAGCGCCTGATCGCTCAGGATGTCCATGCCCAACAGGGTCTTGAAATCGGTGATGCCGTTGGCGCCACCGGTGTCGCCCTGCTGGCCGACCACGACCACGGTGAGCGTGAGTGCCAGCGAGAGCGTGACGATGGCGAAGTACACGCCGCTCACCCGGCGCCGGAAGATGGCGTAAGAGAACAGATACGCCAGCAGCGCCGGGACGACGAAGATGCCCAGCAAGGTCCAGCCCAGCGAATGGAAGGGCAACCACCATGAAGGCAGTTGCTCGACGCTGCTCCAGACCATGAAGTCCGGCAGCTCGGGGGCCGAGGCCTCGAGCTTGAGGAACATCGCCATCAGGTAGCCGCCGATGCCGAAGAACACGCCCTGGCCCAGGCTCAGGATGCCGCCGTAGCCCCAGGTCAGCACGATGCCGATGGCCACGAACGCAAAGGCCAGGTACTTGCCGATCAGGTTGAGCCGGAACGGGTCCAGCAGGAGCGGCAGCGCGATGGCGAGCAAGGCCACCACGGCCACACTGGAGATCACGTCAATGCGTTTTTTGTGTTCCTGCATGTTCAGCTCCTGGAACGCAGGGCGAACAGGCCGCTGGGTCGGAAATAGAGGACGACGATCACCAGCACCAGGATCGTGGCCTTGGCCATCGACCCGCTCATGAGGAACTCCAGCCAGGTCTGGCTCTGCGCAATGGCGAAGGCCGAGAGTGCCGTGCCCACCAGGCTCTGCACGCCCCCGAACACCACCACGATGAACGAGTCGACGATGTAGAGCTGGCCCGTGCCCGGGTTGGTGGAGCCGATCATGGTGAACACGCAGCCGGCGATGCCGGCCAGGCCGGAGCCCAGCGCAAAGGTCAGCGCATCCACCCGATGGGTGTTGATGCCGGCCGCCCCGGCCATGGCGCGGTTCTGCGTGACGGCGCGCACCTTCAGGCCCCAGCGGGTCTTGTAGAGCAGCATGTAGACACCGACGGCCACCGCGATGGTCAGGCCGACGATGAACAGGCGCGTGATGGGAAACTGGATGCCATCAACCGGCTCCCACGCGCCGGCCAGCCAGGTCGGCAGCGGCACGCTGACCTCTTGCGCGCCGAAGACGGTGCGGTAGGTCTGCTGCAGGATCAGGCTCAGGCCCCAGGTGGCCAGCAGCGTGTCGAGCGGGCGGTTGTAGAAGAAGCGGATGAAGCCGCGCTCCAGCAAATAGCCGACCAGGAAGGTCACCGCGAAGGCGAACGGAATCGCCACGAACAGGTAGACGTCCATCCAGCCCGGCGCCCAGTGCTCGAAGGCGCGCGCCGCCAGGTAGGTCATGTAGGCGCCCAGCGCCATCAGCTCGCCGTGCGCCATGTTGATGACGCCCATGAGACCGAACACGATGGCCAGACCGATGGCCATCAGGAGCAGGATGCTGAACAGGCTGACCCCGTTGAACACCTGCATCACCGCAATATCGAAACCCATCACCGCGCTCCTGAGTCGTTGCAAGGGACCGGACGCCGCACCACACGCGGCATCCGGTCGCAGGACGTGGCCTGTCAGATCTTCGGGAATGGGTTCGGCTCGATCAGGGAAGGGGCTTCCCAGACGATGTCGAACTGGCCGTCGGGACGTGCGCGGCCCACGCGCACCTTCTTCCACACGTGGTGGTTGGTGGCATGCACGCGCACCGTGCCTTCCGGTGCCTCCAGCTCGATGCCGCCGGCAGCGGCAATCACCTTGTCGGTGTCGAACGACTTCGCCTTCTCCACCGCCAGCTTCCAGATGTAGACGCTGTTGTAGGCCACCTGCATCGGATCACCGATGACACGTTCCTGGCCGTACTTGGTCTTGAAGGCCTTGACGAACTTCTCGTTGGCCGCGGACTTGATGCTCTGGAAATAGCCCATGCAGGCGTAGTAGCCGGCCGCGTTGTCCTTGCCGATGCCCTCGATCTCGTTTTCCGACACCACGGTGGACAGCAGCACCTGCTTGCTGCCGTCGAGGCCGGCCGCGCGCAGTTGCTTGTAGAACGCGACGTTGGAGCCGCCCACCACGGTGCTGTAGATGCAGTCGGGCTTGGCGGCCTTGATCTTGTTGATGATCGACGAGAACTCGGTGTGGCCCAGCGGCGCGTATTCCTCGCCCAGCACCTTGCCACCGGCCTTGGTGATGGTTGGTTTGGCGATCTTGTTGCAGGTGCGCGGATAGATGTAGTCGGAGCCCACGAGGAAGAAGCTCTTGCCCTTTTCCTTGGCCAGCCAGTTCACCGCCGCAATCACCGACTGCGTGGCCTCCTGCGAAGGGTAGAAGACCTGCTTGTCCTGCTCCTGGCCTTCGTAGTAGGTGGGATAGAACAGCAGGCCCTTGGCACGGCCTAGCGCGGGCAGCACCGCCTTGCGCGAAGCCGAGGTGTAGCAACCCACGATGGCGGCGACCTTGTCGCGCTCGAGCAGCTTGCGCGCCTTTTCTGCGAACACCGAGTTCTCGCTCGCACCGTCTTCGACGACCGCCTCGATCTTGCGGCCCATCACGCCGCCCGCCGCATTGATCTCTTCGATGGCGAGCTTCTCGGCATCGACCAGCGACGCCTCGGCGATGGCGATGGTGCCGGACAGCGAATGCAGCAGTCCCAGCTTCACGGTCTCCTGCGCCGATGCGATGCCCGCGGCGCCTCCGGCGGCGCCGAGGATCAGCATCGATCCCCCGGTCTTCATGATGTCGCGGCGGTTCATTTGGCTCATGGTCAGTCTCCTGGTGGTTGTTTGACGGAAGGACGATCTCCAGCAAGCCACCGCCACCACCCATGCCGTTCGGAACCCAGCCAGGCAGCGCTCCGCCCACGGCACCGGGGATGAACCCGTCCGGAACGACGCTGGATGGCTGAAAAACAAAAAAGCCCGAACCGGATGTGATCCGATTCGGGCTTTATTGCCCAACACCTGACTGGCAGCACTGGCAGTCGGCGTTGAATGTCTGGTGACGATTTCTCGCTCGCTGGATTGTTGAATGACGATCCAGCGGGGCACCATAGGTATTGCACTAGCTTGGCAAGCTCACCCGGGTGTGATATTCGCGCGCACCCCGCACCGCCGCCGCACGCATCGCGATCAAATGAGAATAATTATCATTTATGTGATATGCTGCGCTCATTGTTGATTCAGCCCAGGAGGCGATGCCATGCAGACCTTGTCGAATGTCCGTCCGCTCTTGCGCTTGCGCGGCCGTGAGACCGTCTCGTCCTTTGACGATGAAGCGGTTGGTGCAGACGACGAGGTGCTCACTGAAGACCTGGCGTCTTCACCGAGCATCGACAGCGGGTCGCTGCTGCGCGGTGGCAAGCGGGTGCAGATCTCGCACAACGGCTCGCTGTACCTGCTGCAGACCACCAAGCAGGGCAAGCTGATTCTGACCAAGTAGTTTTTTCGTGGGGCGCATCTTCGGAACCTCGGTTTTCAAGGTGCGTTTTTGCTAGCCATCGGTTCGTGCCGGCCAGCCATGCATTTTTTCCTCACGGCCTTGCAAGGACACGCATGGAACCCTCCGCCGATCTGAAGCAGACCGGGCTCAAGGCGACGTTGCCGCGCCTGAAGATCCTGGAGATCTTTCGCCGCAGTGAGCAGCGGCATCTGGCCGCCGAAGACGTGTATCGGCTGCTGCTGGCGGAGGATGCCGACCTGGGGCTGGCCACGGTCTACCGGGTGCTGGGCCAGTTCGAGCAGACCGGGCTGCTCAAGAAGAGCCAGCTCGGCGACCACAAGGCGGTCTACGAACTCAACGACGGCGAACAGCACCACGGGCACCTGGTCTGCACCCAGACCGGTGAGGTGCACGAATTCTTCGATCCGGAGATCCAGGAAAGGCTGCGTCTGATCGCCGCGAACCTCGGCTTCGTGCTCGAGGACCACGTCGTGACCGCCTACGGATTCCGCCGCTAGCGGGCGGCCCCGGGCTGGCTTTCCTTCTGCGGTCTTCCCAGTCGCACCAGTCCGGTGGACAACGCGGTCCCGATCAGAATCACCACCCCGCATCCGATCATCAGCGGCGTGATGGTCTCGCTCAGCACCAGCGCGCCGTAGACGAGCGCGAACACGGGAATGAGGAAGGTGACGGCAAGTGCGCGCGCCGGTCCGGCCTGTTCGATCAGGCGGAAGTAGAGCACGTAGGCCACGCCGGTGCAGAGCACGCCGAGCGCAACGATGGCGGTCCATGCGGTGGTGCCGGGGTTGCTGGCGGGCCAGAGCCAGAGCGCGGGCAAGGCCAGGCCGCACACGGCGCCGAGCTGGCTGCCGGTGGCGGTCACCATCGATGGCAGGCCGCCGAGGTAGCGCTTGGTGAAACTGGCGGCGATGCCATAGCACAGCGTGGCCAGCAGGCAGGCGAGCACGGCCCAGGCCGGCGCGATGCCCGAGACCGCGTCGGGCTTGAAACTCGCCTTGCCGCTGGTGAGCGCCACGATGCCCGCGAAGCCGATCACCAGCCCGAGGATGCGCGAGCCGTTGGGGCGGTCCTTGAGCCAGAGCCAGGCCACCACCGCACCGAACAGCGGCACGGTGGCGTTGAGGATGGCCGAGAGACCGGTGGTGATGGCCAGCAAGGCGAACGAGAAACAGGCGAAGGGAATGGCCGAGTTCAGCAGGCCCACGATGAAGAGCGCCTTCCAGTGCTGCAGCAGGACCCGGGCCTGGCCTTTCCAGAACAGGATGGGCAGCAGGAAGGCCGCGGCCACCGACACGCGCACGAAGGCGGTGGGCAAGGCGCCGAAGTCCACCACGGCCAGCCGCATGAAGAGGAAGGAGGCGCCCCAGATGGCGCCGAGCAGAACGAATTCGAAAGCGAGTGCGGGATTCATACGCCGGAAGTATGCAGTTGAAGCGGCAGGTGCATGCCCGGTGATTGATGCTGCTTGGCCTGTCGATTGATGCGCAGGCCTGCTCAATGCAGGCGCGCACCTTCGAGGGCCAGCAGGGCGGTCTTGCGGTCCAGCCCGCCCGCGTAGCCGGTGAGCGAGCCGTCCCTGCCGATCACGCGGTGGCAGGGCACGACGATGCTCACCGGGTTGCGACCCACGGCGGCACCCACCGCGCGCACGGCGGCGGGGCTGCCGATGCGTTCGCTCAATGCACCATAGCTCGTGGTGCCGCCCGCTGCGATCTCCAGCAGCGCCTGCCACACGCGCTGCTGGAAGGCCGTGCCTCCGTGCAGGTCCAACGGCAGGTCGAACGACGTGCGCCGGCCCGCGAAGTAGGCGGTGAGTTGCGCCATCGCCTGGTCCAGCACCGGCACGTCGGCGGTGCGCTGCCAGGTGGAGGTGTCCGGTCCATGGCGCTGGCCTTCGAACCAGACGCCGCTGAGGCCTCTGGGCGTGGCGGCCAGGATCATGGGGCCGAGTGGCCCCTGCCATTCGGTGAAGACGGTGTCGGGATCGTGTTTCATGTCGAGCTTCCTTGTCGTTCGCTGGCGGGTGCGACGCCGCCGGTCCAGGCGCGGATCACGGCATAGCTGCGCCAGGGTTTCCATGCCGCCGAGGCGGCCTCGGCCAGGCGCGCCGCCTGCTTGTGCTGCTGCACGCCCATCACCTTATGCAAGGCCACGTCGCCCGCGGGAAAGGCGTCGGGCCAGCGCAGCGCGCGCATGGCGATGTACTGCGCCGTCCAGTCGCCAATGCCGGGCAGTTCCTTGAGCGCAGCGATGGTGGCCGGCACGTCGGCGCTGCCATGCAGCGACAGGCGTCCTGCAGCCACCGCCTGTGCCAGCGCCACGATGGCGGCCTGGCGCTGTTTCACGATGCCCAACTGGCCCAGCGCATCGCCACCCGCCACCGCCAGCACCTCGGGCGCGGGAAAGAGGCGCGTGAGTTCGTCGAACGGGGTGTCGATGGCGTCGCCGAAGCGGTCCACCAGGCGCTGCGAGAGCGTGCGCGCGGCGGCCACCGTGATCTGCTGGCCGAGCACCGCGCGCACCGCGAGTTCGAAGCCGTCGATCGCGCCCGGCACACGCAGGCCGTCGCCCTGGGGAAAGGCCTCGTGCAGCACGGCGTTGATGGCGGCGGGGTCGGCGTCCAGGTCGAGCGCGGCGCGCACGCGGTGGATCACTTGCGGCAGCGCCTCGCGCAGCGAATCGCTCACGCGCAGCACCACTTGGCAACGTGCTTCGTCGAAGTCCGCCAGCAGCCAGCCCTGGTGCACCTGCCCGGCGACGGCCAGCCGACACGTCTGTCCCAGTTGCGGCGGTGAGCCCGCCTCGGTGCGCACGAACCCGGTGCCGGCGATGAGGCGCTGGCGCAGGAAGGCGAGCAGGGCGCGGGCGTCGTACGGCGGTCGATAGCCCAGTCGCACCGAGGTGCCCTGGCCCGTGTCGGCCGCTTGCCGGGCGGGCGCCTGGCGGCGCAGCTGCGTGGGATTGAGCCGGTAGTGTTCGAGAAATGCGGCGTTGAAACGGCGCACGCTGGCAAAGCCGCTGGCCAGCGCCACCTGGGTCACGGGCAGGTCGGTGTCGGCCAGCAGTTGTTTGGCGGTGAGCAGCTTGCGCGTCTGCAGGTACTGCAAGGGCGAGACACCCAGGTGCTCCTCGAACACGCGCCGCAGGTGGCGGTCGCTCACACCGAGGCGGTTCGCCAGCCGCTCGCTCATGGCGGTGGAAACGTCCGGGTCGGTCCAGTGCTGGGGGTCGTCGAGCCAGCGCGTGGCCTGCTGCACCAGGATGGTGGAGGCGTCTTCGGTGGACCAGTGCCGTTCCAGCGGCGCCAGCTCGGGCCGGCAGCGCAGGCAGGGCCGGAAGCCGGCGCGTTCGGCCTGCGCGGCGTGCTCGAAAAAGCGGCAGTTCTCGCGCCGGGGCGTGCGCACGCGGCACACCGGGCGGCAGTAGATGCCGGTGGAGGTGACGGCGGTGAAGAAACGACCGTCGAAGCGCGCGTCGTGCGCGCACAGGGCGCGGTAGCAGGCGTCGTCGTCGATGGGATTGGAGAGGTCCATGGGTGCTATGGTAGGTCTGGTGGGCCGATTCAACTGGCCGTTTCCGGACATATGCCTCACAAAGCCGGATACACCCCCTCCTACAATGTTTTTTTCAATTGAACAGGGATCCTTCATGAAAGTTGCGGCGTCCATCTTCAAGGCCTACGACATTCGCGGCGTCACGCCGACCGACCTGAACGAGGGGGTGGCCGAGGCCCTGGGCCTGGCCTTTGGCACACAAGCGATGGCGCAGGGCGAGCGCACCGTGGCCGTGGGGCGCGATGGCCGCCTGAGCGGGCCGTCGCTGTCGGCCGCGCTGATCCGGGGCCTGGTGGCCGCCGGGGTGGACGTGATCGACATCGGCATGGCCACCACGCCCATGCTGTACTTCGCCGCGAGCACGCTGTGCACCAGCGGCATCCAGGTCACGGGCAGCCACAACCCGCGCGACTACAACGGTTTCAAGATGGTGCTGGGCGGCCGCGCCATCTACGGCGAAGACATCCAGGCCCTGCGGCGCACGATGGAGGGCGAGACCCACCAGCGCAAGGACGGCGGGCGTGTGCGCCTGATCAACGTGTCGGCTGCCTACCAGGCGCGCATCGTGGGTGACGTGAAGCTCGCCCGGCCGATGAAGCTGGTGGTGGACTGCGGCAACGGCGTGGCCGGCGCCTCGGCCCCCGCGATCTTTCGCGCGCTGGGTTGCGAGGTGATCGAGCTGTTCAGCGAAGTCGACGGCAACTTTCCCAACCACCACCCCGACCCGAGCAAGCCCGAGAACCTGCAGGACGTGATCCGCACGCTGCGCGAGACGG
>VFQP010003068.1_pt1 | contig 17518 bp, 15 predicted proteins | sample 3512351 | NCBI WGS metagenome assembly VFQP01 (sample SAMN10412372, study PRJNA504923) | tailings metagenome | isolation source: Relicate 1 Philex TSF1 revegetated site | place: Philippines: Tuba, Benguet | collected 2017-08-29
CGGTCAACGGTCAACGGTCAACGGTCAACGGTCAACGGTCAACGGTCAACGGTCAATGTATTGCTTTCAACTTTGACACCATCATAGCAATGCCAAATCCCAGCAAACCGATCACAGCAAATGAATAGCGCAGGCTTGAGATCTCGGCGATATAGCCGATCAACGGCGGACCGATAAGAAACCCGAGGAAGCTGATGCTTGATACCGAAGCAAGCGCAATTCCCGGAGGAATTTTGGGTATTTTACCGGCACTGCTATAGACCATTGGTACTATTGATGATACGCCCAGACCCACTATTAAAAAGCCAAGTATTGTGGTTAATAAGTAGGGAAACAATACGGAAATAAATAAACCGGAAGAGACCATGATCCCGCTGATCCGGAGCATTGATTTCCTGCCAAACCGCTGTATAAGTTTATCTCCCAGAAATCTTCCGGAAGCCATCATTACCATGAAGGCTCCAAAGCCGATCATGGTGAGTTTTTCAGGAGCTCCTACAACTTGCTTTAAATACACCCCACTCCATTCAAACATAGCACCTTCACTTGCCATGCTGCAAAAACCGATGATGCCCAACTGAACGAGCGCGCTGTTTGGTTTGGAGAAGAACTTCTTTTTTTCTGGTTTCACCGAAGACCGGCCCGACTGAAGATATCGCTGTGAAAGCACCACCGCAATAAATACGGTGATGGCTACGATCCAGAAATGCATGTACGGAGAAATATGCTGGCTTACCAATAGGAAGCTGATGGCTGCTCCGGTAAAGCCTGCTGTGCTCCAGACGCCGTGGAAGGATGTCATGATCGGACGGCCGTACAATTTTTCCGCACCAATTGCTTGTGTGTTAACAGAGATATTGCACATATTGCCACAGACACCAAACAAGAACAATGCTATAGCAAGTTGCCAAGGTTGAGTAGCAAGCCCCATATTGGTCAGGCAGATTGCGTATAGCACGAGGCAGATGCGAAGTACTTTTTTACTGCCGAAATGAGTAACCAGTTTTCCTGAAAATGGCATGGCCGTCAATTGCCCGGCGGGCAGCGCAAAAAGAATACTGCCGAGTGCTGCATCTGTCAGTTGAAGCGCGCCCTTAATGTCCGGGATCCGGCTGGCCCAGGCGGAAAAACAAAGCCCCTGGCAGAAAAAGAAAACCGATACAGCCATCCTGATCTGCTTGTTGTTATAGGAACCGCTTTGCTGATCACCACCACCTATCAATCTCGCAGGTGACAATAGAAGAGGCATTATGAGTTTTTGGGAACCCCTGAATAGGCTGTTTATACTTGTTTTCATAAAGTTGCTTGATGAAACAAAATATGGCCAGCAACTTGTTCGTGCAGAACACAAAGATAACGGGGATTTATTGGATTATTGCGATTAACGGGAGGGAGTCGAGCGACCAGTAACCTCATCCCGTTAATCCAATAATCCAGGAAATCCCGTTCCTATTTGGCTCGCGCATACTGCTCAGGCCATTTCACCTCGGCATTTAATTCATTTGCAGCATGTAAAGGGAAGTATGGATCACGGAGAAGTTGTCTGGCCAGGAAGATCAGATCTGCCTGACCTTTTTGCAGGATCTCTTCCGCTTGTTGGGCATTGGTGATCATGCCTACAGCACCGGTCGCGATGCCCGATTCTTTTTTTACGAGCTCAGCAAATTGCACCTGGTAGCCAGGGCCAACGGGAATGGAAACTCGGGGAAGAAGTCCGGCAGTTGAGCAATCAATTAGGTCTACACCTTTGGTTTTCAGGATAGCGGCCAATTGTACGCTTTGTGCGGGATCCCAGCCGCCGTTTTCAGCCCAATCTGTAGCTGATATTCTCACAAATAAGGGAAGATTCGCTGGCCATATAGTTTGAACAGCATCAATGATTTCAAGAAGGAAACGGGTGCGGTTTTCAAAACTGCCCCCATATTGGTCTTCCCGGGAATTACTCAGAGGAGACAGGAACTGATGAATGAGGTAGCCGTGTGCCGCATGGATTTCGATCACTTTAAAACCGGCTTCCAGTGACCTTGCGGCGGCCGATTTAAATTGATCGACTAATTCCTTGATCTCAGTTAACGAAAGTGGGTGCGGCGCTATATCGCTTTCCCGGAATGGTATGGCCGAAGGAGCAACAGGTTGCCAGCTATTCTCACCTTCGGTGATCTGCGAATTGCCCACCCACGGACGCTCTGTACTCGCTTTTCTGCCCGCATGAGCAAGCTGGATGCCTGCTACTGCACCATGTTCATGAATAAACGAATTGATGCGTTTTAACGGAGCAATATGCTCATCGCTCCAGATCCCAAGGTCTGCGTAACTGATACGACCTTCCGGCGAAACGGCAGTTGCCTCCTGTATGACCAGCCCGGCTCCACCTACGGCGCGGCTGCCAAGATGCACAAGATGCCAGTCATTGGCAAAACCATCCTGAGAGCTATACTGACACATGGGAGAGACGACGATCCTGTTACGGAATGTGATATCCTTGATTGATAACGGGCTAAAGAGAAGTGACATGAAAATGATATTAATGAAAACAGAATAACAACCGGGAAAGCCAAATGTTGAGACAGATTTAATCCCCGTACGGCCCATAGCGGTCAGCGCAGCCAAATTACCAGTGCGGACGATAGGTTGAGGATATAAAGCCTATAGATACGCTATAGATATCCTATAAATACCTTAGATACACGTCTCGTTAACTTCCCCTGAATATCCCGTTAGTTTCCCGTCAGTTTCCCGTCAGGATCCCGTCAGTTTCCCGTTTGGATCCTGTCAGGATCCCGTCAGGATCCCGTTAGCTTCCGTGATGAAATTCAGGAAAATATAAGGCCAGCTTACGCAGAATGCGTCGGGGAGGCGACCTGCTAACGGCCGGAATTTAATGGCATTTTGCAATATCAGAAAAGGCTACTGCAAAAATACAACATCATTTCGATGAGTCATAAGTCACGCGGTATATTGCTGATTCCTGTAGTCTAACTGACAATCAAATCTTTTAAACCTTCCAACTTTTTTTTCACCAGTTTCTTCGTTGCTTCATCAATGAGCTTACCAGATGGGTCAAACTTTTCTTTTGCCTGTGCTACAGTGATCTCAGGTTTATACACGGGTTGCATATTCAGAAATTCGAACACCGGATGAAAAGCTACCTGCATTCGCACTGTCCCCCACATATACGGCGTTACACCCATCAGCGCAACCGGCTTTTTCAAAAGTGGGGAATCCTCACCTCTGGATGCCCAGTCGATCGCATTTTTCAATCCACCAGGGATCGAATAATTATATTCCGGTGAAACGATTACTATCCCCTGCGCAGCTGCCAGTTGCTCACGCAGTTTCACTACAGCATCCGGTCTTTCTGCCGCAGCAGGCAGATCAAGATCTTCGTTATACAGTGGTATGTGATCAAACTTTACGATCGTTAACTTCATTCCTTCGGGCAGAAGCTCTTCAAGATTATTCACGAGCATGGTATTGTATGATCCCTTGCGCAGACTGCCAGAGATCGCGACGATGTTTATAATACTACTCATTTTTTTGCTTTTGAGATGAGGAACAATATCAGCACTACAACCAGGCCCACAAGAAAAAATGCCCACCACATGCCCGCCTTAAAAATAGTTTCGACAGCACCACAACTGCTTAGCAGTATCAGGTTTGTAAATAAAAAAAATAAAATAAGATTAGCTTTCATAATTCCAGGTTTTAGATGGTTCCATCTGTATAAAACCAACCCTATGCCAAGCTAGGAAGAAAAGGAGGGGAAGCAGGAAAAAAGAGTTTGGATGGTGAGTTAAGAAACAGGTTTCTGTGTCGGAGTTTTTATTTTTTGCAACAGTATGCGTAACATGGAAGAGGAGGAGCAGCATGTTAGAGAAATAATTTTCCCTTGAACATACTGCTCCTCCTCTTTTTCCTTCATTAATTCTTTTATCCTCTTAGTCCCTGAATTCTTGCGATATCATGAGTCCATAGAACCCACCATCGAGTACGCCGATGCCGAGGCGGCCGAATGCGGGGTTCATGATGTTGGCCCGGTGACCGGGTGAATTCATCAGATTCGTGTGTGCTATTTCGAGTGTTTGTGCAAGCGCGAGATTTTCGCCGGCGGCTTTGAATTTGACGTTGGCGGCACGCATGCGATCGAAGGGGTTTGCTCCATCCGGATTAACGTGAGCAAAATATCCTCTGGCGAACATGTCACGTGAGTGAGCACGTGCTACTCTGGTCATTTCGGGATCTGCTTTCAATTGTGATAATCCTTCTTTCGCTCTTTCTTCGTTTACCAATTCAAGCATTTTCACTTCAAGGAAAGGACGCACCTGCGGTTTGTCGTAGGTGAAATGAAGGTTGATCTGTTCGTTGGAAGATGGATGAACAGTCAGACTGTTCATGGTATGTCTCACCGCTTCATCAAATACCGGCGCGAGTTTTTTATTCGCCCACTCTGATTGCATGGCGAGCTGGCTGGCAAGTTTGCTGTCTCTGCTTTCCTGGGTGATGCTGTCTTTTAAAGGAAGTGACAGGAGCAGCGCTGAAAGGATCACTGCACCGATCCAGCCTGTGATGGCGCCGGGAATGAGTCCGAACAGGCGATTGATGCCAGAACGCTGCATTGTGTCCGGAATGGCGCGGATGATTCTGGCACTGATCAATCCGAGTATCAGACGTGTAATGACCAGTATTGAAAGAAATGAGATCGGAAGTAACCACGGCCCCAGGTTGGGAAACCATTTCCCATATAGTTGAGCTGCATGCGGATAAAATAAATAACCGATCACAAAACTGCCGGCCCATCCCAGCAGATCAAATGATCCTACAATAAAACCCCTGTACCATCCCGCCCACAGTGCGATCAGAAAAACAATTAACAGGGAAATGTCTACCCAATTCATGCAGAATATTTTTCTGCAACTTAAAACAAATAATATGCCCCGGGAAGACGAATCGGGGATTTACAGGTTAGTAAAAGCTTAATATTTTTACGATGAATTTATAGATAGAAACCTACGCCATTGAACACTAAGGGACTTAAGAAAGCATTTTATGGCCGGGATGACAAACTTTCTTCCTGCTTAAATAAAACGGTCGAAATATTTTGAACTTTCTGCGAGCGATGACAGTTCTGACTCACTAAGGTGAAGGTTCACCGACTTCGCCAGATCTTCCCACTGTGTAATAGATGTCGCACTCGCGATCGCTGCGACAACTGTTGGCTGCGCAATCAACCAGGCGATGGCAACCTGTGCAGGCGTTGCATTATGGGCTTCGCTGATCTTGTCAAGTGCCTCAAGAATCCGTTCACCTTTTTCGGTCAGATATTTTTGAATACCGCCACCGCGCTGGCTTTTACTCAGATCCTTTTCCGACCGGTATTTGCCGGTAAGAAAACCACTTGCCAGTGAATAGTAAGGGATCACGCTGATATTGTTTGCAGCGCAGAATTCCTGGTATTGTGTTTCAAAAATCTCTTTGTCGTAGAGATTATACAAAGGCTGCAGGGTTTTATAAGTGGCATATCCTTTTTCTTTACTGATCTGCAGGGATGTTTCGATACGCTCTTTTGTAACATTTGACGCACCGATATAACGCACTTTACCTTCTTTCACCAGCCTGTCATACGTGGCAAGCGTTTCTTCCGGTGCAGTATTCGGATCGTCATAATGTGATTGATAAAGATCGATATAATCTGTTTGCAAACGTTTCAGCGAGTCTTCCACCGATGAAAGAATATGTTTTGGAGAAAGGTCAACACCATTTCCCATATCAGATCCTACTTTTGTTGCAATGATCAACTGGTCTCTGTTACCTTTTTGTTTCACCCAATTCCCAATTATTGTTTCAGATTCGCCACCTTTGTTTCCGGGAGCCCAGCGTGAGTAAGAATCAGCTGTATCGATCGCATTAAAGCCTGACGCTGTAAATGCATCCAGTATTTCAAAAGATTTCTTTTCATCAACGGTCCATCCAAAAATATTTCCGCCGAAAATTACAGGCGCTGTGTAAAGCGATGTATCGCTCAGTTGCCTTTTTTGCATAATTGGAAGGGTTTTTATTTATAACAGTGATGCCACTATCCTGTTCACAGCAATGCGGTTATGATAAAATACCACGCAGCTGTTGTGATAAAAGAAAGAACTATGCCAATGCCGATCACCAGGTTACATGTTTTGGATTGTAACTGGTATTGTTCTGCAATGATCCCTGATGTGAGTAATGTTGGCATGGCTGCTTCAAACACCGTGATATGAGCCACATCGCCCTTGATGCCAAGCAACAAAGCAAGGCTTAATACCAGCAATGGCGCCAGCGCCAGTTTATACAATAATGCTACGCTGATATGTTTGAGTTCATCTCTCCACCCGCTGAACTGCAATTGCAGACCGATAGAAAATAAAGCGAGTGGACCGACTGTGCCTGCCATCTTTACAAAAAGAGGATCCAGTGGTTCGAGTGAAATAAAATTCGGTAATATCAGTGCAGCCATGCAACCAAGAAACGGAGGAAAACTGAAAAGTTTTTTAATAAGCACGCCGGGTTTTAACGTATGACCATCAGACGAATTCATTGCCACGATAATTCCTGCAGTGGCCAGCAGAAAAAACGTAACCTGGTCGGTAATGATCGCGATACCTGTGAAGTGTTCACCAAACCATGCGCCGATCAGAGGAAAACCAACAAAAGATGTATTCGATAGACCTGTAACGAGTTTTAATCCGCCCTCTGCCGGTTTTGGTAGCTTATTGGTTGCTGCATAGATCCTGATATAGAGCCATGCACCAAGCCAGATCACTACTGGCCCTGCGACAGGTAATAGCAATTCAGTTGTCCACTTGATATGCGGAATATAATGCAATGAAACAGCAGGCAATGCCAGGTAAATGATCCATGCATTGATTCCTTTATGTGCATCCGGTGGAAGCAATTTGCTTCTGCGGAATAACATTCCGGCAATAATGCAAAGGCCTATCAGTATAAAATTTGTCATGGATTCCAGCTCGTCATTTCGGTATGATGGTTGAACTGTTTTGCCTTCCCATCTTTTGCGCAATAATACTGGCCGCGATCAGTTGCAATGCGTGATACAACATCAGCGGCAGGATCATGATCCCGGCGAGCGTACTATCAGTAAATAATACTTTCGACATAACCGTTCCATGTACCAGTGATTTTTTTGATCCGCAGAATACCACCGTAACCTGATCTTCCCTTGAGAAGCCAAGCATTCGGCTGATCACGTTCATCAATCCAAAGATCGCCAGGAATAATGCGATCATTCCCACGGCCAGTAATAGGATCGTTGTGATGCCAAGATTATCAAACAGATGTTCTGCAAATGAATGACAGAAGGAAGTATAGATGATCAGCAGTATCACCGCCTGGTCAAACATTTTCAGCGTTTTCTTGTGTTTCTCTGCAAATGCACCAAGATAACGGTGAAGAACCAGGCCAATGATCACCGGCATCAGCACCTGCAGGCAAAGTTTCAATACGATCTTTGAGGTATCGAAACCTCCTGTATCTGCGGCAAGGAACAAACCTGTCCAAAGTGGCGTGATGAAAATTCCGATCAGGCTGGAAAGACTTGCATTAAATATCGCCGCGGGCATGTTTCCTTTTGCAATGGATACCATTACAACAGAGGAGGATACCGTGGATGGAAGCGCTGCCAGAAAGAAAATACCGAGCCATAGCGGGAAATAACTTTCATTGAACAATGGCTTCGCGAGTAAAACCAGTAAAGGGAATAACACAAAAGTGGTGAACTGGATCACGAGATGCATTTTCCAGTTAGCCAGTCCGGCTTTCATTTTCTCCGGGCTTAATCTTAATCCATAAAAAAGAAAGATCACTGACACGCCATAGTTACCCACTTCTTCGAGTGCAATGGGGTGTGTGGCGATACCCGGGCCCGGAAAAAGCCAGGCCAGTAAAACCATGGCAATGATGGCGAGTAAGAATCCGTCTATCCCAAGTTTTGATAATGTTGCTTTCAACGATTGTTTAGTTTTTCAAAAATGAAACAAGTGGTGTGATGAACTGATCAAAGGCTTCTATGTGCGGAAGGTGACCGATGTTGTCGATCTCAACCAATTTGCTGTTGGTGATCTTCTTCGCAGTTTATTTTCCAAGCAATGGATAGTTGCCCAGTTTATCCTGGATGTTTGCGGGTGCTTTGTTTTTGCCTAAGGCGGTTCTGTCGCGCTGACCTATGATCAGGAGCACGGGCATTTTTAGGTGAATGAATTCATAACAAACAGGCTGCGTAAAGATCATGTCATAGAGCAATGCGGAGTTCCAAGCGATACGGGGATAGTCTATATTCTTTACCCATCCTGCCAGAAGATCTACCCATTCATCATATCCGGGTTTCCATTTATTATCGTAATAGAATTTTAATTGATAGTTTTTGATCTCTTCATAAGTCTGCTTGAGTTCTCCGGCATACCAGTCTTCCACTGTTTGATAAGGAACATATAGTTTCCAGTCTTCCAGGCCGATCGGGTTTTCAAGGACCAGTTTTTCTGTCATCTCAGGATACATCAGCGCAAATCTTGTAGCTAGCATACCACCCATTGAGTGACCGAGTACGAATAGCTTATTGATGCCTAAACTATCAAGTATTACTTTTGTATTGCGCGCCAGCAACTGAAAGCTGTACTGGATCTTTGAAGGTTTGGATGATTTGCCGAAGCCGATCTGATCCGGTATGATCACACGGTAACCTTCCTGCTGCAATTTTGAGGCTGTTTGCTTCCAGTAAGCTCCATTGAAGTTTTTTCCATGCAGCAACATAATGGTTTTGCCGTTGGCATTTGCAGGCTTTACATCCATGTAGGCCATCTGCAAATCTTCCTGCTGGATTTTTATGCGCAGGTATGACACAGGAAACGGGTAGACTACATTTTCAAGATTTGTTCCGTTGAGCACATTATTGTTTTGTGCCAGAACGATTGTCTGAAACAATACTGCTATGATCGTGATGCAGGCAATTCTTTTCATGAGTTCAAGGATTGTGATGTTAAAGAATGAAGCAGTCGCCTGGTGCGCAAAAATAGCAGAATAATTGACTCGGGTTGCGGGACGCTGTAGAATTCGAAAGTAAAGATTCAAAAACGACAGGACCCGTGGATACTTTCGTTGGGAAACGGTATATCAGGTTTTTTCACTTTTTACTTTTTCCTTTTGAATTCGATTGCATCTGTCAAATCCCTGAGTACAATATTCCTGAAATCGATCGGCTGACCTTCGCTCTGGAAAGCGATAAAACCTTCTTTCAGGGGCTTGCCGTCTTTTTTCTGTTCGGGATCAAAGCGATTCACCACATCACCGCCTATGGATGGTTTTGCATAACGCATAACTGTATCGCCATTGATGATATGTGTGATGAGCGAATCGCCAAGGACAATTAGTTCGGCATTTACCCATTGTTCGCCTCGATATGTTTTTGAAGTTGAATTGATGCAGTGTCTTGTATCAAGTTTCCCTTCGTATTCAATATGCGTGCCGGGTGAACACATATTGCCGGTTGTTCTTGGCTTGCCGTCATCAAGCCCTCCGAGTAATTGCATTTCTATAGAGATGGGCCAATCCTGTTCTTTTGGCATAGTGCGCGGATCCTGGGAGTGGTACATCACACCGCTGTTCAGGATCGTATAAGACGGCGCATCTTTTCTCCATTCTCCAACAAAACGATATTGGAATTTTAAGTGAAAATGAGAGAATGGCTGTTTATAATAAAGATGACCATATTGTTCGTTGAACTGAGGGTATTGATCATATCGTACTTTCAGCATGCTATCTTCTACTCTGAAAGTGTTTCCAAAGTTGACGCCTGTTTCATGGTGATGGATTTTTACAAACCAGTCGTCGATGTCTTTGCCATTAAAAAGAGTGATCCATTGATCGTTGTTTTCTGCGGAGGAGTTTTTCTTGTTTCCTGAGCAGGCGATCAATATAAGCGAGGCAAAGACGGCGGAGGCAAGCGTAATTTTGACTGTCATAAGCGTGTTGTTACCCAAATTTATTCAAACGGATAGGATTTTTGAAATGAAATAGCATTTGAGAAGTCACTTTTCTAGCGGTGCCTGCATTGACTGAGTAGATTTTCTTTTACTGTCTGGCGTAGAGTTCCCGCGGATGAACGCAGATCAAGGCGCAGATACGCAGATATCCTCCTGTTAATTGAAATTAATCTGCGTATCTGCGCCTTGATCTGCGTTCATCCGCGGGAACCTTACGCCAGACAACAAAAAAAGAGGGATACAAAATTGCATCCCTCTTTCATCCCGTTAAAATCTTCTTACGCTTCCATATAACTTTCCATCGGCTCACACGTACAGATCAGGTTTCTGTCGCCATGCGTGTTGTTTACCCGTGCTACAGAAGGCCAGAACTTATTCAGCGTAACATAATACAGCGGGAATGCTGCCGTCTCACGTGTGTAAGCATGGTTCCATTCTGTTGCGCAGATCACAGCCTGTGTATGTGGCGCATGTTTCAGCGGGTTATCTTTCTTATCCGCCTTACCTTCTTCAATAGCTCTGATCTCATCACGGATAGAAAGCAAAGCGTTGCAAAAACGATCCAGCTCAGCTTTGTCTTCACTTTCTGTTGGCTCGATCATGATCGTTCCGGGTACAGGGAAGCTCATGGTAGGAGCGTGGAAGCCGTAGTCCATCAAACGCTTCGCCACATCTTCCGCTTCGATCTCTGCCGATTTTTTAAAAGGACGGAGATCAACGATAAATTCGTGTGCGCACTGACCGTTATGGTTGGTATAAAGAATATCATACTGACCATCCAGTTTTGCACGCATATAGTTTGCGTTCAGGATCGCGTATTCTGTAGCAGCTTTCACACCTTCATTACCCAGCATGCGGATATAACCGTAAGAGATCAGCAGGATAGAAGCAGAACCATAAGGAGCCGCAGATACTGCGTGCTCTTTGGTGCTGTCTGCTACTTCAACGTGACCGGGCAGGAATTTCGCCAGGTGTTCTTTCACACAGATAGGTCCCATGCCAGGCCCGCCGCCACCGTGAGGGATGGCGAATGTTTTGTGGAGGTTCAGGTGACAAACGTCAGCACCGATCAGGCCCGGAGCTGTTAAGCCAACCTGCGCGTTCATATTCGCACCGTCCATGTATACCTGTCCGCCATGCTGGTGGATGATATCAGTGATCTCTTTCACTGTTTCTTCATACACACCATAAGTGCTCGGGTAGGTGATCATGATACCTGAAAGGTTTGCAGCGTGTTGTGCTGCCTTTGCTTTCAGATCTTCGATATCGATATAACCGTTTTCCAGCGCTTTAACCACTACTACTTTCATTCCGCACATAACGGCAGAAGCAGGGTTGGTGCCGTGCGCAGAGATCGGGATCAGCATCACATTGCGGTGATGGTCGCCATTGGCTTCGTGATATGCTTTGATGGTAAGAAGACCAGCGTATTCTCCCTGGGCACCACTGTTTGGCTGCAGGCTGCAGGCGTCAAACGCAGTGATCTCGCAGAGATATTTGCTTAATTCGTCAATCACAAATTTATAACCTTCTGCCTGGTCAACCGGTGCGAATGGGTGGATCTTACTCCAGTGTGCCCAGCTAAGTGGCATCATTTCACTGGCAGCGTTCAGCTTCATGGTGCAGCTGCCCAGGGAGATCATCGATGTGTTCAGTGAAAGATCTTTGTTTTCCAAAGATTTGATATAACGCATCATCTGGCTTTCACTTCTGTGTGTGTTGAACACGGGGTGAGTGAGGAATACAGATGTACGAACCAGTGAAGAAGGGATATGATCCAGTTCCGCATCATGATGGATATCGAAAGAAACAGGATCTGTATCATTCTCAAAACAATTGATCAGATCATACAGATCACCTACAGCTGTTGTTTCATCGATAGAGATACCAACGTGCAGGTTATCAACTTTGCGGAGATTGATCTGTTGTCTTTCCGCTTTTGCATGAACAGCAGCAGCGTCTTTTACTTTCACTGTGATGGTATCGAAGAAATTGGATGAAGCGAGTTCGAAACCCATTTCTTCCAGCGTTTCAGCAACGGTCTGCGTAAGCAGCGCTACTCTTTTCGCGATATTTTTCAGTCCATCAGCACCATGATATACTGCATACATGGCGGCCATATTTGCGAGCAATGCCTGTGCGGTACAGATGTTGGAGGTTGCTTTTTCTCTTTTGATATGCTGCTCTCTTGTCTGCAAAGCCATACGCAGTGCGCGGTTGCCCTGCGCATCAACGCTTACACCGATGATACGGCCGGGAATGCTTCTTTTGAAGTCATCTTTTGCAGCAAAGAACGCAGCGTGTGGACCGCCATAACCCAAAGGCACTCCAAAACGTTGAGCAGACCCAACGGCTACATCAGCGCCGAGTTCACCGGGAGGCGTGAGCAGCGTGAGTGCGAGCAGGTCAGTAGCCATTACTACATAAGCCCCTGCAGTATGAACGTCTGCGATGAATTGTTTATAATCTTCTACAGATCCTTTATCGTTTGGATACTGAACGATGGCCCCAAAGAAAGAAGAATCGATCGAAGCAGTTTTATAATCGCCTTCAACGATCTCAATACCTACTGGCAGTGCTCTTGTGATCAGAACGTCCTTTGTTTGCGGAAAGATTGCACTGTCAACAAAGAATTTCGGGCGATCGATATGATCCTGTTTATTCAGGGTGTTGAAGAACATGGTCATGGCTTCAGCAGCAGCAGTTGCTTCGTCCAGCAAAGATGCATTAGCGATTGGCAATGCTGTCAGATCGCTTACCATAGTCTGGAAGTTCAGCAGGCTTTCCAGGCGGCCCTGGGAGATCTCGGCCTGGTACGGCGTATACTGCGTATACCAGCCTGGGTTTTCAAAAATGTTCCGCAGGATCACCGAAGGAGTGATGGTGTCATAATACCCCTGTCCGATGTAGGTTTTAAAAACCTTGTTTTTCAGCGATACGTCCTTGATATGCTGCAGGTATTCATGCTCGCTCATTGCGGCAGGAATATTCAGCGCATTTTTCATGCGGATCGCTGGCGGCACGGTTTGGCTCACCAGTTCAGACAGGCTGGCCGCTCCGATGGTTTTCAACATTGCTTGTACATCCGTTTCACGGGGTCCGATATGACGGGGAATAAACTCGTTTGATTGTTGTTCGAACAGGCTCATATGATTGTAAATGTGGGATTTGTCGTTTTTGCCGGTCTGCAGTTCCGCGACAGGCATACTTAAAAGCGGTGCAAAGTTACGTGCTGATATCCACAAAATAAGGGGCTGGTTGGTTTGGTGGATAAGCGAGGTATAACTCATTGGTTTCGTTGACCGTTGTCCGTTGACCGTTGTCCGGAATACAATTGATAACGTATTTTGACATCGTTACGGATTGGGTTAACGGTTAACGGTCAACGGACAACGGACAACGATCCCCGAATTTCCTACCTTTGCCCTCTCTATGGCAAGCGATCTACTTACAAACTGGGAGAAGAAATCAAAGGAACGGCAGAAAATCTATGGCCAGTTCCTGAAAAAGGCGGATAAGAACAAGGTATTGAAGCAACTCCCTGATCTTCATGAAGAAGCGTTTGAGAAAGTGGATTGTTTGCAATGTGCCAATTGCTGTAAAAGCTACTCTCCACGGTTCAAAACACCTGATGTGAAGCGGATCGCGAAGCATCTCCGCCTGAAAGAAAGTGTGTTTATTGAAACGTATCTGAAGGTGGATGAAGAGGGCGATTTTGTGACGAATACCCATCCCTGCCCGTTTTTAGGTGCAGATAATTACTGTTCGATATACGATCAGCGGCCGTCTGACTGCGAAAGGTTTCCTTACACAGATGAGGATGTAATCCTGAAGCGGCAGCCGCTGACGCTGAAGAATACGAGCTTTTGCCCGATCACCTACTTTGTGGTGGAGAAGTTAATTGAGAATGAGAAGCGGGGGATCAAAGGTTAAAAGTTTAAACTATTAGACATTTAAACTTTTAACCCTTGATCTCAGCCCGTTGTAAGCTCATCCCAACTTGCCGTCAGCGAACGCTGGATGCCTTCGCCAACCCATTCGGTAACACCCGGGATTGAAGTATTTTTAAGGAAATCTTCTTTTGTCTTACCGGCTTTTATCTCTGCTTCGGTAAATGCCAGCAGCTTTTCGAAGTAATTTCTCATGGCGACAATGTCGGCTTTCTTCCCATATACTTCAAATCCGGGTGAAGCATGTCCGAAAACAAATGTTGTTTTGTTATCAAACGTCTCCTCTGTTTTTTCCAGCACTTTAACCCAGTTGCGCACGGAAGCGCCCGCTGTACGATCTATATATGGATAGCGCCTGTTATTGATCAGGTCGCCCATGTGAATGATGTTGGCATTTTCAAAATGGATCAATGCATCTCCGTCGGTATGCGCCGGGCCGAAATAATGAAGAGTGATCTTCTCTTTCCCGATCTGCTTTGTGATCTTATCTGAGAATGTCTGGTCAGGGTATAACTGTTTATCCTCTGCTTTCTGTGCAGCAGCTGCCTTTTGCTGATTCTTCAAAGAATTCTCATGCGCGAGTACATGCGGAGTCAATCCTTTAAAAGCAATATTGCCGCTTGAATGATCTCCATGATGGTGTGTATTGATCACCAACGCGAATGGTTGTGTCGACCGCTTTTTCATTTCTGTGATCAGATGACCAGCCTGTTCAGGAAACTCTGTATCCACTACCACAGTCCCTTCTTTTGAAAGATAGAAGAGTATCGTCCCGCCTCTTTCCGTAAACACACCGATACTATCTGTAAGCATATGGATCTTCCACGGATCCTGTACCATTGCTGCAAGCAAAGAATTTTGTGCCAGCCCAAGCGCTCCTATACCGAGGGCGCTATGACGAATGAAACTGCGACGATTCATGGAGAAAAAGTTTTAAAGTTTAAAGGTTTTACAGGTTTTACAGGTTTGGTAAGTTTTGACAAGTTACATAGGTTTTCATTCCGGCGCATTGATAACGTTACGAAATGCATCATTTGACAGGTTTAGAAAACTTATCAAACCTTTAAAACTATTAACCTTTAAAACTTTTTCCCTTCTTAGTATTCAAACTTTCTGAGCGTTGGAGCTTTCAACCATGTTACTATTACCACGAGTAATGTCATACTACCTCCAAAAACAACAGAAGGAACAACTCCCAGAAGTCTTGACATAAGCCCACTTTCAAATTGCCCCAGTTCATTGCTTGAATTTACAAACATCTGGCTTACACTACTCACTCTTCCGCGCATATGATCAGGTGTGGTCAGCTGCATAACGGTGCCTCTCACTACCACGCTGATGCCGTCCAGCATGCCGGCAAGCATCAATGCCATGAAAGAAAGGGCAAACCATTTTGAGAGAGCAAACAAAATGATGCATATACCAAAACCGCCCACCGCCAGCAATAGCTTTCTTCCCTGGTTCTTTTTCATCGGCGCAATTGTCAGCAATACGACCACGCAGATAGATCCGATATCACTTGCCGCATTAAGCCAACCAAATCCCATAGGGCCTACTTTAAGAATATCGCTTGCGTATACCGGCACCATTGCCACAGCTCCGCCAAAGAGTACTGCAAACATATCCAGCGACATTGCACCCAGCAGGGCCTTTGTCCTGAATACAAAACGCAATCCTTCTTTTACGCTTTCCAGTGTTTTCTTTTCGCCTCGCTCTGCACTTGGGGGCTTTGGTTTCAGCCGGTAAAGGATAAAGAGTGCGATCATGATCAGCACGCAGATAACAGAAAAGGTATTCCGATTTCCTATCATGGCTATAAGAAAACCTCCGGTGGCGTGCCCCGTAACAGATGCCGTTAACCAGGTACCCTGACTCCAGGTCGTTGCATTTTGCAAAACCTGTCTTGGAACGATGGACGCGATCATGGCTGAAAATACCGGTCCGGAAAACGAACGTATTATCCCCGTACAAAAAATAACTGCATACACGGCATATACAATGTAGTCCTTCTTCAAATGTTCCTGCGTAAATCCCGTGGAAAGCATCAGTAATGCTGCCGCAGCGCACAAGTAAAAGAAGACACTCCGCAAAAGCAGTTTTCTTTTTTCACTGATATCTATAACATGGCCTGAATACAATGCCATTGATAATGCCGGGATCACTTCTGACAAGCCGATCAAACCAATGCTGAAAGGGTCTTTGGTCAGCTGATAGACCCACCATCCTACAAGAGTCCCCATCATCCTTAATGCCATGATGAAAGTGAATCTTCCCAATAAAAGGTATCTGTATTCGCGCACGCGTATTGCGGCGAAAGGATCGTTGGTTATCTGCTGGCTCATGAGTTGAAGACAAAGGTAACGGGGATTTATTGGATTTGTGGGGTTAAAGGGATTAGTTCGTCTTATGTTGGGCTTATCCTGTTAATCCTTTTTCTTTTGGGGTGTGGTTCATTTTATGGCAGCGGCTTACAGCAGAGGAATGGATTTTTGACATCAAACGAAAATTCAATTTGTCATAGACCAATCCCATTAACCCCACAAATCCAATAAATCCCCATCCGGTTAGGGAAGGCTGATGTAATGCTGTCCCTCTCCATAATCCTTCTCCAACGCATCAATGATCGTTTGCAGATGTTTTTCATTTTCGAGAAAATCGGCATTCGACGCATCCACAAACAGAGTCTTTATATTATGCTGTTTGATATAATGCGTATAGGTTTCCTGTATGTTGAATAAATAATCATCCGGGATGGCCTGCTCATAAGAGCGGTTTCTTTTTTTGATGTTTGCCTGCAAACGGGTGACGGGCGCATGCAGGTAGATCAGCAGATCCGGTTCAACAAGTTGCTGATGGATGATATCGAACAGCCGTTGGTAAAGCCTGAATTCATCTTCCGGCAGTGTTACCTTGGCAAACAAGAGGCATTTAGTAAAAAGATAATCGGAGATCGTCAGCTGCTGGAACATATCTTGTTGTTGCAGCAACTCTTTGAGTTGTTTGAACCGTTCCGCCATAAAGAACAGTTCCAGCGGAAAAGCAAATTGCTGCGGATTGGCGTAAAACTTCGGGAGAAAAGGGTTGTCAGCAAATTCTTCCAGTATCAGTCGCGCGTTATAATGTTTACTCAGCAGGTTGGAAAGGGTGGTCTTACCGGCTCCGATATTGCCTTCTATGGTAATGAAGTTATAGTTCATGGTAGTCTGCCGCAAAAATAACTGAATTGACAGAACGAAAGGATTTGATACAAAGGGATTGTGGATAAATCCCTTTAACCAGCGTTACTACATTTTTCAGACTACACTCAGCACAAGCAGGAGAAACTGGTTTCCTTCCCGTCTTCCCGCCTCCGGTAAAAATAAACCGGGAAGAAGAAGACCTTGTGTTAGGTGATGTCTGTGTGTCTTCGTGCGTGAGATACGCAACAGGGCGTTGAAAGATGATGCCTGGTCTCTTTTTTAATTCTTACTTTTAAATTTTGCCTTCGACGGTATTATGTTGGGTTATGGTAGCGCAATCCTTGTCACTTCCAGTTGATCCGGG
>VFQP010003070.1_pt1 | contig 17514 bp, 17 predicted proteins | sample 3512351 | NCBI WGS metagenome assembly VFQP01 (sample SAMN10412372, study PRJNA504923) | tailings metagenome | isolation source: Relicate 1 Philex TSF1 revegetated site | place: Philippines: Tuba, Benguet | collected 2017-08-29
CACCATCCCCGCCAGGATGGCCTCGCGCTGCGCCGGGCTCAAGGTGACCAGCCGGAGCGGTGCCGAGCACCAACCGTTTACATGCTTGCGTGCGCCCGCCTCAACACCGCTGGCTCGCTGCGCGGCCCAAGGTGCTCTCATGCGTCGTGCAAGACGGGCCCGTGGAAGAGGTGCAGGCTGGTGTCGTTGAAGGCCGAGGGCGCAGGGAAGCTCGCCTCCTGCGGCACCGACACCTCCCTCACGCGACCTGCGAAGCGCACAGCACAGAGCACCTTGCCAACTCGGGCCTTGCCAAGAGAGGGGGAAAGCAGCAGAAGACAGCACGCATGGGCGGCCAACCCACCCGTGGCCAAGAGGTCCAGCAGAGTGTCAGGTCTCTGCGGCCGGTTGTCAGCTGCAGTCGCTCTGTCCCCTGCGACGCCGCCCTTTCTCGCCGCCCCGCCGCCTCCCCACACGTCCCACCGCTGCCGGTAGGTGGCAAAGCTGTTTGCCAGCAGCACGCACAGGCACAGCGTGTCGCCTCTCCCCTCCTCGCGCTCGCCGGGTGAGCCGCCCTGCGCTGCGCTGCAGCAGGGGAGGTTGGCCGCCAGTAGCCGGTCGCACAAGTGTCCCTGCGGCCACGCCACCGCCAGGGGGTTGTCCCCCTTGTCAAACATGCGTCCTCCAGCACACCGCTCGGCCCCGCACACCTGCGGCAGCCCCCCTTTCCCCGCACCCCCCCACCTCGAGGTGTGGCAGGTAGAAAAAGGTGGGCTCCACCGCGCGCGTGGCGCAGCCGTTGTTGTCGCGCAGCACCTCGAGGCCCAGCGCGCGCAGCACGGCCAGGTCCACCTCTTGGAACACCGGGTCGTACACCTGCGGCGGCGGCCAGTGTGACGCGTGCGGGGTTGCTTGCGCGTGCTTTTCGCACACCAGCAGCGCGCCCTCTGCACTGGACGCCTCTCCTACCTCGGGGGGGCGGGTGAGCCCTGGCAGCAGCTCAGACTGGAGGAGCAGCAGAAGCGCCAGCTGCGCAGCGGGGCAGAGGCAAGTGCGCAGCACACGTCTGTGCTCAACGGTTTGCGGGGGCGCCTCAGCGTGCTGGGTGAGAAGGCGTGGCCGCATTGTGCGGCCACACACCTGGTAGCGTGACGTGCGGCTGTCCTGCATGGACCCCAGCCCGTAGCACACCAGCCGCCGCACGGTGCCAGGCCAGGGCGCTGCTGGCGGCGCTGCTGCCGCAGCGGGCAGCGGCTCCGAGGGGGCAGCAGGCCCCGTGCTCACCTCCTCGCCCGCCGCCGCTTCCCCTGGCGAGGCCTGCTGCTGCGCTGACTGGACAACACTGTCTGCGCTGCTTGGCGGAGCGGCTGACGGATGCAGCAACGCGTGGTGCGCTGTGGAAGCACACGCGGAGCGCAGCCGCTGGTAGAAGGAGCTGCCCTGCACCTCGCGCCTGCGTGCAGCGGCACAATCGACCGTGGCGCAGTCGCTGAGCTGTGCCGTGCTGCATGCGGCGCGGGGCGTGCGTGCGGCGAGGCAGGGTGCACGGCGGCGAACCTGCACTGCTCGACCTGCTGCTGCAGCGCGTGCGCCTGCTCCTCCAGCGTCCTGGGCGCGTGGGCAGCTGCTCCCCGGCGGCCCTTGCGCCTCGATGCAGGCACGGCAGCAGCTGCTGCGTCCGGCGCGGCGCTGCCCCACCCAGGCATGGCTGCGCTGGGCTCGTCTGTGCCGCCTGCCACGCATGCGAGGCGCACAGGCATGCAGCATTGCCGGACGCCCGAGACCTTGGCATCAATCTGCACGTTGCAGAAGGCGCTGCACGCCAATGTCCATCGCACCGGATTGGGGACGCACGATCTGCTGCGCGTGCGCCTGCTGGCTGTGACCGTGTGCTGCTGCGGCGCCGCCCTTGCGCTCCTTGGCTCTCCCGCTGGCGCCAACAACATGCCACCCATCGTCAGCCATGGCTTTGCGCTCTGCGGATCCTGGAGCCGCCAAGACGACGACGGGTTTTGCGCTTGCCTCAACAGGAGAGAGAGAGAGCAGGACCCAGGGGGGAACGCCGCAGAGCAAATGCAGCACTGCCGCGAGCAGTGCGGCATCTCCGCGCGAGAGCGCGGAGAGCCCTTGTTCGTCGCCATCGCCGTAGTCGGCAACTCGCCATCCTCTTCCAGCGCAGCGGATCCCACGAAGCACACGCCTGCGGTGCTGGACTCGGTCTTCAGCTCGGAGCTGCACCAGGAGCTGCCCGCGCACTTCGCCCAGGCAAGCGGCCCACCTCCCCCGACATCACGCATCGCCGCATGTCGTGCAGGTCCATCCAGAGCCCACAGCTGTGCCGTTGCCGTGCCACGCTTCGCCTGGCACTGCAGTGTGTGCTGCCGGATGGCGTGCACCTCCTGCCGGCCCCTTCCTCCGGCGCGGCGGCATCATCTGGGGAGCTGCGCGCCGGCGCGACGGCAGCCGCAGAGCCCAGGACGTACTCCATCGTGCTCACAGGCGGCGATGGCCAGCGGCTGTTTGTCTCAATCATCAGATACATGGTGCCGCCGCCGGCCCTGCTGGCGTGCCAGCACCTGCAGCTCGCCGGCCACCTGGCCACCCAGGCGCTGTGCCTGGTGTCCAAGCGCCCGTACCTAGCCACCATGGAGGTGGTGGTGCGCCGCCTCTGGGTGGCCTGCTTCCTGACGGGCAGCCCCGCGCCGCTGGCCGACGTGGCGGCCTACCTGCTGGCCGTGCCCGCACCTGGAGTGGGCCAAGGGGATGGCCTCGTGCACGCGGTGCGTCTGGGGGTGCTTCCTGGGTCAAGGCGCAAACGGTCCAGGCGGCACTGCCTGGGAGGCTGAGTGGTCTGCCTTGAGGGACGCCGTCGCCTGCTGCGCAGGTGGAGTTTGACGCGTTGGGACGCCGGGTGCGCGTGCACGCCCCAGCCCTACCCCAGGGCCTCCCCATGGCCGAGCTGCCGCTCAAGCCCTTGCTCGAGTGCCTGAGCGTGGACAACCTGCTCAGGATGTTTGTGGCGGTGCTGCTGGAGCAGCGCGTGCTCATGTGCTCGCGGCACTACCGCCTGCTCACGCTGGCCGGGGAGGCCGTGCAGCAGCTCCTGCACCCTCTCAGGTGGGCAGGGACGCCCAACATGTCGTAGAGGCGCACAGGCCTGCCCAGGGTCCCGCCAGGAGCCCACCAAGCAGGCGCAGCAGCTCGCTTCACCTTTGCCCTGACGCCGCAGGTGGATGAACACGTATGTGCCCGTGCTGCCCGCCGAGCTGCACGAGTGCCTGGACGCGCCCACGCCCTTCCTCATCGGCCTGCAAAGCGACGCCTTGGGCCGGGTGGACCCCTCGGTGCTGGCGCAACTGGTGGTGGTCGACCTGGACAGGTGCGGCCCGTGCGGCCCTACTGGCCGTATACGTGGTGACTGACCAGCGGCGCTGAGGGCGCGGCTGGCTCTGGCAGAGCTCAGTGCCTCGTGCACTCTGGAACGCGTCCTCTCGCTGCCTGGGTGCAATGCAGGGACAGCGTGGCCGCGCAGCCGGACCTGGCCCCGCTGCTGGCGCACCCGGGCATGGCGCGGCTGCGCCGGCGGCTGCTGCAGCTGCTGGCCCCCGGCGACTGCACGGGCAGGGAGGACGGGGAGGAGCTCCAGGCTGAGGGCGGCACGCTGGCAGACGCGCTGGGCCAGCGAGCTAAAGAGCTGAGCCTGAAGGGTGAGAGTGCGTCTGGGGTTGGTTGCTGCAGCCCTGTCCGTTCCCGCCTCACCCGTGCGCCAAGCAGGGTTGCGCTCTGGCGCCGTGCTCTGTGCCGCCGCAGGGTGGCTGCCTGAGCACGAGTTCTTTGTCCGGGAGCTCTTCCTCGAGTACATGGCCTGGCTCCTGGGCGGCTACGACAAGTTTGCCCCGGCCCTCGCGCCCGCGGACAGCCGGCCCCTGGCCACAGCCAGCAGCGGCTCCGTCCACCTGCTGCCGAGCGCTGGGGGGTCAGAAGATGTCAGCAACTTGGCAGCGATCCGCGCCCTGCCAACGCTTGGCATCGGGCTCAAGCCGGCGCTGGACGGCGGGTGGCTCGAGGCCGCGGTGGTAGCGCGAGGCGGTGGCAACAGGGTGGCGTCACGGGCTGGGAGCCGCGGTGGCGAGGGGGCGGCGGCCAAGGCACCGCCGAGGCGCCAGAGCGCCATGGGCGACCTGCTCGCCGCCGCGACGCGTGAGAGCAGCGTGAGCAGCGTGGCGAGCGCGGGCCTGGCGCTGGCACGCGCCACGTCCAGCCGCAGCACCGTCGCGTTTGACGCCGCCGGCTTTGTGGCGGCGCGCATGGCCGAGCCGGGGACTGGCGCGGTCCTCGCGGGCGTGACGCAGACGCTGGGCCTGTTCGCCTTCCTCGAGGAGCAGAAGCGCTGCCTGGTCGCTCGCCGCAGCACCACGCGCTCGTGGCTGGAGCAGGCGCGCGACACGCTCCGGCATCTCGCCAGCGCCGGCGAGGGCGCCGGCGAGCGGGTGCTGGTGCTGCCTCGGTGCGCGCCGCACTTCCTGCGGCCACTCCGCCTCGCTCCTCACAGGTGCGCGAGGCCGCGGAGGAGCGCGCGGGTTGCGGGATTCGCTGCTGGGCCCGGTCGTGAGTGGGCACCTCGTCCTGCGTGACCCCACAGGAGCATTCCGTCGCTGGCGTTGCTGGAGCAAGGCCACCCGGGCCTGCGCCCCACAACGCTGCCAGCCGCAAGCAGCACGCCCACACCTGCGCCTCCCTCAAGAGAGAGCAACACGCCAGCTGCCAAGGCTGCGCCTGAGGCCCCCGCGCCTCGCAACCCTGGCCTCACGATCCGCGTGCGCCGCACCGTCAGCCAGGGCGACCTGGCCCTCACCAGCCACCAGCGGGTGCGAGCTGAGACTGCAACGTGTTGCGCTTCTTTCCCTCTTGGTCTTGTGCCATCATTGATGTTGCGCGAACGTGTTGCGCAGGATCTCGACAGCCTTGCACGCCAGACGCGCGACGAGGTGGTGCTGGGCCCCATGGAGGCCGCAGCCCTGCTCACCGGCTTCAGGTGCGGTCCTTGCCTCCCTGCGGCACGGCTTGCACGGAGTGCCCCGCGACGCAATCGTGACGCTTCCACAACACCTTTCTCGCAGGCACCACCGGCCCAGCACTAGCTCCGAGTGCATCTCCCTCTCCACGCCCACCGCCTCCACGCCGCCTGCCCCAGCCGTCCCTCCTCCCGTCCCCGCCACCTCAGAGGCGCCCCCGCAGGGCCCCGCCGGCGCCGTGCCAGGCGCCCCACGTCACCGTGTCTCCCCCGCCACCTCGCTGTTCAAGATTTCGTGGAAGCGCCTGCCCCTCAGCCTCTCGCACTCGTCGGCGTCTGACAAGCGCAGGGCAGCGGCGCTCAGCGCGGCCGCCAACGCCGACGGCGCCAAGGGGGCCATCAGCGCTTCGGCAGACGGCATCAAGGCGCAGGTGACTTTGCCCATTCAAGCAGCACTTGACAGGTCATCCGGACGGCCCTCTGACGCCTGATCCCGTCGCCCTAACGTAACTCGCAGGCCGCTGCGCCGGCGCCGAGCCCCCCGCTGACGGGGGTGCAGCTTGAGGCGCAGCTGGCACGCAAGCAGGCCAAGGCCCTCAGGCAGCTGCTGGACCCGCAGCAGGCCGCCCTGCCGCTCAGCGCCGCCGCCGCCGCCGCCCTCCGGCCGCTCATGCAGCTGCACGTGGGCAGCAGCACCTGGCTGCTTGAGGCGCGGCTGCGGGACGAGCTGGCCACCACCGCCACCACCAGCAGCGCCTCCGCCACCAGCAACCACAAGGGCAGCGACGCCGCCGGCCCCCGCGCGGCACCGGCCGCGAGCGACGCAGGATCCACGCGCCTGGGCCCCTCGGCGCTTGAGCACCAGGGCCAGCGGGTCGAGCCGCCAGGTGGCCCGGGTGGCCCGGATGGCAAGGTGGCGGCGCTGGGGGACCGCGCCGTGAGCGCCGAGCGCTTTGACCTGCTGGCTGAGCTGCTGGCGGGCGGCGTGCGCAGCGCCGTGCAGTGGCGGGACTGGAGGGTGCTGGCGGGCCTGCTGGCCTCGGCCTGGCGCATCACGCTGCTCGACGCGCCTGCAGGCTCCAGCGCCGGTGCGCAGGGTTGGCTGGGGGCACATGTATTGAAAGCGCCCATCCAAGGAACCGAGGGACACCAGGCGCACCTGCACCCCAACACTGGCCGTTGGTGACGCGCAGGTGACGCGTCCGCGGCGCAAGCGGCGAAACCGGGCCGCAAGCGCCGCCTGCTGCACGTGCTCGGCGAGGCGGAGCCGTGGCTGCACCACGCCGGCGTGTGGGTGGGGCTGTGCAAGGCGCTGCTGCTGGACGCCCGCCCGCCCGCCGCCCTCCCCGCCGCCACACCCCGCACGCCCTTCACCACGCCCACGTCCGCGGCGCCCACCGCCAACCTCATGCCTTGTCACGCCGCGGCAGAGGACAAGGACGGCCGGTGCTCCACTGCGGGGGTGCAAGCGGACGACGGCCAGCAACCGGCCGCAGCACGCCACGCCGCTGAGGGCTTCCCGCCCACATCCGCCCTCACATCCAGCTGCTCCCTGCCCACGCCGCTCTGTCCTCCTGCCGCCGAGGCGGGCGGGCCCCCTGCCAGCGCGCCGCACCAGCACCACGCGCTCCTCATGCCGGACCCGGTGGCCGTGGCGCTGCGCCACTGCGCCTGGCTCATGGGCAGCGTGGGCCTCACCGAGCAGCGCTGCTGGATGCTGCTGGCGCACGTGGCGGGCGCCTGCTGCGGCCGCCGCAGCCCTGGCGCACCCGACGCCCCGCCCGCTCACGCGCCTGGGTGCGGCGCGCCCGGGGCCACCAACGTGCAAGGGCTGGAGGACCAGGCGGCCAAGCTGCTGGCGGCGAGGCTCTGCATGCGCCTGGCCGCCGCTGCCAGCGCCTCGGTGGGCCCTTGCGCCGCGTCCGTCCCCACCCAGGCGGCCGGCCTCCTCGCCTGGCAGCCCACGCGCTCGCCAGCAACAGGGCAGCACGCCAGCAGCGCACTGAGCACAGGCAGCACGTCCACGCTGGCGGGCGGGCCGAGCGCTGCGAGCGTGGGCGTAGGCAGAGGCCGCGGGCCTGGCAGCGGGCGGTCGACGGCGTCGAGTGTGGCGGCGCCGCCCTGCGGCTGGCCTGTGGGGGGCTCCGGAGGCGCGCTGGCTGCCGAGGTATCCGCAGCATCCTCCATGGCGTCGTCGTCAGCGCCGCGCAGGCCGCGCCGCCCGGCGTGGCAGGACGTGGGCGCCGGGGCCAACGCCAGGAGGCCGTCGCAGGTGGCTGAGCAGCGCGCCGTGGCGCGGGCCGATGCGCAGCAGCGCCGCGCGCAGCAGCAGCTGGAGCAGCTCCGCGGCTCGCCGCAGCACGGCGGCGTCGAGTCGGCGCCGTTGACACGCGAGGCGTCGCAGGCCGCGTCCTGCGCCCCGGCCAGCCCGCGCGGCCACGCGTCCCTCTCTCCCGTGCGGAGCGCCGCGTGCACGCGCTCTGGCGGCGCGACGCCGCGCGCCACGCTGCCTGGCGGGCCGTCCGGCTCGAGTGGCAAGGCGGAGGCCGCTCAGCCGCCATTGATCGGCCCCGCGCTGAGCCCGCACCACCATCCGCACCGCAGGGCGTCGGCCATCGCCGTGTGGGAAGGCGCCGTCGACGCCGGCCGCCGCTTCGCGTCGCCCACGCGGCCGGGCAAGCCGCTGGCGTCCGTTGGCAGCACGCGCCGGCATGGCGGCGGCGGCTACAGCACGCGACCCCTGTGGCACGCCGCCAGCAGCGAGGTCGGCGTGGAGGTGGCTGGCGACGCGTGGGCCGGCAGCATGGCGCGCCTGAGCGGCCTGCTGCCTGGCGCCGGCGACGCCTTCACCGCGGTAGCCGCGGCCGGAGGCGTGTGCGTGACTGCGTCGCACGCGGCCGGCGCCACGGCGCTGCGCTGGCAGGCGTCCACGGGCAGCGTGGTGGCGGCGCACCTGCCGCTCGTGGGCGCCGAGGGCGGGTGCGGGCGCCTGGCGCTGGGGCAGGACGGGAGGGCGTGCGTGGCGGCGGGACGGCTGGACCACGGCCTGGTGCTGGCGGACGTGGAGGCCGGCCGCACCCTCACCCGCCTCGCCGCAGGTACGCATGTGTGCTGTGATGGCTCGCATGCCACAATGAACATTGATTTGCGCGCTGATGTCGCCTGAGCACGCTTTCGCCTCGCTCCGCTGCTCCGCTGCCCGGGCATGCAGGGCACTCGCAGGCCATCACGCACCTGGAGCTGGCGGGCACGTCGGGCTGCACGCTGCTCTCTGGCTCGCTGGACGACCACGTGCGCCTGTGGGACGTGCGGCAGGGCGGCAGCAAGACGAGCCCCGCGCCCGTCGTGACCCTGGCGACGCGCCACGGCGGCGCGACGGCCCTCTCCCTGGACGCGGCGGCCGTGCAGATCGTCACGTGCGGCGGGGACGGCGTGGTGAGGCCGCCGTCACGCAGCTGCTGCACGTCCGGGTGGGCGACGGCTCTCTGGTGGCCTCATGCTCCCTGGACTGGACCGTGCGGCTGTGGGACGCAGCGGGCTGCAGCGCCGCCCAGAGCGCCGACGGGTGGAACACCGGCGGACACGGCGAGCCAGGCGCGTGCCGGGCGGTCCTGGTGGGCCACGCCGGCGGCGTCCACGCAGCGTGCGTCCTGCGCCTGCCAAACGGCCAGCAGCAACAGCAGCAGCTGGTGACGGGGGCGGGCGACGGCAGCGTGGCCGCCTGGGACCTGGCAGCTGCCCTGCAGTCCCCGGGGGGCGGCCTCCTGGCCATGGTGCGCGCGCACGACGCGCCGCTGTGCGGCCTGGCGCCGGTGGGCGGCGGCGGCGGCGGCGGCGGCGCGCTCTTCAGCTGCAGCGAGCGGCGCGACGTGTGCCTGTGGCGGGCCGGCGGCGTGTCCTGGGGTGGGCAGGCGCGCATCGCCTCAGGGCAGCTGGAGGGAGCGCGCCAGCAGCACACTGAGGCGGAGGAGGCCACGTGGTCGCCAGGCTCGGCGCCGCCGTGCCAGGAGGACGATCTGTGGCTCAGCCCGGTGCAGCGCGTGTGCTGGGACGGCGGCGCGGGAGGCGCTGTCGTCAAGCAGCCTCACGCCGTGGCGGTGGACGCCTCCACAGGCACGGTGTACGTCGCTGGCGCTGCGCAATCGGGAGCGGCGCCGGTTCTGCACGTGTGGCAGCCGCGCCTGCCAGCGGCGGAGTGAGCGCTCTTTTGACCTTTGCACAGACGCTGTTGCACCGCCACGACTGTAAACGTCTGCCACACCAGCACAAGTGATTGATCGGTCTTCCATCACATGACGCTTGAAATCGCAAAAGAGCGCAAGGGGACAGCAGCTCACTCAGGTTTCACCACGTCCTCCACTCGGCCAAGGGGTTGTCGCGCAAGAACGCCGCCTCTCCTCCACGCCCCAGCGCCCCACCGCCCGCCACCAGACCACCCGCAGCCGCGCTCGCAGTGGTGGTGGTGGGGATGTTGAACAGGGGGTTGCTGCTCACCAGCTGCCGGCCCTCCCCCTCCTGCCCGTACGCGGCCGCGCTGGGGCTGCCCGTCCCCGCGCTGCTCAGCCCGCCAGGAGACGAAGGCAGCGCGTGCGCCTGCGGGGCCGGGCCGGCCAGGCTGCCCCGCAGCGACCTCGGCAGCCCTGCCAGCACCTGCAGCTCCCTCGGGCCCGTGCCCATGGACTGCGCGCGCTGCCGCGCCGGCTGCTGCTGCTGCTGCTGCTGCGGCTGCGCGTGGTTGAAGACCTGGGCCATGCGCGCCTGCAGCTGGTGCCAGGCGGGCAGCACCGCGCCGCCCTGCATGGCCCCCGACTGAACCAGCCCGCGCAGCTGCTCAATCTGACCCAGCAGCTCCTGCAGCTCCTCACCGCCTCCCTGCTGCTGCTGAGGCTGCTGCTGCTGCTGCGGGGGCGCCGCTGCAGCGCTGCCGACCCGGGCGCGGGGGCTGGCAGGGACGGCAGCTGCTGCCGCCGCCGCCGCGTGCACGCCCGCGGCGGCAGCAGCGACTGGCGTGTGGGCTGGCGTGTGGCTGCTGCTGCCGGTTGAGGTGGCGAGGGAGAGGGAGGCGTTGAGCGACGCCGCCAGCCCCGCGGACACCAGCATGGTGCGGGGGGCGGGGCCGCCAGACCGCCGCGCTGAGCCCGGGGCGGGCGGCTGCGCGTGGGCTGAGGTGGGGTGTGAGGGGGCCATGCCCCGGTTGACGCCCGTGGCCAGGAGGCGGTCGGCCTGCTGGCGCGGCGACAGGTCCTGGCCCAGGACCACCTGCGAGAGCAGGGGCAGCGGTTGAAGAGGAATGCCGCGCGGGTCGGGAGCTGCACACCGTGCCCTCATGCAGGGCGACGTATGGCCCAGCATCGCACCTGTGAGGCGGGCACCATGCGGGGCGCTGAGGGCGGCGAGCCGCACCCAGCCAGCGCGGCCACCACGGCCGCCGCCGCGCCCTGGTGCTGCGCCTGCCCTGGCGCAAGAGCCGCGGTCGGCGCGGGCCCTGGGCGCGCGTCGCGGTGCGGGGCGTGGGGCGGCGGCTCAGGGCCCCTCAGCGCCTCTGAGGGCGAGGGCAGGGTGGGCCCGGCGTGCTGCTGCTGCTGCGAGGACGAGTACACCGAGGTGGTCGAGTGCTGCTCCCCAAGCAAGGAGTCCAGCGGTGGCGCCGCGCTAGCGCCGGCGGAGGTGCCGTGCAAGGCGCCGCCAGCGCCGCGCAGCGCGCTCGGCACGACCACCACGGGGTTCAGGCTCGCCGTGAGCGCGTCGTTGGGCGGCCGCATGCCTGGCAGCGGCAGGAGCGCGGGGCCGGCGCCCGCCCTCTGGAACGCTGGCGCGTCAGCGGAGGGGCGGCCGGCGCGGCCGGCCGGGGAGGGGGGCGTCACCGAGCGGCCCTGCTGGTGGTGGTGGTGCTGCTGCACCATGCGTTGCTGCGCCAGGGCCAGCGCGTGCGGCTGGTGCAGAACCTCAGTGTACCCGGGACTGCCAAAGGGACGGCAGAACGTGAGCGCACCCGCACCGGGCGCGCCCGTCACGTCCTGTGACGCGCCCGCGCCGCCGCGGCGCAGGGCGGGCGGCGGCGGCGTGGCGAGCGCGTGCGCGGCGGCGATGACGGCGGCGGTGGCGCTGACCTCGGCGGCGCGCGCGCTCTCGGCCCAGGCGGCGGCGGCCGACCACCCTTGCGCCGCGCCGCCGTTGTCGCCGGCTCCATGGGCGGCATCGCTCAGCGCGGCAAGCACGTTGTCGGCGGTGGTGGCGCCGGAGGAAGCGCGTGCCCCGCCGTCGTCGCCAGGGCTCTCGAGCGCGCTGCCCTGGTGCGGGTGCAGGTGGGCGGGTGCCACGAGGAGGGGGTCGGTCTTGGCGTGGGTGGGGGGGCTGCCGCGGGTGGCGATCACGTGCGCCGTGGCCGTGCCGTCCGGGATGGGCAGGACGGGGACGGCGCTGGACTTGTCCTTGCCGTGCTGCTGCTGCCAGGCGTGGTCGGCGTGCGGAAGGACGCCAGGGGCGAGCGGAGGAGGTGCGGGGGAGGCGGCGTGGTGCTGCTTGCTGGCGGCCATCAGCGTGGCGGCGTCGCGGAGCGCCGCGGTGAGCGACTGGTGCACGGCCTGGCTGGCGGGGCGCGGCGGCTGGGGCCGCGCGTAGCCATAGCCGCCGGCGTGCGCCGGCAGGTGCGGGGGCAGGACCAGGGGCTCGGCGGAGAAGGCGCCGACCTCAAAGCCGCCCGCGGCGGTGTGGGGCTGGCGCGCGTCGCCTGGCGCGGGCGCCGGGTCAGAGGCGGGGTGGGCGGCGGCGGCCGCGCGCGCCAGCTCCAGGTAGGCGCGGGCCTGAGGGCGGGAGGGCAGGAAAAGCTTGCTGAGCCAAGCATGGGTGTGCACCAGGAGCGTGCTGTGTGCACTGGTGCGATGCATCCGCTAGCTACTGCGCCCGCGTGCAAAGCAGCATCCCGCCTACCTGGCTGTAGAGGGCGGCGTAGCTGTTGCGCTGCTGCCACTGCACGGACGCCGCCGCGCCCGCCGCCGTGGTGGGGTTCTGGCCGCGCAGCCGGGGGGAGGCGCCGTGCGGCGCCGCCGCCGCGTCGCCGGGATGCTCCTGCTGCCCCTGCTGCTGCAGGTGGTGCGCGTGGGCGTGGTACCCGCCCAGCACAGCGCCCTCTCCTGGCGTGCCCTGGGGGCGCTCCTGGCCCCCGTCGTCCCCGGGCCACTGGCCAAACGCATGCAGGCCCTCGCCGGCCATGCCCACGCTGGTAGGGATGCGCGCGAGGTGCGCGCGCCCCGTGCTGTCGTGGATGACGTCGCGCATGGCGGCGGCGGTGGCCAGGACGCTGTAGGCCTGGGAGGGCACGGGGAGCGCCAGCGGGGGCACGCTTGAGGCGACGGCAGAGGTGGCGACGGAGGTGGAGGTGGCGCCACGCAGGCGCGCGGGTGGTGTGAGGGAGCGGCTCTGCGCTGTGCGCTGGGTGGAACGGTTGGCGCTGGCGGCGGCTGGGGACCACGGCGGGTGAGTGGCAGGTGGGGGGAGGTGGGGCGCGCCTCCCCCTGCGCTGCCGGCGAGGTGGCCGGCGGCGCGGCGCTGCGGGGACGGCGTGCGGGCCCAGCGGTTGGGGTGCTGGCTGCCGGGCGCTGGTGGCTGGGAGGCGGTTGGCACGCGGTGGGGCGAGGCGGAGGGGCGCCGCCGGAGGGGCGAGGGGGACGTCCAGGGGCGCTCCGAGGCGGGGCGCAGCGCGTTGACGCGCTCGGCAATCCTGCGGGTGCGTTGTGGGAAAGGCAGGTGTTGGGACAAGGGACGACGAGTGGGAGCCCTCGCAGAGGATGAGGAGCAGCGGGGCGTGCGCGACGGCCCAGCAAGCCTGCGTGACGCATTCGCACGCGCGCACGCTCACCTGCGCGAGCGCTCGTTGATGGCGGGCACGGGCGTGGTGGCGGCTTCTTGCTGCCTGAGCAACGCGTCGGCCTTGAGGGCGGCGGCCAGCGCCACGTGCTCCTGCAGAGAGCGCAGCAACGTACAGCACAGAGTCACCTCGTCAGGTCCAACTTTACGCCCTGAGGCGCTGGCCACGCGGGGACGCGTCCCGCCTGAGGGCGCTCAGATAGCGTGGCCGCTCACCTGCCGCCTCCTGTCCCAGGCCTCGAGGTCCTGGATGGACCGGTGCAGGCCGGCGGCGGCGGGAGTCAGGTGCGGGCGGGGCGCGGCGGGGGCGCGCGCGTCGGTGGCGCCTGGGCCGCCGCCAGGGTGTGCGCCCGCCTGCAAACGCACGCAACCCAGCACGCCCCTGAAGCAATGGCCCACAGGAGAAGGAGCTCGGGGCTGTCACGACCTGTCTTGACTGGCGGAGCGCACTCCCCACGCACCCGCCCAGCAGCAACGCGCGCTCACCTCGTGATCAGCCGCAGTGGAGGCCAGGACGGCCCTGCGCCGCTCCAGCCACGCGTCCTGCCGCTCCTGGAAGCCCGCGAGCGCCACCCCGGCCAGCAGGCGCTGCGTGCCTGGGCTGGGCGTGAAGCCCGCTTGAGGTGCTGCGGAGGCGGAGGGAGGGCTGTGCGCGACCCAGCTGGGGTGCTGCGCTCCGTGCGCCGGCTGAGGCGCCCCACCTGCGACTCAATCACGCGCGGCACACGCGAGTGCTCAGCGAGGTTCGAGAGGGTCGTGCGTGCGCTTGGCCGCCTGGGTCTGAAGACACGCCCTCACCTGCCGCGGAAGAACGCAGGCCGTGGGGTCGCGAGCTTGCGGGCGAGTCCCCGCATCGCCGTGCGGCTGGCCGTGGGGAGCGGTGCCGCTGAGCGCTGGACGCCCGCGGCTTGCCGCCAGCGCCCTGCTGCCCTCGGAAGGGGGACGAGCGCTGAGGCGGCGGCGTGGAGCTGCGTCGCAGCAGCAGGGCGTACGCGGCCTGCCGCTCCTCCTCGACGTCCTCCTGGCGAGTCGACCGCCCCACGTCGAGGCCGGGCGCGCCTTGCCGCCTGCGCAGCGGGCTGGCACCCGCGCCGCCCGCCGAGTCAGCGCCGCGGGCGCTGTGCTGGGAGCGGCGAGAGTGCGGGTCCACGCGAGGCGCCTGCTGGGGTCCACCCGCCTTGCGCATCCTGCGTGACGCGCACGACGTGTGAATGGGGCGAAGCTTGCACCAACGCAAGCTGCGAGCCTGCGCGTTCTGCTCAGCATCCCGTTGAGCGCTCCCAACTCACCAGGGGTCCGGGGACAGGCCTGCGCCCCGCGGCGCCGCTCGCTGCGGCGCGCCCAGGCCCTGCCCGCCGGCGGAGAAGGAGCCCCGCCAGACGTCGGGAGGGCGCGAGGGCGCCGCGCCGTCCCCGGCCGCAGAGGTGGCCAGGCGCGCGCCCGGCGGCGGGGACAGCCACCTGGCCTGGCCCTGCTGCTGCGCGCGCTGCGGGTGCTGCGCGTGCTGCGGGTGGGCACGCTGCCTCTGCACGTGCTGCGTGAAGGCGTCGCGCTGCCTGGCCGGGGGGGCGCTCACGGGACGCGTGCGACCGGCGCGACCGGTGCCAGAGGCGCCCTCCTCGCCAGGCACGGCGCCGCCCTGTCCCGCCACCTCCCTGGCAGGCATCCACGGCGAGGGCGCTGCCGCGCGCGTGGGGCGTGCGGGTGGGGGCGACAAGGGGGCGGAGGGGTGAGCGCCCCTGGGGCCGCGCCCGCCCGCCCTGCCCAGCGAGGGGGAGCTGGCGCGGGGGGCTGGCGGCGGCGTGGTGGCTGAGGCGCGGGCAGGTGAGGATTGGCGCGGCGGCGGCTGGTGCTGGGCAGGAGCTGCGCCCTTGGTGGGTTGGGGGCGGTGGGCGGCGGGCCTGAGCCCTTGGGGAGGGCTTGGCGCGATGCAGTCCCTCTTGTCTGGGGCTGGGGCAGCGAGCGCGCCGGGCGGGCGCATCCCCGCAGGGCTGCTGCCCTGGAGCCGCGGCCTGTGCTGGGGCTGGGAGGGACTGGGGTTGTGGCCACCGGCTGCTGGCGGCCCGTGACGCGGCGCCGCCGTCGCAGCGGCGCTGGCGGCGGCGCGCGGGGGCTGCAGCCCCTCCGGCGGTGGCGGCGCGTCCGGGTTAGCGGGCAGGTTGGAGATGGACCGCGCCGTGATGATGGCGGCCCTGGTGCTGCAGCTGGCCAGGCGCAGGCTGAGCGAGCGGGGCACGTGGACGCCCTCCCCGTCGTCATGTATCCCCGCCGCCACGCCGGGTGGCTCTGCGTGGCCGGGCAACGCAGGCGGAAGCACGGCGCCAGCGCCGCCGCCCTCCAGGCTGACTTGCTGGCCCAGCGCCACCACCACCGGGGCTTGCGCATGCGACGCGTCGTCAGCCGAGGTTCGGGGCGGGGCCTCCAGGGCTCCTGCCAGCCGGCGCGCCCCACCCAGCGAGGCGCCGGCCCCGCTGCTGCGCTCCCCGCCCGCCTGGGCCCCAGGCGCGTGGCGCAGGCGCGGCTCTGCAGCCAGCAGGTCCCTCAGGCCGCCGCCACTGGCCGGCAGGCGCCTGGCGGGCGACGAGCCGCCCGAGTGCGAGCCCCCGGCGCCGCCCAGGTGCCGCGCGCCGTCGCCTGGCCCGCCCTCTGCCAGCGGGGAGAAGGAGGAGCACGAGGAGGAGGCCCCGCCTGCCATGTGCGCGGCGCTGGTGGCGCCCGAGCCAGAGCCGCCGCGGCGTGCATCCGAGGGGGCGTCCTCCACGCCTGCGCGGTGCGTGGACGCACGGCACGGTGGACCTCTAAACAAAAAGCAAGAGCAAGAGGACAGCGGCAGTCTCCCTGTACAGCGGTGCACGCACCTCCCAACGCGAGCATGCGCTCCCTGGCCAGGCTGACGGCGTCCAGCAGCTGCTGCAGCGCCGCGTGCGACCCCGAGGCCGGCAGCGACCCGCTGGGCAGCGCCACGGGGCGCGCGGCGGGGCGGCGGTGGGGCAGCTCGGCGGCGCCCTGGCCCACCGCACCGCCGCTAGCGGCGTCCACGCGCGCAAGGTCCGGGTCGGTGCGGCGCGGGCGCGTCGCCGCCTGGTCCTCCTCCTGCTCCCCCCGCCTGAGCCGAGCCTTGTGCTGCAGGTGCACGGCGGCGGCGGTGGCCAGCGCGGCGAGCGTGGGCGTGGCGGGCCCGGCCTGGGAGTCGCCCAGCGTGGCCCTGGCCCTGGCCAGGGTGCTGCTGCCGCCGCCGCTGCTGCTGCCGTCGCTGCCGCCGCCGCCGGTGTTGCCGCGGGTGAGCATGCCCGTGGTGGGTGGGCTGCTGAGCGAGCCACTGCTCGCGTCGTCAGCGGGCGCGGGGCGCTGCTGCCGCTGGTCCTCTGCCAGCTCTCGCGGCCCACCTGGCCCCAGCGCATGGCCCGGCGGCGCCCCGAGGGCGCGCGGGGAGGGGGGCCCCGTGAGCCGGGGCGCTCTTGCGTGGGTGGGCACGTCCACGCAAGCGCCGCCAGCGGACAGCGCTGCGCCGGGGGCCCTGGCGCCGCCGCTGCGTCCGGCGGCGGACGCCAGGGTGGGCACGACGCTGGGCGCGCTGAGCGGTGGTGGGGCTCCGCAGGAGGCCGGTGCTGGGTGGCCAGAGGCACGGCGGCTGGCGGCCGTCAGCGCTGTGGTGGAGTCGTAGTCGAGCTCGCCCTCCGAGGGGTCCAGCAGCGACTGGGAGGGGACGGCTTCGAGGGCTGGCGGGCCAGTGCTGGTGGGTCCCCGTGTGGCCGCCAGGTGGGCCAGAGAGCCCGCGCCGCGGAGCGCGACCGGGATGCTGATGCCCACCAGCGCCGGCGCGTCGCGTGGGCTGTTTGCGTAGACCGCGGATGCTGCAGCAGAGGCCGGGGCGACGCAGGTGTCGAACAGGAGATGGCTCGCTGCTGCGTTCCCTGCTGCTGCGTCCTCCTGGTGCTCTCGCATGTCGAGCCCACCGCGAGGTGCGCCCGCCGCCATCGCCATCGGGCTCCGCGTGGTGTGCTCTCCCCTTGGTGAGCGGCTGAGTCTCGATGGCTACTGCTGCTGGATGCCCTGCTGGTGTCGAGCGGTCGCCATTGTGCGGAGCTGGGGAGCGTCCTGTGTAGGCACACAACACACTGTCGATGAACGCGCGATCTCGCGAGACTCGAGGTGTGCGCACGGGCACGGCAGCGGCCTCTGACACGTGCAGGAGCGTGCGATGGCGCCTGCGTGTGTGCGTGTGAGTGTACCTGCCCCCGATGTGGCGTGCGGAGCTCTGGACGGCTGGTTGCGTGGCGCAGCCTGGCGCTACAGGTGCACTCTAGCTGCTGACCTGTGAATCGTGCTGCAAATCGTGTTCGAGGGCCGAGCCGGCCAAGCCCGGCAGGTCCATGCTCGCGGGAAAGCAGACCACTGCTTGCGCCACTGCTTGCGCCGACACGATGCTGAGCTCATCTTCAGCGCCTAGGTGCTGCTGCGGCTCCGTGCAGCAGCAGCAGGGCCCGGCCGGGACATCATCGTCGTCTCGCGCGGCCGTGGCGCATCCGCGCGTGCAGCAGCACCAGCAGCAGAGACGGAGATTGCGGGCGGAGGTCAGCTGCCAAGCCTCCGTGGCGGACGCTGTCCCTGCAGCGCGCCTGCGCGCCGCCAAGCTGCTCTCCTTTGCGCCATCC
>VFQP010003071.1_pt1 | contig 17512 bp, 21 predicted proteins | sample 3512351 | NCBI WGS metagenome assembly VFQP01 (sample SAMN10412372, study PRJNA504923) | tailings metagenome | isolation source: Relicate 1 Philex TSF1 revegetated site | place: Philippines: Tuba, Benguet | collected 2017-08-29
GGCGTCCAGCGGAGCCTTGGAGAAGACCTGAGCGCGCGCAGCGTGCATGGCGCGGGAACGGCAGCCCGCATGAGCGCGCGCACGAGCCCTTCCACAACACGCCGCGCGCGTGCTGGCAAGGTGGCGTGCCTTGTAGATCTTCTCCCCGTCTGGCAGGGCCTTGAGCGAGATGGAGGAAAAGTCCGAGTCGGCGTGCTCCGTCACCAGGATGGTGGACGCGTGCACGTGGGTGACGTTGAAGGCCGACGGCTGCAGCTCCCCGCCTGCGCAGGTTGCGCCCACCAGCGGTGGCATCGTCATGCCCCACGATCCACAGGTGCGTGCACGCCCCAAACGCACCCCGCCCGCCCCCCAGTGTGCGCCGCACACTGACCGACGACGTAGGTGGTGACGGTGGTGGCGTACTGCCGGGCAGCCAGCGCGCAGGTGCCGCCCACACCCTGAGCCGAGGAGCACGACGAGCCCTTCTTGCTGCTGCAGGGGCACGCCGCGCACTGGTGCTGCGCCTGCCCTGCCGCGCCGTCGTCAGCGCCGTCCTCTGCTGCGGGCGTGGCCAGCTTGAGGGAGAGGTCAGCCAGCTCCAGCGGCGCGGCAATCACCACGCCCGTGTAGGGCCCGTGCGCCTGCTGGGGCGGCGCATCGCCGGGCGCGCCCCCCACGGGTGTGGTGGTGAGGGTGTAGGTCCCGTCCTTGGCGCGCTCCAGGGAGGCCACGTGCGTGTTGAGCGCGAGCGTGGCGCCCGAGGCGTTGAGCATGCGCACGGCCAGCTGGCTGTTGCCCTCGCGCACCGCCCACACGCGACCCTCGGCGGCGGGCAGGAAGCTCACCAGGCCTGCGCTTTTTCCAGGGATGCAGGGGGCGCACACACCAGGCGTCCCGTCAACAGCAACGCGCTCGACCCTGCAGCCCAGTCCCAGATCGATGACGCGCGGGCCCCACTCACTCGCGAGCGCGTTCATGCTGGAGGTGGGCTGGTTGTAGTTGCACCTGTTGATGCCGCCCGCCAGCTCCTCGGCAAACTTGTCCACACCCCACGCCCACCACTTGTCAAGTGACGACTGCGCGGGGCCAGGGGGCGCACAGGCGCACGCCGTCCAGGTGAGCAGGCGCACGTCACGCTTTGCGCGATGCAACAACAGCCTGCCGCCACCTTCAGGCGCACCTGCATGTGCTCCCGCGCGTTGAGCTGCGTGTAGGGGTAGAGGCCCGTGCGCGTGAGCAAGTCGTCCGGGCACGGGAACGCCTCGCCGCTGCGGCACCACCCCCGTTGGCACGTGGAGGCGTGCGCTGCACGTCATGCTCACCATCAGCTCAGCGCCTGGTGCCTGCAGCCACCGCACCGCACCCCGCACCCCGCACCGGCACTCACCTGTCCTGCAGGTCGTAAATCTGCTTGAAGTTGTCCTTCCACACCTGCAGGTGCACCCCACGGTGAGCAGCAAGGGCGCACGTGTGCGGGTCGGCCTGCGCCTCAGTGCGTGCCCCTGTGGGCAGGTGCCCACCCGTCCCCGCGACGAGGAGGCGCGACCGATTCACCTGGAACGAGTGCTTCCCCCACAGGTACGCCGCAGGGCCCCACCGCCACGCCGCCGTCGCCATGTCCCACGCGCTGCCGCTCTGCGGGCAGCACCATGGAGTGCGGTGCAGCAGCTAGGCACCAGGCCCAAACCGACAACCTAAGGAAACCTGCCTGCTCCTCCCTCACGCCCAGCCTCACCATGGCCACGACGAAGCGCTGGCCGTCCCAGATGGCCAGGGGCCCGTCATCCTTGTCCACGTCCCCCACGGCCGACGGCGTGGCGGTGGAGGGCTGCTCCTCCTCCTGCGCGCCGTCCCCCTTGTCCTTGTCCTTGGGCTTGTCTAGCCACGCCACACCCAGGCCTAGCTCCTCGGCCGCCTCGCGCAGCAGCGTGTTGTGCTCCCAAATCATGGACGCGCCCAGCTCCAGCACCTGGCCCTTGTACACCAGCTCGCGCGCACGCCCACCCGCCCGGTCGCCCGCCTCAAAGCTGCAGCAATGTGCAGCAATGTCCGCCGCGCTTGATTACGCCTGGCAGGACTGCCGACATGCTGCCCCTGCCCCCACCACCACACTCCTGCTGTTGACGCAAGACTCACACGTCAATGGTGAGTGGATCGCTGTCGCCGCTGGCCCGCTGCAGCTTGCGGAGGTTGAACGCTGCCGACGCGCCCGCCACGCCCGCACCGATGATGGCCACCTTGGCGGCCTGCGCACCCTGCCATGACCTCGCCAGCACCAGCAACGCCAGCAACGCTGCTGCTGCTGCTTCTGCGCTGCAGGATGGCATGGCTGCACGCAGATCGGGGCGGGATCCCGATGGCTGCATGTCTCTTCGCTTGCGCGAGCGACGCTGCAAGGTGCGATTGATGGTGCAGCGCAGGAGCGCTCCGCCGGGCTGTGCTCGCTGCGTGGCGCCCTGTGCCGCTGGCTGCGACGAGAGCGCGAACCAAAGCTCTTGCCCATGGATGCAGTGCAGCACCAACAGCACACACAAACCCGAGACGCGCGCTCAAGGTGCCTTCCCTCCTCCCCCGCTGCCCGGCGGACCTGGGTAGCCCGGCCCGCCCTCGCGTAGCCGGCGCATCTCGTCCAGCACGTCTTGGCGGAACTGCGCGAGCGCACAGCACCACACGCGTGGGCCAGCAGGGCTCAGGTCCTGCCCCACAGGCCTGACATTGAGCAGGCCCCGTGGCCCTGTGGCAAGAAACCACACCTTGTTCCACCCCTGCTTCTGCGTCTGCGCCGCCTTGAGCGTCGCGTCCAGCACTGCGTTGGGGTCCTTGGCTGCGCCGGGTGCAAGGCCCACGCCACATGCCGCGCGGCGCACGTAAAAGGATGGGGTGGTTCGTTGCGGCCCGAGGCTGGCGAGAGCGGTGTGGTGAGGCAGCCGCCACCACCATCACGGGTGCCCGCACCTGTCTCGTTCAGGCTCTGCATCTTGCTGTGTGACCACACGGCGAACCGCTGGAACCACCGGCTGCGCACGTGAACACACAAGCAGCTCAGCGCACCGGCACCGTCAGCGCCCAGGCGGCCCCGCCCGCCGCGCTCACCGGCGTGCAGGGACATGCCCTGGCTGCGACGCCTTGGCGATGGATTGCCTGCTGGCCCGTCGCGCTGGGCCTCGCTGTGATGGGTTGCCGCACGCGGCGGCCGCGCGCGTGGCCGCGCTCGCGTCTCATGGCCTCACCCACCTGTTCGCCAGGGACTCCACCAGCACTTGATTGAGCAGGTGGTCAATCACGCGCCTGCGCAGAGCGCGTGCGGAGGCGCAGCACAGCGCGAGAAGGTTCCACCTCCCTGCCCCTCCCCGCAGAGCCGCAACGCGATCCCTCCACCATCATGCGCTGGTGCGAGCCGCACTTGAAGAACGCCATGGTGCCGGGCGCGCGCGGCGCTGCTCGACCTCGCTCGCACGGCGCTGCGGCTCGCTCCTCTGTCTCCCCTCTGCCAAGCCTGGAGAAAAGCTGCTGCTCAAGAGCTCTTGCTGCTCAACTCTGATTGGGCAGAGCTCCGCGCAAAGCCCGCTCTCTAGGCAAGGCGCAGAGCGCGCGTTGACATGGGCGCGTGCGGAGGCCCAGGTCCGCCCGAGAAGCAGGGAGCAGAGGGGAGAGGACCAGAGGCGCACTGCGGCAAGGTGCACACACCCCGGTGGTCCTGCCCCAGCAAGCACCCGTGCCTGTCCCGGGATCGAACTCGGGGAACGCGGCCAGGCGCCTCGGCGTCCGCTGCAGCTCCACACAGCCCAGGAGCAACCTCACAGGGGCAGGAGAGCACAGGCAGGTTGCTGCAGGTGTGTGGTGTGCAATTTGACCAAGCCCTGAAGCAGGGCTTGGTCAAAGCTGTACGGCATGTCGAACTCGAGCCCCACAGACGTGATTCAGCGCTCGTCAGCAGCAAGAAGGATGTGGGAGATCAATTGACCCCTGTCGTCGGTAGAGCTCTTGCCGGTGGAGCGGCGCGAACGCGCGTCAAGATGACCGCGCAGGGAGGACCCCACCACGGCGCGCAGGGTGGCGCGCAGGGGCACCAGCACGTCGCCATCGACCCGAGCTTCATCGTGCCCGACACGGACGACGAGCACGGCCATGGCCTGCAGCAGGAGCCTTCGTTCGCGCGGGCGCCGGGCAGCAAGCTCCTGAGCCTGCAGAGCCGCAAGGAGCTGGCCTCGGTCACCAGCACCAGCATGCCTCTGCTGACGGCGCGCCCCAGCAGGCTGCACGTCGACGTGGGCGAGAGCGCCCGGGCCAGCCCGCGCGAGCACCACCTGGACGCGCACCTGGACCTGCCGCTGCAGCAGCACGGCAGCCTGGCCCCGGCGCAGGCAGGACCACACCTCCACCGGGCGCCATTGGCAGGCGCCCTGGTGGCGGGGCGGCCAGGTGCGCCGTTTGCAGGCGCGCAGCCAGGTGCTTCACGCAGGGCACCACCGCGGGGCTCAGGCATCCTGCATGCATGCACGTGTGGGTCCGCAGGGGACAAGGCGTCCCCCGCCGGCGCGCGGGGCGCTCTCAAGCTGCCCGCCCTGGGGGGTGCCACGCCCACGGGCAGCGCGCCCAGCACGCCCGTGTCGGCCACCATCGTGACCAAGGTCAAGGTGCGGCCCACGCGCTACGCGCTGAGCCACAAGGCCATGCGCGCGCTGCACGAGGCGCAGCAGGACGGGCGCCTCACGGGCCTCGCGCCCTCTGCCTCCCAAGGGGGGGCGGCGGACGCAACAGGCGATGAGGGCGCCGAGGAGCACGACGGGGAGGAGGAGGAGGAGGACGGCGCAGAGGAGGGCGGCCCTGGTGGGAGAGGAGGAGGAGCGCACCCGGCCAAGGGGGGTCCCCCGCGCGGGTTGTACACGAGCAAGCCGTCCCCCGCCGCCATCTCGCCGCTCTGGCCAGCCCTCGCAGCGGGGCGAGGAGGAGGCGCCAAGGGGGCGCTGCCCTTCCCCTCCCACCCGGCGCAGTCGGGCACCTTTGAGCGCGCCAGCCCCTCGCCGACGCTGGTGGGGCCCCAGGCCGGCGCCAAGACTGGCCGCCAGCGCTCCCCGCCGCTGATGCTCCTGGGCGGCACCTCGTCCTCGGTGGGGGCGGCCGGCCCCGGGCCCCAAGGCGAGGGCGCGGCAGGCGCAGAGGGCGCCCAGCCGCAGCAGCCGCAGCAGCCCGCGTCGCCGGGCGGCCAGGTGGAGGACGACCCGTTTGGTGACGAGCCCCCGCCCAGCCTGTACCTGGACGACGACGACGAGCTGACGGGGCGCCTGCTCAGCCTGCCCAACATCATGTGCCACGCCGCCAACGGGGACGTCTTCCTGGTCGGGCTAGGGTGAGCGCGGCTGTGCTGCAGAGCGCGCGAGCGTCGGTCGTCGTCATCCCGGCCCTGACATCGGCTTGTCGTGGCGCGCGTGCACGTGTGTGTGTGTGGTGCGCAGGGACGTGCAGAACATGCTGCACAAGCGGCGCCTGGGCCCCAAGGGCGTGGCGGTGCTGCGCCGCTTTGAGAACGCCACCATGAGCGCCTGGGACGTGTCCAGGGTGAGGAAAGGGGTCACGTCGCTGAGGAGGCACGGTGCAGCAGCGCTCCGTCCCTCCCACCCTCCACCCTCAGCCTCCTGTGCTTGCACCGGCATGTTGCTGCTGTCCAACGCAGGAGAAGGCCAACGACACGTACGTGCTCAAGTGGCGGCAGCAGCACGAGCAGCGCATGCTGGCAAAGGCGGGCAAGGCGGGCGACCACCCCTCCCTCGACGGCACGTCCCCCGGCCCAGGGGCCGCCAAGGGCGGCGCGGCGGGCGCAAAGAGCGCGGCGGCCGTGGCGGTGGCGGCGGCGGCGGCCGGCGTGGGCGGCGAGGGCCCCGGGGGCGACGGGAGCTTGCTGGGCCTGGAGGGCGACGCCCTCCTGACGCGCGAGCTGGAGCTCGAGGTGTCTGAGCACGTGGAAGCCAGCATGAAGCTGGTGGAGGCGCACCGGCAGCACCTGGTGACGCACAGCGCGCGCGCGCTGGCCGAGGTGGCGCGGAGGCAGGCCGAGGAGGCCACGCAGAAGCGCAAGGCCGCCGCCGTGGTGCGTCACGAACGATTTCCCCCCTGCCTGCGCGCCGCAGCGTGCTGTGCGCTGGGCGGGTGCTGGCCTGACTGGACCCGTCTTGGGGTGGCGTTCCTTTTTCCACCTCCGCAGGACTTTGTGGTCAACCACCTCATCCCGGAAAAGATCCTGGGCATGGCCAACACGCGGCGCACCAAGCTGGCGGCAAGCAACCAGCTCTTCAGGTGCGCCGCCGCGCTGGGCAGTTGAGTTGAGCAGCAACGGCACGCCGCCGTCCTGCTGCGTCCTGCTGTGGTGTGGTTGCATGCGCGCCCTCCTCCTCATGCTCTCGTGTGCCTGGCCCGTGGGTGCGCGCCTCCTGCAGGAAGATGAAGGCGAGCCTGGCCGCGGCGGACACGGGCGCTGACGGCAAGGGAGGGGCAGCAGCGGCGGGAGCGGCCGCCCAGCAAGCCGAGGAGGCAGCCGTCAACTCACCACGGGTGAGCGAGGAACGCCTTGCACCCGTGTGGCCACCGTTCAGATGCTGCGGGCTGCGTGGCTGACGCCAGTGCTGTGCGCCTCGCGTGCCGCGTTCCAGGGTGCCCGCAACTGGAACAAGCTCAACGCGCGCACCAAGGACGTGCTCAGCAACATGCCCTTCATGGAGAACTGGAACACGGCCATCACGTGAGCCAGACGCACACGAGCAAACGCTCCCTCGTGCTGCGGTGCATTAGCGCAATGGCAGACCCCCCGCCTCTCTCCTCTCTGCCCTCCTGTGCGCGCCCGCAGCAAGCTCAAGCGCGACGACAAGGGCAGCGGGTGGGACAACCTGCTCGTGGCCAACAGCGTGTACGTCAAGGGAGGCAACACGGGCGACAGCCAGGGAGCGGGTGAGCGTCTAGCCCTGCTGTGCATAGATGTGTGTGGGGCACCGCCCTCCCGCGATTGGGTGCCGCGAGGTGCTCAGGCGTTGCTGCCCGCCCACTTTCCTCCTCTCCCCACTGTGCACTGTGCAGCCGTGTACGTGTACCGGTGCCAGCAGCTGGGCGTGACGGCGTGCACCCAGGTGGTGCAGCAGCTGCGGTGCCCCGAGGCCAACATGGCGCACTGCAAGCTGGGCCGCCGGGGCGCGCAGGCGCTCAGGCACGCGCTGGCCACCAACACCACCATCACCAGCCTCGACCTCAGCGACAACGCACTCGACGCGCACGTGCGTGTGCTGCCGCCACGCGCGCAATGCGCTGTTTCGCATCCTGTGAACTCCGGCCGTCAGCCACCTGTTGCTGCACCCCCCGCACCCCTCTCCCGGTGCGATGCTGCTGCTGCTGCCTCTGCTGCAGGCGGTGACCGAGGTGATCAATGGACTCACGTCGGGCGCGGCGGCGGCGCAAACCACCAAGGCGCGCAAGGTGCTGGAGGACAAGTGGAAGCGGCTCGACTGGGTCAAGGTGAGCCTGGCGCTGCTTGCAGCTGTGGAGGCAGGCGCAGTGGAGGCGCGTCGGCACATGTGCGACGTGACGTGCTGCGTCTGAAGGACTTGCCCCGCCCACCGTTCTGCCGCCCTCCCGCAGGCGTTCCAGCACACGCAGCCCGACCCCACGGCGCTGGCGCCGCCCCCAACGCTGCAAGGCATGCTGGACAGGAACAAGGAGGAGGGCGCGGGGCCAGGCAGCCGGGGCCCCAGCAGCCCGGGCAGCCCCAGCTCCCCGCACCGGCGCGCCTCCACCACCGCCTCACGGCCAGAGAGCCCCACCAAGCAGGCCGCCCTGCTGGACGGGCCACTCAACAGGTGACGACCAGGCCCGCAGAGTCCCCGCCGACAAAGTCCCCCATGCGGGGCCACCACCTGACACGCGCCATGGCGAGCCCCCCTTGCGCGCGCAGGTCGCAAAAGCCAGTGCACGCCCTCAGCCGCAAGGTGGGCGGCGCCGACGGGCAGCCGGCCACCAGCGAGAGCGGCGCCGCGCCTGCCCCCCCCGCGCGCAGCCTCTTCCAGTCCTTCCTCTCACGCGTCAAGGTGCGCGCCGTGTGTGCGGCGACGGGGCTGGTAGCGTGCTTGTTTGGTGCATGGGCGCTCTGACTCTCTCTCGTGCGCTGCGTGCTGGTGGCACCACAGATCCTGGACCTGAGCACCAACCTGCTGGGCGTCAACGGCGCCAAGGTGCGTGCGTGTGTGCGCCCCTGCGCCCGACCTTGATGCCCGCTCAGCGCCTCGCCCCTCGGGCCCCACAGGCAGCGCCACTCACTTGCGTGCGTGCCTGGCACCCTGCAGGTGATTGCGGACCTGCTCAACCCCGCCACCACGCCGCACCAGTTCCTGGTGGAGCTGCGCATCAACAAGGTGAGCACGACGTGTAGGGGTGTGTGCGTGTGGCCGCGCCACTTCTGACGTGCAGCTGCCTTGCCTGCCCTCAACGGCTCGCCGAGGTCTGGAGCGCACGTGCACCGCGGCCATGGTGGTGTGACCTGCAGTGCGGCATCCCCGAGGCGGGCGGCATGGCCATCTTTGCCGCCATTGCCAACGGCAACAACACGCTGAGCACGCTGCACATGAGCAACAACGCGTGCGGAAACGCGGCGGCGCGCGTGCTGGGCGACATGCTGCGCGTCAACGCCGGGCTCAAGGAACTCGACCTCAGCTGGAACCAAATCAAGGTGAGAAGCCTGGAGCACTTCCTTGGGGGCTTTGGTGGTGGGGGGGGCGCGGAGAGGGCCACGCAGCGGCTGGCCCCCCACCTGTTCCGTGTGAGGTGACCCTGCCTGTGACCTGCCCTCACCTGCCGCCGCCACCCCTGCAGCCCGACGGCGTGCACGACCTGTGCCCTGGCCTGGAGGAGAACACCACGCTGCTCAAGCTGAGCCTGGCCTGGAACGGGCTGGAGGACCAGGGCGTGGTGCGCCTCAAACGCGCTGGCCAGCAAGAAGAGCGCTCTTCTTGCTTGCGGGTGGGCTTCTTCATCCAATCAGCCGGGGTGCGCGCCGGTGCACACGTGCTGCTTGCGCGCAGATGCGGCTGGGCCAGATGCTGCAGGCCAACAAGGGCCTCAAGCACCTGGACCTGACCAACACGCGCATGGGCGCGCAGGGCTGCCTCATGCTCGGTGCGCCCAGCCGCCTGCCACAGTCCGTGTCACCGCGCCACACCCGCAGTGCGCCACACGAGCACACAGCACCGACCAGCGCCCCTCTACACGATGCCTGCCTGCCCTGCCCCCGCCGCGTGCCGCGTGCAGGCGAGGGCATCAAGGCCAACGAGTGCCTGGAGGACCTGATCCTCAACGGCAACTCGGTGGGCGACGACGGAGCGCGCCACCTCATGTCGGCGCTCAAGCAGAACAACACGCTGCAGTACCTGGGCCTGCAGGGCAGCAACATGAGCAGCGGCATGCGTGGGCAGAACGGAGGCGCCGACTTCAACCCGCTGGCGCCAGACGGCTCCTACACGCTGCTGCTCAGCAACCCCGCCGACCGGGCCATCGCCACGCAGGTCAGTGTGCGACCTGACCTGACATGACGTGGCGCACAGTGCCACATCTCTCCACGCTTGACGCACGCAGGAAGGCGTGACAGCTTGCTGTGTGTGCGCTTGCCACTGCGCTGCTCGTCGCCACTGCGTGCTGCAGCTGTGCCAGCTCGAGGTGAACAGCGCCAAGGGCGACCTGATGCGCAACATCAAGCTGGAGGGGCGCAACATCACCAACGTCAAGGGCATGCACTGGCCAGACCAGTGAGTGGCGTGGCGCGGCGAGGGCCTTGATGCACGCTACACCACGGCGGCGCGGGGGCCACAACACGGCACCACCGCACCCGTCATGCCTCACTGGCCGCAGGCTGCCCGTGTCGGGCATGCTCACGTTTGACTTTGTCACCAAGCGCGCCCAGAAGACCATGCAAGTCATGGACCACAAGAAGTTCCAGGTGATGGCCTGGCTGTCGCGCGTGCGGCTGGACGGGTGGGGTGCTGTGGCGCGTGGACGCAGCGTGGACGCCCAACCTCACCTTTGCTCCTGCTCCTCGTAATACGCTGCCCGCAGGCCTTGGTGGGTCAGTTGGACAGCCACGCCATGTCGGACAAGGACAAGAGCGCGCTGGTGGACGTCATGGCGCCCTTCACCTACCTCTACTGCCACCAGGCACGTGCACGACAACAAGCTGTGGGGGGGGGCGGCCGCGAGGCGCCCCTGCTCGCTGCACACAGGCACGCACCAGCTGTGCCGCACCGCTGCTGCTCGCCCTGTCGCTGCGCAGATCGCCCAGGTGCTCAAGTGCTTCACCATGGGCGACGAGCTGGTGCGCAGCGCGGCGCTGCTCTTCACGCGCGCCGCCGACCTGGAGGAGTCGGTCGAGGCCATGACGTCCGTCATGCAGGAGCGCGACATCCACGCGCTGCAGCAGCAGCTGGGCTGGTACTCGTACTGCCGCTTCTCCAACCCCACGGGGCACTACGAGCTCAACCTCACCACGCACGTGCACCAGGCGCTCGCCAGCCGACTCAAGGTGAGGAGGTTGGTGGGGAGGGTTAAGGGCAGCAAGCTCGTCGCAGCGCGTGGACGACTGGAGGCACGTGCAGACGTCGCCAACAATTCACCGTTGCGTGCCTTGCTGTGGCGCCGCCCGTGCAGGACGTGGCGTTCAGCGAGCCCAGCGACAGCAACAACTGGCACAACATCATCCACGACCTCTACTCGCAGACCAACAAGGTGAGCAGCTGCGAGGCGAGGAACGGGACGTGTGCACGTGCTGCCGCAAACACGCGGGGGACGCCACCTCACCCTTGCCTTGGCCCCGGTGCCCTGTGGTTGTGCTGCTGGCAGACGCCCAGCAACTACGGCCCGCCCGAGGCGTGGAAGGGCCAGGTGCCGGCGCGCGGCACGCTGTCGTTCGACTTTGTGTCCACCGTGCTGCCGCCGGACGACGCCAAGCCCATCGGTGCGGCACGCGCATGGCAACGATGTCGCGCTCCACTGCACTCATGCTGTGTGCGTGCTGCCGCCCGCAAGCGCCGCCCATCCACCGCGTGCACGCGTGCCGCGCGCGCAGCCGACGACCAGCTCATTGATTTCCTGCACCACGGGATTGGCATCCAGTTCAACGAGGCGGGCGTGCCGCTGCCCGAGGCGGACTTTGCCGACGCGGACGTGCAGGTGCGGCGCTGCCTTAGGGCTCGAGAGGGAACTGCACCACGCTTACCCAGCTCATTTCGAGCTGGGTGGGCAAAAAGGAAGTGAGCGCTCCCTCCTGCGCGTGCAGGTGGCGCTTCTGCGCCAGGAGGTGGGCCACCAGTTCTTCTTCACGTCGACCCAGGTCATCCGCGTCATGTCGTGCTTTGCCGCCGGGCCGCACAAGGTCGAGGTGGCCGTCATGCTCTACGCGCTGCTCATCGACCGCAAGAACTTTTGGCAAATCATGTACAGGTGCGCGGCCCCCGCCCAGCAGGCGTTGCGTGCCTGGGTCCCCCCTTTTGCGCACACACTGACTCTCTGGTGGTGCGTCGCATGCGCCCTGGTGGTGGCGGTGCGCGCGCGCAGCCTGCGGCCGCTGGAGCAGGGGCTGCTCATGTGGCGCCTGGGGCCGCACCACGTCTTTGACCGCACGCACCCCTCGGGGCACTACATCCTGGACCTCTCCAACCCGGCGCACGAGCAGGTGCGCAGCTACAGCACTGACGGGGAGCACTGCGGGCGTCCCAAAGTCAGGCCCATCCATCACTTCCCGTGTGCTCTCCCTCACGCGCACGCTGTGCCACGCTGCCCTCTTGATCTCACCTCCCCACGCAGACGGCGCGCAAGCTGGTGGAGGTGGCGGCGCAAAACTCCGAGGTGCCCAACTTCTGGAACATCCGCCTCCAGGTGCGTGGGTATCAGGGCACGCACTCCTCCCCGCCACGCACATGCACGGACTGTCCCCCCGTTCTCACCTCGCTGCTGCGCGCGTGCCCTTGTGAGTGCGTGCAGGGGTGCAAGAAGAACATCGTGGAGAACCGCAACATGTGGGGCACCTTCACGGCAGAGACCTTCACGCCGTTCCTCGAGTTTGACTTCCTTGGCGCGGACGCCGGGGAGACCTTGCTCAACAAGACGAAAGTGGGGGGCCCTTCACCTGACACTGGGCTAGGGGCCGGTGCGGGCATTTCACCACAGAGGACTGGCGTCACAATGTCTGGCGAGTGCCCATGCGGTGCGCAGGCCGAGTGGGAGGCCATGAACAAGGGCGACAAGCTGGACTTGGTGACCAAGCAGTCCAGGCGCATGGAGATGATGCGCATCAAGGTGCCTGTGGCCTCTTGTTGTCTTGTGGCTGAGCCCCGGTGGCCTCGGCTTGTGTGGCAGCCAGATGCTCCTGTGCTGACGCGCTCCACACTGCGCGCAGGACATGTACGGGCACTTTTGGGACGGCAGCGGGTGGCAGTGCCCGGCGTGGCGGTCGGCGGGTCAGCTGTTCAAACCGCTGCTCAACAAGTCGCCCTGGCTGGCGGCCTGGGATCGCCTCATGCGCCTGCTGGTCCGCTCCGACACGCGCAGCGGGGACATCGGCAGCGACTCGTACCTCGAGGACATGTTTGACGCGCACAGCACGTGAGTCGTGTGGCCCTGGGCAGCTGCGCACGCTGGTGCTGCGGCTTGCGTAGCGCGTCTGAGAAGCCTCTGCCGTTCACCTACTGAGCGGCCGAACGCCTGGGCCACATTCGTGTGCGTGCCCGCAGGGAGGACGGGGAGCTGGCGTCCGAGGGCTTTGAGGCGCTGTGCAAGGAGTGGGGCTACACCAAATCAGAGATGCACTTCCACTACCGGCCCCTGTTTGAGTCGGCGGCGCGCCCCAGCGCCAGCAGCGCAGGCGACGGGCAGCAGCAGCAGCAGCAGCAGCAGCAAGGCGGCGCGCCGACCTCTGACGGCGGCACCACGGGTGGGGGTGCGGGCGGGCAGGACAGTGTGCGGAGCTCGCTGGCGGGGCCCTTGACGCCCACTGGGCACGGGGCCTCCACCAGCGGCAAGGACCCGCAGGCGCCGGCCGAGGTCATGGTGCTCGACTTTTCCGCCTTTGTGGACCTCTTCATGCGGGACCCCCTGCCCGAGTACCGGTTCAAGGAGGTGCCCGTCCAGAACCTCCTCGTGAGTGCTTGTCTGGTTTGAGGGCACAGGGGTGCCGAGTGCGGACGCGTCACGCTGTGCGTGCCGCCTCATCGCGTGATGCCGCACAGGTCGTGGCCAACGCTGCCAAGGCGCTCAAGGGCCTGCGCAAGGGGCTGCTCAACAATGCCGCTGCTGCTGCGAAGAAGTGAAGCCTCCCTTGTCCTCCGCCGTGAGGTTGGCATGGTCGTGGTGCAGATGCGGCTGGGAGCGCCAGCGCTCGGGCATTCCTATGCTGCGTGGAGCAGCTCAGGCGTTGTCACAGGCGTTGCTGAGCACTCGGAGCGCTGCCCAGTGGTTCAATTGCAACCAGCAGCCGCTGAGCGCCTCACTGAGCGCCTGGAGCCACCTCCTTCCAGCAGGAGCGGCCCCGCGAGTGCACGGCGACGCGCAGCAGCAGGAGCCCAGCAGCAGGAGCTCGGCGACAGCAGCAGCGTCCTCACCACACAGGCAGCAGCAGCAGCAGCAGGCGCGGCCCGCAAAACAGCCCTTGTCCTCGATGGCCTGCAAAGTGGCCCGGCACTGGCATCCCCCGGAGGGCGCCGAGAACGGGCACGCCAATGGCAGCAGCACGGGCGACCGCCTGCTCATCTACAACTCGCTGGTGGACGAAAAGGTGCCCTTCGTGCCCGCCCAGGGACCCGAGAGCAAGCAGATCACCTGGTACTCGTGCGGCCCCACCGTCTACGACGTCGCGCACATGGGCCACGCGCGCAACTACATCACCTTTGATATCGTGCGGCGCGTCCTGGAGGACTACTTCGGCTACAACTGCCTCTTCGTTCAGAACGTGACTGATGTCGATGACAAAATCATCCTCCGGGCGCGCCGCAACCACCTGCTCAAGCTCTACGTCGAGGCCCACAAGGACGCGGCCCAGGTGGGAGGGGGGACCGGCGGGGGGGACCCGCCCGGACGCGTCGGGGGGACGAAAACAGCAAAGCGGGGAAGCACTGCCCCTGCAGGTGTACCAGTTCGCGCTCCAGGCGGTCAAGGCCTCGCTGGCCAAGCAGACCAGCAAGGTGCAGGAGGCCGAGGCGCTGGTGACCCAGGCGTCGTGCGACCAACAAGAGGTGCGCGAGCCGCCGCCGCCGCCTGCCCTTCCCCGCAGCCGCAGATGACGTGCGGGGTCATGAGGGGTGATCGTCCAGGCTCTGGTTCCGGATCAGCACCACCAGCAGGGCCTGGGCCGCCTGGACGCACGGGGCGGCGGCTGCCCCTCGTGCTTTTCCCCGCAGGCGGGCGGCGACGACAAGCAGCGGGGCAGCCGCAGGGGCGAGCTGCAGAACGCGCTCAAGAACGAGCTGCACAAGGCCACGCGCATCCAGGAGGCCCTCGCGGCGCTCGGCACCACAGCGCCCGCCACAGGTGCGCGCCGCGCGCTGTACTGCGGGCCCCCCAGATGGGTGGTGTGGGGACCCGATGATCAGGGGCGCGCGGTGACGTGACCTGCTGCGTGGCCCCTTGCGGTGGCTGCAGTGGACGAGGTGTTGGCCGTGGCGGGCGACTACGTGGCCGAGGTGCTGGACAAGGAGCAGGGCGCCCAGGTGACGGACGCCAGCATCTTCAGGGCGCACGCCGCCAAGTACGAGGTGCGTGGGGAGGGAGGGAAGGAGGGAGGAGTGCACTGGTGATGATGGGGGGGGGGGAGAGCGGGTGGTGGCGCCGTTGAGGCGCTTCGTCCGCTCGGGGGCAGCAGAGGGCGTGAACGGCGCCCTGGTTCATGTTGCCCGCAGCACGAGTTCGTGGAGGACATGGCGGCGCTGGGCTGCCGGCCGCCCACCGTGGTGACGCGCGTGAGCGAGTACATCCCAGAGGTGCGTGCGTGCCTTAACCAGGTGGGCGGGGCGCGCGTGCCTTAACCAGGTGGGGCCGGTGGTGGCGGCTGACAGCCTCCTGGCGTGGGGGGGTGCGCGTGGTTGAGCCGCAGGTGGTGGCGTACGTGCAAAAGATCATTGACAACGGCATGGCGTACGAGGCCAACGGCTCGGTCTACTTTGACACGCAGGCCTTCAGGTGCGGGGTGCGGCTGGGGGTTAGCGGCAGCGTGCGACAGGTGGGGAGGCAGCGGGCCCTTGTGCACTCGGCGTGCCCCTCACGCCTGCGTGTGCTGGTCCCTCCCCCCACGTGGTCCCCTCCCCCCGCAGGTCCAGCGGGCACACGTACGGCAAGCTCAAGCCCTGGGCGGTGGGCTCGGCGCTGCTGGCCGCAGAGGTGGGGAGCGGCACCGGGGAGTGTGCTAACGCTGCGCCACCACTGAGCGGCGCAGGCAGCTTCATCTCACGTGTGTGTGCGCCCCTTTGGTGCCGCAGGGCGAGTCCAACTTTGAGACGAGTGAGAAGCGCTGCCCGCTGGACTTTGCGCTGTGGAAGGCCAGCAAGCCGGGGGAGCCCGTGTGGGAGTCCCCTTGGGGCGGCGGCAGGCCAGGTGCGGCGGGGCAGGGGTGGCCGCCGGAGGGGGCCGCGCAATTGTTGCGCCGCCACCGTCTCTTGCTCGCCCTGCACCAACGCGGCGCTGGTGGGCCGGCCTGGGGCACTTGCGCTCACGGGGGCGCTGTGAGGGCAGGCCAGAGCTCACGTTCGCACTTTCCCCTTCTCTGCGTGTCTGTGGCGCGCAGGGTGGCACATTGAGTGCAGCGCCATGGCGTCGTCGGTGCTGGGCCAGCGCATGGACCTGCACAGCGGGGGCGAGGACCTGCGCTTCCCCCACCACGACAACGAGCTGGCGCAGGCAGAGGCGCACTACCACCACGAGTGAGCACCGCGCCCGCCTGCCTGCCTGTGGCGCTGTGCTGTGCGGGAGGGGGGCAGGAGCTTCAGCGCGCACGCGGCACAGGGCTGCGGAGCCAGCTGTGCGGCGCCTTAGGGAGGGCGCTGCTCCTTGCTGGGGTCCACCGCCGCGTAGGGGCTGCACGCAGTGGGTCAACTACTTTTTGCACTCGGGCCACCTGGAGATTGAGGGGCTCAAGATGAGCAAGTCGCTCAAGAACTTCATCACCATCAAGTGAGTGAGGCCTGGGCTGGGCTGGGAAGGCACCATCACGCGGTGCCGCCGCGACGTCCGCCGCCACCTGTCGCGCTTTGAGGGCTGACACTGCCCGTGACGCGGGCGACGGTGTTGGCGTGTTCACAGGGAGGGCCTCAAGACCTTCACGGCGCGGCAGTTGCGGCTGCTGTTTGCGCTGCAGCCGTGGAACCGGCCCATGATGTACGGGGAGCAGGCCAAGTGAGCAGTGGCGTGGGGGTCGGGGGGGCCTTGGTGCAGCGCGCCGTGAGCTGGCGGTGCACGTGGGCAGGTCAGGAGGACGGGGGAGCGACCGCCGCGGTGTAGCTGTCACCCCAACCCTAAGCCTGCGCGCTGTTTTGTTTGTGTGGCGTGCGGCGCAGGGGCGAGATGAAGGCGCGCGAGGCGCAGATCAAGAACTTCTTCCAGAACGTGGAGGCGGCCGTGCGCGAGGCGGGGGGGCCCGTCACCGAGCTGGCGCGCTGGGAGGTGCGTGCGCTCCCCTTGTCCCTCCCTCCCTCCCCTCTTTCTCCTTCCCTCGCACTCGCCTGAAGCCCCAGTGGAGCCAAGGGTCACGCGTGCCTCTCGCCGCCCCTCCCGCCCCCCCACTTGGTGCCCCGCAGGCTCCCGAGGTGGCTCTGAGCCAGGCGCTGCAGCAGGCGCAGGCGCACGTGCACGCGGCGCTGCTGGACAACGTGGACACGCCCGCGGCGCTCAACCACCTGTCTGAGCTCATCAAGGCCACCAACGTGTACCTGGCCGACAAGCAGGTGCGCCTAGGCCTGGGAGGTGGGGGGAGGGGGGAGGAGCATCACTCGCTTGCAAAGGCAGGGGGCCGCTGTCGTGATGCGAGCGACGTGTGCCCTCCTGGCGCCTGCTGCTGCCGCGCCCGCAGAAGACGGGCAAGGTGCCCCAGGGCCTGCTGCTCAACAACGCCGCCTCGTACGTCACGCGCATCCTCTCAGTCATGGGCCTGGTCGAGCCTGCCGCAGACAGGTGAGAGGGAGAGAGGCAGGGGGAGCGTGCAGCTCAGGTAGCAGGCAGCTTGGTCTGCAGTCCTAGCGGGACAGGCATGGTTGCGGCGCGTCACTGCCTGGCTGCGCTGCGTCCCCCCCTCTCTCCTGCGCCCCGCAGGCCCGGGTGGCACGACGGCGCGTCGTCCTCGGGCCAGCAGGCGGACGCCGCCGCGCGCATGGCGCCCGTCCTGGACGCCTTCTCCGCCTTCCGCGACCAGGTGCGCGCGTCTGCTGGGGTGTGTGCGTGCCCGGGCCTCGCGCGCGTGCCCAGGGCGCAGCAGGAGGGGCCTGACGGCTCGCTGCCCCCCACCCCCCCCCCCCCCCCCCCCCCC
>VFQP010003073.1_pt1 | contig 17508 bp, 12 predicted proteins | sample 3512351 | NCBI WGS metagenome assembly VFQP01 (sample SAMN10412372, study PRJNA504923) | tailings metagenome | isolation source: Relicate 1 Philex TSF1 revegetated site | place: Philippines: Tuba, Benguet | collected 2017-08-29
CTTCCCTGGCGTATCCTCTACGCTTCTTCGACTGCGTGTAATTTTTATGTTTATTTACTATTGCTATCTCATTTTCTTGCTTTTTTAATATGTCAATCAATAATAAAAAATGTCACCGCCCTTTCCAGGACTGACCTCCTCCACCAGTCCTGAAAATGACGGTGAACATTAAGAATTCTTCGGTGTAAAGATCACTCCAAACCGCAGCTGGAAACAAGGGAAGATCACCATTTCTCCGGTGAAAATAGCAGTTGAAATTCCTGAAAAACATCAGGAAGAGGTGTTAAAAAACAAGCCATAATTAGTTACCGGCGAACAGTGGCAGACCAGCGACAAACGATCTGCGGAAGAAGTGGGTGAAGCGTTGAGCTTGTTACAAATGTTAGATTACGCTAAAGCAAATTATTAACTGATAGCAACAAAACGATTAGGCGATTCGTGAACCGCTGGCGGGAATTTATTACATAAACAATTATGAAAGCCCGATCATTCAGTCAATACCCGCAACCTTTGATCTTGATCCGGTTAACCTCCATCGATAGAAGGTTTAAGTTCACTTAAAAAAAAGTCCTGTAAATCCTGATCGCTGTTTTAAGAGCGATCAGGATTTACAGGATTTTCTTCCCGAAAGAGTATAATTTACCTGTCTGCAGACAGCGATCCTGTTAATCCCACTAATCCAATAAATCCCGTTCAAAGCCCGTCCTTTAAATGATTGCGTCGAACAAAACTTCCACGGGATGCCTAGCCTTTCTTCCCGTCCCATCCTTGATCTGATGCCGGCAGCTGGTTCCCGGCGCGGCGATGATCGTTTCGGCATCGGCGTTTCTAACAGCAGGAAGCAATACCAGTTCGCCTACTTTCATCGACAACTCATAGTGTTCCTTTTCATACCCGAAACTTCCGGCCATACCGCAGCAGCCTGAAGGGATCACTTCAACGCTGTAGTTCTCCGGAAGAGATAACAATGCTTTTGAAGGATCAACGGAAGAAAGCGCTTTTTGCTGGCAATGGCCATGCAGTTTGATGTGCTTTTTTTCTCTGGTAAACGAGGCCTTGGTAATATGCCCTTTGCCGATCTCAGCAGCGATGAATTCATCAACGAGGAACACATGCTGCGCGAGAGACTTTGCACTTTGGTATATGTTATCATCTGCAAGGTCAATGTATTCGTCGCGGAACGTGAGGATCGCGGAGGGTTCTATTCCCAGCAATGGTGTATCGGCATTAATGAGCGGAGCAAGCAAACGGATATTTTTGTTCGCGATCTTTTTTGCATCACGAAGTAATCCCTTCGACAGCCAGGCCCGCCCGCTTTCTATATGTTCCGGCATCAATACTTCATATCCCAGCTTGTCAAGCAGCTGAATAGCTTTGATGCCGATCTCTGTATCATTATAGTTAGTGAATTCATCAAAAAACAGATATACTTTCCTGTTCTTTACGGTTGCGTTATTCCTTTTCCAGCCGGCAAACCATTTTTTCAATGTGGTTTTATACAGTGTGGGCATAGAGCGGTCTTTTGCAAAACCCGTTGTTTGTTTTACCAGGTTGCTGACCACCCCATTCGTCATCATAAAATTGTAGAATCCCGGCCAGATTGCGCCGAGCGCTGAACTTTTGCTGAAACCGGCGATCAATTTTGTGCGGAAAGGCACTCCATTGGAATCATAGTAATGCTGAAGGAATTCTGCTTTCAGTTTGGCAACATCCACATTACTCGGACATTCCGATTTACATCCCTTACAGCTTAAACACAGATCCATTACTTCGTAGATCTCTTTGTGATCAAACCGGTTCAGTTTGTCTGAATTGGTCAGAAATTCACGAAGAATATTCGCCCGGGCACGTGTTGTGTCTTTTTCATTCCGCGTAGCCATATATGACGGACACATTGTACCGCCGCTGATCTGCGTTTTTCGGCAGTCGCCGCTACCATTGCATTGCTCCGCGTGTTGTAAGATATCCTGGTTATGAAAACGGAAGACTGTCTTGAATGCCGGAGTCTTCTGCCCCGGTGTATAACGAAGCATACTATTCATTGATGGCGTATCAATGATCTTGTTCGGATTGAATATATGATGCGGATCCCAGACGTTTTTGAGATCTTTTAATAACCGGTAATTCTTTTCCCCCACCATCTGACGGATAAATTCCCCGCGCAAACGGCCATCGCCGTGTTCCCCGCTTAATGAACCCTGGTATTTCTTTACCAGCGTTGCGATCTCTTCAGCGATCGTTCTGAACAGCTGGTTGCCCTGTTCTGTTTTTAAATTGATGATAGGCCGCAGGTGTAATTCTCCGGAACCGGCGTGTGCATAATGCACCGAGTAAAGACCATGCTTATTCAGTATTTCATTGAACTCACGGATATAGGCCGGAAGATCCTGCACATCCACGGCTGTGTCTTCAATCACCGGCACGGCTTTCTCATCGCCCGGCAGGTTACTGAGCAAACCAAGACCTGCTTTACGTAGGGTCCAGATCTTCTTGCTGTCATTACCAAACAAAAGAGGGAAGTGGTAGCCCAGGCCTGCTGCGCGCATTTCTGCTTCGCAGCGTTGTGCATCTTCAATGATCTCCTCACGTGTATCGCGGGCAAACTCCACAACAAGTATTGCTCCGGGATCTCCCTGTACAAAGAAGCGGTTCTTTTGCTGTTCGATATTATTTTTTGTGCATTCGAGAATATAGTGATCGATCAATTCACTTGCACTGATCGGATACTTCACCGCCACAAGATTTGCGCGAAGTGCTTCGTCAATCGAATTGAAGTGCACACAAAGCAGTCCTGTTTCTTTCGGTGGCGCCGGGCTTACATTTAATTTTATCTCTGTAATAAACGCCAGTGTTCCTTCGGAGCCAGCGATCAGTGAACAAAAATTAAAGTCTGGCCCGCCGGCAGTGAATGGGGCCATCTCCAGCAGCAGATCCACTGCATAGCCGGTATTACGACGTTCTACAGTTTTCTTTGGGAACTCTTTACGGATCTCAACCTGGTTATCGTAGTTCCCGAGCATACTTCTCACGCTACGATAGATCGCTGCTTCAAGTGTATTGCCTTCACATTTTGCATGGAATGAATCGAGATCAACAGCCGAGAAAACTGCTTCGCTACCATCGCTCAGCAGTGCTGTTACTTCAAGCAGATGCTCTCGCGTACTGCGGTATACCACTGAATTCGAACCGCAACTATTGTTGCCCACCATACCACCGATCATTGCCCGGTTGGCCGTCGAAGTTTCCGGACCAAAGAACAATCCATGCGGCTTCAGAAACACATTGAGTTCATCACGTATCACACCAGGTTGTACACGCACCCAATGTTGCTCTTTATTTAATTCAAGTATAGCTGTAAAATTTCTTGACACATCCACCACAATACCCGAGCCAACGACCTGCCCGGCAAGAGAAGTCCCGGCCGTTCTCGGTATCAGCGAGGTTTTATGTTCCGTTGCAAACGCAATCAGCTTTCGGATATCGTCGGTGGTTTTAGGAATGGCGACAGCCAAAGGTAATTCCCGGTAAGCAGAAGCATCAGTAGCGTACAGGGTACGCATGGTCGTATCGAAATGCAGTGTACCCTCCAGGGATGCAGCCAACTGCGTCAACAGTTCTTTCATGGTGGACGAAGTTAAGGTCTTCAGAAGAGAAAGAGAAATCGTTGACCGTTGTCCGTTGACTGTTGTCCGTTTACCGTTGTTCGTTGACCGTTGTCCGTTGTCCGGATAAAGGTAGCTCAACCGAATAATCCAAACACCTGTAAGTTTCTTCCCACAAATAATTAAACTTTGCAATCGGATAGCGAATGATCACCTTCGTTACAACTCCGGTAGTCACCAGACGGACAACGGTCAACGAACAACGGACAACGGTTAACAGTCAACGGACAACGAACTGCTCCATTTAAAGTGAATTTACCTAGTTTTGACCATGACTACTTCCTTTCCGCAGGTCATTATATCCCTGCTTGCCGGCATCATTGCTATCATCATTCTTACCGTACGATTTAAAGTTCATCCATTCTTTGCGCTGATCATTGCCTGTTTTGTAACAGGGTTGGGAATTCAGTTGGGTATTCCGGAGATACTGGCATTGATGAAGGAGGGCCTGGGAGATATCATGTCAAAGCTCGCCATTATTATCGTGCTGGGTACTACGATCGGCGTGTTACTCGAAAAAAATGGCAGCACGCAGGTGATGGCATCTTTTATTTTGAGGCTGGTGGGAGAGAAGCGGTCTTCGCTGGCTATAGCAATAACAGGTTTTATTGTGGGATTGCCGATCTTTTGCGATTCCGGTTATATAGTCCTGAATGGAATCAATAAATCACTTGTAAGAAGAACGGGGATTGCAGTGGCCACTATGAGCGTGTCACTGGGAGCCGGTTTATACGCAGTGCATTGCCTGCTGCCTCCACATCCCGGTGCGACGGCGGCGGCGAGTACGATGGGTGTTGATTTCGGTAAACTTATACTTTGCGGGATCCTGATCGCGATACCAGCCATGCTCGTCGGTCACGCCTGGGCGGTTTATGCCGGAAAGAAAGGACGCATCTCAAAATCGGTAACAGAGGAAGAAGAAGAAGTCGATACAACTGAACGACCATCTGTTTTTAAAGCATTTCTTCCGGTGATCGTTCCTATCATCCTGATGGCGATCAAATCAGTGATCGGTCTTGAACATGCGGAAGGAAGTTTTGCAAAGATCTTTAATATCGCAGGCGATCCTTCTATAGCATTAGCCGCAGGCGTTCTGCTGGCGATCCTCACAACCAATAATCGCAAACATACCCTGAGCGAAAACCTATCCTCATCCGTTGAAAAAGCCGGGGGTATTCTCGTGATTATTGGTGCCGGCGGCGCATTCGGCGCTGTACTATCTGCCACCAATATCGGCGCGCATTTCGGAGAAACACTTGATATGAAAATGCTGGGGATCTGGTTTCCGTTCCTGCTGACATTTATCATCAAAACTGCACAGGGTTCGTCAACAGTTGCGATCGTTACAGCATCGTCGATCATTCTTCCGTTATTACCTGCCCTTGGTCTGGATAGTGAAAATGGAAGGATCCTGACAGTGTTGTCAATGGGCGCCGGCTCCATGATGATCTCACATACCAATGATGCTTATTTCTGGGTGATCTCGAAATTCTCGGACATTGATATCAAGACAATGCTGCGTGTGCATTCACTGGCATCCGTGTGGATGGGATTGATCACGATGATCGTTGTCTTTATTCTTTCATTCTGGATGAAATAGGTCGGGGAAGTAAAAAGTAAAAAATAACTCAAGCGGTCGCGGACACCGCCTCGCAGCCTGAGCTATTTTTACTTTTTACTTTTGAATTTTTTACTTTTTCACTTCCTTCGACAACAGATACCTTGTCATAAATATCCCTCCTGATCCTGTATCATTCTGGCTAAGCGTAAGAGGTGTAACATACTCCAGCTTCCAGCCATCATCTGTATATTTTTTAAGCAGCTTTACTACCTTGTTCTCATTCTCTTTGATGTTCTTGAAATTTATACCCGTCATGCTGAACAGATTTTCGAGGTCTGTATCAGTTTGCGAACCATCGGGATTGGTAACGATCAAACGCGAACGGCCGAGTCCTCCGGCTAAAACAGATTCAATCGAATTGATCTGCATAAACTCTTTGTTGGCGGCAGTGGTTGGTTTCTCTTCCTGCGCATACGTGCCACAGGTCATCATTAATGCGAATACAAGGGTGGTAATAAACTTCTTCATTGATAATGTTTACGCTAAGCTACAGCGCATATCCTGCGCTGCAGAGCGGTTCATGAACCAATTGAAGAATTGTATTGCTGAATTGAAATTTGCTTATCCTTTTTTCATCACCAGTACCGAGGGAACAGATGTCAACCATTCTGCACCACTATCAACAGCATTTTTCCAGGCGTCTGTGCTGATGAGCATCAACTCCTGCGACGGATTTTTAACAAACAATTGCTGTTCGATCGTAACCGGTCCCGGAGCAAGCATCTTCAGTATCGAAGACACTGGCTTTCCGCTGTCTTCATGCTGAAGTGCTGCCTGATCGATGATATGAATATGCACTTCCTGCTGATAGATCAGTTGCTTTGCATGCACTGCAAGGAATGTATCCTTTTCTGAAGAAAGATATACATGAACATGTTTCAGATCCTGCAGCCCTTTATCAAGATATATACCGACCGGCACGGTCGTATTTCTCATGATATTTTTCACTGTCTCATCAAATGCAGTTGATTCAAACAACTTTTCTTTCCCGGTGATCGTGTCCAGTAAGCGCTCGGGGTTGATGATTCTTGTAGTCAGGCCAAGGATCCGTCCAAGCAAACTTCCTTCAAACACGGAGCTACCCGCGCCGATCAGCAGAAGATCTGTCTGAGAGAGATTGGCGGTCTGCGTAATGTCATGTTCTATCTGGGAAGAAGGTTTGAACATAGTAGCTACCGGCACTTTCAGCGAAGCGGCTTCTTCGCGGACGGGTTGAAAGCTTTCACGCTCATATTCTTCCTGGTTATACATATTCAGCTCCGTGCTGGGTGAAAGATGCAATGCGGTGATCCGTGAATTCTGCACGGAATTTCTTACAAAATAGTTAGCGAGCTTTAAAAGACTTACACCTTTACGCGGTACGCGGAAGGTGAAAAGAATATTATACGGTTTGTTTTTGGGAAGCGGTTCGGCTTTAACGGCTTTTTTATCCCTGAACCACCAGTTGATGATATCAAGAGACGGGCCGGTCATGAAAGTGGTTACGAGTGCCATGATCACCATCATCGCAAAGATTGAAGGACTTAATACACCAAGATCGTAACCAATATTCAGTACGATGAGTTCCATCAGGCCACGTGTGTTCATGAGTGCCCCGATGGACAAGCTGTTTTTCCAATCCTGTCCCACATATCTCGCGGCAAGCGCACCACCCGCAAACTTTCCTATTACCGCCACCGTTATGATCGCGCCGCAAACCTTCCACAATTCCCAGTCATTCAGCAGACCGATCTGTGTACGCAATCCGGTAAATACAAAGAATAAGGGGAGAAGCAGTACCAGCGAAACATCTTCCACTTTTTCGATAAAGATGCTTCTGAAATTAACTCTCGACGGCATGATCACGCCAGCCATAAAGGCGCCAAACAGTGCGTGGATCCCGATCACTTCCGTCATATAAGAAGAAGCAAGCAGCGTGATAAAGAAGATGGCCACCACTGGCTTGCTGATCGTTTCCTTGCTTGAATACTTTTCACCAATACGTTTCAGAAACGGACGTATTACTTTCAGCATAACGATCACATATGCGATCGCCATGAGAATGGTAAATAAAGCACTGATGATAGACCCCGCTTTTACAACCGCGATCACTGCGGCAAGAATACACCATGCAGTAATATCATCAGCAGCTGCGCAGGTGATCACGATGGAGCCAAGCTTTGTTTTTGTCAGGTTCCGTTCCTGCACGATCCGTGCAAGCACGGGAAATGCCGTAATACTCATGGCAATACCGATGAAGAGAGAGAACGCCAGGAAGTTGATATTGGCCGGAGCAAAACTATGATAGATATAATAAGCCAGGCCGATTCCGAGTGTAAAAGGAAAGATGATACTGGCATGGCTTACCACCACCGCATCTTTCGCCTTATTGCGAAGCAGGTTCAGATCCAATTCCATTCCCACTACGAACATAAAAAGTATCAGCCCTATCTGGCTGAGGAATTGAAGATTACTTAACGATTGCGCAGGAAAAAGAAACGCAGAGAATTCCGGAAAGTAAGCCCCGACAAACGACGGGCCCAGCACGATACCGGCAATGATCTCGCCGATCACTGATGGTTGTCTTATTTTTTTGAAGATCACGCCGAATAATCTTGCCGTAAGAATGATGGTAATGATCTGGAGAAGTAGAATCGCGAGGGGATGCGTCACATTATGGCTATACGTATCCTTGAACTGATCCCAGGTGGATGCATTCAACTGGGGTACAAATTCCGTCATCTTGCCATGCTCCAGCTTCGCGCCTTTTTTGATGATCAAGTAAATTATCCCGGAAAAACCGGCAATAGTTATAACATAGAAAAGTAAGTTCCTGTACTTTCTCATCGTTGATCTTCCTGGTTAGCGTGCTATTCGGTGTGTATGTATTATGTCCCGGGCCAAAAGCAAAATTACACTATTGCGTTAGTCCTTCCTGATTATTTTTCCCTCTTTCATCACGAAGTGAACTTTCATGATCGCCTCCATATCCTGTTCAAGTGTATTGTCCACTGCGATGATATCCGCCCAGAAACCTTTTTTGATAACACCGGCCCTGTTCTTATAGTTCACTTGCGTTGCGGCATTTATTGTTGCAAATTTCAATACATCGGGAATGGGGATGCCGGCTTCGTGATATCCGATCAGGGTGCGTTTGGACGGAGCGGAGAATGGCATTTTGAAATCAATGTAATCATCCGAACCCGCAGCGATCATTACGCCTTTCTTAAATGCCCGCAGCAAGCGGTTTTCGGGAGAGCGCATGCCCTGCATATATCCGGCGATCTGCGCTGTGTCCGCCGGGTTATCCAGTTTTGCATAATGGATCATGGTGAGGCTGTCAGGATCGGTCGGTACAAGAAAAACGTTTCTTTTTTTCATCAGGTCCAGTACAGAATCTTCGATCTGGTAACCATGTTCAATTCCATCAACGCCTCCGATCACGGCGTTGTATACAGACCGGCTGTTGGTTGCATGCGCCGTTACACGGATATTATAACGATGTGCTTCCTCCACGATCGCCCTGATCTCTTCCACACGAAGCATGGTATTGTTCGGTGTATTGTTTGCAAAGATCTTGATCACCGAAGCGCCCTGGTTGACATTTTCTCTTACTGCCTGTATGGCATCATCTACACTTTTCACCACCCGGTATTCATCTTTAACAAGTTCCTGGTGTTTAAAAATGGTTTTCGGCAACTGACCACCTTCCGTTGAAAGACCAGGTCCGGAGCAACGCATTCTGGGCCCGGGCAGAAGGCCTTCGTTGATCGCGCGTCTCAGCGCCACATCTGCAAACAGCCCGGAGTTACCCAGATCCTGTACCGTAGTAATGCCTTCTTCCAGGTAAGCTTTTGCTCTTGCGGCTCCATACAGCGCACGATAGGCATCACCGTCAAGGGTAAGCATACGGTTCATATCCATGCTCGCATCCGGGTTGTCTTTCCAAACCTTTTCTTTATAAAGCAGGTGTGTATGACAATCGATCAGTCCGGGAAGCACGGTGTATGCCGAAAGATCGATCAACTGATACTTCTCTTTGTCGGCCGCGGAAATGTCTTTGCCTGCTTTCACTGTGTCGATGCGTGTACCGGATACAAAAACAGCCATGTCTTTCTGAAAAATACCGGTTTCACTGTTGAACAGTTTTCCGGCAACTATCACATAACGTTGTGCACTGACCAGATTGGAAAGAAGAAAAAAGGTGACAAACAGTGTAATGATCCGGGGCTTCAGCATAGCAGATTGTTTGGGCGAAAGATAAAAACATCTACCGATGAAAAACCGGAAAATGGGTGAACTGTTATTAATTTTTAGTTAGCTGGTCGCAAAGTATCATCCGGAAAACCGTTCAAGCTGGATTACAGGCGTATTTCATCGGAAAAATGAGGAAATACCTCAACACATTCCCGTATTTAACTCTTGTATTCCTGTTGTTTACGCCGGGGTATAGTTTTTGGCCGGTTTAATCTGAATACATTTTCTAACCCTTAAATTTTAATATCATGGCAAAGTATTCAAAAGGAGCTCAGAAAGGGGTAAAGTCCGCGATGAAACGGATGGAACGTGGTACCCTTCGCAGCGGAGTCTCCGGTAAGAAAGTAACCAGCCGTAAACAGGCGATTGCTATAGGCTTATCAGAAGCCAAAGAGAAAGGCGCAAAAGTGCCGAAGAAGAAAGTTGTAAAAAAAGCAGCGCCTAAAAAGTCGGCTGCAAAAAAATCGGCTGTAAAAAAGTCCGCAGCAAAGAAAACTGCGGTGAAAAAATCAGCTGTTAAACGCACTGCTCCCAAAAAAAGCACCACGCGTAAAAAATCGGCGGCTAAAAAAACAACCGTGAAAAAGTCCGCTACCAGGCAAACAGCCCCCAAAAAGGCGGCATCGAAAAAGTCGGCTCCTAAAAAAGCGGCGAAGAAAAAAGCGACGGCTAAAAAAGCCGCACCCAAAAAAAGAACCCGGCAAGCGGAGGAAACAACACAATTGAGATCCGCAACCGCTGAAATGGAAATGCCGGTTGCTGAAAATAATGTTCAAACAAGCATGCTGCAAGCAGACGATCCGGTCCGCTCGGCTCAGCGCAAGGATTTTGATCATCATACATCCAAAGGTGATCCGCGCCAGCATCTCCCTATATCCTCCAAACCCAAAGGAGGAATAAAACCTTCCGGGAAAAAACCTCTCTGGAACTAAGAGGGAAAGGAGTGACAAGGAGAATAAAGAGGCAAGGTTTCGAAGCACTGGCAAATGTTAGCTTTTTCGGTGAGATTGTTTGTCAGTGTAAAATTGAGGGTTGGCTGGTCTCAGGATCAGGCCAACCTTTTTTTCGATGTTGGATGTTCGATCACAATATCTGTCGCCGACCATCGAGCATCGAACATCCAACATCGAAAAACTCCTCATTTATCAATATATTCGACCCTCATTTAAACCCCACTTCATGAGAAACGTATTTCTGGCCGGTGCATTTTCGTGCTTCGGCCTGCTCTCTGCTACGGCACAATCCAAACCTGAATGGAAACAGGTATTTGAAAAGATCAACCAGGAAGTACTGGACAATTCCAAAGCATATTCTACATTGGGAGATGCGACGAAAACGATCGGACACAGGCTTACCGGTTCAGAGAATGGCAAGAAAGCAGAGCAATATGCTTTTGATCTGCTCAAATCATATGGATATGATAATGTAAAATTTCAGCCTTTTGAAGTGGAAAGCTGGAGCAGGGGCACGATCACAGTGTCTGTTGGACCGGATGCAAAAAATCTTTCACCGGTAAAAGCAGTTTCGCTGGCGCATGCACCGGTGAAATCTGACGTAAGCGGAGAGTTGGTAGAGATCGGGAATGGCCTGGAAGCTGATTATCTCGCCGCGCCGGGTAAAGTAAAAGGAAAGATTGCGCTGGTATATCTGGGTATTCTGCCAGGTTCCGGCGAAGGTTTGAAAAATCTTCACCGTTCAGAAAAAACAGCTCTTGCTACGAAATATGGTGCAAAGGGTATTGTGATCATTAATACCGCTGCCAATGGCGTATTGCTGACGGGTACAGCTTCTGTAACGGGAAAACTTATCACTATTCCCGCAGTTTGTATAGGCAAAGAAGATGGTTTGGCGCTTCGCGAAAAACTGAAGACAGAAAAACTGGCTACGCGGATCCAGCTCACCAATTTCTCCGGTATGATCAAAGCTAGAAACGTGATCGCTACCATCCCGGGTAAAACAAAACCAAACGAAAAGATCGTTGTTGGCGGGCACCTCGACAGCTGGGATCTCGCCACTGGCGCAATCGATAATGGCATTGGATCTTTCTCCGTACTGGACATGGCCAGAACGTTCAAAGCACTCAATCTTCAACCTGAAAGAACCATCGAATTCGTGATGTTCATGGGAGAAGAAGAAGGCTTGCTTGGTTCAAAAAGCTATGTTCGCGAAGCACTGAAAGATAAAAGCATCGACAGGATCCGTTTTATGCTGAACTATGATATGACCAACGATCCGAAAGGTTATACCGCTACCACCGATGCAAGCAAATCATTGTTCCAGGCAATCGGAGGCATCGCACAATCCATCGACACAAGCTTTAAAAACACATTCCGCGCCGGTGCCGGTCTTCACAGCGATCACCAGCCTTTTATGCTCCATGGTGTACCAACCGGCGGAGCGGGTGGGGGAAGCCTTCCAAACAATGCCGGCCCATGCTACCATGCCGATTGCGACAACTTCAGCCTTGTTGATGAAAAAGGCATGAAAAACACCGTACGTTTCAACGCCATGCTTGTATACGGCCTCGCAGACGCTTCCCTGATCGAAGCAAAAAGAATGAGCGATACAGAAACAAAAGAGCTGATGCTGAAATCAAACCTGAAAGAGCCGCTCCAGATTGCTGGCGAATGGCGCTGGTAAAAGAATGTGACACGAATTAACGCGAATACACGCGAATAGCCTCCGAAAGCAGAGAGAATCCTTCTGATTGCGAAGGCTATTCGCGTTTATTCGCGGCCATTCGTGTCACATTCGCGTTTTTGCTATATTTGCAGACCTATGTCACACGAAGAAAAGAAAGAAGAAAGAAGCCTTAATTTCCTGGAAGAAATCGTAGAAGCGGATCTTGCCGCAGGCAAGTATAAATCCATCAGAACCCGTTTCCCGCCGGAGCCAAATGGCTACCTGCATATCGGTCATGCTTCCAGCATTTGCCTCAATTTTGGCCTTGCCAAAAAGTATGGCGGATCAACCAATCTCCGGTTTGACGATACCAATCCCGTTACAGAAGACACCGAATATGTGGAGAGCATCAAAGACGATGTTCGCTGGCTTGGCTTTGAATGGGAAAATGAGCTGTATGCTTCCGACTATTTCGAGCAGTTGTATGAATATGCTATAAAGCTGATCAAAAATGGTCTGGCTTATGTAGATGACAGCACCGCTGAAGAGATTGCCAAGCAAAAAGGAACGCCGACCCAACCGGGTCATCGTAATAAATTCGCAGAACGCAGCATTGAAGAAAACCTTCAGTTGTTTGCGGAGATGCGCGCCGGAAAATATAAAGACGGCGAAAAAGTATTACGTGCAAAGATCGATATTGAATCATCCAACATGCTGATGCGCGATCCGATCCTGTATCGTATCAAACATGCACATCATCACCGCACCGGTGATGCATGGTGCATTTACCCGATGTATGATTTCGCACACGGTCAAAGTGATTCGCTGGAAGGTATTACCCATTCGATCTGTACGCTGGAATTCGTTCCGCACAGAGAAGTCTATGACTGGCTGATCAATAAACTCGAGATCTTCCCGAGTAAACAATATGAGTTTGCGCGTCGCAACCTGACGTATACCGTAATGAGCAAACGTAAGCTGCTCCAGCTGGTTAATGAAAAACATGTCTCCGGCTGGGATGATCCGCGTATGCCAACGATCTCCGGTATGAGACGCAGAGGCTATACCGCACAAAGCATCCGCGAATTCAGCGACCGTGCCGGTATCGCCAAACGCGATAACATCGTTGACGTGGGATTGCTTGAGTTCTTTGTAAGAGAAGACCTCAACAAAAAAGCACTTCGCAGAATGGTGGTGTTTGATCCGGTGAAAGTGGTGATCACCAACTATACGAAAGATGAAGAACTGGTAAAAAGCGAGAACAATCCGGAAGACCCCGCCACTGGTGAAAGAGAAATCCCGTTCAGCAAAGAACTGTATATCGAACGCGAAGATTTCATGGAGAATCCGCCGAAGAAATATTTCCGTCTCGCTCCCGGGCAGATGGTACGTCTTAAATCGGCCTACATTATCAAATGTGAAGAAGTGATCAAGGATGCAGAAGGAAATGTGACGGAACTGCATTGCACGTACATCCCCGAAAGCAAGAGCGGAGAAGATACATCCGGCATCAATGTAAAGGGAACACTTCACTGGGTAAGCGTTAAACATGCAGTTACTGCAGAGATCAGGCTGTATGACAGACTGTTCAAAGTGGAAAATCCATCCAATGAAGAAGGTGATTTCAAAGATTATATCAACCCCGATTCACTGCAGATTGTAAAATCTGTGTATGCTGAACCAGCCTTAAAGAATGCAAAGTTTGATGAAGCGTACCAGTTTATCCGTAAAGGCTATTTTGTGCTGGACAAAGACAGCAGCACAAGCGGAATGGTATTCAACCGGACTGTGGGATTGAAGGATAGTTGGAAGCCGCAAGTAAAGTAAAAAGTCAAAATTAAAAAGTAAAAAATAGCTCAAGACAATGGGGACTTTCCCTACATCTTTGAGCTATTTTTTACTTTTTAATTTTGACTTTTTACTTTTTACGATCACCAATGATGAGGAAGACGCCAGCTACAATGGCCAGTCCACCGGCGTATACAGGCCAGCCGATCCATTTGTTTTCTTTTTTATTTACTTCAACCGGGCCGATGTCGATCACTTTCTTTTCCGTTTGAACGCTGAATCCGCGGTATATCAACATGAGGATTCCAGCGACGATAAGGATGATGCCAAATGCTTTCATATGTCAGAGTTTGGGAAAAGTAATACAAATGGCAGGCCGTAAAAAGTAAAAAGTAAAAATTCAAAAGTAAAAAATAGCTCAGTATAAGAGGACTCTTCCTACACCTTTGAGCTATTTTTTACTTTTGAATTTTTACTTTTTACTTACTTGTACTCCCCATACACCTCTCGCAACGTATCGGCAATTTCTCCCAGCGTGCATTTATTTTCCACTGCTTCGATCACGGCCGGCATTATGTTCTGTGCGTTGACAACATGGTCATTAAGGATCTGAAGACATTGATCCACTTTTGCATTGTCCCGATTTGCGCGGAGACTGGCCAGTTTATTACTCTGTAAGGTCCTTATGCTGTCATCAATTTTGAAGATAGGGATAGAGCCATTTTCTTTCACCTGGAATTTATTTACACCAACGATGATCTTTTCATTTGATTCGATCTGACGTTGATAGTCATAAGCGCTTCGCGCGATCTCATCCTGGATGAATCCCTGTTCGATAGCTGATACACTGCCTCCCATTGCATCGATCTTTTCGATAAGTTTCCAGGCTGCTTCTTCCACTTCGTTGGTCATTGATTCCACGAAAAAGGAACCTGCAAGCGGATCAACAGTGTCCGGTGCTCCGCTTTCAAACGCAACGATCTGCTGCGTACGAAGTGCGATACGCGCTGCTTCTTCCGTTGGAAGACTCAGCGCTTCATCGTAGCCATTTGTATGAAGCGATTGTGTGCCGCCTAATACGGCGGCGAGACTTTGTATGGTGACCCGGGAAATATTGTTAAGCGGTTGCTGAGCTGTGAGCGTACTTCCTCCGGTCTGCGTGTGAAAACGTAGCATCATGGCTTTGGGATCTGTAGCGCCCAGGCTTTTCATCATCTTCGCCCACATCCGCCTGGCAGCTCTGAACTTCGCCACTTCCTCAAAGAGGTTATTGTGGGCATTGAAGAAGAAGGACAGACGTTTTCCAAAAACATTGATGTCTAGTCCTTTTTCCAGTGCGGCCTGGACATATGCTTTTCCATTGCTCAGGGTAAATGCGATCTCCTGTACGGCAGTAGAGCCTGCTTCACGGATATGATAACCAGAGATAGAGATCGTATTCCATTTGGGAAGATCAGAAGCGCACCATTCAAAAATATCGGTGATGATCCGCATGGAAGGTTTGGGCGGATAGATATACGTACCGCGTGCCGCATATTCCTTCAGGATATCATTCTGTATTGTTCCGGAGATCTTTTTCAGGTCAGCTCCCTGCTGTTTGGCCAGCGCAACATAGAGCGACAAAAGAATAAAACCGGTTGCGTTTATTGTCATCGACGTTGACACATCTTCCAGTTTGATCCCTTTGAACAGCGTGGCCATGTCTTCGATGCTGTCGATCGCTACGCCAACCTTTCCCACTTCTCCTTCAGCCAGGGCATGGTCGCTGTCGTATCCGATCTGTGTAGGCAGATCAAATGCCACACTCAAACCCATCACGCCCTGTGACAGAAGATAATGATACCGTTTATTGCTTTCTTCCGCTGTGGAGAACCCGGCATATTGTCTCATCGTCCACAGCTTGCCGCGGTACATATCCGGCTGTACGCCGCGGGTAAACGGAAATTCGCCCGGCAGATCATCCGGCGCCTTACCATGAGGCGAGCCGGCAGTATACAAACGGTCTATATCGATTCCTGAATCAGTCTGAATCTTTTTTTCTTCGGACATATAGGTTAAAGGTTTCGTTATGATTGCCGGCTGCAAGTCGTTGACCGTTCACCGTTATCCGTTATCCGGGCGGTCAACGGTGAACGGTCAGCGGACAACGAAATCCCTACTTCATCAGCTTCTTCGCCTCGAAGTTAAGCGCTTCGAGCACGATTGTATGCAATGCCCCTTTCTTTTGTGTCATTACAAATTCGAGGAGACGTTTATTGAGTTCGATACCGGTGGCATCAGGAGGGAGAGTGGAGCCAACCTGGTTGATGATAAGCATGTTCTGCTCTTTAAGGTTGTTCACAGCTTCCCAGCCAACCGGGCTGACATAGATCTGTTGGGATGCGTTGTATTCAAATTCCTGTTTGATACTTTCGATCAGCAGCATTTGCATATCACGCGCACTGAATCCGGGTTGATTGGCACGGCTGACAAGGTTGGGGATAGAAATACGTTCAGATAACATCACGAGGCGTTCATAAGCCTGGAGCTGTAAAGGACGGGACGAGAAGTTTTCTTTCTCCGCCGCAGCAGCACTTTTTTTCTTCAGGTTGTTGACAAGAAAAAAAGAATAAAAGGAAACTAATAACGCCAGTATGGCTACAAGAAGAGTGATCGCATTCTGATCCATCGGGATTGGTTTTTAACAGGTGACAAAAATAGGCAGAAGATGAATGTAATAAATAATCTTACTGCGTGAATCATAACGTTTTAAAAAGGAAAATCTTATTTCGACTGTCATATATTCGTTAAACCCTGCTTAGTGAATCGTGTTAACAGCCGTTTTGTACAATTGACTCTTGTAATTAACTATTTTTGTGCCATGGAATCAACAGCAATAACGCCGGTGAGCCTTACTGCCGGTGCGATCAAAGAAATAAAGCGCCTGATCAGCCAGGAGGGATTCGACAAAACCCAGGTGCTACGCGTCGGCGTAAAGGGTGGTGGCTGCTCTGGCATGTCTTATATACTCGGTTTCGATCATAAACAGGACAATGATCAGGAATTTGAAATCGAAGACATCCAGTGCGTCATGAACCGGTCTCACGAAATTTACCTGTACGGAATGCAGGTGGACTGGATGGATGGCTTGAACAACCGTGGATTTACATTTAAGAACCCGAATGCGAGCAATACCTGTGGCTGCGGAACGAGCTTTGCCGTGTGAGCTGTGACGGAAGAGATTGAAGAGCCCTGGCGATGTGCCGGGGCTTTTTTGTATCTAACGATTTGGGGGAAAGGAAGGGTGATTTGGGATCTGGATAAATAGTTGGGGAGTGATAGTTTAAAGGTTGGAAGGTTTAAGGGTTGAGATGCTTATTTAGAAATCTTTCGGAAAGTGAATAGTCCATGATTCCGGAAGGAGATCGGGATAAAAGTTGGTGGATTGACGATTTCGGTTGAATGATGGATGGACTAATCTCCCGGGAGTTCTTTCTAAATGGCGCGGACTAAAGTCGCGGTTAAACTGCGTACGACGACCGCTGAAGCGCTTCGCGCCGGCAGCTTCGCTGCGCAATTTGCGACGCTTTTTATAGGGCG
>VFQP010003074.1_pt1 | contig 17508 bp, 22 predicted proteins | sample 3512351 | NCBI WGS metagenome assembly VFQP01 (sample SAMN10412372, study PRJNA504923) | tailings metagenome | isolation source: Relicate 1 Philex TSF1 revegetated site | place: Philippines: Tuba, Benguet | collected 2017-08-29
CGGCCTGCATGCGCTGCGCAAAGGAGCCCCCGCCTGCTCCAGCTCCTTCCCCTCCTGTTGCGGCGCCGCCGCCGCTCGAGGCGGGCGGGGGCGGCGTGCCGCCGCCGCGCGCCGGCCCCCCGCCCTGCGCGCACAAGGGGTGCGGGACGATGGGAACACGGAGCGGGCAGCAGCACACACCGACGGCACACGCAGCACAGGGGCAGCGGCAGCCCGACCCAACGCATGCAGCCCAGGCGGCCAGCGCGATGATGATGATCAAGTTGCTGCAGCGCACCTGGTGCGGTGAGGGCGATGCAGCGGGGCCCGGGGCGCCCCTCCACGGCGCCGGCGCGTGGTGCTGCGGCTGCTGGTGCGCGTGGCCGCCGCCGTCCCCAGAGACCCGGTGCGCCGCCCCTCCTCCTCCTCCGCTTGCTGCTGCTGCTGGCGTGCCGTGCGCCCCCGGCAGGCTCGCGGGCACCACGTGCGCCAGCGCCTGCGCGCGTGCACGCGGCCAGGCGCGCCCCCGCGTCAGCGCCAGGGCCGCGACCTCTGCCCGCGCGCCCCTCGCCGCGCCTGCCGTCGTGGCGTCCTCTGGCCAGCTGCGGCGCGGCACGCGGCGCCTCGTGCGCCCTCCCGTTAGGGCTTGCAGCGGCGCACCTTGGAAATCAGCGCCACCTGCTCCTGCACCGGCGCCAGGCTGATGAGCAGCGCCTTCTGAAGCTCCCGTGCGTCAACGCCGGCCCCGCCCGCCGAGTGCTCCTGCAGCGCCGCCGCCACGGCCTTGGGCAGCTGCGTGGGCAGCGCCATGGTCATTTGGTGCAGCAGCTGCACCATGGCCTGCGCGCAGCCACGACGCGGCGAGTGGGCGCCGCGTTGCACCTGTGGGCCAAGGTGCGCGTGGTGAGCGTGAGGCGCTGGGAAGAGGAGCGACGGTGACATGTGGGCGGCCAGCCACGGCGGCTGCTGATTGCCAGGCTCGTGGCGTCTGGGCGGTTGTGGGGCTGGGCACGAGGCCCTCAGGGGGCGCACCTTGCAGTACGGCTGCACTATGTCCTGGCAGGCCTTGACGACGGCCTCCTGCAGCCCGGGAGGCAGCGATGCCGCTGCGGCGTCGACGCCCTGTGTCGCCGGTGCTGCTGCTGCTGCTGCTGCTGCTGCGCCGCTCTGGGAGGGAGGTCTCCCGGCGCCCGAGGCGGCAGCGCCTTGCGAGGAGGGCGGCGTGGGCGCGGCGTGTGACAGCAGCTGGAAGCGTGGCACTGGCGTGGATGAGGAGGGCGCCGCTGCCTGCTGCTCTTGCGGCTGTGGCTGTGGCTGGCTGTCGACGACCTTGCGCCGCCAGCTGCCGGGCTCCGCGGCGGGCGCGGGCGTGGCGGCGGGCGTGGAGGCAGGGCCAGCCACGGCCGTCACCACGGCAGGCGCTGTGGCGCGCCGCGCGGCGTCGCTGGGCTGCCTGTGCGGCCACATGCGGCGTTGCGGTGCGCGCACACGGTTTTGCGCGCATGGCGACGGCGCGCGCGACGCGCTCCAGCTGCTGCTCTTGTGCCGCTCACCTCTTCATGCCGGCGTTGTTCTCCGCCTGCGCGAGCGAGCAGGCAAAGCAGTGTTGATGCGTGGGCGGCCAGCGGGGTGCTGCCCGATTTGCCGGCATGCACAGCGAAGCGCGCACCTCCTCCTCGTCGACCTCATCGGCCCAGCTCTTCCTGCGCGCGACGGAGCAGCCAATGGCGGCATCGCAAGCGATGATGCCACCAGCGATGTGCAGCGACGCTCGGGCTGCGCGGCAGGATCTTCAAATGCGGCCCCACAAAGCTCACCCTGCAACCATCGCTGCGATGGCTGGGCTGGGCTGGTGTGTACGTGTGCGCGAGCGCTGGTGGTGGCGTCCGTTCTGTGGCCTCTCTGCTGCCCTCACGTGCGCCCGGGCCGTCATGCACGCGTGACGCGTCGCACTTTTGCAGGGCGGCCGGAAGCCAGCGCCTACACGCCCACCTGCTCCCCCTCCTCCAATCCTCCACGAGGACCCCTTCACGCCTCGACCTCTCTCCCGTCAATGGCCGAGTCGTTGAGCGCGCAGCACACGGCGGCCTTGTGGTGCCCGCTGTAGGTGCGGATGGACTCGCCGCTCGACAGGTCCCACAGCCGCGCCGTGGCGTCCGACGAGGCCGTCACCAGGTACGCGGCGTCCACGCTGAATACGCAGTCCCACACCCATCTGCGCGCACCACGCCACGCACGCCGCCACGTGTGCGCCTGTCGCCCGCCCTCTCTTCATGAACCCACGCTGCGGCCGTTGGGTGCATGCCGGGTGCGCACCGTGTGTGGCCGACGAGCGTGCGGTCGAGCGTGAAGCCGTCCAGGTTCCACAGCTTGATGGTCTTGTCCGCAGACGTGGTGGCCAGCTGCTGGCAGTCGGGGCTGATGAGGCACTTGAGGATGTAGGTCGAGTGCGCGCGCAGCTTGTGCAGCGGCTCAAAGTGAGTCAGCTGCGACTTGTCAGCGCCTGCGCGAGGGCAGGCGGGCGCTCCGGCGCAGGCCGTGTCCTGGTCTGGCACCCCAGGGCGCCCGCACCGCACCAGCGCAGGTGTGCCTCCTCGCAGCAGGTGAGAAGGATGCCCCGTGACGGCATCGCACCTCGCATCATGCGCCAGACGTAGCACGTCCCGTGGTTGTTGGCCGCCACGATGAGCGAGCCGTCCATGGCCACCGTGAGCGAGCGCACCGCCGTGCCAATCTCGGGCACCAGCTCGCACGAGCACGCGTTGGCCGTCAGGTCCCACACACGGATGTGCCCCGTCTGGTCGCCTGGGCACGAACGGGGGCCAGGGGCGCAAACGCAGGCGGCAGCACGCACGCGCTCGCTGCGCCGCCGCCGGCGACGGCGAGGCTTCGTTTCGAGAAGAGCTCAGCCAGGCTGGGAGGGCGCACCCGAGATGAGCTCTCCCTGGTTGGGGTGCAGGACCACTGTGTTGACGGCGGCGCGGCTCTCGTAGGCGCGCTGGCACCCGGGCGTCCGCATGTCCCACACGCGCACCGTGCCGTCCTCCCCCCCTGCGCACGTGCATACGCACGCAGGCACCGGCAGGCACGTGCGCTCGCCGCGCTCGCCTGAAGAAGGAAGCGCCAGCGGTGCATGCAAGCGGGACGGGTGCGCGTACCCGAGTACATCCATTTGCTGTCTTTCTGGAAGCCGACCGCCGTGACGTTGCCCGAGTGCCCGTCGTAGGTGCTGATGGGCTGCGGGTCGTTGCTGTTGACGTCAAAGATGCGAATCTGCGAGTTGCCCGCCGCTGCTATCTGCGTCTTGTCCACCGTGATCTCCAGCTTGTTGACCTGGCTGTCGGCGTACTGCAGCGTGCGGTAGCACACGCCGCTGGTGGCCTCCCAGAAGCGGATGGTGTGGTCGTAGCCCGCCGTGGCCAGCACCACGGACGATGACCCCATGGCGCGTGCGCGCCTGGTGGCCCAGGCGCCGCTCCCGGGGCAGCCCGCTGCTGCTCACGGGCTCCTCGCTCTGCTGACTGCTGCCGTGTGGCCCAGGGAAGAACAGTTTGCTCTGCAGCGGCCACGGGCGGGGGCATGCGCGCAGGGCCGCGGTGTGCAGCAAGGACCTCAACGTCAGCGCCCCAGCAAGAGAGCGCTCGCTCATCAGCGCGCGAACGTTGGGCTGCACGCACCTGGACCAGCCGCTGCGCAAGGCGTGTTGGATCGCTGATCAGCGGCACGAGAGCTCGCGTGAGCTGCTTCTGGGGTCGCGCCGTTCGCGCATCTCCTCCAGTCGCTTGCGTGTGTGCGAGCTGCAGCGCAGGAGGGAGGCGCTGAGCGCGCTGCCGCGTTGCTGCTGCAGGGCACATCAAGCCCTCGATGCCTCCTTGGAAATCAGCGCTTCCTGCTGCGTGCGTGTCGCTGAAAGCTTCATCGAGGATGTCTGCTTCGATGATGAGGGCGTGCCGCGGTCCAGCTGCGTTCCGGCCGAAGGCTTCGGGCCGGCGAAGCGCGCCCGTGGCGCGCAGCGCGCAGGTCCCCAATCCGGCGGCGGCAGCTGAGGCGTACAAGCAGGCGATGCAGGACCCTGCGGTGGGTGTCGCTGCTGCCGCGCGGATTGCGTCCGCCGCGACCTGAGGGTCAGAGATCCACCCCAACGCGCATCGCTCAGCTGGCTGCGCTGCTGCGCAACAGTGTTGACTGCATGCATTCAACAGGAGCATCGGCTGCTCGCGCTTGAGCAGTCTTCCTCAACGCGCCTGTGGGGTGCGCGCAGATGGCGGCCAAGCTCAAGGCCATGCAGGAGGCCATGAGCAAGCCGGAGGTGCAGCAGCAGATGCAGCAGATGCAGGTGAGGTCCTTGCACGGCCTTCTCCAGGTGTCTGTTCGTGGGACCATGGGGCGACACATGTCGCAGACGGCGCCTCTGGTCCTCGCGGATCCTGATTTCCGCACCTCCGTCCATCCACGCAGGCGGTGATGGGCAACCCGCAGCTCCAAGCGCGCATGCAGTCGCTGCGCAACGACCCCGAGTTCGCCGACTTTTTCAAGGACATCGCGTCGGGCGGGATCCAGGCAAGCAGAGCAAGCGCAGCACAGCGTGCGCAACACATCATGGCGTTTGGGGCATAGCCCTGTCCCCGGTGCTGTCGGTCCAGCGCACGCAACGCTCGTTGGTGCTCAGCTCGTGCTAGGGTGGAGGCGGAGCTGCTGACGTCACCCTGGTGCTGCACCCTCTCCTGCGCCGCGCCCACAGGCTCTGATGAAGTACTACAACGACCCAGCCTTCCTCGCCAAGCTCAACTCCAGGGTAAGCTTCAGCTGCGGTGCTCCGCGTGCGCCGCTAGCCAAACCAAAAGGCGAAGCAGCACGGTGTGCGTTCCTGCGTGCTGCTCCTGCCGCTCTTGAGCAGGTGAGCGACGTGGTGCCGGCGGCCGTGGCGGCGGCGGCGCAGGCGGGCGCGGCGCCCGTGGGCGCGTTGCCCGGCGCCCCGCCCACCCCAGAGGCCAAGGATCTGCTGGACGCGGCCAAGTGCGCGTGTGCGGGGGGGGGGGGGGGGGGGCGAAGCACGCACCTGGGCAGGCGCCCCTCCAACACCTGAGGGCACCTGGCTCACTGGCCGTCTCACGCGCACTGTCCGCACAGGTATGGCGACGAGGAGGCCGTGGAGGACTTCATCGCCATCGGCAAGGTGAGCGCCTGCCCGCAGCCAGTGCGTCCCACCTGCTCCACTCAGCTGGGCGTAGCCACACCTCAGCCGCACTTGTGGTCTGCCTGCGCTGCTCGGGGCCGCAGGACGTGAGCATGAAGGACTCTGAGGGCCGCACGCCGCTGCACTACGCCGCCGGCTACAACCACCGCCAGATCGCGCGCCTGCTGCTCAGCGAGAACGCGCCGCTCGAGGTGGGGCCACCCACTGCGCCGTGCCGTCGCGCCAGCAAGCAGCACCTTCCTCCCGCCTGACTCGTTGACCTTGCCTTCGTGCTCTCTCGGTTTGCGCGCGCAGGCCACCGACTCCAAGGGCAACACGCCGCTGCACTACGCGGCAGGTGCGCCTGCTGCACGCAGCTGCGGCCAAGGCGTGCCCTGCCTGGTCCGCTGGAGGGCACTGGTGTGTGCTGCGCGGCCCGCAACGCTGCGTGCAGGGTACGGCCGCGCGGACTTGGTCGAGGTGCTGCTCGAGGCGGGCGCCAACAAGGCCGCCGTCAACGCCAACGGCTCCACGCCCTACGCCCTCGCCACGTGAGCGCGAGCGCCTCTCACGCTGACCGCATCGCGTCTCTCGTTTGGACTCTCTGTGGCCGCCTGACGCCGCTGTGCCGCACGCGCGCTGCTCGCACGCGTGCAGGGCGGACGCCCGCAACCCCCTCAGCTCCAACACGGAGGTCCTGGCCAAGCTCAAGGTCTGAGCAAAGTGTCTGGCTCTGAGCAGCCAGACACTTTTGTGCATGCCGCAGTTTTCCTCGTTCCCGGACGCGCTCAGCACTTGCAAAACGACTCGCAGGACTGGGTGTCAGGATCACGCCGCTGCCGCCGCCACCGCGCCTGCCTGCTCCAGCTCTAGCCGCTGCTGCCTCTCCTGCTCCGCCAGCTCAATCGACAGCGCTCTGACCGTTTCTACACTGTCCGACAGCTTGGCCATGAAGTTGACGAGCGCGATGGCCTCGTTGCGGTCCAGCACCAGCTCGCCGTCCGGCGAACCAGACGCCACCGCGACCGCCGCCTCCCCGCCCGCGGCGCTGGCCCCTGCACACGCCGCGCGAGGCAACATGTGCGCGCACCCAGCTGGTCATACAGCCAGGAGTCCTGGCCACGAGTGGGCGCGGGCTGTCAACTCTGGCGACCGCAGTGCACTGGCGCCGCTCTCTAAGCGCCACCATCAGAGCCACCACGTGCCGCGCTCGCCGCCTGTCCCCGCCGCGCACCTGTCCCCAGGGGGCCCGCGAGGTCCACGGCCACGCCCTCGTCGTACTCGTCGAGCAGCTCGCCCTCGGTGCCCGACGAGAAGAGCACCTTGAGCGCCGTGGCGATGCCCAGCACGTTGAGCTTGCCGTGCATCTTGCACTTCTCGCACCCCACGCAGTCCATCAGGCGCGTGATGTTGTGGAAGGCCGTCTGCGCAGCGCGCAGCGCACGCAGCGCGCGAGGTCTCTTTGGGCACGCAAAGCCCTCTCGCTGCGGCAGAGCTGCGCGCAGCAGGCAGCGATTCGCGTGCGGGGCAGGGTGCGCCGGCCCCACCTGCAGCTTGCGCCTGAGCTCGGCGCGGCGCTGCGGGTCGTGGCCCGTCCACAGCAGCCCCTCGTCAAATGGCGTGGGGCACGCCGCTTGCAGCTCTGGCAGGTTGACCAGCTTGCTGACCTGCGGGAGCGACGCACCAGGGCGCAGAGCATGGCACGCCAGGGAGCGGGTGAGCAGGCGCGGCGATAGGCCCAGCCTGCCACGGTGCGCCCGACGGGAGAGGAGGGCGGGAGGCAGCGAGTTCAAGGTGCTGGAAGCGTGCCTCACCAGCTGCTGCGTGCTGTGCGCGTCCTCCTCGCTCCACCCGCTTCCAAAGTCCAGCGAGGAGAGCGCCTTGCCCGCCTGCGCCACACACGGGGAGGCGGCCAGGGCAGGGTCAGGACAGCCGGACAACATGCAGGCGTCCCTAGCAAGCGACAACGGCCCTCTCCGCTGAGCGTCAGAGACAGCGCTCAATGCGCCCGCACGCGCACCTTGGTGACTGCCCGCAGCACAAAGAGCAGCGTGAAGTAGAGGTTCTCCAGGTGCGGCTTGGAGCTGGGTGACGCGAACCTGGCCTTGAAAAAGGGCAGGTTGGCGCCCCATGTGCCTGCAGCAGCACGCCACGGGGCACAGCACGGGCGGGGGCGGCGGCGTGCGCACGCCGCTTCGCGCCCGCCAGCCTGCCTGCCGCAGCCCTCGCCTGCACAACCGCTGGCCCCGTCCGCGCCTTGAGGGCGCCCCTTGCAGGTGCGCAGGCCGGCGGCCAGCAGCCTCACCCTTGTCCTCGTCGTAAAAGTTGGACACGATGCTCGTGGTGATGGACGCGTGCATGCCGCTGACCAGCCGGTACAGCACCTGCTGCTCACGCGCCACGCCCGCCGCGTCGCCGCCGCCGCCACCACCCGCCGCTGCCTCCTGCTGCTGCTGGGCGGCCAGGGCCGCCGCCTCTTTGAGCGCTGACTGGTCGTAGATGGCGGCCCAGATGCGCCGCGCGTCCTCGCCCTTGTACCCTGCGCAAGGAGGGAGCCGCCAAAGGCGCCCGAGCGCGCACGTCGGCACCAAGCACGCTGCCGCCACACACAACCGGGCGTGGCTGCAGCCACAGCACGTGTGTACTGGCCTGCCACACGGTCACGCGGCGTCCCTCGCGCCGCGGCCTGACGCACGAAGGAAGTCTGGCACCAAGCCCCCCGCTGCTGTCGCCTGCCCACCCCGTGCCTCAAACCACGCGTGTATGTCTCACCCGTGTACTTTTCCACGTTGAGCTGCAGGTCCACGTACGCGTACTCCTGCACGTCCTCCTCATCCTCGGGAAGCCACGGGTTGTTGAGCACGCGCCACCCGCGCGTCACCGACGTCAGCGCGCCGCGCACGCCCTCGTCCACGCTGCGGCGGCCGCCACCCGCGCAGCAGCACAACGCAGCACGCTTGTGGCACGGGAGGGCGCTGCCCGCAGCCGCGGGAGGCTGCGTCAGTCCTGCTCTGCCGCCGTCGACAAGCTGCGCTGATCGCATCGCTCAGAGCGCTCAGAGGGGCTGCGTGGGTCGCTCGCCAGGCTGGCGGTGGCGCGGTGGCATCGCGGCGGCTCACTTGCGGTCGACGCCGGCGTCCCCCGAGCACGAGGCGTTGCGTCGCGCGCGCGCGGCGGCCAGTGCCTTGTCGTGCTCGCGCCACGACAACGGGATGTCGTTGGCGTCGCACTCGGACACGCAGCAGTCCCGCTGCACGCACATGCCTGCGTGCACGGGGCGGGGCGGTCACGGCACGGGTGACGCGGAGCGGGCACCCCAGGCGGGCACGGAGCGGCCAAGGCCCCCCCCAGTCAGCGCCACGTGCCAGCGTCGGGCCAGAACTGGCAGTCGCAGTACAGGTTGACCTTGAAGAACCTGCGGCGGCAGCAGGAGCGTGGTGCGTGGTGCTGTCCTTCTGCCCCATTGTTCCACGCGCCTCCGGCGTCCGGCAGCTCGATTGTGCGGTGAGGGAGGTGACCGTACCTGAAGAACGGCTTGCGCACCAGCTCAGACAGCAGCGGCTGCAGGTGCTGCTGGTTCATGCGCTCCACCGACGCAAAGTCGCACCCGCAGTCCACCACCTGTGGCGGATTGGAGCACCAGCACATTGCAGCTGCTGTGGCCACCGCAGCCCTGCACGCTGGAGCAAAGGGCGTGAGCCCCACGCCGGTGTCCAGCAGGCAGTTTCGGCATCTGCGCTCGCAGGCACACCTTTCCCGACATCCTGCACGCCGCCTCCTCGACCGGCGCCGCGAGCGGGTTCGCCGACGTGCCGTGGTGCTCGTGCGCGTGCTCCGCTGCGTCGGTGCCGCTGGGCGCCGCTGTCGCTGAGGCGAGCGTGCCGCACGATGGCGCTCGTTCTGAAGCGCCTCCTGCAGTCCTCCAGGGGCCCGTTGCTGAGGCTAAGAGTTGCTGCAGCTGCCAGGGGCCCCCCGTGCACGAGAGCGTGGCCGCCATGCACGCCACGGCGCACACCGCAGCGGCAGCCATGCCCCCGCGGCGCCATCCGCTGCGGGGGACCGTCATCAGTGAGCCCTTGCCCTGTTGCGGATCTAGAGCAATCAACCGTGGAAACTGCTGCTCCTTCGCGGCGACGGTGGCGCAGACGAGGGCCCTCGCGCCGCCATGCGGACGCTCGCTGGCTTCGCCCTGCGTGTGCAGCAGGCAGCGGGGTGTCCCCAGAGCCAGAGTAATGCAGTCCGCCAGTGTGCTGGGTCGTGCAGCGCCCACAGGTTGCTGGGCGCCAGCCCAGCCACCACGGCCCATCACCACCAGGACGAGCAGGCGCATCCAGCGCTGCGCATCGCGATGCGTCGCTGCGAGGGCGGCCGACGACGGCGCCTATTCTCCATTTGCCAACTGGGGCGCGCCCGCAGCGCAGCAGGTCGACTCGAGCAGCAATGGATGGCACCAAGCGAGGGAGGAGCAGCTTCCGCGGCAGGACTCCTACCATGGCAATGGAGCATCAGAGGACGACGATGGAGGCGACCTGAGCTGGGAGGACCGGCTGGCTGTCCAAGAGGTGAGGCTCAAGGGCGACGTGCGGCTGCGGGATGTGCCTCACTCGAGGCGCGCGGCAGAGCGCCCCGCTGTACAGCACAGGTTCATCAGGGCGCTGATGGAGGCCGCGGCTTGCTGCTGATTGTCCCCGCCGGGCGCAGAGGGAGGAGCGAGCGCGCCTGGAGGCCAAGGACCGCGAGCTCGAGCTGCAGCGCCTGGAGCGCGTCCAGGTGCCAGGCTGCACTGCGGCGTGCCGCGCCAAGCACACAGTGCTCATTGTGACCTCCACAACACACACGTGCACGCAGCCGCTGACGTGCAGAGCCCCTGCCATTCGCACGCGCGGCCGCTCCTCGCAGAGAGCGCAGCGGGCGCTCATCCAGGCCAAGGGCGCGCGTGTGGGGGACAGCTGGCGGCAGGTGGAGAAGGGCGGGGGCAAGGGCGGCGGCGCCGACCTCTTGTACGAGCTGGGGGCCAGCAGCTACCAGAACACGCGCGTGGACGCCGGGCAGAACTACAGCATGATTGACGGTGGGTGCGCCACGTCGCGCCGCGTGCGCTGCCCTCTGTGCCCCGCGAGGCGTACGTGCGCCTTGGTCGACTGCCCGCCTAAGCGCATCTGGTCCCATCTGGTGACTTGCAGGGCACATTGCGGGCAACTTTTTGGGCACCAAGGCGGACATCGCGGACGGCAGCCTGCATCGGTGCGCGGGGTCGAGGCGCGGGGCAGCAGCGGGGTTGCTGGCCCGATCCTGATTTGCTGTCCTTCTCAGTTAGCGGGCTGCAGCACTGTGACACAAGCAATGACGATGAGCATGCTGACGTGCTGCGACGTGGACGTCCGCGCCGCAGGTACGAGTTCCGCAGCTTCAACAACATCGTGGGCGACTACTACGTGGCGCCGCAGTTCATGGAGGTCGTGACGGTGCGCGCGCCCCACTCTCCCCTGCCCGCTGTTCCTTTCCACCCACCCGCGCGTCACCCGTGGCGAGCGGGTGCATTCCATTCCATCGCTGCCCCCGCAGATGCACGTGGTGAAGAACTACCTGGCTGAGCTGGGCGCGTTTGACGACAAGGTCAAGGTGCCGCTGATCCTGGGCATCTGGGGCGAGCGGGGCATGGGCAAGACGTTCCAGACCGAGCTGGCGCTCAAGAAGCTCGGGTGAGAGGCGGTTGCAATCTTTCCCGAGGCTCTGGTTGAGGGGAGGGCAGTCCTGACAGTCGAGGCGCAGCAGAGCCCTGGTTGGGTGTGGGCGGCTGGGGCGCGCGATGGCGGGGCTGCGGGGCAAACCAGTGGGGTGCGCTGGCGAGCAGCCGGGGCGGGGCGGTAGGTGCTCCCTGCTGGGCAGTGCTTGGCCGCCTGGTGATCGCCGTGTGGCCTTTGATGCTGGGCAGTGCTTGGCCGCCTGGTGATCGCCGTGTGGCCTTTGATGCTGGGCAGTGCTTGGCCGCCTGGTGATCGCCGTGTGGCCTTTGATGCTGGGCAGTGCTTGGCCGCCTGGTGATCGCCGTGTGGCCTTTGATGCTGGGCAGTGCTTGGCCGCCTGGTGATCGCCGTGTGGCCTTTGATGCTGGGCGGTGGGTGGGCGCAGGGCGGAGGCCGTCGTCATGTCGGCGGGTGAGCTGGAGCACGAGTGGGCCGGCACGCCGGGGCGGCTCATCCGCGAGCGCTACAAAAAGGTGCGGGCAGCGGTGGTGCCAGGGCAGGGCGCCGGAATCCTGGGCCGGCGCCCTTCCCCTTTTGCGTGTCGTGTGAGCATGCGGCGTGTTGTTGTTGCCGTCGCGTGGTGGGTGGGTGGCTTGCAGGCGGGCGAGATGTCCAAGGTCCGGGGCAAGTTCTGCTGCCTCATCATCAACGACATTGACGCGGGGCTGGGGCACTTTGAGAACACGCAGGTGCGCGCGCCAGCGTGGCTCGGGGTCTTTGGTCGCTTGGTGCCCTCTGGGTGCGTCACGCGCCGCGGGGCGCGCGTGGCAGTGACGCGCGTGTTGCACGCGCACACGGCGGCGGCGGCGTCGCGCAGGTGACAGTAAACAACCAAATCGTGATCGGCACTTTGATGAACATTTGCGACAACCCCAACAAGGTGTCGGTGGGGGAGGACTGGCAAGAGAACGACCAGGTCCGCCGCTCGCCAATCATCGTCACGGGTGAGGCCGGCCGGCTGTTCGGGGGGCCGGTGGGTGGTGTGCGCCTCTCCTTGCCGCTCCGCGCCACCCCTTCTACACCCAGGGCCAAAACCCACCTGGCGCGCTGATGATGTCTCAATCGTGGGGTGACGTGTTGCCCTGACCGCAGGCAACGACTTCTCGCACATGTTCGCCCCGCTCATCCGGTGCGCCGCCGCTGCTCTGCTACCGCGCATGCGGCGCGCGCTTGCGGCCGTCATCGCCTCACTGCCTGAGGCTCGCGTGGCATTCCCTTGCGCAGGGACGGGCGCATGAACAAGTTCTTCTTCCGCCCCTCGGTCGACGACATCGTGCAGATTCTCTACACCATCTACGTGGTGAGCCGCCCTGAGGCGCTGAGGCGCTGGCGTCGCTGAGGAGTGGTGCGGCACAGGCCGACCCTGGCCTTTTGCTCTTTCGGCGCAAAGTTACCGGTGCTCTCCCTGGCTCCCACGCACCACACGCACGACGCCTGCCTGGGATGCGGTGTGCAGGACGACGGGCTGTCCATTGACGACATGGTGGCGCTGGTCAAGCGCTTCCCCAAGCAGCCGCTCGAGTGAGCAGTGCGCGCCGCGGTGCACTACTGGGGGGTGGGGAGCTGGCAGTGGCGCACTGGCCCCCCTCACGCGTGGTAGCGCTTCGCTCGCCCTCCGCTGCCTTGCAGCTTCTTCGGCGCGCTCCGCGCGGCCACCTATGACAACCAGATACGCGAGTGGATCGAGGGCGACGTGCTGGGTGAGCGTGCACTCTGAGGGTGGTGCAGGCGGTCGGCGGCGCGCTGTGCATGCTGCGCGGCTCTCTGTGCACACGTCATCTGCTTGCCAGAGATGGCTCGACCAGATGTTAAGCTCAACACACGCCACACACCAAGGCGTGTGGCGAGTGCGTGCACCTGACCCTGCAGGCGGGCGCATCACGGCCGAGGACGCCAACATGGCGGCGCTGAGCGAGCGGCTGGCGCGCAAGAGCCGGCTGCCCAAGTTCCAGTCGGTGCAGCTCACGCTCCAGGTGAGCCGCTCACTTGGGGCGCAGCGCGTGCTCGGCGGAGTTGTAACACGCTGCATGCGCCAGGGCGGGACGTGACCCGCCCGGGCCTGCACTGCACGCCAATGCGTCCTGGGGCGCGACTCGGAGCGAGCCTGTTTGCGGGTGTCGCACGGCGCAGGACTTGATCCGCGAGGGCGAGAGGCTGGAGCGGGAGCAGGAGCTGGTGCTGAGGCACAACTTGGCGCACGAGTACCTGAAGCCCATGAAGAAGATGCGCGGCGGCGGCATCGGCTTCAAGGGATGAGGGTGACGCGTGGTGTGTGTGGAGCAGGACTGCGCTCGTCGTGACGTCCCCGGACCTTGAGTATTTGAATTCATTCGAATCGCGGTGCAGCGCGGTGCGGTGCAAGCAGCGGCAGCAGGAGCTCGCCTTGGGACGGGGCGGAAGCGGGTCAGGGAGTGTGGATGCGGCATGAGGTGCGGCATGAGCAGCTTGCGCAGTGTGCGGTGCGACGTCGAGGGTGGGAAGGCGAGTGGACTACGCGCGACGCTGTCGAGCAAAGAGAAGAGGTCAGAGGCGCACGCCGAGCACAAAGCCAGCCAGGAAGCCGCCGATGGACGGGACGCCCTGCGCGAGGAGGCCCAGCCCCGAGCTGGTGAGCAGCTTGAAGTCCTTCTCGTCCACCTTCCTGCGGTGTACGCCGCGGGCGTGAATTCGCCAGGGTTGATCCCGCACCGGCCTGGTGCCTGATCTTCCTCGCCGCTGGCCTTTGTGCCCCGTCGCAACGCGGAGGAAGATTGCGGCGGATTGCCCCTAAACGAGAGCGGCGCGCACGCACGGGCACAGGCGAGGTCCCCCAGCGCAACCCACCCGTCGCGGTTGAGGTCCAGCACGCTCTCCACCTGCTTGTGCACGTTGGACCACTGCACCTGCACCGGCAAAAGCAGCCCCGCGCAGAGTTGCTCGTGGAATTCGCCACGTGCGGGCCGTGGCGTCCCACCTCGTGACCGCAGCTCACCGTGATGATGCCGGCGTACGCGAGTCCCTGGATGAGAGCGAACAGCAGGCCCAGGGTCACGGCCAGCAGCTGGCCGACCTTCTTGAGCGCCTGCGCGGCGCGGCGTGGCGCGGCGGCATGGCAGCGCCACCGTGTCACGGAGGCTGTCGCCACGGGAGGCCGCTGCGTCAGTGCCGTGCCTCCCATCTGCTTAGCGCGCGTCGCCCCCAAGGACGCAAGAGCAAAGCAAGCGCACCATGCCGGTGGCCACGCCGACGCAGCCGCTGAAGCCCAGGTTGGTCAGCACCTGCATGCGTGAGGTCACGCCGCGGCGTCCTCCACAGGATCGGTCACCGCCCTGCGGCGTGCTGCACGCGGCGTGGCCAACGGCATAGGGCCTCACCGGTCCTGCCACCTGCCACGCCGCGTCCACCACCTTGTCCACCGTGAGCTCCTCCTCCTTCTTCTTTGACGCTGCGCTGGCGCCCGTGGCCATCATCAGCTGCCCGCCCAGCGCTGCGAGCCCGCCCCACCACCACGATTGGCCGCCGCTGCTGCCGCCGCCGGGTCTACCGCGGCCACCTCCTGCTCCTCCACTGCCACCTGCGCCGCGTCCTGCACGGCAGCAGCGAAGATCTGTGCCACAGGTGGAGCGGAGCTGGGGTTCCTGCCGGCCGGCCCCGCAAGAGCGCGATGGCCTGACGAACCTGATGGCCCGCCGCCGTTGAGCAGCCCGAGCGTCGAGAACGCCTGGCTGAGCGAGCCGATGACAGGCGCTGGCGCTCGATGGCCCTGCGCGAATCGATGGAGGAGGACGACGCAGCTCTGAGCTCTCTGCAGACGCGCTCCGCCAGTGAGTAATGGGGCCCGTTGCGATGATTTTGGCAACCTGTGGCGCCATCCTGCCCAGCGACGTCCACGCGTGCAGGCGGGCGTGCACGAGCGCGCTCCTGCTGGCCTGGAGCATCAAGCCTTCAAGAGGGCCACAACCGTTTGCAGCTGCGAGCTGTGCGCACTCTCTACAAGCTCCACAACGTGGCTGAACCTGAGGCGGGATGATCAGCACGACGCCCTCAACGCCCTGGCCATGCGCGTCGATCAGACGCTGGACGGGGCGGCGCCGGAGTCCTCAACCTCAACGTCCTCCTCACAGCCCGCCACCTGGAACCCCGCGATGCTCACGGCCGGCACGGCCCCCGCCCGCCGCGCCGCGCCGAACCGCATCGGCGTGGCCGCCCCGCCGCCCGCCACCGCCGCCCCCCTCGCCAGGCCCGCGGCACCGGCGCCGCGCCGCGCCGCCTCCAGCTCCCCGCCCGCGAACGAACGCCCCAACGGCGCCCCCACCTGCCCCTCCAAAGGCGCCGCAGCCGCCGCCACCCCGCCGCCGCCCGCGCCTGGGCCCGGCGCCAGCGGCGACGTCAGGCCGCCCGGCAGCGCCAGCAACATGCTCAGCACGCCCAGCTCCTTGGTCCCCTCCACCGGCGAAGACGCCTGCGTGCCCGCGCCACGCATCTTGGCGGCCGCCGACGAAGAGACGGCGGGCGAGGGCGGCGGCAGCGGGCCGGCGGGCGCAGCGGGGTACGGAAGCGACGCGGCGGAGGCGCTCGGCGGCAGTGCCTGGGAAGGCGCAGCGGCGGCGGCGGCGGTGCGGCGCAGGGCGGTGGCGCCGCCGCTGCTGCTGCTCGCCACGCTGCCGGCAGTGGCGCTCCGGTGCATGGTCGTCGGGGCTCCTCCTGGTGGTGGCGGCGCCGCCAGCGGGGAGGGCCCTGCGACTGATCGCAGCTGCTGCGTTGCTCCCGCGGCCGCGGCCGGAGTGGGCGTGGGGGCGGGCGCTCTCTCCAGCTCGTGCGCGAGGGCTTGGAAGGCTGGGACGGTGGGGGCGGGCGGCGCCTCTGGCTCCTCCACCGCCGCGACAGCAGAGGGCTCCGAGCTGCCGTGGGCAGCAGGCGCAGGCACGCCTGGGTCAACCGTCGCGAGGAGCAGGCCGAAGGCGGGCGCCGGCGGCTCCGCGGAGGGTGAGGGGGCCAGCAGCGCGAGCGCGCGCGCCGCGGCCCGCGAGGGCGTGGCGGCCGTGGCGATGGGCATGCTGCTCAGGGGGGGCGCCGCCGACGGCTCGCCGGCCCCCGGCCACCTGCGGGCGGGGCAGCGACACGCGACGCGACGGTCAGGACCAAAGCGAGGAGAGCACGCGAGCGGGTGCCGCGTATGCCACGCAGGCCTCCTACCTGAGCATCAGCGGCTGCCGCTCTGGCTGGGGCAGCGGCGAGCTGACCTCCTGCTCCGACACCACCGTGCGCTGCTGCTGCTGCTGGGCGGCCAGCAGCGCCAGGCTGTGCACGTCGGCCGCGCTGCTCCACTGCCGCCCGGCTTCCCCCGCCGCCACTGCCGCCGCGCCGCCGCCCTCCTCTTCTTCTTGCTCCTCCGCCGCGGCTGCCAGCGCCGCCCGCATGCCCCCCGCCGCGCCCCGGGCGCCCCGCGCCTCGTCCAGCTCCACGGAGACGGCGAGCATCACCGCGCCCTCGGGCGTGGCGACGGCGCTGCCGACGGGCGGCTGCGTGCTAGCTCGCTCCAGGGGCGGCAGCAACTGGTGCGTACTAGTAGGCGCGCCGGCTGCGGCAGATGCGGCGGCGTACGTGCGGCTGCGGTGCACGAGGTGCGGCACCAGGACGCGGCCCGAGGGCGACGTGGGCGACGCGCTGCTGGCGCGCCTGGCGTCCTGGTCCCGCCGCCGAGCCACCTGCGGCGTCGTGCGCGTGTGGTCGTGTGGAGCAGGCAAGGCACGCACCGTCCGCAACTGTATCCTGAGGCATGCACAGCGCAGGCGGCAAGTGGTGGCGCAGCGCGAGCGCACCTGCTGGGCCTTCATTCGCCAGCCACACTCGCTCGCGCGCTCTTCTGCTCCTTCCTCCGCGTGGCCGCCCTTCTCGGCAGCCGCGGGCGCGTGCGGCAGCAGGTAGTAGCCCGCCAGCGCGTGCGCCGAGTGCGGCACGGCCTGCACCTCGGGCGTGCGCGGCCGCCACCGGGCCAGCATCTCCCTCTCCTCCTCGGGGTCCAGCGGCGTTCGGCGGCCCAGCCGCACGGAGCCCGCGCGGCGCCTGCTGCCGCCGCTGCGGGAGCGGCTGCGCGACGTGGCGGCGCTCTCGCGCAGGCTGCTGCTGCTGCCGCCGCCGGCAGGGCCCTGGGAGCGGCGGGACACCGCGCTGCGGCCCCTGGCGTGCGGCTCGTCAGCTGGTTGCGGGCCGGCGGGTGGTTGGGACGGGTGCACCACGGCGACTGGTGCCACCGCAGGCACGCCCCCGCTGCGGCGTCCCCAGAGCCAGCGCAGCACCGGCGCTTGCGCCACGGCAGGCTGCGCGCATCCCTCGGGGAACGGAGGCGGAGGCGCAAGCGGCAGCGCGGACAGGTGCTCGTGCGCCGCTCGAGCGTGAGGCCCCAGCAGCGGCGCGCGCTCGAGCTGCTGCTCCTCGTCGTCCTCCTCCTCCTCCTCGAGCGCGGCGTCGTGTTCGCGCAGGCACCGCCAGATCGTCCAGCTCGCGAGCACGCAGAGAAGCCACACGATCAGCAGCAACACGAGCGGGTGCATCGTGTTGTGTGTGTGCGCATCGTGTGTGGGCGACCGTGCTGGCTCCCGATGGCGGCGCAGGCTGCGGGCTGCT
>VFQP010003075.1_pt1 | contig 17498 bp, 19 predicted proteins | sample 3512351 | NCBI WGS metagenome assembly VFQP01 (sample SAMN10412372, study PRJNA504923) | tailings metagenome | isolation source: Relicate 1 Philex TSF1 revegetated site | place: Philippines: Tuba, Benguet | collected 2017-08-29
CGCGCCACCTCCGTTCGAAGCCAGGCCTTGGCATCAAGGCAGCCATCACGGCGGCACGCGGCCAGCTCGCCGCGGCTTAACCCGCGCTCTCGCCGGAGTGATGGAACAGCAAGGGACGCAGCAGGCGAGCGTCTCACCTTGCGGAACCATCGGACAGACTGCAGCTGCGCGTCGTCCTCGGGCCAGTGCACGCGCTTGCGCTTGCCGCCCGCCGCCGCGCGCTGCGCCGCCTGCGTGGCCGCCGCCAGCAGCTCGCCGTCCGACGCAATTTGCGCCTGCGCTCGCAGTGACATCACGTGCATACACGGCGTTTGGCTCCCAGTGCGCTGCGGCCAGACACCTTCGCTCAGCACAAATGGGCTCCGTCCAGGCGTCCAACAAACGCATGCACGCCGGCGTCTGATGCGGCGGGCTGCTAGCACCTGCTAGTTCTCGTGGCACCCTTCACTGTGCCCCTCCGGGGACCAGGCGGAGCAAGGACGTGGCGCACCTCGACGCTCTCGGCCGCCGCCGCCGCGCGCTCCGCCGCCCGCAGCCGCCCCGCCGGCAGCGCCACCACCGGGTGCGCCGCAATCGCGCTGTCCACCGCCGCCGCCGCCGCCGCCGCGCCAAACAGCGCAGCCACCCGCTGCTCCGACGACGCCAGCATGCCGCCCGCCCCCGCACCGCCCGCCTCCCCGCCCGGCCCACCCAGCTCGCCCGCGGCCGCCGCCGCCGCCGCCGCCGCCGCTGCCACAGCCGCGTTCCCCGCCAAAACCGACGGAGGCGGGTGCCGCAGCGAACCCAGCCGCGTCACGCCGCCCGCCGCGCCGCCGCCGCGCCCGCCGGCCCCCGCCGCCGAAGCGCCGCCCGCCGCCGCCGCCGCCGCCTGCGCCTGCGCCTGCTGCTGCTGCCGGTGCAGGTTCAGCTGCAGGCCGCCCGGCCGTGCGTTGGGCGGCCGCGTCAGCACAGACCGCGTCGCAGCAGGGCCTCCCGCCTTGCCGCCCCGTGCCGATGTCGACGCCGCTGCCGGCCCCGCCGCGCCAGAGGGCGTCGCTGCCGCCGCCGCCGCCGCCGCCGCCGCCGCCGCCCCGCTCGCCGCCGGCGCATCGCCCGAGGGAGACGGGCTCCTTGCCCGCCCCGCGCCCGCCGGCCCCTCCTCCGACGCCATCACCGCGTCCTCTGGCTCCGCCGGCTGCGCCGGCCTGCCAGAGGCGCCCTCGCCGGCCCCCTCGCCGCCCGCCTGCTGCTGCTGCTGCTGCTGCTGCTGCTGCTGCTGCTGCTGCTGCTGTGGTGCTTCCTGCCGCTGCCTGCCTGCGTCGTCGTGGTCACCAGCAGCGGCGCCGCCAGCGGGGGCAGACGACACGGCGCCGTCGACGGAGGCCTGCGGCTGCAGCAGCCCCTCATCCGAGCCGTCGCCGCCGCTCGCCGCCGACGCAGAGCGGTCGCTGCTGGCGGCGGACACCTCCACGCTGCTGGCCGTCTGAAGCCCGAGCGACGAAGAGGACGGCGGCTCGCCATTGCTGTGGCCGTTGCCGTGGTGCGGATGCTGCGGCGGCGGCTGCTCCGGCGCACCCACACCCGTGGGGCCGGGGCCAGACGCAGCCACCGCCGACGACGGCGGCAACGGGTCAAAGATGCTGCCGCTCGCGCCGAGCCTGATCTTCTTCGCGGCCGGCTGCTGCGGGTGCGCCGCCGCCGATGATGAAGGCGGCGGCAGCGTCGCCGGCTTTGGTGCTGCGCCGGCGGGCGCCGCCGCGTCGGGTGCGGCGCCTCCGCCGCTTCCGGGCTCCTTCCTGCGGGGGGGCCCCACGCGTCACGCACGGTGCAACCGGCGGCTCTCAGAACTCGTGCTCCCATCGTCGTGTTGCAGCGGCAGAGCGCGGTGGGACGGGATGCACAAAGAGCGCGGTGGGACGGGATGCACAACAGGCGTCTCTGGCGCGCGCGAGACGCTTCCTTTCCCCCCCCCCTGCCCGCGTCATTCGTGCGGGCATCGTCGTGCGGGCGCTCTGCTTCGCTCTGTGCAGCGCTCCTCTTTCGCACGTCGCCCCACGACACGCGAGGCGAACAGCGGCAAGCACCGGGCGCCGCCGCGCCGCACAGGCAACCTCCACCGCGCACGCACCGCTTCTGGACGCCGTTGCTGCCGCCCGCCGCCGGCGCCGCGCCCGCGCCCAGAGGCTGCTGCTTGCCGGCCGCCGGCGCCGCCGCAGCGGGCGCGGTGGCGGGCACGAGCTTCTTCCACTTGTCCACCAGCGCGCGGCAGGCGTCGGCAACGGCCTCAAGCTGCGGCCCCAGCGCGTCGCGGGTGAGGGCCTTGGGCAGCTTGCCAAAGGTGCGGCCGATGCCCGTGCGCTTGAGCACCTCGAGGTCAACCGGCAGGCCTGCTCGTAATTCATTGCAAGGCAAGCAGGACCACCAACGCAGAGCAAAGAGCACTGTCAGGTCAGGTGCGCGATGGCGTGCTCCGTTTGCTGGCAAGAGACGCCGCGCTTGATCTGGAATTCCCAAGTTTCAGCGGCAGCGGCGCCTGGCCCAAGCGGCAAACCTCCTCTCTGCAGATGCGCAAGCGGTGCTCACCCGAGAGGCACTTGACCACGTCGAGGATGAGCGTGGCGCGGGCCTGGGGGTCCCGGCAGGCGCCGCGCCCCTCGCTCGTCTCCACCACCCAGCCCTCGAGCGCCTTGACGCCGCGCCCCTGCACCAGCCCGCGCCGCACCTCGTCCGACGAAACCGACAGCACCAGCAGCAGCACCTGCGCGGCAGCGGTGGACGCGGCGGGGCACACGCGGTCCCGCCTGTCCTGCAGCTCTCGCCGAGATGTGTTGACAACACGGCGGTGCCAGGGGCGTCGCCTGCTGCTGCTTCGCCACAGTCCGCAGTCATTCATTGCCATGGACGCTGTGTGGTGGCAGGTGTGGCAGGCAGGGCGCACCTGGCGGGGCCCCAGCTCCTTGTGCTCCTCCAGCAGCGACTCGAGGGTGGGCAGGTGCCGGGGGTCCGTCACCCCGCCCTTGCCGTGCGAGCTGAGGATGCGCCCCAGCGTCTCCTGCAGCCGCTGCGCAGCCGCCGTGACGGCCGGCGGCGTCGGCGCGTCGGGCTGCCGCGGCGGCGGCAGCGCGCCAGGGCCCTTGCTGAGGCCTCCGCTGCCGCCGCCGCCGCTGCCGCTGAGGCGGTGGCCTGAGGCGGAGGCGGACCCGTTGGCGGCCGCCGCCGCCGCCGCTGCGGCCTTGCTCTTGCTGCTGAGCTTGAGCTGCTGCTGCTGCGCGCGGATCGTCTCGCAGGCCTTTTTGAGGTGCGGGTTGAGGCAGGTGCGGCACTTGCCGCAGCGCTCGGTGGAGCGCACGCGCTTGAAGGTGTTGTTGCGCTTGCGGCCCTCTGCCGCCGGCGACGCGGCGTTGCCGCCGCCGCTGCTGCTGGGCCTGCTCCCGCTGCCGGCGCGCTTGCCGGGCGACGCGGGGCCTCCGCTGGGGGTCCCCCGGCCCGACGACGCGGCGGCCGCCAGCAGCGCCGGGTTGGCCTTGCTGGCGAGCGGCTGGTCGTCGTCGCTGCTGCTGCTGTCGCCAGACGAGCCGGAGGCGTCCGAGTCGTCCTCTTCCCCCGACGACGACGAGACCTCGGAGGAGGCCGCCGAAGAGGAGCCGCCGCCTCTGTGATCGCCATCCTCGTAGATCACAGCGCCTTGCACCGCTGCTGCTGCTCCCGCTGCCCCGTCGCCGCTGCCCTGCTCGAGCAGAAGGTCGCCCAGGTCACCGCTCGAGAGCGGGGCGAGGCCTGCAGCAGCCACGCAAACGCCAGGAGCAGGGCACAGAGGTGCAATCGGGTGCGTGCTCTGATGTGGCACGGCGCTCTGCTCGCCTCGCGCTGCGTTGCTTGGCGCGTTGTGGGTTCTCGCTTCCGCGTGGCGCCCGGGGAGCCGCGAAGCAAGCAGTGCGAGCGCGCACTGCGCTGCTCTGGTTGCTCGGTGATGCCAGATCGTCAACGAGGTGCAGGCGTCTGCGCGTGCTGTGCTCTCCCAGGGGCGTGGCGGCCCAGGTTCTCTCTTGCGCGCGCGCAAGCAAGGAGAGGGGAGCAACGCACCCGAAGCCATCGCCTCACGACGTGGGTGGATCAGTAGCGCTGGCAGCAGGTGTCAGCAGCACGGTGCGGCTCCGCAGGCGCTCGCTCCTTGCTGCGCTGCGACCTCGTCTCGCTCGCGCCCCCACCAGCCCAGCTCCCATCCCAGCGCTGCTGCTACGCCATGTCACCAGCACGAGCCGGTCATCAAGCTCGCGGTGCCCAGCGCCGCGAGGATGCACAGGACAGCACTTGCTGCTCGGGGGGCGCCCGCAACAGGGACGAACCCTGGTCTCGATCGCGAGGGAAGGAGGAGTGCAGCAACTGCGTCAAGAGATGCGTGTCAGTGGAGCGTAGCTGTGCGTCTGAAGGCAGCGCATGGCGCACGCGGCCGCCACCGCGCAAACCTCCGCGTGTGGACGCGTGCTCGTGGAGCCACGGTAGAGCCCCTGCGGGGGCGTGCAGCGATGCCGGCGCCTGCCAGCAATCGTCATGGAGACGCCGCTCCCAGCTTGCCGCAGCGCCTGCTACTCACCAGCGTGGCCGCCATCGCGGCGGAGACGTGTACCTACCCCATCGACATCGTCAAGACGCGCCTGCAGCTGCAGGGCGAGCTCAGCAGAGCAGCCGGAGCAGGCGGCGCCGCCACACATAAGGGCGCCTTGGCCACCGCCGCCTCCATTGTGCGGCACGAGGGGCTGCGTGGCCTGTACGCCGGCCTGGCGCCGGCCGCCGTGAGGCACGTCTTCTACAGCGGCACCCGCATCACCGTCTACGAGACGCTGCGCGAGTGGGCGCGGGGCAGGCTGGGCGCCGAGCGGGCCAGTGGGCTGGGCGTGGCGCTGGCGCTGGGCTTGACGGCGGGCGCGCTGGGGCAGGCCGTGGCGGTGCCCGCAGACCTCATCAAGGTGAGGCCCAGCACGTGCTTCCTCGTCGCTCACCATGGTCTGGCAGCAGGACGCACGTGTCTCGGTGCTTGCCGCGGGGTGCGCCTGCATCACGGCGTGCACGCGTTCGCCCCCCCTATGCAGGTGCGGATGCAGGCGGACGGGCGCCTGGTGGCCAGTGGCCAGCTGGCCGCGCCCCGCTACAGGGGCCTGGTGGATGCGGCGCGGCAGATCCTCGCCAGCGAGGGCGGCGCGGGTGAGCACCAGTGGTGGCGGTGGCACGTGCAGTCACTGCACGCAGCGCCGTTGTGCAGCAGCTGGCCGCATGCGCTGCGCGGTGCCTGCGTGTGTGCACGCAGGACTGTGGCGCGGCGCCTCGCCCGCCGTCCAGCGGGCGGCGCTGGTCAACCTGGGGGAGCTCGCCACGTACGACTCGGTGAGCTGCATGGAGCTGAAGGAAGGGAAGAAAGCAAAAGGAAGGCTGGAAGGCTGGACCATCACGTCGCCGGCCAGGGCTCTGCGGCAGGGCCCTGCAGCACGGGTGCCGCAGCAAAGTGACTCACACCCGGCCCTGCAGCCACGGCACGGGCGCCGAGGGCACACACTGCTGCAACACACGCCCGTGCACCGAGCCAACCCGCGCAGGCCAAGCAGGCGCTTCTGCGGTCGGGCGTGGTGGAGGAGGGCCCCTGGGCGGCGATGGGCGCGTCGGTGTGCAGCGGCTTTGTCGCGGCGCTGGTGAGCACGCCCGCCGACGTGGTCAAGACTCGCGTGATGAACCAGGACCCCGCCAGGCCGCTGTACCGCGGCACGCTCGACTGCCTGGCCAAGTCCGTGCGGGCAGAGGGCGTGGCGGGCCTGTACAAGGGGTTCTGGCCCACGTGGGCGCGGCTGGGACCCTGGCAGCTCGTATTCTGGTCGACGTATGAGCGCGCGCGGACGCTTTCTGGCCTGAGCGGCTTCTGACATACTGGGATGTATCTCTTGTTGCGTCAGGGGCATCCTTATTCTTTACGCATTGATCTCAATGCATGCCGTCCGGGCTTCGCTGTGTCATCGTGTGCTCATCAACCTGTAGAAACGCGGCGGTGGCAGGCCAGAGAAGAGAGGTCAGATCGACAGTCCTGTTGGAAGCAGCTCTGAGGACGCAGTGAGAGCAGCTGACCGCCACACCCGATGGCCGCGTCAGCGATGGCGGTAGACCACCTCCTGGCCCTGCCTCTCAACCTCAGGCTTGGCAGCGATGGAGGCGTGGGCTGGAGCGATGCGTCCTTGCCGCTCCTGCGGCTCGCCCAGGTCAGGAGCAGCAGGAGAACGGAGCGTGGGCGCTGACACAGGTCGGGGCGCGCGCGATCGTGCGCAGTCATGCGCCAGCTTGAGCATGAGGGGCTTTGCATGCATCGTGCTGCTGTGGAGCACGCGTGCAGAGCGATCCCTGGGCTCCTGGGCGGCCCCCCGCCGACGCCGCAGCGGCGGCGCAGCCTTGGGCGCAGGCGCCCGACGTGGACGCGATCCTGCAGGACGTGTCCATCTGCGGTGAGGGCGCCGCTCTTGCACGGCGCAGCCATGGCGCTCTTGCGACCTGGGTGCACGTGCCCGCACGCGCACCTCGACGCGCCCCTGCTCACCCAGCGCAATCGGAGCAACAGCAGCACGCGCACGACGACGATGCATGGTGTCGGAACGTCCCCGCGAGCTCGCAGGCCACCACCTGCTGGCGGCGGGCGGCCCGCCGGCGCCGCAGCGCGTGCTGCCCGAGAGCTCGGCGCCCACCTGCTTCCTCGAGCCGACCTTCCCCGCGTCTCGCGAGCACGTGATGGGCGGCGCGTGGTGCGGGTGGCGGCAGGCGCAGCTGGGCCCCGCCGAGGTGGACCGGCTGGTGGCGCAGGGGCTGCTCAGGGGGCCCACCTCGCGGCACGCGGCCAGGGAGGAGGGCTGGAGGGGCTTCTCGCTCTCCACGCCCTACATGCCGGGCGGCGGCGGCGGCGGCGGCGCGCAGGGCGCAACCGACGGTGAGCGACGGGCGCACTCGAGCGAGTGCGGCCTCAGCGCTGCGCCGGCCTCGTTTAGGTGCAGGTTGAGGCACAACGTGGCTGTGATGGTGTGGCATGCAGGCGCGCTGGGCGCGGCGGGCGAGGTGGCCCGCGGCCCCGCCGCCAAGGAGGCGGCGTCCGGGCTCTGGCTGGCGCAGCTGGAGACCGGCGTGCTGGCGCAGGTGCGGAGCAGCGGCGGCGGCGGCAGCGGCGGACGTAGAGGCAAGGCTGCGCTTGCCCACACAGCGCCACGCAGCTGCTCGTCGAGGATGCACCATCCATCCATCCGGGGGTCACGCCCGCACGCCATCGCGGAGTTCGCCTGCTCGAGACTCTGCAATCCACTCCTGAGGGCGCCTGATACACTGCTGCTCTGCATGTGAACGTCACACTGCTGCAGGCCGCTCCGCCCGGCTTCTCGCAAGGCATGGCGGGTGCGTGGCTCAAGGACGAGCAGCAGGTGGCCGAGGAGCAGGCGCTGCTGCGGCAGCAGCTGCAGGGCAGCCGCCTGCTGCCGGCAGGTACGCCCTGCCGCCTGCCACCGCCTCACTCACAGGCCCCCGTTCGCAGCCCTGGCATTGCCTCAACGCCCGCGTTGCTGTTTGCGAGTCAGCATGGCCAGGAGCGGCCGCGCTGTGGCGCGTGCCACAGCAGCACGGTGCTGTGTGGCGGTTGCGTGCGCGCAGGCGGTGCGGGCGGTGCCGACACGGCGGCGGCGGCGGCGGCGGCGGCGGCGGCGGGTGCCGGGCCGGCGCTCCCCGTGTCGTTCCAGGCGTCGCACGCCGCCGAGCTCCGGGGCATCTTTGACGACGTGTGGATGCTGGGGCTGGACGCGCTGCAGGAGCAGGGGCCGCAGGACGAGGAGGAGGAGGAGGAGGAGCAGGGCGAGGAGGGGCACGAGGACGAGGAGGACGAGGGGCAGGTGCGTGCGCCTCCACTATCGCGCGATAGTGGAGCGGCATCGCGTTGAGCGGCATCGCGTTGAGCGGCATCGCGTTGACGCGTGCGCACGGGCGGGCTGGCGCCTAGCACTTGCGGCGGTGGTGGTGGTGTGGTGCAGGAGCTGGGCCCTGGGCAGGTGCTGCTGCCGGAGCTGCCCGCCTACCTGGGTGGCGCAGGCGAGCCAGGTGCGGCCGGCTGACTGGGGACTGGGGACTGGGGACTGTTTCCGCTCGCGTTCATGGGGGCGGTTGGCTGCTCCACGCCACCGCTTGTGCGCTCTCACGTGTGGGCGGTTGCCAGCTCGTGGGCCATTGCAATGCCCTGCATGAGGACGCAGGCGAGGGCGACACGGTGGACGACATCCTGGCGGGCGTGGACACGCTGCTGCGGGGCAAGCCGCCCAAGCCCTCGGCGCCGCAGGCACGCACGCGCCCCTGCACGCGCACCTATGTTTCGTTTTGAGCAGCTGTCGTGCTCGCTCCGTGGTGCTGCGAGATGGTGATGGCACGGCTCAGCCTTGCTCCGTCGGGCATGTCGGGCGCGTGCTTTGCCTTGATTGAGCGTGTGGTGCAGGGGGCGTTGGGGGGCGCGCGGGGCCGGCCCCTGCTGGGCGTGGCGGGCGCGGGGCAGCAGGGCAACACCGAGTGGGCCATCCGCGGCGGCATCGCCGACCTGGACGCGGCGTGGGCGGCCATCAAGCCCAACCTCGCCATCCAGGTGCGGTGGCCGCTCCGGCGCACACACAAGCCCTCGTCTTCCTTTCGTCTCCGACGTTGGCCATTCCCAACGTTCCCATCCAGCTCGCGCTTCTGCGAACCGCTCTCGCCATCGGCAGCCCCGGCGGTGCGGCGCCACAGCGGCGCTGCAGCTCGCAGTTGCCGCCGTCGCTCGCCCACCCACCCGCGACCCTGGGAGGCACCTGCTGCCGCTCGCGACCCGCACGCCACCTTCCTGCCGTTCGTGCGCCGCCGCCGCGCCCCGCAGTACCCTTTCGAGCTGGACACGTTCCAAAAGGAGGCAGTCGTGCACCTGGAGCGCGGCGAGAGCGTGTTTGTGGCCGCGCACACATCTGCGGGCAAGACGGTGGTGGCCGAGTACGCGTTTGCGCTGGCCACGCGCCACGCCACGCGCGCCATCTACACGAGCCCCATCAAGACCATCAGCAACCAAAAGTTCAGGGACTTCACCTCCAAGTTCGACGTGCGCGCACCGTCTTGACCTTTGCTTGCGCCGCGCGAGTCCGGGTGCCGCCGCCGCCGGGCGCACCTGCCTTGCGTTTGGAGCAAGGATGGGAGCCGGAACGCAGCAGTGTGGCGGTAGAGCGATGAGGAGCGCGCCTGATGGTGGTTGTGCTGGGGCTGAGGGCGGCGGCGCCACATCGTCTGAATCTGTCAGTGCTCATGAGGTCTGGCTTGGGTCGTGTGCGCCCGTGTGCAGGTGGGCCTGCTGACGGGCGACGTGCAGATCAAGCCCACCAGCCCGTGCCTCATCATGACGACCGAGATCCTGCGCTCCATGCTGTACCGCGGCGCCGACCTCATCCGCGACGTCGAGTGGGTCATCTTTGACGAGGTGCGGGCGCGCCGGGCGCGCGGGGGGCGTGCGCTTGGGGTGCGTGCCACTGCTGCGCCCTGCGGCGGCGTGGCCCGCCCGCCATGCAAGCAGCGGCAGTCGACGGGAGGGCGGAGCAGTGCGCCGGCCGCGCTGCCACGTGGTCCATCGTGCTTGAGGGGTGGTAGCGCCTCAGCAGAGCCCCGGCATGCGAGCTGGATGGACGCTGGGCAAGGCGTTTGTGCATGTGCTCGTGCGTGTGTGCTGGGCTTGCATCTGTTTGGACACCTCGGCGGGGCCGGAGCCCAGCTACCGGGCGTATCAGACGTCTCGCAGCGTGTGCTCGTGCGTGAGCTGGTGCACAGGTGCACTACGTCAACGACGCCGACCGCGGCGTGGTGTGGGAGGAGGTGCGCAACCACGCGCACGCAGCCGCGAATCGTGTTTCTTTCTGCGTGCCGGTGCGGCCCAAGCGGGTGCGGCCTGAAGGAGAGGGGAGGCCATGGCGCGCGCGCGATGATAACCCGCGCAGGTGATCATCATGCTCCCGCCGCACGTGGGCATGGTGCTGCTGAGCGCCACGGTGCCCAACCTCATGGACTTTGCCGACTGGGTGGGCCGCACCAAGCGCAAGGTGCTCTACGTGACGGGTGAGTCACGTGTTTGGGAGGGCGGCACGTGGGTCGGGGTGGGCCGCACCAAGCGCATGTGGTGCTGTACGTGACGGGTGAGCGCGGCGCCGGCGCGCCTGTTGCGCATCGAGCAGGGCAGAGGGCGCGCAAGTGGGCTTCCTGATGCTTGCACGTGCACGCGCCTCGGACAGCCTTTGCGAGCGTGCCGCTTCTGCTCGCGCGTGCGGCGTGCAGGCACGTACAAGCGCCCGGTGCCGCTGCAGCACTCGCTCTACTACGGCGGGGAGCTCTACCCTGTGTGCGCCCGCGAGAGCTTCTCCCAGGAGGGGCTGCGGGCGGCGCAGCTGGCGCACAAGTCGCGGCACGAGGTGCGGACTGCCGCCTGCGTGTGTTTCTTGCATCTGTTTCGACACCGCGGCGGGGCCGGAGGCCAACTACCGGGCGAATCAGATATGTGTGTGCATCTTGCATCAATGGAACGGGCCGCCGCCCGCGTGCTGCTGTGGGCTGAGCGTGACGGCACGGGGAGGAAAGAGGGGCGCGGGCGGATGCTCGGTGGCAAGGCGTTTGTTGGAGTTGCTCGTGGCGACGCGACGTGGTGTGCGTGCAGGTGCCGAGCGGGGGCAGGCCGGGGCAGGGCGGCGGGCAGGCGGGCGGGCGCGGCGGCGGCGGCCCGGGCGGCGGCCCCGGCGGGCGCGGCGGCGGCGCCGGCGGGCCGGGCGGCGGCCGCGGGGGCGGCGGCGGCGGCGGGTCGGCGGGCCAGCGGGCCAGCCACGCGGCACACCAGGCCGCCCACGGTGCGCGGCTGACGCTACATTTCGCCAGGGGGCAAGCGCTGCATCACTCCCTGCTTGGCGCACGGCATGCCATTGCATCCCCGCCGCAGTTTGCAGGTCCATTCCTCCTCCAGGCCCTCGCCAGTGCAGCGCAGTCTGTCCTCTACGAGCGCACCGCGCGCCCGTTTGTGCGCGCGCGCCATGCCCCCCCCCCCCCCCCCCCCCCCCGCCGCAGGCGCCATGCGGTCGCTGCAGGGCGGTGGGCCAGGCCCCAACGCCGGCGGGCCAGGCGGCCGCGACGGCGAGAAGCAGCAGATGCTCGAGCTGGTGCAGCTGCTCAAGAAGAAGAGCATGCTGCCCGTCGCCGTCTTCTGCTTCTCCAAGAAGAGGTGCGCTTTGGCGGGCGCCTCAAGGAACGCCTCATCTTCAGACAGAGGGTCGTGCTGGCGCTCGATTGGGATGGGCAGCCCCTTTGCCCGTGTTGATGACGCGGGCATAAGGGCAAGTGCCGAGTGCATCGCCTGGCATGGCGGAGGTGAGGGCAACTCTGCCGTGCCTTGCGCGCCTGGGCGGGCCGCAGGTGCGACGCGGCGGCGCACGGGCTGGGGTCGCTGGACCTGACCACGTCGAGCGAGAAGCACCAGGCGCACGTGTTCCTGGAGAAGGTGCTGGCGCGGCTCAAGGAGGGCGACCGGGTGCTGCCCCAGGTGCGCGCCTGGTGGCGGCGGCGCGGTGGTTCCGCCGCGCCGAGGCGCTCGCTGCGTGGCGCCGCCGGTGCGGGCGAACCGCCGCCAAGCATAGAGCACAAGCACGCAAAGCCCTGGAGCTCACGCAGCAACCGTGCAGGACCCAGACGCCCTCATCCTGTTGTGGTCGTCCTGAGCTGCGTCAGACGCGTGAGAGTGCAAGTTTGCCCCTGTGCTGCTCCCCCCCCTGTTGTGGGTTGGCGGCGCAGATCCTGGTGCTGCGGGAGCTGATCCGGCGGGGCCTGGCGGTGCACCACGCGGGCCTGCTGCCCGTCATGAAGGAGGCCGTCGAGATGCTCTTCTGCCAGGGCTACATCAAGGTGCGGCATCCGCTTGCCGCCTCGCCCTCTTCCTTCTACCCTCGTGGCCTGAGGGTCGCTGCGTGCAATGCACGTGCGGTGGTGGGGGGAGAGGAAGCATGCGCGGCGCGCATCACTTGCAACGGGTGCCGGCGAAGGCGCCGCGCACGGCAGCTCGCACGCCGCCGCCTTTTGCCACCAGGCCGCTGGCACCGCACTGCTGCGGTTGACGATGTCGTGAGGGTATGGGTGCTGGCGGGCCGACTCGTGCATCGCTTGGCCATGCACGCTCTTCCTCGCCCCTGGGCAGCAGGAGCGAGGAGGGCGCGCGTGGCTGAGCGCATGGTCCGCACGGCCCGCCAGCACCTGTACTGCAGTCGCGTCTCAACCGCAGCTGCCGTGGTGGCATGGTGGCAGAGGCGCGACATGCGCGTGCGCCGCCGCCGCTGCCCGCTGCCCGCACGCCCTGCGACCGCTGCGGGGGCGCGTGCGCACGCCGCGCGCACCACGCCAGCCGGGGGTGAGCAGCCTGGGCCGGACGATCATCACCTTGCAGCGAGGCAGGCTCGCTGCTCGGTGCTGCTGCGCTGGCACGATGGCCGCAGGTGCTGTTTTGCACCGAGACGTTTGCCATGGGCGTCAACGCGCCCACGCGCACGGTGGTGTTCCACTCGCTGCGCAAGCACGACGGCAAGGAGCTCAGGTGCGCGGCACAGAGCCGTTTGCTCCAACGATGCACCACCCCAAGCCCCTGCTCGTCCCCGCCACCACGCGCTGCCGCTTTGGCATGGCACGTTGTGGCGCACACGCCGCTTTGCGTGCCAGGAAGCAATCGTGTGCCCGAGGTTTGCGCTCGGGCCGGCGGCCCTGTTGCCCCCCCCCCCCCCCCCCGTACCTGCTGCCAGGGGAGTACACGCAGATGGCGGGCCGGGCGGGGCGGCGCGGGCTCGACGCCGTGGGCTACGTGCTCATCGCCTGCTGGGACGACATCCCCGGTGCGCGCCCCCAGGGACGTAGCCAGCAGCAGCACCACACGACCCCGCTGCGGTTCCTGGGTCTGCCGCACGCGCACAAGAGCAAAGGCGCGCGGTCGGGCGGCGCGCGGGCGTGAGCGCAGCGCGCGTGCGTGTGCTGTGGGCGTGCTGCGTGCGTGTTGGCAGAGGAGGGCGTGCTGCGGGGGCTGATGCTGGGGCGCGGCGTGTCGGTGACCAGTCAGTTCCGCCTCACCTACTCGATGATCACCAACATGCTGCGCGTGGAGGACCTCAAGGTGAGAGGGATCAAGGGGCTGGTGAAGCTGTTGGGACTGCCCCAATCGGAAGCAAATGGCCTGACTGCGCCGTGTGGACGGGGCGCCTGCCCTGCCGCTGGTTGACGGCGACTGCGCGGAGGACTGAAGCGAGCGCTGCTTCACGCACCCGTCACCTGCTCCGCTCGTTGCGCCGGCGGCTTCACTCCGCGCCTGCTGCGGGCGCACAGGTGGAGGACATGCTCAAGCGGTCGTTCGCCGAGTGGCAGGCGCAGCGCGCCGTGCCAAAGGTGGTGGCGGCGCTGTCTGCCATCAACGCCGCGCTGGGCAGGCTGGAGGCGCTGCCCTGGCCCGCCTGCGCGCACGGCTGCACGTGAGTCCAGCGCTGCGCCGCCCCGCCGCCGGCGCACCCGGCACGGCCCTCTGTCCACGCCGCCGGCGCCCAGCGCTCGCCAGCACGGCGGTCGCAGGCGCATCGTGGAGGCGTGGATAATCACCGACGGCACGAGAGGGTGCCGCGAGTGTCTGCGAGTGCGTGCGTGGTGTGCGCTTGCCCTGCTTCACAGGCACGACGAGGTGGCAGAGTTCCACGACTACAGCCAGCAGATCGCCGAGCTGTCGGCTAAGGTGCAGGTGAGAGAGCGCACATGCAGCGCCCACCCGCCGCCCACGATGCCAGCGTCACGCTCGCTCGCGCACCCTCCTATGCAACGTGGCCAGGCAGACGCAAACACCCAAACCTCCCCGGACCATTCCCGCTGCCGCCGAGGCCGGCGCCCGCCACGCGTGACGCACGTGCCCGTCGGGCGCCCTTCCATGCCCACGCAGGACGCCATGGCGGGCAGCGCCAAGGTGCAGGCGGCGCTGACGCCCGGCCGCTTCGTGCTGTGGGCCAACCCCGTGAGCGGCCTCACGGAGCCCGCCGTGCTGCTCGGAGACACGCCGGACGCCTGCCGCATGCACCCGCCCGCCTCCTCCGCGGCAGCGGGCGCCGGCGTCGGCGGCCGCGTTGCGGGAGCGTCTGCGGCGCCTGGGGGCAAGCGGTTCGCGCTGCTGGTGCTGCACTCGCCGAGCAGCGTGGACGGGCGGCACCTGCAGGAACTGCAGCGGCAGCGGGCGGCGGCGGGGCCGGCGGCGGGGGCGGCTGGCGGAGTGGCGCAAGTGGCGGCGCCGGCAGCGCAGCCGCAGCCCGCAGGTGCGCGTTGAGCGGTGTTTGGGGAGGGCTGAGCTTCTCAGCGGGGCGCTCGTGCAGAGCTGGCGTGGAATGACGTGGAGTGGGGCCGTGTGTTGCCGCGTGTTGCGCCGCAGATGAGTTTGCCGGCATGGTGATGACGGGCGGGCGGCGCGGGCGGGACGACGACGACGGCTTTGGCGCGTTTGGCGGCGGGGGGAAGGGCAAGGGCGCGCGCGGCGGCGGCGGCGGCGCGGGCGCGGGGCCGGGGGCCGCCGGCGGCGGCGCGGGCCCTGGGCCGCTGCCGCGGTACGGCCAGGTGGGCGGGATGCAGTACATGCTGGCGGACGCGGCGCTTGGCGAGGTCACCGACATTGGGCGCAACAAGGCCAAGGTGTGCGTTTACTCTCGTGCTTGGCACTGCGCCCTAACCCTCATGCCTGCGCCCTTGCACAGGCCAGGAGCAGCACAGCGATCCTGCCCCTTGCTTTCCCTCCTCCTAACGTGCTCCTCCTGCCTGCCAAGCAGGTGGAGCCCGGCGACATCCTGTTTGGGGACTGGGGCAAGGTGCCCACCGACCCGTCCTCAGCCCCCGGCGCCAAGGTGCAGGCGGCCATGGCCGAGGCCCTCAGGGCTTTGTCGCGCGAGCTGGCGGGCGGCGGGGCCGGCGCGCTGCCGGTGCAGGACCCCCGCGGGGACCTGCGGCTGGTGGGCTTTGAGCTGGGCGGCGTGCTGGAGCGGCGCGGCGCGCTGGCGGCGGCGCGCGCCGCGCTGCGCCCGGCGGGCTGCGGCGAGCTGGGCGAGCAGTACGCGCTGGTGCGCGCGCTGGGCACGCTGAGGGCGCAGCGCGACCGGCTGCGGCACGAGCTGTCGGACGCCTCGCTGCAGGTAAACCGGCGCCCGGTCCTTCCTTCCCAGGGGACGGCAGCGAGGTGCAACCAACACGGGAGGGAGAGGTGGGGGCACAGCAGGAGGACGGTGGGTGTGCCGTGACCCCTGCACGCTCTGCAAGGGGCGCTGGACTCGCGCATGTGCGGCGCGGCCCGCGCGCGCGCAGGCGCTGCCAGAGTTTGAGGCGCGGGTGCAGGTCCTGCAGCACCTGGCCTACCTGGACGAGTCGCGCGCCGTCACGCTCAAGGGGCGCGTGCTGTGCGAGATCAACTCGACCCAGGTCAGTCGCCGCCGCCGCCGCTTCTCAGGACCTGCCTCCTGGCTGCCGTGCTTGGCACGCCTCGATCCTTTCGACGCCCTGCCAGTTGCGTTGGTGGCGGGGTTTTGGAGAGCAAGGGGAAAACCCTTGATGCGCGCGTTGCCTTGGTGCGCGGGTGGTGCGTGTGTCAGGACGAGCTGGTGGCGTCCGAGCTGGTGTTCAGCGGCGTGCTGGAGGACCTGAGCCCGGCCGAGGCCATCGCGCTCATCAGCGCCCTCGTCTTCCAGGTGGGCGCGCGCACGCCCCTCTGCGCCGCCGCGTCGTGACCACCTGTCCAGTCTGGAGCAGTGCACTGGGCGCCGGAGGGAGGGCCAAGCAAAGGGAGTTTGTGGCGTGTGGGCGCTGCGCGCGAGTGTTGCGCAGGAAAAGTCCGAGGTGCAGCCCGAGCTGACGCCGGCGCTGGCGCTGGCGCACGCGCAGCTGCAGCAAATCGCCTTTGGCGCCGGCGAGGTGCGCCCGTGGCCCTCCCTTTTTCTGCTCCTTCCGGGGAGGGGCGCCACGCAGAGCATGAGCATTCTCCGAAGTGACAGCGGTCCTCACGCCTGGGGCTGGTGGTCGTGGTGCCGTTGCGCTGACGAGAGGCAGCGTTGTCAGCTTGCAAAGGCTGGCTGGCCGCCTTTGCGTGTTCCCTTGCGCAGACGGCGCGGGCGTTCGGGCTGCAGGTGGACCCCGCCGAGGTGGTGACCACGGCGCTGCACCCGGGTCTCATGCAGGCACGTGCCTGGTCCCCCTCCCCCCCTCCGCCTCTGCGCACCGCAATCCCTTGCCGTCATCGTGGCTGTCGCCTGGCCGAACCGGGGATGTCAACGCGCCTCGTGGCGTCGTGGCGAGCTGCCTCCGCTTGCGCGTGGCTCTGTGCTCGTTGCTGGCGGGCAGGTGGTGTACGAGTGGGCGGCGGGCACGCCGTTTGCCGAGATCTGCACCATGACGGACGTGATGGAGGGCAGCATCGTGCGCGCTGTCGTGCGGCTGGACCAGGCGGCGAGGGAGCTGCAGGTGCGCACCTGCAGGTTGCTGTTTTGTTTGGGGACGTGTGCTAGGCCCAAGCAGAGCGCAGAACGTGGCGGTGGGCTGGCGTTGGTGTGGACTTGCGCAGGACGCGGCGCGCGTGATGGGCAACACGAGCCTGTTCCAGAAGATGCAGGCGGCCAGTGCCGCCATCAAGCGCGATGTGGTGTTCGCCGCGTCGCTCTACGTGGCGTGAATGTGCGGTGCTGTTGTGGCCGCTGCAGCCCAAGGCGCCAACCCTGGGCAGTAACCCTGGGCGCCCGCCCGCCGCGCTCAGCCACCGCCCAACGGGGTGTCCTGCCACACAGGTTGCACCACGCTGCTGCGCGTCCAGAGCGTCAAACCTGCTGTCGACGGCGCTTCGATGGAGCTGTAGCTCCCGGGATGTGCGCACATTCGCGTGCAGACAGCGCCATTGGCGAGAAAAGGTCGCGCGCTCGTGTCGCGACGATGCTTCGCGGACAATGCGCGCTTCAGCCGCTGTGAGCCGCAAAGCCCGGAGTGAGTGGATCGCCATCGCAAAGGTGCTCCTCCTGCACCTGTCGTCGTGGCCTGGGCCTGCAGAGAGTTTCCTCTGTGTCGGAGAGAGGCCTGGCGCTTGCCAGGCGGCTGCATGCGGGCGCGCCCACAGGCGGTGGTGCGCGGCGGCAACAGCGTCCTGCTGCAGCCCTTGGACCCTGACGAGGAGCAGCAGCTGCAGGTCACGCCCACGAAGCGCGCGATGCAGGACCGGAGGAATGGCAGCACGGGCGCCCTGCACTCAGCGCTCACGGCTGCCGGCGCGGCGAGCAGCAAGCACAAGCTTCTGGCCGTCCTGCTGGCTGGCGTGACGGCCCTGCTGCTGTTGCTGGTCTGGGGCAGCAGTTCTCCGTCCAAAGCGGGCAGCGCGCTCCGCTCAGCTCAAGTGGAGCGAACCGACGGGCAGCTCTTGCTTGTCCAGGTCGCCTTTAGGTGCG
>VFQP010003076.1_pt1 | contig 17494 bp, 16 predicted proteins | sample 3512351 | NCBI WGS metagenome assembly VFQP01 (sample SAMN10412372, study PRJNA504923) | tailings metagenome | isolation source: Relicate 1 Philex TSF1 revegetated site | place: Philippines: Tuba, Benguet | collected 2017-08-29
GCGTTTCCAATGCCTCCGACAACGCCGCCTATTGGTCGATCGCGACCACGATGCGCTCGGACCGCCAAGCTCTTTCTACCGTTTCTGACGCTCTCGGCCTCGGCAGCGCAACCGTCGATATCGCTTCCAAGTCCATCGAGACTGCGATCAAGGTTTCCAGCGACATCAAGGCGAAGCTCGTTGCAGCCCGTTCGCCGGGTGTCGATCGCGCCAAAATCCAGGCTGAGATCGAGCAGCTCCAGTCTTCGCTGCAGGACACCGTGAACGGTGCAAGCTTCTCGGGCCAGAACTGGCTCGCCGTCGACAGCACGGCAACGACGACGCGCACGCTCGTCTCTTCTTTCTCGCGCGACAGCAGCGGCGACATCTCCATCGGCACGATCACGGTCGACATTGGTTCGACGGGCTCGATGCTCGTCGACACGTCGGGCGGTGGCGCCGGCATTCTCGACTCGGTCCGCACGGCGACGACGAGCGGCGACTACACCGTTCTCACGCTCGACATCAGCGGCCTCACGGATGACGCGGCCGACCTGACGGATCTCGAGGACTACATCTCGGGCGTCGACGACGCGATCACGTCAATGACGAACGCCGCCACCGCGATGGGCGCCGTCAAGACGCGAATCAACCTGCAGAAGGACTTCGCCGACTCGCTGATGGACGCCATCGACACGGGCATCGGCACGCTGGTCGACGCCGACATGAACGAAGAATCGACTCGCCTGCAGGCTCTGCAGGTTCGCCAGCAGCTCGGCATCCAGGCGCTCAGCCTTGCGAACCAGTCGAGCCAGTCGATCCTGTCGCTCTTCCGGTAATAACTTTTCAACGCTCCCTTTCGCGCTTACGCACATTGCGGCCGCATCCCTCCGGGGTGCGGCCATTTTCGTTTGTGCGGGCGCCTTCCCGCCCATTGCGGGCCGAAAGTTATTGAATTTCAAACTTTTGCTGCCCGCCGGCCGCGGCTTAGGCCGCGTTCCGGGCCTCCGATGGGTCCCACTTTGGTCCGGATCGCCGGTTTTGAAGCACCGTTTAACGGTTCAGTAAGCAGCTCCGATTATTTTCTTTCGGGAAAGCCCGACTTGGGGAGCGGGACCAGACGAGTCGGAAGAGGGACATACGATGAGCAGCATTAATACCAACATCGCGGCGATGACCGCGTTGCAGGCGTTGAACCAGACCAACAAAGAGACGCTGGTCACCCAGAACCGCATTGCGACGGGTCTGCGGGTGAAGGACGCGTCCGACAACGCCGCATACTGGTCGATCGCCACGACCATGCGTTCGGACCGTCAGGCTCTGTCGACGGTGGCTGACGCACTCGGCCTCGGCGCCGCAACGGTTGACGTTGCCGTGCAGGGCATGGAAGGCGCGATCAAGATCGCAAGCGACATCAAGACGAAGCTTGTTGCAGCTCGTCAGCCCGGCGTCGACCGCGCGAAGATCCAGTCGGAAATCGAGCAGCTCCAAAGCTCGCTGTCGAGCGTCGTCGATACGGCGACGTTCTCGGGCCAGAACTGGCTCGCCGTCGATAGCACCGGCACCACTTCGCGGACGCTGGTTTCGTCCTTCTCGCGCGACGCCGCCGGTGGAGTCTCGATCGGCACGATCTCGGTCGACATCAGCGCTACGGGTTCGATGCTCGTAGACACGTCGGGTGGCGGCGCAGGCATTCTCGACTCGGTCCGCACGGCAACGACGAGCGGCGACTACACCGTGCTGACGCTCGACATCAGCGGCCTCACGGACGACGCACTCGATCTGCAGGATCTTGAGGACTACGTTTCGGGCGTCGACGCAGCGATCACCTCCATGACCGACTCGGCCACTGGCCTCGGTGCAGTGAAGAAGCGCATCGATCTGCAAAAGGACTTCGCCAAGAGCCTGATGGACGCCATCGATACCGGCGTCGGCCAGCTCGTTGACGCTGACATGAACGAAGAGTCGACCCGTCTCCAAGCTCTCCAGGTTCGCCAGCAGCTCGGCGTCCAGGCGCTCGGAATGGCCAACCAGTCCGCTCAGATGATCCTCCGGCTCTTCCAGTAAGCCGTACAAAAAAACCTTCCGCTCCAAGGCGAAAGCCGCGTCCTCCGGGACGCGGCTTTCGTCGTTTTTGCGGTTGCTGATTCGTGAGCCAAGCTGAGCGTGGTGTTCCTGCCACATCGGGCGCAATCCCCACACAAGGTTCAAAAGAAACAATGAGGCACGAATCGGTAAAAGGGCGCTGGCATGAGCAGCTTGAACACAAATATCGCGGCTATGACCGCGCTGCAGACCCTGAACCAAACCAACAAAGAGCTGTTGGGCACGCAGCGGCGCATCTCCACGGGTCTTCGGGTTGGCGATGCTTCCGATAATGCGGCCTACTGGTCGATCGCGACCACCATGCGCTCCGACAATATGGCCATCTCGACGGTTCAGGACGCGCTCGGCCTCGGCGCCGCGACCGCCGACGTGACGGTGACGGCCATGAACAGTTCCATCGAGACCGTTCAGAAAATGTTGGCCAAGCTGGTGGCGGCCCGCGCGCCGGGCCTCGACCGCGCCAAGATCCAGACGGAAATCGACGTGCTGCAGACGGAGCTGCGCAGCAAGGCCGACTCAGCCGTGTTCTCCGGCGAGAACTGGCTCGTCGGTGATTCGACGGGAACGACGCAAAAATCGATCGTGTCGGCATTCTCGCGCGACAGTACCGGCGCCATCTCGATCGGCACGATCGCGGTCGACGTCGGCCCCACGGGCACCATGCTGTTCGACACATCGGGCAGCAACCAGGGCGTTCTCGACTTCGAACGCAGCATCAGTACAGGCAACTATTCGGTGTCGACGCTGGATATCGGCAACCTCACCGACAGCGCCCAGGATCTCCAGGATCTTGAGGACATGATCGATGGCGTGGACGCGGCGCTGAAACAAATGACGGACGCCGCAACCGTTCTCGGTGCCGCGAAGTCGCGAATCAGTCTGCAAAAAGACTTCGTGAGCAAGCTCATGCAGTCGATCGATACCGGCATCGGCCAGCTGGTCGACGCGGAAATGAACGAAGAATCAACCCGGCTGCAGGCTCTGCAGGTACGTCAGCAGCTCGGCGTGCAGGCTCTCGGCATCGCCAACCAGTCGGCGCAGCAGATCCTCGCGCTGTTCAAGAACTAAGCCTCGCCGCCAGGTCCGCGAGGGCCAGCCGGCAAATTTAAATAACGCGGGCCCGACATTGCCGGGTTCGCACCTGGGCCGGACCCCATCTCACCCGCGCCCCTAAAGGCCACGCCACCCGCCCCGGCGTGGCCTTTCTCTTTTTCAGGCGGGCCAATCGCGTCCCAAAGCTACGCTTGGCAATTCCCGCGCAAGCTTACTTGCCCAGACTCCGTTCGGCACCAATCCCATAAGCCGCGCAAAGGGTTGAGTCGGCAATGCTCGGACTCGAACAACTCGACAGACTTTGGAGCAATTTGCTCGCCTTGGGCACCAAGCGCTTGATCGCGCTGGGGCTCGTCGGCGTCGCCGTTTTCGCTTCGGTTGCTTTCGGCAGCGTCTACCTCAGCCGGTCCGACTACGACACGCTCTATTCGGGTCTCAACGCGCAGGACGTGAGCCGCATCGGCGCGGTGCTCAAGGAAGCCGGCATCGGCTTCGACGTCAGCTCGGACGGAACCAAAGTGATGGTGCGCCGGGAAGAAACCGCACAGGCCCGCATGCTGCTCGCGGAAAAGGGGCTGCCCTCCAGCTCTAACGCGGGCTACGAACTTTTCGACAAGCTCGGCCCTATCGGCCTCACGTCCTTCATGCAGGAAGTCACGCGCGTCCGTGCCATCGAGGGCGAGCTTGCGCGCACCATTCAGGCCATGAAAGGCATCAAGGCCGCGCGCGTTCACATCGTGCTGCCGGAGACGGGATCGTTCCGGCGCGGCCGGCAACCGGCCTCGGCGTCCGTGTTCATTCGTACCGAGATGGCGGCCGATGCCAGCACGGCTCAAGCCATCCGTCATCTCGTTGCTTCAGCGGTGCCCGGCCTGACCATCGACGAGATCAGCGTTCTCAACGCGGACGGTACGGTTCTCGCTTCGGCCGGAGACGCCAGCTCGACAGCGTCAAGCCGCAAAATCGAACTCGAGAAATCGGTCAGCAAGGACCTGGGCGACAACGTTCGCAAGACCCTCACGCCGTATCTCGGCCTCGACAACTTCGAGGTCAGCGTGGCCGCACGTCTCAACACCGACAAGCGCCTGACCAACGAAACTGCCTTTGATCCCGATTCGAAAGTCGAGCGTTCGCTGCGCGTCGTGAAGGAAAGCGGCAGCCAGCAGGATTCCTCGAGCAAGCAGCCTGTCGGCGTCGAGCAGAACGTGCCGAACCAGGGAGCTAACGGGTCCGGCGGCGACCAGTCCAAGCGCTCGAACGAGCGTCGCGAGGACCTGACGAACTACGAACTCAATTCCAAGACCGTTCAGACAACGAGCGAAGGCTATCGCATCGAGACGCTGACGATTGCCGTCGTGCTCAATCGCAAGCGGTTGCTCGAAACGCTGGGAGAATCGGCAACACCGGAAGCTATCCAGGCCAAGGTGAAGGAAGTCGAGCGCCTGGTCAGCACGGCCTCTGGGTTCGACTCGAAGCGGGGCGACCAGATAACGGTCGAAGCGGTCGAGTTCCTGCAAGGCCAGGATCTGGCCGGAAACTTTGAGACAGCCAGCCTGGTCGGGCCTTTGATCGGTCTCGCGACCGGCCTGATCAAGGCGATCACGGTCCTCGGTCTCGTCTTCATCGTCGTGACGTTCGGACTGAGACCGGTCACGCGCCTCCTGCTTGACGAGAAGGAAGCGCAAGTGGCCGGCGGTGCGCTCGCCTCTGCGGCTGGCGCTGCCGATGACGGCTCGTTGCTAACGGCCGAGGATGGCGATGCACCGGCGCTACAGATCGATTCCGCTGCGACGGCAGAACTGCTCGGCATTAAACCCGAGCCGAACCTGATCGAGGACATCACGACCGACGTCGCGCGGTTGTCTCAACGCCGCCTCGAGCAGATGGTCGCGCTGGATGAAGAGCAGGCCGCTAACATCCTCAAGCAATGGATGCGGGAGCGGGCGGCATGACGAATGCGCTGCCTGTCGCGTTTTATCTCAGAGAGCTGAGTGGAGAGCCGGAGCGCCGCGGGGGGCGGGGGCTTCCGGCTGGCGGAGCTTCGGAGTCGGAAGCACTCATCGCCGACGCACACGCACGCGGCGTGCTCGAAGGCCGGGCTGCGGGACAGGTGGATCAGGATCAAGCGCTCGCAAAACAAGCTGCGGTGTTCGAGCAGAAGCTTGTCGCCGAGCGGCAACGATGGACGGTGGAGCAAGCCGATCGGGTCTGTGAAATGTTGCGCGCGACATTCGAGGATATAGAGCAACGCGTGGCTCTCCATGTCTCCGATATCCTAAAGCCTTTTCTTCTGGAGCAAGTGCGCCTCAAGGCGGTCGAGGAGCTCTCGGCCTCGTTGCACAGCATGTTGAGCAAGGGCGACTACGCGAAAGTCAACATTTCCGGACCGCGCGATTTGTTGAGTGAAATCGAATCCCGCGTCGGGATCGCACATCCTGGCGTGTCATTTAACGAGGGTGCGGATGTGGATGTCACGGTCCACGCGGATGACACGATCATCGAGACCCGCATCGGGGCCTGGACTGATAGCATCAAGGACAACAGCCAATGAGTGCTGACGGAGATGCGCCAGTCCCGCATGAGGTCGTTATCGTCCGCAGACGCGGCGGAGACGGCGACGACGGACACCATGGCGGCGCCTGGAAGATCGCATTTGCCGATCTCATGACGGCTATGATGGCGTTCTTCCTTGTCATGTGGCTGCTCAACGTTTCGGACAAAGAGAAGATCCAGCAGATCGCTACCTACTTCAATCCGCTGAAGCTCAACTCCAAACGACCGACGATCAAGGGCGTGGAAGAAGAGCGCGATACCGACAAAGCGGCACCCGCAACGGTTGGACCGTCCGACCGGGGCGCGGACATCAGCACCGTCGAGGACAAGAACAAGCGCCAGGCTCATCACAAGCCCGGCGGCGACGGCGAGCTCGAAGAGGGCGTCGCGCAGAAGGCCGAGGAGGAGTTGTTCAACGACCCGTACGGCGTTCTTTCTCGTTTGGCGCTCAAGGCCGATTCCGAGTCCGAGAACGAAAGCACTGCGGTCAAGAGCGAAAGCACGCTTCCGGGCGGCGATAGTTTCAGCAATCCGTTCGAGCCCTTCGCCGAACAAAGCGCAACGAACAAGAGCGCCGCTCAAAGCGAGCACGATCAGATGACGCTCGCCGAGCCCGGTGAGCATCCGCTGCCGCCTGGTCTCGACAAGCCGCTCGAGGTCAAGCCCGATCTCGCGGAAGATGCCCCGGCGGACGCGACATCCGCAAAGAAGACGACATTCGCGGGCGCACCCGACGCTTCAGCGGACGCTCAATCGGCCAAGGACAAAGAGGCCGAACGCGCTCTCGAAGCCGACATCACGAATGAGCTCAAGAACCTCGCCCCAGACAAGAAGCCTTCCATTGATGTGCGCTTGGTGAGCGAGGGCGTTCTCATCAGCCTGACCGACGATTTCCGCTTCGGCATGTTCGCGAGCGCCTCGGCGGAACCGCGCCCCGAGACCGTCGTCGTCATGGAGAAGATCGCCAAGGTTCTTGCGACGCGCGAGGGTGAAATCGTCGTGCGGGGCCACACAGACGCGCGGCCATTCAAGTCCGAGAAAAACAATAACTGGCGCCTCTCCAGCTCGCGCGCGCAAATGGCTTATTACATGCTCGTGCGTGGTGGCGTGCAAGAAGGGCGGTTCGATGCCATCGAAGGTCACGCCGACCGCAATCTCAAGATTCCGTCCGATCCCAACGCGGCCGAGAACCGCCGTATCGAAATCCTGTTGAGGGTGCCGAAGACGTGATCGCACTCGCGCGACAATCCCTGATGGCACTTATCGTGTGCTTCGCGGCAGCGGGCCCTGCCCTTGCCGCGGGGGACGCGCATGGGGAGTCTTCCGGCCACGACGGCGCGCCGGCGGCCGAAGCCGTCCCTGCCGCCGAAGCCGAGGCAGGACACGCGAGGGCTGAGGGTGGAGAGCACGGTGAGAGCAAAGCGGATGGGGAGGAGGCGGCCGCGCCGCCACCACCGCCGCTGTGGCCGGAGGCGCCTGTGGTCGCGAATGCCGACCAGCCGTTTGTCTTGATCCGCGAATTGCGCGCCGTGCAGGATGAAGTAGCGCGAGGAAGCACCGAAGCGCATCAGAGGCAGCGCGATATGCTGCGGGATTTGAGCCGCAAGTTGCGCGATCTTCCGGTCGGAGTCTGGGATGACGTTCGCAATGCCCGATCCGCGATTTATTTCGTGTTGAGCGGCGGCGATCCGTCGGTCCTGAAGCTTGTCATCGGCCGCGAGAAGACACCCTATCTTGAGCGCCGCCTGCTTAAGGGTGCGCTTGCTTATGGCGAGGGGCGCATGGTCGATGCGCTCGGCATGATGCATAAGCTCGAAGCGCGCAAGCTCGACCCGCTGTTGAGCGGCATGGTTGCTCTCATCCAGGGGACGCTGGTTGCGAAGAAGGATCCCGTCAAGGCGATCGCGATTTTCGACGAAGCTCGCTTGCTGTCGCCCGGTACGCTGGTCGAGGAATCGGCACTCCGGCAACAGATTCTTCTGGTCGCCCGCGACGGACAGCTCGAGCGGTTCGATCTGCTGGCATCGCAATATTCGCGCCGCTTCCCGAAATCGCTATTTGCGCGGAACTTCCGGCGTCAGTTTTTCGCCGGCGTGGCACGTCAGAGCTTCAAGCACGCATCAGAATGGATCTCCCGCACGGAGACCGAGCTGATGAAGGTGCCGGTTTCGGAGAGAGTGGGTCTCTATTTGGCGATTGCCGAAGAAGCGACCAAGGGCGGCAATGTCGGGATCGCGCGCTTCGCGGCCGGCAAGGCCCGCGAGCTGTCACAGCCCGGAACGCGTTCGCTCGAGCGTGCGATGCTGTTCGAGGGCGCCGCGCTGGTTGTGACCGAGGATTTCGAAAAGGGCCTCGAGGTTCTCAATGGCCTCGATATTTCGCGGCTTACCAGCTCGGACCGCGAGATTCGTGATGCCGCGCTTGCGGTGGCGGGCGCGGTCAGCAAGTGGCCGGTGGTCGCCCAAGCGCCGACCGACGACACACCGCTCGAATCCGTCAGTCGGGCGGAGGCTATGTTGACGAAAGTCGATTCACTTTTGGGAGGATCGCCGCAGTGACTGCTGCACAGGTATCGGCATCGACTGGGCCACTCACCGCTCCGGTCAACGCCCGCTCTTCTGACAACAGGCGGCCGGACCAGGGCGACACATCGTTCCGCGATACGCTCGCCTCCGCATCTCGCTCTCAAGAGCAGGGTGCCACCGATAGGCCGGCGCGTGTTGCCAACAAAGGCGATAAGGGCGAACGCGACACAGATGACAGCCAGGATGAAGCGCCGCGCGATGATGGCGCGTCTCAGGCGGCCGACCAAACGAGTGCTGGAACAGATCTCACCTTGATCCTCGCTGCTCTCGGCGGAGGATCCCAGGGATCGAGCGAGGGCGACGCATTTGCCGTCGCTCAACAGGAGCTGTCCGCCACGACGGCAACCGAGGCCGTCGAACCGCCGGATGCCGGCCCTGCGCTTCCAGGGCTCGTCAGCGAAGACGGTGAGGACCTCGAAGCCTCGAAGCTTCTGGCGCTGCTGAAGTCGACGACCGCGGGTTCGGATGCGGCGAACGAGCCGGTCCGGATGGACATCAAAGCTACGGTCGTGGGGCAGGAGACGCATCTCGCCGTCGATGTTCCCGCGGCTGAGTCAGTCGCCACGTTGCCGGAGGTGCAAGACGCACCCATCTCTGAGACGCCCGCCCTCCCGACCGGCGACGGCGAGGACGCTCTCAATGCGGCCTTGGCCAAGGCCAACGAAGGGACCGTCGATGCTGCGTCCCGCGCACAGTCTGGCGCTGCCCCCGAGGCAACCAAGGCGGAGATCAGTCCGAGCCCGGCGCAGCGGCCCACGCCTGTGGTGCCTGACAGCGGCCGCGGCGCGGCATTCGCGGGGCCCGGCATCTCCGGTCGGGATGCCGGCCAGCAGGACGGCGGCGGATCTTCTTCGTCGAATTCACAGCAGCAGAACCCGGGCGTGTTCGCGTCGATGGTCAATGGCACCGACAGCGTTCGCAGGACGGAGATTGCCGACGCGGCTCAATCCAACGAGCCCGTCAGCGATCAGATCGCACGCGAGGTCCGCGCCGAGTTGCGGGCTGATGGTTTGGGCGAGAGCTCATCCGACGGAGTCGTCAAGGTTCTCAAAATCGAGCTCAAGCCGGCAAACCTCGGCAGCGTGACGGTGCGGCTCGCGCTCAAGGACAACGCCATCACCGTGCATCTCGAAACGCAGCGGCAGGATACGCTGGCTGTCATCGAACGTGAGCGGGATGCGCTCGTAAACGCCCTCCAGTCGCAAGGCTACTCGGTGGATGGCATTACAACTGCGCCCCAGAGCGAGTCATCGCGCTTGGGCACCTCGATGGGCTTTGGCGATGGCGGCTCATCGGGCGCCCAGGGTGGCATGCAGGGCCAGGCCAATCAGGGACAGGGTCTCGGTAACTCTTCGGGCGGAAGCGGCCAATCGGGCCAGTCCCAACCTGGAAACGAAACTTACCGAACCCCATCTAACGGTAAGGAAGATAGCGCGAGAGCTATTCGCAACGGCGCGGATGGGCTCTATGTTTAAAGAAGTGTGAAGGGATCGTTTAGCGTCAGAGTTTAGTATGAGCGTTGTTCCATTCCCGTCTGGTCGAAAAGCGACGAGAGCGATGACAGCTACAGGACTCCTCGGGCCCTACAGGCTCGCCTACGATGATATCACCAACACCATTCCCCGGGTGGCGCCGGGGGCCTTCGTGCTCGGTCACAAGGGCCCGGACGGCAAGTTCTACGTCCACTATGTGGGCCGGGCGGACACCGACATTCGCGATAAGCTCCTTCAGCTCATCGGCTCGGGCAATCTGTTCAAGTACAGATGCTCGACGACGAGCGAGTTGGCTTTCCACGCCGAATGCGAGCTGTTCCACGACTTCCAACCGCCGGGAAACCGCATGCATCCGGACAGGCCGGCGGGCACTAATTGGGAATGTCCGAGGTGCCGCTTCTTTCGCCTTCAAGGGCGAGCATAGCCATGATGTCGCTCAACGCGGCTTGATAGCCGTGGTGCCAGTAGGCGCGCTCGGGCGTATGCGCATCGAGGTGACGCTGATCGACGTCGGTGTAGGGTGCTTCCTCCTCGAGCCATTCGCGGATGTTGTCGCGACGCTGGCGGAGCATAGACACGCTAGTTTTCTGGTACATGTTTGAACGACCCTGACCCATTTTTGTTCGGCTTGACGCTTTTGGATCCGCCAGCCTCACTCTTTGTACCTCAGGGCCTCTTGCAGGCGACTTAGAGGGGGCAGGAAAAGTTGCCTCAAATTTTACGAGGTTATTCGTTCCGGATTGGGACAGCGGAGAAGCAGTTGTTAGGAATTGGAGCGCGGATGGCCGACTGCTGGAGACGCCTAATGGATTTCCGGCAGGACATCACCGATGCGACGCGTCTTTGCGGCCGGCCTGCTGCGCGGCGTCTCGCGCTCGATTGGCGCTTTCTCCACAATCTCGGTTGCGATGCGGCGGATCCAGCTATCGATCGTGGCGTCAGGATTGCGCCCCTGGGCGACGTCGCTCGCGACGGCATTTGCCAGAGCGCGAGCTAAAGTCGTGGCGCGGGTCTCGCCGAGCGGGCGAGACAACTCACCGAGAGCGGAAATTCTTGCGCGAAGGTTTGCGGAAAGCTGCATGTTGCACCAAAACGAATACATGTCCGTTCTACGCAACTGCCGTGCCAGGACGAGGCCGATAATTGAGCGTCTCGACCGTTTGATGCCGGTGACTCTCTGGGGTCAGCTTTGCGCAAGGGCGCCGGGTTAACAAGTCTGGCCGGAGGCTACAGATCCCTGCCATGCACAGCTTTTATCTCGATGCGATCCGCAACTTCGAGGGCTTCACGCCGAAGGCCCAGTGGGATTACGCGCAGCATACGAACGGTTATGGAACGAAAGCGCGCTTCGCGGGCGAGGTGATCGATCGCGCGGAAGCGGAACGGCGGTTTCAAGGTGAGATTTCCGCTGCGCGCTCCGTCGTGGAGAAGACTGCGCCGGCGCTTGATGAAGGCACCAAAGCCGCACTCACGTCGTTGACCTACAACGCGGGCTCGGCTTGGACGCAAAGCGGGCTGGGCGAAGCTGTTCGAAGCGGCGATCTCGATTCCGTGCGAGAGATCTTCCAGAAGTACAACAAAGCCGGGGGAGACGTTCTCCCGGGGTTGGTAAGCCGGCGCTCGCAGGAGGCCCTGTGGATCGGCAATCCGGAGGCCGTTAAGGGCGGGACGGTCGTGGCGGATGCCACGATGGCGAGCGCAAGCTCCGAAACCCAGCTACCGCCCGTTGTGCTCGACCAGGATCAGAACGTGGCCCGCATCGCGGAACTCGTTCAATCGCGTCCTGATAGCGTGCAGCGCCGGGATGCGACCGTCGGTACCAGCATTTTCGAGCAGCGTGGCCCGCGTGTCGACCGGGCCCAGATGAGGGGTGTGCTCGAGAACGTCGCGGGCGACGCGCTCGCGGCGCTCGCGGATGCGGACCTCACCGGTCCGGGCGGCGTCGGCGACATTGCGCGGCTCGCACAGCTCGATCGCGGAAGTACGCTCGCGCGTGGCGACAACGCCCGCGACGATCGCGAAAAAGAAACGCGGCGGATCTGATCCGCCGCGCGCTCATTCAAGCTATCCCGGTTTGATCAGCCAGCGGTGCGGAAGCGCGCCGCCGACAAGGCGGTTGCGCCAAATCCCGCCGGCAATACGCTGGGAGCCGGCTCCGGTCGCGATGCGAAGCGAGCCGCGGGCGCTTCGGGAGCGGTAGATGCCGCGCCAGCACGCATGAAGATGCCGCGATGCTCCTGATGACCCACGAGGTCGGTCTTGAGGCCGATCAGGCTTTCGGACGCACCGAGCGTGAGAAGCCCGTCGGGGGCAAGAACGCGCGTCATGCGGGCAAGGATGTCCGTCTTCCGTCCGGCATCGAAATAGATCAGCACGTTGCGGCAGAAGATGATGTCGAAGCGGCCGAGAGCCGTGAAGTCTGACAGCAGGTTCAACTGACGGAAGGTGACCTTCGAGCGCATGTTGTCAGAAATCTGCCAACTATCGCCGATCTGGTTGAAGTGGCGAAGAAGCATGGGCGCGGGCAATCCGCGCTGCACTTCGAACTGCGAATAGATACCCTTGCGAGCCTTTTCGAGAACCTGATCCGAAAGGTCCGTGCCGACGATCTCGATCTTCCAGCCCGGCATGCGGGGCGCGAATTCGTCGAGGATCATGGCCAGGGAATAGGCTTCCTGGCCGGTAGACGCTGCGGCCGACCATATGCGCAAACGCTTCTCGTTCTGGCGCGCGGCGAGCAGCGCGGGCAGCATCACGGAACGGAACTGGTCGAACGGCGACTTGTCGCGGAAGAAGTAGGTCTCGTTGATCGTCATCGCCTCGATGACGTCCTTCGCAAGCTTGGGCGACTGGCCCTTCTGCAGAAGGAGAACGAGTTCGTCGAGCCCGGACAGCTTTTCACGCCGGACGATGGGCATGACGCGACTTTCAACGAGGTATTTCTTGCTCTGCTCCATTACCAGTCCGGAGGAGCGGCGCAAGTATTCGCAAAGAGCGTCGAATGCTTGGGACATGTCACGCATCACTATCGATGAGAGGGTTGAGCCGTATTCGGCATGCGGCCAGGTTGCCGCGGAGGACGCGAGACAGGCTCAGACCATTCCGATCTGCTCGAGCTTCGTGCGTATGATCTCTTGGTCGAATGGCTTCATGATGTATTCGGTGGCGCCAGCCTCGAGCGCGGTCAGAATCTTCTCGCGCGTGTTTTCGGTCGTGCAGAACACGACCTGAGGCTCGTCACCGCGCGGCATCTTGCGGAGCTTGTGAAGGAATTCGAGACCGCTCATGACCGGCATGTTCCAGTCGAGCAGGATCAGATCAGGCAGCGACGCCTCGCATTGCTCAAGGGCGTGAGCGCCGTCCTTGGCCTCCGATACCTCGAAACCCATGTTGTCGAGGATCTGCTTTGCGATCTTGCGGATGAATGAGGAGTCATCCACGACGAGCGCTTTCTTCATGTTACTCACCCTTTACGCTACAAAACACAATCACTGGCGGTAGTTATTCGAGCGCTCCGGCTTTGCGGGCCGGTGCGCCCGACGGCTAGTTGGTGAAGTCGAAGAGTGCTTCGATGTTGAGTGCCGGCACGAGCAGGTTTCCGACCTTGTAGAGCCCCGCCATGAAGCGGGAGCGGGCCGGATCGAAATGAGCGGGGATCTGCACCTTCATCGAGGCGTCGAGCGTGAGGACGTCGCCCACCTCGTCGACAATGAGGGCGAAATTCTCGCCTTTGTGCTCGATGCCGATGGCGAGAGAATTGTGCACTTCGTCCACGGGGATGCCCAAGCGGCGGCGCAAGCTGACGGCCGTCACGATCTTGCCGCGCAGGTTGACGAGGCCGACGATGTCGATCGGCCCGAGCGGAATCGGAGTGACGCTCGTGATGCGGAAGATCGTCTGCGTGTGGAGGACGGAGAGGCCGAATGCTTCGCCGCCTGCGAAAACGGTGAAGTAGCTCTCTTCACCGGCAGTCGGGACATCAGACGTTGTCTGGATTGCGACGGCGGCGCTCATGCTGCGATCTCCATGGCCGAAGCCTTGGCGTCGGCCGCGGCATCGAGGGCGTAAGCAAGGGTCTCAAGAAGCGTGTGGCGGTCATGCTTGCTTAGCAGCGAAGCCATGCCGTTCTCGGTGGCGATGCGTGCCATTCTGCCGGCTGGGTTCTTGCTCACGCCAATGGCCGGGACGAGGGTTGCATTCTTGCGGTCGCGGAGCGCGGCCAGGAACCGGGGCGTCTGCAGCGCAGGTGCATCGGCGTCGAGAATGACGGCATCGTACGCGGCAAACTGCGTCACGAGCTCGTTGATGTCCGCGGGGATCGTCGCCGGAACGATGGCATAGCCGGCAGCCGATAGCGCGGGACAGAGCATGTCGCGAACGAGCTGGTCATCTGCAGCGAACAGAACGCGCTGGGCGGTCGCGCTTTGCTTGCCCGGCGGATCCGCCATGCGGATGAAGTGGGCGACGTCGATCAGCTCGACGGCCTCGCCGCGGATCTCGGCGGAACCGACCAGCTCCGAGTTCGAGCTGGCGAGCTGGATTTCGAGCTTCTCTTCCAGGATGTCGACGATCTCGTCGGTCATGAGGCCAATGGCGCGGCTTTCCGTAGCCACAACGAGGACCGGATAAGACGGCCGCGACATGTCCATCTCCGGAGAGATCGGAACGATCGGCATCAGGCGGCCCTGGAGCAGCACCATCAGGCGGCCATCCGAGCTTTCGATGCGGGACGTCTCGACCATCTCGATGCGCGAGACGAGCGACAGCGGCAGAACCTTCGGCGCACCCGAGCCGGCGCGGAACATGACGAGGCGGCGGCGCTCCAGCGCGTTCTGGTCACGCGCCTGCTCACGCTTCTTGTCGGTCGATTTCTCGATGCCGAGGTTGGCGGCAATTCCGGCGGGGTCGAGGATCAGCACGACGGAGCCGTCGCCGAGGATCGTGTGGCCGCTGAAAACCTTGAGGTGGGACAGAGACGCGCTGAGCGGCTTGACGACAATTTCCTGAATGTCGGCGACGCTGTCGACGATGATGCAGAAGGAGTCGGTGCCGACGCGCATGACGACGGCGAGCTTCTCGCTTTCCTCGCTCTCGGAGGCGGCGCCGAGGCCGACCACGTCGCGCAGCTCGACAGCCGGGATGACTTCCTCACGCAGCTTGAGCACAAGCGCGTTCTGGACGTTCTGGATGAGGTCTTTGTAGTTGCGACCGAGGCTGACGGCCTCGACGACGGAAGTTTGCGGAAGCGCGAAGCGCTGACCGGCAACCTCGATGATGAGGGCCGGAGCGATGGCCAGCGTCAGCGGGATGCGGAGCGAGAAGCGGCTGCCTTTGCCCTCGATCGAGGACAGCGAAACCGAGCCGCCGATTGCTTCGATATTCGAGCGAACGACGTCCATGCCGACGCCGCGGCCGGAAACGTTGGAGACGACCTGGGCGGTCGAGAAGCCGGGCTCGAAGATATAGCGATAAATCTCTTCGCTGCTCATCGCGCGGAGCTCTTGCTCGTTGGCGAGGCCCTGAGAGATGATCTTCGACTTGATGCGCTCGGTGTCGAGGCCCTTGCCGTCGTCCGCGATGTCGATGGTGATCTGACCGGCTTCGTGGGCCGCGGAGACGCGAATTTCGCCGCGCTCGGGCTTGCCCTTGGCGAGGCGTTCCTCGGGGCGCTCGATGCCGTGGTCGGCGCAGTTGCGAATGAGATGGGTCAGCGGATCGCGGATGACCTCGATCAACTGACGATCAAGTTCGGTGTCGGCGCCTTCGGTGACGAGGTCGATGCTCTTGCCGAGGCTCGTGGAAAGCTCGCGAACAAGGCGCGGCAGGTTCGCGTACAGGCGGCCGACGGGCTGCATGCGGGCGCGCATCACGGCGTCCTGCAGGTCGCTGGTCAGCGTCGAGAGATGCTGGAGCGGAGTCTTGATGGCGTCGTCTTCACGATGACGCGCGAGTTCGAGCAACTGGTTGCGGCTGAGCACGAGCTCGGAGACGAGCTGCATCATCCGCTCGATGGTTTCCACCGAGACGCGAATGGATTCCTGGTTCGCCGTCGATCCCCCTTGCTTGGGCTGGGAGTCCGATTTGGCTTCCTTGGCGGCGGAGGCCGGTTCCGCCTTCGGCTGTTCGGGAGCCGCGGCGACAACGGGAGCCGCCACGGGGGCAGCGGCGGGCGGTGCGGGCTCTGGAATTTCCGCGACGGGCGCCGGCTCGCTCGGAGCGGGTGCGGCCGGCTTGGCTGCGGCCTCTGCAGCTGCGGCGTCCGAGCCTTGGGCGTAATAGGCCTCCAGCGCATCAATGATCGCGCTGTCGTCTCCGGGCGGCTCGCCACCGTTGCGGCCGATTTCCTCGATGATCGTCTTGATGCGATCGATGGCGGCGAGAATGATCGTGACCGAGTGCTGCGTCGGCGCTACGCCGTCGCGCAGCATGCCCATTACGGACTCGGCTGCGTGACCAACACGCTCGAGGCGCTCAAGGCCCAGAAAGCTCGACGTACCCTTGATGGTGTGCACGAGCCGGAAGATGCTCGTGATCAGCGACATGTCGGAGGGGTTGCGTTCGAAGTGAACGAGCTGCGTCTCCGCGCCCTCGATGTGCTCGGTTGTTTCGGTCAAAAAATCGCGCAGTAGCTCATCCATAGGAAGTCCCCCTCGGCGTTTGGCGCGCCTTGTATTCTTACGCCACGCACGGAATCAGCCGGTCCGCCATACCCTGGGGCGACTCGACGACGTTCTCTCTTCCATTGTTGACCAGATCCGAGGCGCGGTTCAGCGCGCTGCGGATCGCGCAAGATGCGTTCTCGCAGAAATCGGAAACCCGCGACGGATCGAGTTCACCTTCCGGGTTGCGGTGCGCGCGAATGACATCGATGCTGGCCATCGCCATGGCATTGATGCCGTCGATGATGCCTTCGAATTCGCGGCGGAAGCTTTCGTCGAGACCTTCGTAGATCTCGAGCGCACGGGCGCTGCCAGGCAGAAGGGACTTGGCGAAGTACTCGCGATAAGTGACGGGCTGCCACTCGAGAAGCTCGTCGAGCATCTCGGGAAGGAGGGTCGGCAGGTTCTCGATCAGGAGCAGTACTTCGTTGAAATGGTTCAAATAGTCGTTGGCTATGCCGGATGCGGGATTGACGAGGCACGCTGCACGTTCTTCCAACGAGTCAACAGTGCCGGTTGATCCGGTTTCAGTTTCAGCCATCGCCATTTTTGTCGCCCACGTTGAAATGTTGCGTTCAATTCCCAGACCGATACTCCACGCCCTTACCTAAAAATCAGTTACGAGCGGCAGAGAAACGCCGGACCCGGACGAGTATCCCTTCGGGATTCCCGTGGAGGTGGGATTGTTTAGGTGGGTGTGGTGCGCTGGGAATACGCCGGCGGGGGCATCCAAATACTACCGGCGCGAAAATGTCAGCGTGCCGGCGAGCCGGAGATCAGGTCCGCGACAAGCTCTTTCTGCTTGTCGATCGGCTGCTCCACGACGAGAGCGAACTGGCTCTTCGATTGAGCCAGGCGGCACCAGAAGATGCGCTCATCCTGACATTCGAGCGCGATCATGCTCTTTGTATCCGCATCCAAGCGCAGTATGTGGCCGGGCTCCAGCGCTGCGATCTGGTCGAGCGTCATCTCGGGACCTTCGAGGACGCCCTTGAGGAGCATCGCCGACGACGCCAGGCCGTCCTGCATCTTTTTCTGCCACTCGGGATCGACGCTGGTGCCATCC
>VFQP010003077.1_pt1 | contig 17494 bp, 19 predicted proteins | sample 3512351 | NCBI WGS metagenome assembly VFQP01 (sample SAMN10412372, study PRJNA504923) | tailings metagenome | isolation source: Relicate 1 Philex TSF1 revegetated site | place: Philippines: Tuba, Benguet | collected 2017-08-29
ACTCGAGGTCCACGTCCGCCGAGCAGTTGCACGGCACCTGCGTGGCCGCCGGCCGCACGTACGTCGGCCCGTTGAAGCACGGGCTCGACCAGCGCCGCCGCTCCAGGAACGACTGCCGGCCTGCGCGGCACGCACACACCCACCACCACCAAGGCCGCCACCACCACCTCGCCTGGCTCAGCGCTCTGGAGTGTCGCGCGGCGCACGCCTGTGCATCCGCCGAGAGAGCGGGGGTGGTGCACGCCAAGGGATCAGATGCAGGGGCGCGCGCACCGAGCACGCAGCGCGGCGAGGAGCTGGTGTCCGAGGGGATGGCCCACCGCTCGCGGTCCGACGACGCGCACAGGCCCATCTTGCTCGCCACCAAGTCCTGCGGGAAAGAAAGCGGGACAGAAAGTGACGCGCCGCCGTACCACCGTCGCGACGCTACAACTCGTTCGTGGCGCTTTCGGGCGCGTGCGCTGGGCTACTCAAGCAACCATCGGGGCCGACTGGCAGAGGCGGATGTGAAGCCCTCGAGCACCCACCCCCCACGCACCACCCCACCCCCAACCAGCCTCCAACTGCCCCGCACCGCACCTGCAGGTCCACCAGGTACATGACGCCCTCCAGCACGCCCTGCCTGGGCGCCTCGGCGTCGTACGCGCACATGGGCGACACGCTCTTGCGGCAACGGCGCCCGTGCAGGATCACGCGAGGCCGCTGCCCGTCCGGCTCAATCCTGCAGCGCAGGGAGGCAAGCGGCGGGGCCAAGCGCCAGGCCCACACAATCACTGCAAACTCGCCCCGCCGGTCATGTCTCGCAGTGGCGGTGGAGCCGCGCGAGGTGAGCGCCAAGCCTAGCCCAAATCCTAGGCGCGCCCATGGTGGCAGGGCGGGGGCGCACCGGATGTTGTCGAGCAGCAGCGCCTCTGAGAGCGGCACGCGCGACCAGCAGTTGCCGCCGTCGTAGCTGAAGAGCACCTCGTCTGCGCAAGCCGCATGCAAGCAAGGGCGCCGCGTGAGACCCCCTCGCACCACCACCCCCCCATCCACAGCCCTCTTCTTTCGCCCGGAGCTGCCCCGCCACGGCGACGCTGGCAGGCCCTTGCTTTGGCAGCGTCCCCTGCTCTCTGCGTCCCTGGGCCGCCGCCGGCGCGCCCACGCAGCCACACACCGCCCAGGACACAGGAGCAGAGGTGTGGGCGTGGGGACGGAGAACAGCGTCGCACCTGCTGCCTTGTCCGAGCGGCCCGGGTGCCTGGCCATGACGATGAAGCCGCCCCAGTCGGCGTACTCATAAATGTACGACCCCAGCGCCACGTCGCGCCACGTCACGCCGCCGTCGGTCGACAGCCACGTGCACAGCCTGCGCAGCAACGTGCGGGCGGGCAAATGCGCACGCACTCGCCAGCTGCGCGTCACGACGGGTGCGTGGAGCGGCGCGGGCGACGGCCCATCGGGCACGCGCAGCCCATTGAGCACCCATTGGGCACGCGCAGCAGCCCATTCCGCCTGCCGCCCTTTAGGCGCCTCGCGGCGTGGAGACGACAAGTGGTGAGAGGGAGAGAGGGGCGAGCCGAGCAAAGGCAAGCGAGCCAAGCGAGGGCGTGCGCACCCGTCGTTGTCGTCGAGCCCCACGCCCGGCACGCCCACGTTGCCCGAGGCCATGATGATGCCGGGCGCGCTGGGGTTGCTGTAGACGGCGGGCATGCTGAGCAGCATGCTGTCCCAGGAGCTCATGCCGTGCAGGTGAAGGTAGCACTGGGGCTTGCCGTCGCACCTGTGTGCGTGGGTGGGGGGGATGCAATCGCGAGCAGGGGGTCGTGCACACGGGTGTGGAGGGTTAGCGGCGGGCAGCGGCGTGCACCCGCGGTGCACACGCAGCTGCTTCAGCAGGCGGAGCAGCTGGGTGGGTCAGCAGGGCGCAAGCAGAGCAGGGGGGAAGAGCTGCGGGCGGTGGCGGTGGGGCTGGAGGCGGGAGGCGCGGCGCGCGTGTGGGGCTGTGTCCGGGCGCAGCGCGCGCACCGGTTGCACTGCGGGTTGTTGAAGGTGGTGGGCGCGGGGATGCGCTGCCAGCGGCCGCCGCCGTTGAACGTGATGCGCGTCTCCACCTGCGCCGCGCGAGCGCACGACCGCCAGCGCAGCGCATGAGCAGCAATCTCAAGCAATCGAAAGCCAAGCAGCACACTCAGACGCATGGGCCTGCCCTGTCCCACGCTCTGCGCATCGCCACAGCCCCGTCGGGGCGCACCAGGGGCTGCCCCGTGAGGTCGTGCTTCTTCACCCCCCTGTCCCTGTTCCTGCAGCACCTCGCTCCTCCCAAGTGCGCACCAGGGGCTGCCCCGTGAGGTCGCTCAGGTCGTAGTAGTCCGTGTCCGAGCTCTCGGGCCGGGGCAGCATCTGGTTGGCAATGAACACGCCCTGCACGCCACGCACGCACATACGCGCCACCAGCAGCGCACGGCATCGCCACACCAGCGCCTCCAGCAGCGCGGCTTGCGCCGGCACTCCCTACTGGGAAGGCCAAGCGCTTTGCTCCCCCCTCAAGCGCGCTCCGCCCAAGGGCGCTCTTCCCAGCAGGCGCACGCACCGGCAGCGACTCAATCTTGGCAAAGTCGGTGGAGAAGCCGTAGTCGGCGTGGTAGACGCCCGTGAGCGACAGAGAGAAGAGCGCGTGGTGCGGGCCCGCCGTGTAGACGCTGCTCGCCGGCAGGTTCTGCGCGCCCTTAAGAAGGGGGGCGACACCCAGCACGCAACACGCACGGTCTTCTTCATGAGTGCCGCCGCCCATCCACTCCCCAGCTCGGCGCGCGCTCCTCGCGTGACGCGCGCATGGTGATGCGTCCAGCCCGGGCTGCGCTCCGCCGCAAAACTGCGCTCCCTGCGCGCCCTGTGCCGGGTGCGCCCCGCCTCATGCCCTGCCCCAGAGCGTCGGCGCCTCTGGCTCACGTTGTTCACGACATAGTCGACAATGACGATGGCGCCGGTGCCGTCGTGCGTCTCCAGCAGCTCGTACCCCTCTTGCTGCAGGCGGGCAGCAACAACAACGGCGCGACGCGCACGCACCACGACACCCATGAGGCAAGGGGCGCCGCGCACACCAACGCTCCCCAACCTTGGGGCTGCTTCTTCCGCAACTCTTCCACGACTGCTGCTCCTGCGACGGCAGAGACTGCTGCAGAAAAGGCAGCGTGTCCAGTCCCCCACCGACCCACCCACCCGGAGCACTGGGCGCCGCTCCCTCACCTTTACTGCGACGGGCAGGCAGGCCTGCGTGAACATGCAGCCGCCGTCCTGGCTGGTGTAGAGCGTGATGCCCTGGGGGTACTGCGCCGTGTCGGTGCGCTGCTTGCCGTTGATGTCGGTGGGGCACGAGTTGGCAAACGCCAGGTACACAGACCTACACGTGCACACGCGCGCGATTGTGATGCACCGCGCCATGCCAAGGATCCGTCAGCACGCGCGCGCCCTGCCTGGTCTTGGGCGCACGACGAGGTGTCTGCTGCGTCCCGCCATGCTGCTCCCTCCTCGAGGGGCTGCTGCTGCGGCCGCACCCCTCCTCCTGCCCCGCCCTGCGCCCCCCAGGCGAGGCCAAAGGGCAGACGCTCTCCCGCTCGCGCGTGCGCGGCACTCACTTTCCGATGATCTCAAACATGTTGCCGCAGCGCACGTGCGTGTTGATGGTGCCGAACCAGTCGTCCGAGGTCACGTAGTGCACGTCGGGGTCCCACGCCTGGTCATAGTCGCCCGGGCGCGCGTACATGGTCGCCAGGATCGTCTCCTCCTTGACCTGCTCGGCACGCAAGCGGTTGGGCGCAGCATGGCGCAGGCAAAAGCTGGGCTTGCGGTGCCCTGCGCTCGCTTCCCGACCTGCCGGCCGCCCCGACCAAGAGGACCACGCGCGCGTCCCTCGCGGGCCCTGTGCCCGCGCCACGATGCGCATGGCACGAGGTAGTGGCGCCCTGCGCTCCCTGCCGGCAGGCCGCGCACGGGAGGCCACCCTGACGCCCTCCAAACCCTCACCCCGGTACCCAAGTGACCCACGTGACGCCCTCCAAACCCTCACCCCGGCACCCAAGTGCCCAAGCGAGGTCCCCTCTGCGTGTGCGCCCGCCCAGAACGATCCCCTCGTGCGTGCACAGGCGCCTGGTGCCCGCGGTCGTGCTCCTAAAGCGCGCGCCGTCGTGCTGAGGCGGGCTGAGACTCGCCACGGGCAGGAGGGCACGTGGCACAGCGACGCAACACGCGGACTGCCGCCGCGTGCCACGCGGCGTGAGTCCCAGGGACGAGGGTTCAACGCACAGGCGTGCGCCACGAGAGTGCAAACGAGCACAACCCAGCAGCACCGTCGTTTCCTCTGGGCTCACGTTCACTGCAGCGCGTCCCCTGGAGGTCCAGGGCCTGTGCAACGCGTGTGGCAGATGGCATGCAGCACCGCGCACCCCGCCCCTGCCCGCACTCTCCCCGCCGAGCGATCGTGGGCTCAGCCCGACACGCCCCGCCGCCGCTGCGGCACGACATCACACACACACGGCCCGTGGCCCCCTCTGCCCTCCAGTGTGGCGGAGAGACCGCCCCAGCGCTGGGGCGCGAGGCTGCCGCGCCTGGTGAGCCGCAAACCCCCGGCCTGGAAGCGACAGACACCAGCCCACAGCGCACACGCCAGACCAGCGCGCAGGCGGGAGCGCGGCCGCGCAGAGCCTGCCGTCCCGCCCTCCCGCCTGCGCGATGCTCCCGCGTGAGCACAGCGGGATGGTCCATCACTTTCACGCCAGCACGGCAAGTGCGGGCTCGCAAGCGCTCAGCCTGGCGCCGCAGCACGGGGGCGGCCTTTCCTACCCGAGCAGGCCAAGGGGGCCCAGGAGCGGGCGGTTGCGTCGGTGTGCACGCAGCGGCTGCAGGGCGTGGCGACCTGGACGCGGTCCCTCGGCAAGGAGCGAGGGGAGGCCGCGGGAAACCCGAAGCGGAATGCAACTCGCCACGCGCGCCGCAAACAGCCCCCAGGCCTCCAGGAGATGAGGACACAACCGCCGCGAGGACCGCTGCGCAGCTTGCTTTTCAGTGTGTGAAGCCCAGCGCTGCTGCCCTGCCGCAAGGACCACCCACCCGGTCTGGAACCGCTCCTCGACCAGATCACCCCAGGCGGGGCGCAGCGCGCGCACCTTCATCATGGAGTGGCACTCGCCGTGCGGGCACAGGTTGCGCCCCCAGTCAAAGTCCACGAAGCCGGCGATCTTGCCGTTGGACGTCTCGGTCAGGTTGGTCCATGTGGGGTTGCCGCTGAAGAGGTTCTGCGCGCACAATGCAGCATGCGCGGGGCGCAGCGGCGGCAGGTGACGTGCTGCCGTCGCGCAGCCCTGCGTTGACCCAAGCGCTGCTTGGTTTCTGCCTCCACCAACCAGGTGCTGCTGCTGCGCCCCAGCTGCTCCGGTTCTGGTTGCTGTCCCTCCCTGGGGACCGTGGCCGTGCCGCTCCCTCCCTGGAGGCCGAGGGAACAGCACGGGAGGACGTACCGGCGAGTACCAGAGGTCGTGCGCGCACTCCATCTGCACCTTGTCCAGCGCCTTGCAGTCGGGCCGCTTGACCAGCATCAGCACCCAGTCGTCCTGTGCGACCGCAAGCATGCACGCACACACGCGCGCTCGACCTGCTTGCCCTCGCGTTTCCTGCGCCGCTGCGAGCTCCGGCTTTGCGGCAGGTCTGTCCCTGGTGTCCGTGCTGACCACTCCACCCCGGGGCGGCTGCTCCGCCCGTGCCCCGCCGACCCTGGGGGCAGCGGTGCATGCCGCGCCGCGCCGCGCCGCACACCTTTTGCGGGTGGAACTTGTACGACTTGATGCTCATGAAGCGCCACTTGGTGGGCGTCTGCTTCATCGTCACCGACCTGCCATAGTCGCTCGACACCCTGCGTGCGCACGCGCACCAAGCGCGACGTGCCTGCACTTCATCCCACGCCCATGCCTGGACACCAGGCGGCGCGCTTTTGGGGGAGAAGCAATTTGTGCTGCCGCCCCTGCTCATCTCGAGACGTCCGGCTGCTGCACGCCCCGCTGCCGCCGCCCGCCACCGGCGCTCACCAGTAGTACGAGTTGGCTCCCAGCACCACCACGTTGGCGGGGTTGCTCTTCTGAGCAAACACGCCCACCACCTCGACCATCTGGCCGGCCGGCAGCGTGGCTGCGGCCACCATTTGGGCAGGAAGTGCAGGCACGCCGCGCACGCTTTGTGTGTGTGTGTGCCCGCGCTCCAAAGTGTGTGTGCGCGAGAGGCCGTGGCGCGTGCACACCAGCTGGCTGTGCGCAGGAACTCGCGAGAAAGCTGCACGGCCTGGAGGCCCGTGCACGCCTGCCACTCGTGCGCTTTTGCGTGTGGCGCTGCTCGGCCCACCGGCCCACCGGGGCCCCCAGCACTGCCCCACAGTCACGCGCCAGCCCTGCACCACGCCATAGCGCTCTCCCACGGCGTCCCCACCAGCGCACCATTGAGCTGGGCGGTCTGCTCCTGCCACCTCTTGCCACCGTCCGTCGAGAGCCAGAGGCCGCCCGCGTCGAGTCCGACCTTCTTGGTGATGGCGAGCACGTTCTGATCGTCCTTGTCGAGCCACTGCAGGTCGATGACGGGCGCCCGCGTGATGGTCTGCGCGCACCACGGCACGCGCACGGCTTCGGGCTGGGTGTGCGCGGAGCGTTGGCCCCCTCTCGCTTTGCGTGCCGCCCTCGTCTCGTGCACACGCTGCTGCGGGGGACACGCTGCTCGTCGTCGCGTCGCTGTCGTCCAATTGCCATGGCCGATCGCTGCTTCCGCGCAATCAAAGGGGACGACGCACGGGCTGCAGTGCGGGGAAGGTGGCCTGGTCGCAGCCCGCTTGCTGTAGGCTCCTCCGGCCCTCGGCTAGCGCTGCTAGATCTCTGCTCGCCGAAGCCACGGCCGCCAGCGCTGCGAGAGCCGAGAGCACGGACAGAGGGCTGCCGGGCTGCTTCAAGCACGAGCTGCTGCTGCTGCCGCCGTGCGCCCGCTGCGCTGCTGCTCGCCCCATGATGGCTCCTTCTCACTCGTGCGCGTGCGCGTCGTGCGTGCGGCCTGCCTCTCCTCGTTCGTGCTGGCTCGAAAACCCCACAGAAAAAACGAGCGGCCGAGCAACGGGAGGGCAGACGCCGCAGCAGACGTGTGCGGACGCGGCGGAATGGCAGCCGAGGAGGAGGCCACGGTGAAGGAGCCGCTGGACCTGATCAAGCTGAGCCTGGACGAGCGCATCTACGTCAAGTGCCGCGCGGACCGAGAGCTGCGCGGCAAGCTGCACGTGCGTCGGGGGCCGCCACTGGCCTCTCGGTGGGGGACCGCACCTGCCCAGCACGCCGTGGGATGGCTGGGGCGTCGTGGAGGGGGGCTGCCGTCCAGATCACTGCGCCGGCGGCGAGCGCCAGGCCATGCCCAGCCATGCGCAGCAGCCTCTCGCGTGCTCATCATCACGGCTGGCGCGGCATGCCCTTGCGCAGGCGTACGACCAGCACTTGAACATGATCCTGGGCGACGTGGAGGAGACCATCACGACGGTGGAGATTGACGACGAGACGTACGAGGAGATCATCAAGGTGCGGCGATGGGCATGGGTGGGGGCTCTCAGCTCATGGTGGTGCAGCCAGGAGGAGGAGCGCAAGCTCGTCATTGGCGGGAGGCAGGGGTGGCGAGCACCGCAGACGTGGCTGCGCTGACTGGCTGCGGCAATGGTGGGCACTCTTCCACGCAGCCAGACTCTTGGGCAAGGCTCTTCACCCGCACCAGCGCCACCAGCGCCGCCCATAGCGGTGGACTCTCCTGCTGCTCAGCACCTCCCCCGCTGCTGCTCCTGCGCACGTGCCCCGTCCACCATGCGCAGACGCAAAAGCGGTCCGTCCCTTACCTGTTCGTGCGCGGCGACGGCATCATCCTCGTGTCCCCGCCGCTCCGCTCATGACACGCGCAGCGAGCTCCGGCGCCCCCGTGTGCGCCGCTGCCGCGCACCCGCCTGACCCGTTGCCATTCATCATGACTCATGCTTCAGCCTGCTGCTGAGGCGCCCTGCAAGCTTGGTCCCGCGCATGGCGGTGGCGGTGGCGGGGAGGTGCGTCCCGCACGGCGCGCAACTCGACCAGCAGGAAGTCAGCAGGCCTTCAGCAGTGCAGTGAGCCATAGAGATGATGATTTCCAAGTTTTGCTTTGCGGAGGCGAGGAGGCCAGACAGGAGGGAGCCGCCAGCGGGCGCCCGCAAGGCGTGCCGCAAGACGCCCAACGCTGCAGCGGCGCCCGACTGCGAAAGATGTGGAGGATGGCAGCCGGCCACCGTGCTCAGAGCGAGCGGCTGAGGAGCGCCGGCTCCTCCACAGCGTCCAGGATCGCGTCCAGTGTCCCGCGCTCGCCCACTCGGCCGTCAAGTCCACGCACCGCTGCTGCGCGGGTGAGCGAGAGGGACGCGCGAGGGTGCCATGCCCTGCTCGTCGTGAGGGTGCCGCGCGGCTCCTCCAGGCGTCGTGTGGCTCCCGACGCGCCAAGGCTCTGCGCGGGGAAGCGGCGCGCCACGACGACCACAATGCGTGCTCTCTCTTACCACGGCCGCTGACGTGCTCGGCGCATGCATGCATGGTCACGCGCGCAGAGCGGCTGCTGCTGAGTGGGTGGGTGGCCGCGGCGCGGCGGCACGGCCTTCGCCAGACGCCCCAGGTGGTGGCCTGGGTGCGGCGCAAGGCCGGCGGCGACATCACGGTCGTGCGCCAGCTGCACGACGGCACGCTGGGCTGCTCGGTGCCGTGCGTGCTCTGCGCCCGGGAGCTGCGGCGCTTCGACATGCGCGTTCACTGCAGCCTGGGCGGCGGCGAGTGGTTCAGCGGCAAGCTGGACCAGGACGACGCGCCCGTGCCCCGGCCCACGACCGGCCAAGTCCGTGCGCTCTTCCGGCCCCAGCGGGCCAACCAGCAGCGCCAGCGCAAGGTCGTCTCCCGCAAGCCGGCCGACGACCAGGCGGCCACGCAGCCGTGGCACCGCTGGTGGTCAGTGTGACCCGTGTGTCGCCCTGGGCGCGCAACGGTGGCTGGCAGCCAACGCGGAACATGCGCAACGGCGCGCTGCTGTGTGGAGAGCAGTAGCGCCGGCGCCGCCGGCGTTGCGCTGGCCAGGCGGAGACCAGCGGGATCATGTCTTGTCCCGATCTGCGCTTTCTGCCTCGTGCGTATTGATGCCCTGCCACGTTTCTTTTATTCTTCGCGCACGCGCGCGTGCAGGCAAGCTGCCACGGGAGAGAGCCGGTAAATGGAGAATGGTGGGGCCAGCGTGGGGAACCAGCCGCACTGCCAAAGGAAGGAGTCCCTCCCCGGCCCTTGAAATGCCAGGCGACTGGAGACGCAGCAGCGCCGTGCGGGGCAGCGGCAACGATCACGCGCCTGCACCGCCCCGCCCCGCCACCAAGCGGCGTGATCGAGGATCCAGGAGCCCACAGCGAGCGCTGCAGCGAGCGCTTCCCTTGACGTCTTCTTGCGTCTCTCCTGCATGCGCTGGAGGTTCGCAAGCCCGTACGGCAGCATCCCAGCGAGCGAGCGGCAAGGGGGACCGCGAGCGCAGCAGGAGGAAAATTCCAGTGGAGAGGGCGCAGTCAGCTTTGGCGCTCCGCGACGCTGTTGTGCTGCCGGGCGGACTTCGCAGGTGCCCACCCCACTACTCAGTCGCGAGCAGCGCGAGCGGGCCCCCACAGCGGGCCCGGCGGCAGCAGGGCCTCGAAGCCCTTCCTGCGTCTCTGCGGCGCGGCATTGGCGAGCGGCTGTCAGCGCAGGAGCAGTGCTCTACCGAAGGCGAAGGAGCAGTTTCGGCGCTGGCCTGCGGCCGGGCAGCGCGTTGAGCTCCGCCTGCGATGGGCAACTCTTCGGGCAAGCCCGAGAACGATGTGGCCGCTGGCCGCGCCAAGGGCATCACGGGAGGAGGCGGAGCTGGAGGCAAGGCCAAGGGCGGCCTGCCCAAGCTGCCCCCCAACGTGACCAAGGCGCAGCCCGACGACTACGCGTTCCTCGAGGTGGGACGCACGCAAGCAGGCCTTCGACGGGGGAGGGGCCAAGGGCTCTTTCGCCTGTGTGCTGTGCGCACGGGGGTGATGCCTTCGCGACGCCCTCACCGCGAAGAAGAGCCACGCCGCGATGCCAGAACGTCCCAGGAGGCCCGGCAGTCGCATGCGCAGCGCCAGTGCGCCGCGTTCCGCGCGGGATTACTGGACTTCAGGGCAGCCTGGAAGCAGCAGCCTGTGTGGCACCCCACCGCACCACCACTTGCGCGAGCGACGCAACGCGCGCGAGGAGGCGTCGGCGACGCCTGACGCATGCACCCGCGCCTGCGCAGGGCGCGCTGGCCAAGCTGCTGCTCTTCAACCGCCTCGACTCGCAAATCCAGCGCAAGGTCGTGCAGGAGATGTTTGAGCGCAGCGTGGCGGCCGGCGAAATCCTCATCAAGGAGGGGGACACGGGCCTCGCGGCCACCGAGCTCTACGTGGTCAAGAGCGGCAAGTTCGAGGCGAGTTCCTCGAACTTGTGTGTGCTGTGCGGGGCAGCCCGGCCGGCACACACCTTCGAGACCACCGTGAGCCGCAGCTGCTCAGCAGGCTTGCGTGCACTACTGCCTGCGCAGGTGCTGCAAAGGCGCCAAGGGCAGAACATCCGCGTCAACATGAAGGAGCGGGGCGACTGCTTCGGCGAGATTTCGCTCATGTACGACAGCCCGCGCTCGGCCACCGTGGCCGCCACCACTGACGCCGTGGTCTGGGTGCTCGACCGCGCCGTGTTCAGGTGCGCGCACCGCCGGCGGGGTCAGCGGCCTGGCAGTGGCAGCGGCAGGCGCCCCCGCACGCGCGGCGCCCGGAGCGACCTGGGTGCACCGCCACGCTGCTGCTGGGGGTGTGCCCGCAGGCACTTTGTGCGCGAGGTGCAGGAGAACCAGGTGTCGCAGGTGGAGCTCTTCCTCAACAGCGTGCCCATCCTGTCGCCGCTCACCAAGGAGGAGCGCATGCGCCTGGTGGACGCGCTCGAGGAGGTCACCTACCCCGCAGGTGCGCGCCTGCGTGGGCGGGCGGCGGGGCGCACTCGCCGGCAAATGAAGGGCGGCTGGCGCGGAGCAGCGCACGGGCAGGAGCACGGCTGGAGTGGAGCTGGCAGGCAACGCCCTGTGGTCGGGCGAAACAGCAGCGGCGGCGGCGGCGGGGGAGGCAGGGTCTGGCGAGCGCAGCGGCGACGGCTCGGCGGGGAGCAGGCCCGCCCCGAACGCTTGGGAGGAGGAGGAGGACGAGCAGCAGTGCTGCAGGCTCGTGCTCTGCCTGTGGCCATCACCAGACGGGGCCATCGCTGAGGCGGTGCCCAACCACCACATGGAACACGCGTGCGACGCGCGCAGGCACCAAGGTGATTGTGGAGGGCGACCGCGGCGACCTGTTCTACATCGTCAAGGACGGCGAGGCCATTGTGTACCAGAACACGCCCCAGGGCCAGCGCAAGGTCAACCACCTGTTCAAGGCGGACTTTTTCGGCGAGCGGGCGCTGCTCAGCGACGAGCCGCGGTGCGGGACACGCCCTCCTCCTGACGTGATCAGCATCGGGGGAACGAAGGAAGAGAGGGCCGGGCAGCGCTGCAGGGCGCAGCAGGCGTTTGGCAGCAGGAGAGGAGACGGGGTCCGCAGGGTGCTGCAGCTCAGCCGTTGCTGCCCTGCTGTTGCGCGGCTCGCGCCGCAGCATGGCCACGGTGGAGGCGTACACCAAGCTGGTGTGCCTGACGCTCAAGCGCGAGACCTTCACCGAGATCCTGGGCCCGCTGGAGCAGCTCATGACGCGCGAGAAGTCGCCGCAGGTGCGCGGGGATGTGAGGGCGCGGGCGCCTCGGACGGGAGCAATCGCTGTGCGGGCGCGCTGCCGCCCAGCGCTCGCAGCGCAGCACCACGATTGCCTGGACTGGGCTCTCATCTCGCCAGTCCCGCGCGCACCGCAGCACGGGGAGCAAAGGGGCGTTCAGCGCACCGCATGGCGCGCAGGTGGTGGCGCAAAAGATGGCCAAGCTCCAGCCCCGCGGGCAGCACGTGCACCGGCCGCCGGCCGAGGTGCTCATCAAGCGCAAGAAGAAGGGGCGCAACGGCGACGCGTGGGAGGTGGTGCGCGCGCGCGGGCACCTGGACGAGGTGCAGGAGCTGCGCAAGGGAGGCACCAAGGTCGTCGGTGAGTGACGGACGCCTCGCACGTGACTGGTGACCTCGCACCCGCTTCGCGCCTCCGGTGCGGCGCGCGAGGGCGTGGCTGCGCGCGTCGCAGCACCGCGCACGCTTGGCGCAGCGGGCTCTCATTGAACGTGGTGGTGATGTCCACGCAGAGCTGGACGGCCAGACCAAGGACTCCAACACGCTGGTGCTCACAGAGGGCACGGTGCTGGGCGGAGGCGCCTTCAGCCGCGTCTCCATCATCACGGGTGCGCGCCGCGCGTGCGGGCCGTGAGAGCTGCTGCTCATGCTGTTGTGCGCCCGCCGCGTTGCAGGCGTGCTCGCCAGCGTCTCACCGGTTGCTGTCGTCGCGTGCCTGCACCCGTGCAGAGGAGTCGACGGGCCGCACGTACGCCATGAAGCGCATGCGCAAGAGCGCCGTGGTGCAGTGCCCCGAGCACGTCTTTTGCGAGCAGGCCATCACCAAGAACGTGGCGCACCCGTTTTGCATCCGCCAGTACGCCAGCTTCCAGGTGCGCGCCCCCTGCGCGGCTCTCAGCGCCTCACCAGCTCTGCGGGGTCGTGCAAGCGCGCCTCTGCCGATCCCTGGCCGGTGCCCACACCCTCCACGCCCCTCCTGAACCATTCCGCGCCGCAGGACAAGTACCACCTCTACTTCCTGTTCGACCTGATGCCCGGCGGTGACCTGATGGACGTGCTGGTGAGCGCCTGAAGCTCGATCACACGCGTTCGCCGCACGCGCGCTGTGTGCCACAGCACCTCGGCAGCGCAAGGCCACCCTCTCGCGTCGATTCCAGCAGCAAGCGGCGCCGCGCATGTGTGCAGGCGGGGCTTAACTCGCCGTGCGTGTGTGCGCTGCGTGTGGCGCAGGTGGCCGAGGCCAAGGTGATCAAGCGCCGCGTGCCTCAGGGCGGCTGGCAGGTGGGCTGCTTTGCGCCCAAGGTCAAGATGCTGCAGGGCATGACCGAGGACCTGGCGCGCTTCTACATCGGCAGCATCGTGCTGGCGCTCGAGTACCTGCACAACAACAACATTGTCTACCGCGACCTCAAGCCAGAGAACGTCTTCATCGACGCGCAAGGGTGAGGCAGGCGTTGTGGTGGGCGGGCCCAACTGTGTAAAGAGGCGCCGCGGCCCTGCCTCAAGGGAGCGTGGGACAGCTGTTTGCGCGGCATGGGCGCGGTGCCGTGACAGAGTGCCACGGTGGGCAGGCTGGGCCTTCTCCTTGGCCTCACAGAGAGAGGCCCGCGTGGCACTCCTTTGAAGCTCATTGCGCGGGGGTGGTCGGGGGCGGCGGGAGCGCTGTGCCTTGACTGAGTGCGCCTGCTGCCGTGGCGCGCGGCGCGGCCCCGTGGCGCAGGTACACCAAGCTGGGCGACTTTGGCTTTGCCAAGGTGCTGGAGAACGGCAACCGCACCTACACCTTCTGCGGCACGCCCGGCTACGTGGCGCCCGAGAACGTGCTGGCGCACGGCTACAACTACAGCGTCGACTGGTGAGCAGGCGCGGCCCGCGCGCCCTCCCTCTCCTCCCTCTCCGCGCAGCGCGCTCGTGCGCTCTCGTTTGGCGCGGCTGCAACACACGCGCACCCGGCCCCGCCGGATGAGTGTGTGCGTGCGCGCCTTGGTTGATCATGATCGCGCTCAGGTGGGGCCTGGGCGTGCTCATGTACGTGCTGCTGACGGGCCGCCAGCCCTTCTCCACGCCCAAGACGGACGACCCCATGGTGGTGATGCGGCGCATCGTGGACGAGAACTACCAGATCAAGTACCCGCCCTACCTCTCGGCGGCGGCAAAGGTGCGTGCGCTCGCACGCGTTGGCTGCTCAACTCGCCTTGCGTCACCTCCACCTTGCCTCGGCACGCAGCACGCGCGGCAAGCAGCGCGGCGATGCAGGGGCGGTGCTGCTGTTTGGCCGCCGCAAGCCGCGAGGGACGGTGGGCTGCAAGGGAGGAGTGGCCGTGGATTGCCGCTGCGGCTGCGCGCAGGACCTCATCTCGCGGCTACTGGAGCGCAAGCCGGCCAAGCGCCTGGGCATGCTCAACGGGCGCGCCAACGACATCAAGCAGCACCGGTGGTTTGAGCACATGCCCTGGGAGGAGCTCGAGGCGCGCCGCACGCTGCCGCCGCGCAAGCCCCGCGAGAGCGACAGCAGCAAGCGCCTCAAGGTGCGCCCAGCGGGGGTTGAGGGGGGGGCGGCGCGGTTGCCCCACCTGCCCTGCCCGCAGCTGTAGACCCTTGGGGTGGCGCGTGCGGCGTGCTCCAGGGAAGTCGCCCGCCTTCCCCGCGCTCCGCCCCACCACCCTGCGCACGCCAGGGCACCCTGCGCACGCCAGGCGCAGGGCGGAAACTCACCCGTGGTGCGCGTGCGTCCTCACCTGGCCGCCTCCCTGCTGCTGCTTGCCGCAGGAGCTGATTGACACGGAGAAGAAGACGGCGGGCAAGACGCCCAAGGAGACGCCCGAGGAGCTGCAGGAGTGCGAGATTGTGTTTGCCGACTTTTGAGGAGGAGAAGGAGCAAGAGGAGGAGGATGGGAGGTGGAGGACGGCTACGAGGCGCCTCCCCTGACCTCTCCGGCTGCCCCCCGCTGCGCGCGTGACCACCTGCCTGCGCTGCCCCGTAGAACACCCCCCCCCCGGCGTGTGACTCGGCGTGCGTGGCCTGTGCGTTGTGGTGACGTGGTCGTGGGACGTGGATGGGCTGCTGCATCTGGGACACTCGTGTGGGCTCTCTTTCGTCTACGCAAATGCGCGCCTCGCCCCGCATCTGGTTTTGCTGGCTGCGCCGCACACCACGCCTGGAGGACGGCGCCTAGGTGCAAGCGCACACTCTGCGCTCTCAGCTGAGCTTCTCCCAGCTTGTGGCGGCGCACAGCGCTCTGCGCATGGCCGGCCATGCCCTGACACCGAAGCAAGACAGCACAGAGGGGAAGCGCGGCGCCCCGAGGGCGAGCCAGGGCCCTGCACACGATCAAAATGCAGCGCGTGAGCGACGGCCTGTTCGTGGGCTTGCCCCCCGAGGAGCCCCTGCCTCTAAATGGTGCGACTTGCGAGTGTGCGCTGTCGACGACAGGACACCGCACCTGGCGCCAAGCGCAGCAGCACCACCATCTGCAGCACCCTGGGCCCCAGGACGCAGCTGTGCCTTGTCGCTCGCGGCGTGGAGGCCCCTGGGCGTCCTGCTGCCGTGCGAGATGACGACCGGCCGCGCATCATGCACTGCCTGTGTGTGTGCGCGCCTCCACGCTCACGCAGACGAGCTCCTGGGCCTGCTGCACGAAGACATGCGTGCCGGCGGCGCAGACGCCATGCGGCAGCAGCAACTCCTTGAAACCGCGCTGCTGCGCGCGCGCCAGCACCCAGCAGCGCCGGGCCCTGGCCTGCAGCAGCTGCAGCAGCTGCAGCAGCTGCAGCAGCTCCAGCAGCAGAACCAACAGCTCAACGTGGTGAACCTCCAGTTCAGCGTCAACCTGCCGCAGCACGCACACGCGGCCGCCAGGCTCGGCCAAGGCCCAGGAGCTCAGGAGCTCCCCCCTCTGTCTCCGCTCAACGTCGCCGGCCACCTCCTGCCCCACCACCACCAGCAGCAGATCCACCTCCAGCAGCAGCACCAGCAGGCGCACGGCACCTCGCACTCCGCCCCGCTACAAAAAGTCGACGCCGCGGGGGGCGCCTGGCAGCCCCTGCCCCGCAGCCCGCTCGCAGACGGCCTGCCCGGCGCCTGGCACGCCGGCGGTGGCGCTGGCGGCGGCGGTGGCGGCGGCGGCGTCTCCCACGTGCAGCTCGACGTGCCCGCGCTGTCCTCGTCCGCCGCCGCCGCGTCGGGTGGCCGCGCCCACCACCTGGGCATCTCCCCGCAGCAGCTGCACCAAGGCGCGCTGCTCACCACGCTGTCGCACGCCTCGGGCCTGCCGCCGCCCAAGCAGCAGCTCCACCACCACCTCTTGGCGCACGGCAACGTGCAGCACATGGGGGGGGCGGACAGCGGCGGCGGCGGCGTGTCCCGGGCCATGCTGCAGGCGGCCGGCATAGACATGGGCCCGGCGCCGCTGCTGCAGCTGGGCGGCGCCTCGGGCCCAGTGCTCGGCGGCGGCGGCGGGGGGATGGCGCAGGGGGCGCTGCCCACCACGTCCTCCGTGCCCGCACGGCCCGGCGCCGCGGCGCCGTGGGGCGCGGCGCTCAAGTTCAGCAGCGAGGTGAGCGCTGCGGGGTGGGGCGGCAGGCCCAGCAAGGGGGGAGCGTGGCTCCTCTCTCTCTCTCTCTGGTTGTTTCTGTGCCCGGTGGTGTTTGATTGCTGTGGTGCCCGCCCCGCTGTGGTCGGCTGCAGGACGAAATGGCGCGCTTCACCACACAGACGCGCTCCAACGCGTTCGACCCCTCTCAGCTGGACCCAGAGAGGGCCAAGCGCATCGTGGCCAACCGACAGGTGCGGCGCGATTGGCACCCCCCCAAAACGCTCCCATCCGCCTCGTCCTCGGTTGCTGCCTCTTGGCGCGGCAAGTGTGCACACCAGCCACGCAGAGTGGGCCGCGCGCACAAAGGGCAAGTCGCCCGCTGCGTCTCCACGGTTTCCCTGTGCACGCGCGTGCACCGCAGAGCGCGCTCCGCTCCCGGCAGAAGAAGGCCAACTACCTCCACTCGCTCCAGGCCGACATCAACGCCATCTCGCTCGGCAGCTTGGTGCGTGCCCTCACACTCACACGCCTCTCCCTCCCCCCCCACACACACCACACGCCTATCACTCCAGGGCGCGCCGCCTCCCATGTGCTGCGCCGCTGCACGCCCGCCACAGCGCACGCTCTCCTCCCCCCGCCGAACGCACACACCTGCCCAAACGCAAGCGCACGCACCTGCTGTTGCGCACGCAGGCGGCGGTGGACAAGATCGACCAGATGGTGCGGGCGCGGCACGCGGCGCTGGACGAGGCGGACCGCCTCCGCTCCCAGGCGGCGGTGCTGCGCTCGCAGCTGGCCGCCATGGAGCAGCACCACCAAGCCCTGAGGGCGCGGCGGCAGGAGGTCAAGCAGTACACCGAGACGCTGCTGGCGGAGAAGAAGATGCAGAGCCGCTCGGGCACGGGCACGGGCACGGGCCCCGAGGGGTCGGGGCCGAGCTCCGAGAACGTGGACAGCAGCGGCGGCGCGGGGAACCGGGACGGCGCGACGAGCGGCAGGGGGCAGCAGCAGCAGCAACGGCAGGGGAGCGCGGCGGCTGCGGCGGCGGCGGCGGGCGCGCACGCGGCGCAGGGGTCGGGCGCCAGCGGGAGCATGCCGGGCGGCGGCGGCGAGGGCGGCGCCGGCG
>VFQP010003078.1_pt1 | contig 17490 bp, 14 predicted proteins | sample 3512351 | NCBI WGS metagenome assembly VFQP01 (sample SAMN10412372, study PRJNA504923) | tailings metagenome | isolation source: Relicate 1 Philex TSF1 revegetated site | place: Philippines: Tuba, Benguet | collected 2017-08-29
AACGCCTTGCCAGTAGGCCAGACGATCCTGCACCAGACGCAGGCCTTCTTCCTTTTCGGAAGCCAGCGGGTTGTAGAAGCCAACACGCTCGATGAAACGGCCATCGCGACGGTTGCGCGAATCGGTAGCAACGATATTGAAGAAGGGGCGCTTCTTGCTGCCGCCGCGAGCCAGACGGATTACGACCATTGTTAATTCCTCGAAAAAACGGGGTGTGCGAACACGAAACGCAAGAGTATAGCCCACTTCCCGAGTCCAAACAAACACTTAGGGCTTTCCTGCAGTACTTCCCCCGCGCGAGCGTCGCCGACGCAACACGCACGGCATGGCATTGTGGCAAAAAACCCAACGCCGGCCGGACCATGTGCGTGTTCGAACGGCTCCTGCAGCCGCCGCCAGCCCCTGTTCCATGCGGGATAGCGGCAGACGCGCCAAAGCTGGCAAAAATGACGAAACAATCCGTTACACCGGTAACGGGTTTCGCATAGGCCATCACACGCCCGCTGCGTACCATGATTCCAACGCCTGACTCATCACCTGCTACAGGACATTGGGATTTCGCATGCTTACCCGCCCCCACCTGCGCCATCTGGTGGCTGGTACCGTGGCCGTCATCGGCCTGGTTGGCACAATCGCCACCAGCCACGCACAAGTCGCCTTCTGGCATCGCGCTTTCGCGGACCATCCGGTGCGCATGGGCCGCGTTGGCGGCAGCTGGGATATGGCCAGCGTACGCGCCGAGAATCGCGACCATGTGCAGGCCCAGATCGACCGCATGGAGCAACGTGCACGCAACGATGACCGCCTGAGCGGCCGCCCGCAGGGACCTGGTGGCCGTGACGACGATCGTACCTCGCGCCAGCCTGGCGGCGCGGACCGCAACAACCCCGGCGACGGGTCGATGCGTGGCACCGACATGCGCCCGACCAATGTCGGCCCTGGGTGGCAGGCGCGGGGACGCGACGGCGGACGCTGACGTCGCCTTGGGCACTTTGCCATGATTCAATGAAAACGGCCGGAACTTCCGGCCGTTTCCGCTTGTCTCTCAGGCGTGCGGCGCGGTAGGCCGCACAGGCTGCCGCCCGGCGCCGCATGGGGTCGTACAGCGTGCCGTCGTTGCGCAGACGGCAAGCGACCTGACCTGCCTCTGCCCGGCACCCACTGCACGGGCCCCAGGCCTTCAATGGGCCGGGCGCAGCCTTCATCAGAGCCACCTCAGCCCCTCCTCAGCCCCCTCCCCCCTTCGTATCCGACTGCCCGGTATCCGACTCCTGTCAGCGTGACGCTACAATGTGCGCCGATGCCGCATTGTTGATATTGCCTTCGGCATCACAGGGATTTCCACAACGATTGCCTGCCCATGCCTGCCGCCAGCCAAGCCCCCGCCGTTGCCCGTGAGTCCACCCGCCTCGTGGCAGATGCCGCCAATCCGCGCGGTCTTGTGCGAGGCAAATCGAAACTGGCCACAGTCGCCCTGGCCTTTTTGTTTGGCAGCCTCGGAGCGCATCGTTTCTATTTGAAAGGCCTTGGCGACAAGTTTGGCTGGGCGCATCTGCTGGCCACGGTGGCCGGCGTGATCGGCATTGCGTCGCTGCGCCTCGATGCCGGCAGCACGGCATTGAACTGGACTTTCGCCGTGGCCGGCGGCGCGTCACTGATCAGCGCCTTCCTGACCGCCATCGTGTTTGGCCTGCGCCCGGACGACAAATGGGATGCCCGCTACAACCCGCACGGACAACCGACGCGTTCGGGCTGGCCTGTGGTGATTCTCGTGATCCTCTCGCTGATGATCGGCACCGGCCTGCTGATGGCCGGCCTTGCCATCAGCTTCCAGACATTCTTTGAATCGCAGGTCGAAGCCGCCAAGGCGCTTTCACAGGAATAGCGCGCAGCAGCAACAGGCGACACCCCGACCATGCATTTCGACCTGCTCGACATCGCCGTCTTTGTACGGGCGGCGGCATTGGGCAACGTCTCGGCGGCGGCGCGCGACCTGGCCCTCTCCACCTCCACCGCCAGTGCACGCCTGCAGCGCCTTGAGGATCTGCTCGGCACCCGCCTGCTCCACCGCACCACGCGCCGCCTGTCTCTGACGGGCGATGGCGAACGCTTTCTCGCACATGCCGAGCAATTGCTGATGACCTCGGAAGCCGCCGCGCAGTCGGTCGGCCGCGGGGCCGAGGCGCCGCACGGCCAGTTGCGCGTCACCGCGCCGGCATCGTTCGGGCGACAGCATGTATCGCCAGCGCTGCCCGCCTTCCTGGCCGCCTATCCCGGCATCACGCTCGATTTGCGGCTGACCGACCAGGTAATTGGCCTGGTCGATGGCGGCATCGACGTGGCACTGCGCATGGGAGTGATGCCCGACTCCACGCTCGTGGCACGTCCGCTTGCCCCGAGTCATCGCGTGATCTGCGCATCGCCGGACTATCTTGCGCGTCACGGTACGCCGCGCCATCCCGAAGACCTGCGCCGGCATAACTGCCTGGTGCTCGGCGATCAATCGAACTGGCGCTTCGATACGCCGCTTGGCGAAGCCGCGGTGACGGTGCATGGCAACCTGCGCGTCGACAACGGCGAAGTGATTCGCGACGCGATCCTCGCAGGCATGGGCATCGCCCTCAAGTCGACATGGGATGTCGCGTCGCACTTGCGTCGTGGCGAACTGGTCACGGTGCTCGACGAATATCCGGTACTGCCGGTCGTGTCGATCTGGGCCGTGTATCCGAGCCGCCATCTGGTGCCGGCCAAGACGCGCGCGTTTGTCGACTTCTTCGCCAACTGGTTCGGCTCGCCACCGTACTGGGATCGCGGCGATCTCCCCGCCCCACCACCCGCGCACCATTCCTAGGCCACCCCGGCTGCGGTCCGCCAACTTCTCGCGCATTCCAGACAGTCGGATCATGCGATGCCGCACAACGGCTATGCTCAACCGAACAGTCGAGCAACGGAGGTAGCAGTGATGAAACATGTCCGGAGCGCGCCCGCATGGGGATGAAAACCACACTGCGCGGGGCCGGCCTGGTGATCGTGCTGACGGGAGCGATGGTGGCCGCGGCATTGCTGCTGGCAGAGCGTCTGGGTGGCCCAACCGTGGTATCGACGGCATCGGGCGCGCCCGCTGACGTGCAGATGCAGCCGGCGGCTGGCGGCGCCGATCAGGGAGACGCGCTGCAAGCCGCCATCGACGGCCTGCAGGCCGGCCAGCGGCTGGTACTGTCGCCCGGCGTGTACGTCGTGGGGCGCGTACTGGCCATGCGTGGCGAGCAGGTGGTGATGTCCGGATACGGTGCAACGATCGTTGCCACGAATCCGGACCAGCAAGCGATCATGATGACCGGCAGGAACTCCACGCTCGTCGGGGTAACCCTCAATGGCATCGGTACCGAGCGGCTCGAATCGGCAACCTCGGCCAAGGTGGCGGTCGACGGCGAAGGCATCCAGGTGCTCGACGTGACCATCAACGGTGGCGCCAGCGCGGGCATCTTTGTCTCGCGCGGCAGCAGCATCGCACTGGTCGGCAACAAGGTCTCCGGCACGCTGGCCGACGGCATCCACATCACCGGCAGCTCGCATGACGTGCTGGTGCAGGATTGCTCGGTCACGGCCACCGGCGACGATATGGTGGGCATTGTCAGTTACCAGCGTGATGGCGCGGTTACCCAGAACATCTATGTCACCGGCAACTATCTGGCAGGGAATGCCTGGGGTCGCGGCGTGGCGGTGGTTGGCGGGGCCAACGTGACCGTGACCGGGAACTGGATCGAGGGCGTGCAGAAGGCCGCCGCGGTAATGGTCGCGCAGGAAGACGGCTATCGTACGGCCGACGTGAGCAATGTGCTGATCGCCAGCAACTCGATCGCCGACGACCAGAATGCCACGCAACCGGGTAACAACCGCGCACCGGCCGGCCATGCCGCGATCGATCTCAACACCGGCAGCGGCAGCGTGTCGCAGGTACTGGTGACCGGCAACCAGATCACACGCACGCGCTTCGACGGTTTTCGCGCGCAGGGCAATGTCTGCCACACAGGTATCACCGGCAACCGTTTCACTGCCGTCAATGGCACGCCAATCTCGCTGCAGTACCGCAACTGCACGGCGGATCAGCTTATCTGCGACACCAATACGCTCGATGGCGCGAGCCTGGCGGTCCCGCCAGGATGTTCCGGCGCGGGATCGATCCAGGTCTCCGGTGCGGACGCGAGCCGCCTCCCTCAAGTGCGAACTTCGCTGCGACGTGCGCTGAATGCAGCCCTGCCCCCGCCCCACGCAGGCTGAGCGATGCCTGCGCATGCGCTTGCCGCCCGTTGCGGCAGGTGGAACGCATGCGCTGCCTTACCTGACGCGCGGCGATTCCGCCAGCAAACGTTGCAGGTACTTGCCGTAGTGGCTCTTGCCAAGCGGCACTGCCAGCCGGCCAAGCTGCTCGGCATCGATCCAGCGCCGACGATATGCAATCTCCTCGGGACATGCCACCATCAGGCCCTGCCGCTTCTGCAGCGTTGCCACCAGTTGCGCGGCATCGACCAGTGAATCATGCGTGCCGGTATCGAACCACGCATAGCCGCGCCCCATGATGTCGACGTTGAGCTTGCCCGCGGTGAGGTAGTGCGAATTGACATCGGTAATTTCCAGTTCGCCACGTGCCGAAGGCCGGATCCCGGCTGCGATATCGCAGACCGTGTTGTCATAGAAATACAGGCCGGTCACGGCATAGCTCGAACGCGGCACCGCTGGCTTTTCCTCGATCGACAGCGCGCGGAAGTCTTCGTCGAACTCCACGACGCCATATCGCTCGGGGTCGTGCACGTGATAGGCGAACACGGTGGCACCATCCTCACGCCGTCCCGAACGCGTCAGCAGCCTGGCCAGGTCATGCCCGTAGTAGATGTTGTCACCGAGGATCAGGGCCGACGGGTCTCGTCCGACAAAGTCGCGCCCGATGATGAATGCCTGCGCGAGTCCGTCCGGCGATGGCTGCTCGGCATATCGCAGATTGAGCCCCCACTGATGCCCGTCGCCGAGCAGCGCCGCGAAGCGCGGCGTATCCTGCGGCGTCGAGATGATCAGCACATCGCGAATGCCCGCCACCATCAGCGTCGACAGCGGGTAATAGATCATGGGCTTGTCGTAGACCGGCAGCAGCTGCTTGGAGATGCACTGCGTGACCGGATAGAGCCGCGTGCCGGATCCTCCGGCGAGGATGATGCCTTTGCGAGTCATGCCTGAATCTCCGTGGCCGATGATGGATCCTGTGCGGGTGCGCATACGGGCATGGCTGCGGGCACCGGCGTGCTGCCGGCGGTCTCGCGCCGATAGCAGACCGCGAACGCCGCCGCGCCGATTACCTCGGTGACGATCACCGAGATCACGGTCCCCTCCGCGCCCAGGTACAGCACGAACGGCACCACGTAGAGCAGATGCAGTACCGTTACCGCCGCATAGATGTTCTGTACCGCACGATGGCGCCCCAATGCCAGCAGGCCCAGGTTGCCGAAAATAAAGGCCACGCTGGTCACCGGCAGCAGCACGCCTTCGAGGCGCAACAGGAAGATGGCGTCGTGGAATGGCTCGCCGAGCCACATCCGTATGCCGATGCCGGCGAACAGCTCGATACCGACGAACATCGCACCCGCACAGCCGAACACCACCAGCATTGCCTTGCGCATCAACGCGCGCGCTGCCGCCGGATCTGTCACGTTGTACTGGCTGATGCGCGGAAAGAATGCGGTGCCGATCACGGTGAAAATCGTCTGGCCGGCAATGCGGATCTTGTCCGCCATCGAGAACTGCCCGACCGCGACCGGCCCATGGAAGTAGTTGAGCAGGATCGCGTTGAAATTGACGTAGAAGCTGACCAGCACCAGCGACAGAAAAACCGGAAAGCCTTCGCGCAGTGACGCCACGACCGCGCGCATCTGCACCGCGACCAGCGCGGCCAGCCGCTTGCGCCACGCGCCCCACAGTGCCGCGCTGGCCAGGATCACCGACCCGATACTGATGCCAAGTGCCGCCAGCGCGGCATCGCCAGGCGTCCTGACCCATGCCACGACGCACCCAAGGCTCACCGCCTTCGAGATAAAGTTCGGCACCACCAGCACCTTCATCCGCTCCAGGCCTTGGTACAGCCAGATTGGTGTGACGGCATTGGCCACCACGCCCACGAATGCGGCCGCGAGTATGGTCCAGTGCTCGCGCAGGCTTGGCGCCAACAGCAATACGCCAGCCAGCAGCAGTGCCGCCGCCAGCATCAGCAGCAGCTTGGCAGCCAGCGTGGCCGAGAATACCTGCGCCAGCGCCAGCGGGTCATCGCGCCGCAGCGATACCAGTCGTGTGGCCGTGAGATTGTGGCCGTAGTCGGTCAGCAGGATCAGGTACTGCGCCAGTGCCTGGCAGTAAGCCAGCACACCAAACTCCCTGACGCCAAGCACCTTGCCCAGGAACGGCAGCAGCAACAACGGAAACAGGTAATTGCCGCCCTGGATCAGCAGCAGGTACATGGCGGTAGCGCGTATCGAAGGCGGCATGGGTGTGATGTCCGGCGTTCTCAGCGCCGACTCCAGATGCGCAGGTTGGCACGGCCATACAGCGCGCCACCCGGCGGCATCGCAAATCCCACGGGCTTGCCGAAACAGCGGAACACCAGCCACAGCAGCGCAAGTGGCACGAAGTTGCGCCCGCTGAACAGGTTCGGTACGCGCAGTATCTCCATCAGCGACACCAGCAGCACTGCATGCGCGCAGCACCAGAAACCGTTGCCGGAACGCCAGCCCGCATAGCTGCGGCCCAGCAGCCAGCCCATCAACGCCGCTTCCAGCAGCGCGAACCATCCCCATTCGTAGAAATGCACATAGACACCCGACGGATTGTTGAACTCGGGATCACCGAAATTGCTCAGGAAGGTTCCGTAGCCGTCGCCGCCGCCAACCCATGGCCGGAACGTCTCACCGATCACCGGAAACTTGATCAGCCAGTCGAACGTGAAGGTTGGATCGCCAGTCCCCCACCCCATGATCGTCAGCAGGCCGGCACCGTTATTGATGGCGGTCGAGTAGTACAGGCCCAGGCGTTCGAGCGCGAAATCGAGGATGTTGTCGTAGATGTTGACGTAATACGTTTCCCAGGAGCGGTTGTACTCGTTGGCGATAAAGAATCCGATCAACGGCACGATCGCTGCGAATGGCCCCAGCGTCAGCAGCAGCTTGCGCTGCGGGCCGCCGCGGAAACGCACTGCCATCAGCGCCCATGGCAGGATTACCTCCACCAGCGCCAGCCGTTCGGCAAAGATGAAACTGCGCAGCACCGTCAGCACGCACAGCACGCCGAGGAACACCTTGTAGCGATTGAGCCCGTCTACCGGCTGGCGAAAGATGTGGAAATACAGCGGCACGTAGGCCACGGTAGCCTGGGTGAGCGTGCTGATACCGGCAATACGTCCCTTCAGTTCCAGCACGTCATAGGTACTGGCCTGTCCGCTCAGGAACGAAAACAGCACGGCCGGCCGCGCGATGACGCCGCCCATCATGACCACGTAGCCGAAGCATGCGAGCCAGAACAGTGCGTCCAGCACTTCGCGCGGCACTTGCACGGGAACGTCTGGCCAGCGCGGCAACAACACGCGCTCGCTGGCCGCCGCCACGGTCAGTACCACCAGGAACAGGGCACCCGCAATCGCAAACTCGCTGTTGAAGTAGACGCGGTCGATGGCCTTCTGCTCCCCGAGCAGGTCCAGCGAGATCAACATATAGAGCGGCACGATAAAGTACATCAGCAGCCTGGCGGGATCTTCCCACCAGTAGCCATCGCGCAGGACAAGCTGGTTGAACATCTTTGGCAGCATCTTTGGCGAACCTCGGCAACATCAATGCGGCGCCACGGCCAGTGGATCGACGACGGGTGCCGCCGCCGGTGTGCGGTCGGCTAGCGGCCGCACAACCGGCGCCTGTTCCATCGCGGCACGAACCATGGCCAGGAACTCGCGCCGGAAGCGCTCAGGCGAAAATTGCAGGGCATTGCGACGGCATGGCGCAGACAGGTACGGGCCGGTATCCTCGAAACGGCATACCGCACGCACGATATCCTCGACGGTCTGGCGCGGGAAGAACACGCCGGTGCGCAGGTCGCGATCGCGGCTGTCGATCACGCTCTCGCGTGCACCGCCCTGTCCGAGCGCGATCACCGGCGTGCCACAGGCCTGTGCCTCCACGGCCACGATGCCAAAGTCCTCCTCGGCCGCAAATACAAACGCTCGCGCGCGCTGCATATGGGCAACCAGCACCTCGGTCGGCTGGTACCCAAGCACGCGCACATTCGGCGTGGCCATATCGCGTATCCGTTCAAGATCCGGACCATCGCCAATTACCACAAGCTGCTTGTCCGGCATTGCCGCGAACGCTTCAACAATCAGGCTGACTTTCTTGTACGGCACCAGCCGCGACGCCGTCAGGAAGAAATCCTCGCGTTGCTCGCACAGGCTGAAGTGCTCGACATCGACCGGCGGGTACACCACGGCAGCTTCCCTGCCATAGACCTTGCGGATGCGCCGCGCGACATAGGCGGAATTGGCCACGAACAGGTCCACCCCGTGCGCGGTGCGCTGATCCCAGATCCGCATGTAATGAAGGATTGCCCGTGCCAGCCAGCTCTTCACGCCGCGCGTCAGGTTGGATTCGGTGAGATACTGGTGCTGCAAATCCCACGCATAGCGGATCGGCGAGTGTACGTAGCTGACATGTACCTGGCCGGGACCGGTGATGACGCCCTTGGCTACCGCGTGGCTCGATGAAATCACCAGGTCGTAGCCTGACAGGTCCAGTTGTTCGACCGCCAGCGGCATCAGTGGCAGGTAGGCACGAAACGACTTCCGTGCGCGCGGCAGGCGTTGGATAAAGGTCGTCGTCGCATGCTTGCCTTGCAGCGCGTGTCGATGCGCCTCCGGAAAAAAGTCGACCACGCTGAACAGGTCGGCCTCGGGCCATATCCTGAGGATCTGCTCCAGCACGCGCTCGGACCCGGCATAGGTTGTCAGCCATTCGTGTACCACGGCGACCTTGCCGAACTCGCCTGGTGAAGGGTTCATCGCTGTGCTAGCCATGGTGAGATCTCGCTGAGAAGCCGCGCGGCGGTTGCGCGCCAGGAATATCGTTCCACGTGCGCATAGCCCTGCCGGCGCAGGTTGTCGCGCAACGCGCCGTCTTGCATCACACGCGTCAGCAGTTCGCCGAACTCACGTGCGCTGGTGGGCTGGAAGTAGAGCGCTGCCGCGCCGCATGCTTCGCGCACCGCAGGCAGATTCGACGCCAGCACCGGACAACCGAGCGTCATCGCTTCCACGGGCGGCAGGCCATAGCCTTCGTACAGCGATGGAAAGACGAAGCAGGCTGCGTCGCGAAACAGCGCCTTGAGATCGGCATCGTCGACGTAGCCGACACGCCTGACACTGGCCGTGGCCTGTTGCCTGATCGATTGGAACACCGGCGACGCGGCGCCAACGATCACGACGTCATAATCGGTCGCTCCCAGCATCTCCACGGCGTCGACCACCAGCCGGAAGTTCTTGTGATAGCTGGCACTGCTTACCGCAAGCACATAGGGGCGGTCCGACAACTGGAACTTCCGACGCACGTCCGCGGCTTCGGGCAGCCGCAGCATATGGTCGCCGCTCATTGGCAATACGCCGACCTTGGCGCCAGGAATGCGATAGGCATCCACGATCTCGCCGCGCGAAAACTCCGATACGGTCAGCACACGCCGTGCAATGCGGCCGATCCACGGAGCCATGAAGCGATACCACGACCGAAACGCTCGCGAGTACGCCTGCGGCACGCGCATCGGTGCGGCATCGTGCATCACCGTGACCTGATTCGGATACAGCAACGGCGCCGCATTGCACAGGTTCAGCAGCAGCGATCCACGTGCCGCCAGCGGCAGGCTCACCTGTTCCCAGTACTGGCCCTTGCCGCCATGCACCGTGCGGATGCGCAGGTGCGGAAACTGCCTCGGCTCGAACATGACCGACGCAGGTACCAGCAGTTCGAAGCTCAGCCCCGTCGTGGCAGGGTCCTGCTCCGCCACCAGCCGGTCGATACTGCGCACCACCTCATACGCGAAGCGATCGACACCGGTGGCGCGCCGCCCCAAGAAGCGGCCGTTGATCGAGATGGTGCTGGTCACGGTGTCAGTCCTGTGCATGTCAGTAACCGGCGCGCGCCAGCGGGTTGGCGATATACCGCACCACGCGGTTGCTGAACGACGCCACCGGCACCAGGCACAGCGCGGTCAGGCACCACACCGCCACCTTCTTGCGTGCGCTCCAGAACGGGTTGGCAACGATCGTGTGGAAATAGCGACCCGATTCATGCAGGAACCAGTGCCAGCGCCGTGCCAATGGCGCGCCATAGACTACCGTGGCGAATTCCGCTTTCTCCACGGAGAAGTCAAGAATGGCAGGTGGCAGTGCAATGCCGAGCCGTTCGTGCGCAATGCCCCTCAGGATTGCCCAGCGCCGCGCCGCTTGCCGGGCACCGGCAAGCGCATCCTCGGCATTGGCCAGCGACAGGCTCGCAGTGCCCTGCGCTGGCGCACCGTTGCGCGTGTGCCGGTGCACACGGTAGCACCCCAGCGAACGCTCGATTGCGTCCACGTTGCCCACCAGCGCAATGCCATAGATCGCATAGAAGTCGGCACCATGGATATTGTCGGCGTTCACCGGCACCGGGAACACCCGCCGCAATGCATCGGCACGATAGGCGTTGCCCGATCCCGGTGGCGACGGGTACAACCAGCCACCGCGCAACAGCGCGCCGCAATCGGGCGCGGCGATCGTCTGCGGCACCTGCACCCCTGTAGGGGTGCCGTCCTCGGTGATCACATCGAGCCGGTACTGCACCTTGACGCAATCGCCCGCTGCAAACGCGGCCAGCACCGTTTCGGCGGCATCGGGGTGCAGGCGGTCATCGGCATCGAGAAACAACACGTACGGGGTGACGACACGTTCCAATGCATGGTTGTACGCGGCAACCTGGCCCCCATTGCGCTGGAATACGGCCGCGATGCGCGAACCATATCCCGCGATGATGTCGCACGACCGATCGGTCGATCCGTCATCGACCACCATCACCGTCACGTCCTGAAGTGCGGACTGCTCCAGCGCGTAGTCGATCGCATCCCGCAGGAACTGTGCATGGTTGTAGTTGCAGATCACAATGGTCAGCATCATGGTCCTTTGCGGGTCGGCAGCATTACAGCGAGTAGTCGGCATTGAAGCCGAGCCGGCTCGCCTCGCCATCGGCGATCGCGCGTTCGAGCAGCCGCAGCCGGTCGGCAGCCTGGCGGCGCCTGCCATACAGGCGCAACAGGGTCAGGAACACAAAGCGGTTCAATCTGTATGTGAGTCCTGAACTCGACCAGTAATGCTTGTCGAACCACGCCTGGTTGCGGCTGCTGTAGTAAGCACGAAAATCGGAACCGCTGAACAGCAGGCATTCGAAATGGTTCTTCCAGTGGCGCTTGACGTTCCACGAGCCCTCCAGATCTTCGAGCCGGGCCCCCGTAACCAGCGCAATGTGGCCACCACGCGCGGTCAGCCGCCATGTGTATTCGATATCGTCCGCGTACAGCACCAGTTGCCGCTCGGGCAGGCCCAGATCGAGGTACATCTCGCGGTGGCCCAGGAATCCGCCATACGGCGCGAACGGCATGCGCACCACGTCCGGAATCGCCTGCGGCTGGGGCTTGCCCCATGGCGTGCGCCGCCAAATCTTGTAGGGAATGCGCGCCACGTGAAACCCGAAGTAGCTCGACCTCGGCGGCAATGCCTGCGTGGCCGGCACGCCCATCGCGATATCGGCCTGATGATCGGGACGAAAACCAAGTACTGCCGTGCGGCTGCGGCCGTGGTTGCGTGTCAGCAGATCGAGCTGGTGGCACAGCACATCGAGCGCGCCCGGACACGGCGCATTGTCGTCGTCCATCAGCCACAGATAATCGGTATCGCGTGCCAGCGCGGTAGCAATGCCCACCGCATAGCCATTGGCGGATCCGCTGTTGGTCGGCAGACGAACCACTGTGACACGCCGGCCCCAACTGGCCTCCAGCAAGTCGAGGTCGGATGCGGAGTTGTTGCTGACCACCACCGCATGCGCCACGCCCTCATTGCCGAAAGCGCGCCGCAGCAACTCGGCACAGTAGTGCACGCGATCTGCATAGGTGACCGTGACCAGTGTGACGCGCTTGTGATGGGTGTGGTTCATGGCTGCCGTTCCCCCTGATCAAACGGATTTGACCGGATGCGTTTCGCTGACCCCGTATGCATAGCTGTAACGATGCATCGCGCCCGTGAAGTCGTTGAAAATCACACCGCGCACCGCCACGTTGGCCTGGGCCAGACGCCGCGTGCTTTCGTCGATCTGCTCCACGGTCGTGACGCGGTGCCGCGCCACCATGAACACCGTGCCCGCAAGCCGGCCGAGCACCAGCGCATCGGCCACCGGCAACAGCGGCGGACCATCGAGTATCACCATGTCATAGTGTGCGGCCACGCGCTCGACCAGCATTGCGAGTTCCGGCTGCAGCAACAGCTCGCTGGGCCCCGATATCAGTGCGCCCGTCGACAGGAAATCGAGACCGTGCGAAACGTTGCGACGGATTGCCTTCTCCGGCGCGCACCTGCCCGCCAGCACCTCGGCGAGTCCCGGACCGCGATCCAGCCGGAAGCGCTTGTGCAGCATGCCGTTGCGCAGGTCGGCGTCGATCAGCAGCACACGGCGTTTCGACGCGCCAGCCAGCGTGGCCAGGTTGGCGGCGACGAACGACTTGCCGACACTCGCGGTGGGACCGGTGATCAGCACCACGCGATTGGGCGCGTCATGGATCGCGAAATGGAGCGTGGTGCGTACCGCGCGCAGGCTTTCGATGGCTGCATCGGGTGGCGGCGCGTGGCCCGTCCCGGGCGTCAGGAAGCGCGGCCATGTCGCGCGCATTTGCCCGGTCAGGCGGCTGCGTGGCACCGTCGCATATACGGGAATTCCGGTAGCGATCTCGATTTCCTCGCGATCCTGCACCGTGCCGGCGATGCGCCGCCGCGCAACGGCCAGCACGATGCCGGCCAGCAGCCCCGCCAACAGCGAGCCACCCACGGCCACCCCGCGGCGCGGTGTGATCGGCGTCTCGGGCGGCGTGGCCGGATCGATCAGCCGCACAGTGGCCACCTTGCCGGCGCGTACCAGTGTCAGTTGCTGCCGGGCATTGAGGCGGTTGGTGTAAAGCTCGGTATCGACCTGCATATTGCGCTGCAGCTGCAGGACCTTCTGTTCGATCAGCGGCAACTGGCGCGTACGTCCCTGGATCACCGACAACGCGGCCTGCGCCTCGCGCATCTGCCCGTCCATGGCCAGCAGCGCGGGGTGCTTCTCGGTGTATTGCGTCACCAGTTCCTGGCGTTCCTGGCGCAGGTCCACCAGACGCGTTTCCGCCTCTACCGATTGCTGCAGCAGCGCGCGTGCTTCCTGGCTGGTGTCGACGGTGCCCTGTTGCGCGCGAAACGCGTTGTAGCGGCTTTCCGATTCCTCGAGCTGGTTCTTCAGTTGCGGCAATTGCTCGTCGAGAAAGCGGATCGACTTGTCGGCCTCTTCCGATCGGCGTCGCACGTTCTGGTCTACATACTCCCTGCCAATCTCATTGAGGATCTGGGTCGCGCGCAGCGGGTCGATGCTGTCCAGCGACACACCGATGATGCTGGACTGCTTGCCACGCTCGCCAATTGCCAGCGTCTTCTGCAACCACTCCGTGGTAGCCGTTTCGGAATAGCGCTTCAGCGTAAAGCTTGCGCCGGGCGCACCGGCGGCCCGGCGCACCAGCAGGGTCAGCGGCCCACGCGGCGTATCCGCCCGCAACAACACGCCAACTTTGCCGTGCAGTGTCAATGCCGGGCCGCTCCATGCCCAGGCCGTGTCGAGCGTCAGAACAAAGGCGCCGTCCTTTTCCAGGGTCACGACGAACGGCTTGCCCTGCCACGCAGGCGGCACATCGAACGTGGTCACGTCGATACGCTCCTTGCCATAGACGTGGCCGGCAACCGGAAGCGAGTAGCCGTCGGCGCGCTCGGCCAGCCACCAGCCGATCATTGGCACATAGCGTGGCGTGGCCTCGATATACAGCTTGAGCGTCTCCACCGCGCGCGACACCACCATGCGCGAGCTCAACACCTGGATCTCGGACGTGGTATCGGGCTTGATCTCTGGCGTCAGGCGCGGATCACCCGACGTGGAACGGTTCTCGATCGTGCTCGGCTCGACCTGGATCAGCATGTCGGCGCGATACACCGGCCGCGCGAATACCGCATACGCAAGGCCGGCCAGCAGGCAGGCCGACGTGGTGCCCGCAATCAGCCAGCGGCTCGCGAACAGCGTGGTCACGGGGTTCCTCGGCCGGATCGGCGGACGGCCAGGCGGCTCGTAGACCGGGTTCGCAAGATAGGATGAATGCATGCGATGCTCCTGGTTGGCCGCGGCGCTAGGGCGCCAGCGCGCGGCTTGCCGTCGCCGTCTGTGCTGTAGGTAACAGCAGGTTGACCACCCGGCTCCAGCGCACCAGCGACGAGGTGTCGACGAACACCACATCGTTGGCCTGCAGCGCGAAACCATCAGCCAATGCCATGGCCGATGGGGTACTCGCATCGAGGTGGTACACCTCGGGCTGGTTGCCGCCGTCGCCACGCACCACATACACCTGTTGCGCATCGCCCGAATACTGGCTTACGCCGCCCGCGTCACCGAGCGCCTGGTTGAGGCTCAGCTTGCCGTTGTTGAGCGTCAGCGCGGATGTACGGGCCACTTCGCCAATCACGTAGACCTTGCTGTCCATCGCGGTATGCACGCGCACGAGGTCGCCGTCGCGCAACAGGATGTCGGATGGATTGGCGCCCTTGGCAATCAGGTCCGGCAGGCTGATACGGGCCGTCTTCTCCGCACGCGTGACCGATACCCACGAACGGTCGGCCACCGCGTTGAATCCGCCGGCGCGGTTGATGGCCTCGGGCAATGTCATCGGAACATCGTTGATGATCTGCAGGCCCGGCACCTGCACCGCACCGTCCAGGTAGACGCGCTTGCTGCGGTAGGCCTGGATGCGCAGCGTGATCTGTGGATTGCGCACATACTCGGCCAGCCGCTGCGTAAGCCGATCGCGCGCCTGCGCCTCGGTCAGGCCAGCCACCGGCACCATGCCCACGAATGCATACTGCACGTTCCCGGCGGCATCGACGGTGTAGCCGGTCACCACCGCGTTCGAGCCCGATGTGTCGACGCCGCTGGTGACCTGCAGCGCGGGCAGGTTCAACTCCGGATGCCCCCACACCACGATGCTCAGCACGTCGCCGGGACCGAGTAAATAGGGACGCGGCTTGTCAAACAGTGCCTGCACCTCGGGCGCCACGCCACTCGGCCGCGCCGCGCGTTGCGCGTTGATCAACGCACCGTCGATCTCGATCAGCTTGTCACGCGAGACCGACCCCACGCCGTTCATCGACGGCAGGCTGCCGGCTGGCAACGTGGACACCGTCGATGTCGACGTTGCCCCCGATGCCGCCGCGCCGGTGCGCGCGGAAGAAGCTTGTCCAGCGGACTGGTACGACATGCCCGGCGCCATCGCGCACGCACCGAGCAGCGTTGTTGTGAAGCCCCACAGCAGTATCACTGCAAGGCGCCGGAACCACGGAAGTTTAGTATGCGCCGCGACCACGAAGCACCACCCCGATTGTCTTGAACAGAATCACGATATCGCCGCCGAACGTCCAGTTCCTGACGTAGGCCACGTCGAGCGCCACGCGCGTGTCGTAGTCGGTGTCGTTGCGGCCGCTGACCTGCCACAACCCCGTGATGCCAGGCAGCACCCCCAGGTAATACGACACCGAGTCGCCGTAGCGCTCCAGTTCCTTCTCGACCACGGGACGCGGACCCACCAGGCTCATGTCACCGCGTACCACGTTCCATAACTGCGGCAGCTCGTCGATGCTGGTTTTGCGGATGAAATGCCCGAACCGCGTTACGCGCACGTCGTGCTTGAGTTTGAAATCCGCGGCCCATTCCGCGCGCGCCTCGGCATCGCTGGCGAGCAGGTCCTTGAGCACCGCATCGGCATTGCGAACCATCGACCTGAACTTCAGGCACCTGAACTTGCGTCCATCGACCCCGACCCGCGTATGGCCATACAGGCAGGGACCGCCATCGCGCATCACGAGCAACGCCACCATGACCAACAGCGGCGATAGCAGCAACATCAATCCCAATGCTGCGCAGACATCGAACGCGCGCTTGGTGCCCAGTCCGAACGCGCGCCTGCGCGGCCGGCCGGCACGCGCCGCTGGCGTTGCTGGCGTCGCCTGGGTTGCAGGCGCTTGCGTCGACGCTACCGGCGGCGCCATGAAACCCGGCAGCTCCGGAGGCATGGCCGGCGATGCGGCGGTCAGCCGGTTCGGCATGATGCCGATTCTCGACAGCAGCGATTTCAGGACTGGCATGGCGACTTCTCCCGTAGCCATAGGTTGGAGAGCGGGTGCCGACGCGCCGCATGCCGGCGGCGCATCGTGGGCAAGGCGGTCAGGCGCAACGGCCGTAGGTGTCGGCAATCCGGACGATGTCGTCCTCGCCGAGATAGGAGCCGGATTGCACTTCGATGACTTCGAGCGGCAGCTTTCCCGGGTTCTCCAGCCGGTGCATGACGCCAATCGGGATATAGGTGGATTCGTTCTCGCTGAGCAGGAACTGCTCGTCGCCGCGTGTCACGCGGGCCGTGCCGCGCACCACGGTCCAGTGTTCGGCGCGGTGGTGATGCAGTTGCAGCGACAGTGACGCACCGGGATGCACGACGATGTGCTTGACCTGGAAGCGTTCGCCTTGATCGAGCGAGTCATAGCAACCCCATGGCCGCTGAACCTTGCGGTGCGTCTCGGCCTCGGTGCCCGCCTGCCGCGCAATGCGTTCGACCAGGCCTTTGATTGCCTGCACGTGCGAGCGGTCCACCACCAGCACCGCGTCGGCGGTCTCGACCACAATCAGGTTCTGCGTGCCCACGCAGGCCACGAGGCGGCCATCGGCATGCGTGTAGCAAGACATGGCGCTCTCGTACAGCACGCGCCCGCGTGCCGCATTGCCGTCCGCATCCTTGTCGATGGCATCCCATACGGCGTCCCAAGAGCCCAGGTCGGACCAGCCGGCTACCAGCGGCACCACCACGCCTTGCACGTCGTCGGTACGCGCCAGATGCTCCATCACGGCATAGTCGATCGAGTCCGAGGGCACAGCCGAGAACGCGGCGGCATCCGGATGGTGGAACGCCCCTTCGGCGCGGCCCGCGTCGAAAGCCTGCTTGCAGGCATCGAACATGCCTGGCTGCAGGCGTTGCAGCGCGGCCAGCCAGGTGCTGGCGCGCACCACGAAGATGCCGCTGTTCCACCAGTACTCGTTCGATGCCACATACTGCTGCGCAATC
>VFQP010003079.1_pt1 | contig 17489 bp, 17 predicted proteins | sample 3512351 | NCBI WGS metagenome assembly VFQP01 (sample SAMN10412372, study PRJNA504923) | tailings metagenome | isolation source: Relicate 1 Philex TSF1 revegetated site | place: Philippines: Tuba, Benguet | collected 2017-08-29
GCTTGAGTATTTGGCTCTTTTCGCAATTGGCCGGCGGCGGCCGACGATAGCTCAGATTGGGTAGGGGTGCCAACTGCTGAGCTGCCGGCTTATGGGCGGCGAAGTATCGAGTATCTCGTCCTACTTTTGCTTGCATGTCGCCTAGCACGCATTTGGCTCCGGGCTGCCAACTGGCAACCACGCTGAGCTGATTTCTCGCGAGTTGCTGGCGTATAGCGTCCTCATGGGGCTGGCTGGTCGTGCCGATAGCGGTGGTAGCCCGCGCTCTATCGGCGATGCAGAGTGTGCCGCCGCCTTAGTCAGCTATCTGGGGCACCGCGTCACAATTCGGGTATCGATCTTCTCGGAGACCTGGGCGGACGGTGGTCCCGATATTCGAGCGCTCGAGATGAAATTGCACCGGGCCATCGATTGGCCCTTCCCCCGTAGAAGCGCTCCGCATTGGGGCGCCCTTAAACTGCGCGCAATGAGACAATCCAACCGGCGTAGGGCCTCAGGCCGCTGGGAAATGTGTAAGGCCATTCAGCTCAAGCAGCTTTCGTTCTTAGCGAATGATCTGCCTGAGTATTTTGCGTCGCCATGATGAGGCACTGCGAGCCTCGCCGCGGGCAGCCATCACCGCGTCCCCAGTCATGATCCACCCGGCGAACGAAGCGAGGCGCGTCGGCGCGAGTGAGCTTGCTAAATCGATCAATGGCTTGTGCTCAAACATTCGGCCGGCGAGCGACAGTCCAGCATGGAGGCCCGTCGCCACACCACTCGTGTTAGCTGCATTTATGAGCCGCTGCACATTCACGGAGCCCGCGCATCCGGACGCCGCCAGCGCAATATCCAGGATGTGCTGGAGCCGGTCGAACTGATGGCTGACCGCTGCATGAGCCGCAGCAACGAGCAGCAAGGCGGTGGCGTCCTCGCAATCTCCGTCGCCCGCACGACAGACATCATCATACGTCACTGATGACGAGCGCCTTAAAGTTGGATTGTGGACAAGATCGGAATGAAGCTCAATCGAAACGCGCGGATTACTCCTGAGAATCCAGTTGTCCTCCAAATAGTCCTTACCTTCCCGATATTCGGGCTGCAGGAACTGGAAGCCAAGGTCCGCCATAATGCCGTTTGCGCGCTTGCGGTCTGCGGGGACGACAAGAATGTCTATATCAGTGAAAGCTCTCAGGGCTGGCGTACTGTAGAGGCGTCGCGCAAAACTTGGCCCCTTTACATTAGCAGCGCGCACGCCAGCATCCGAGAGCGCCCGAAGTATGCGGTCGCAGTGATGCGTGAGAAGCATCTCAAAGCCGGTCTGGTGCAGCTGGAGTAGCTGCGCAACTCCAATTTCTTTTTCGGCATCCGCGATTTCTGCGGCCGTTCCTTTTAGGAAATGTCTGCGAACGGCGTTGCCATTGAGCAGGGCTCGAAGCGCGATCGGCAGGACGCCGTGCAATTCCGCAGCTTTAAGAACATCGCCAGTCTCGCGAGCACCTAGCGATGGCAGCTGCGTGCTATTTCGAAAGGGATTGGCGACGGAAATCAGCCAGCTTTTTGAAGCAGCTGATAGGACCTTATGTGTGGACGCGATAGCCACGGTGCTCCCTTTCGACAGGGCCCGTTGAGGCCTGTCCCAACGTGCCAGACAATCCGCGGGCCGCAAAGCCTACTGGCTATGTTGCCCCAATTGCCGACCCGGAACCGGAGGCCCCGTGCTCACGACGGACTGTGCCCAATTGGCGACAGGCGAAGGTTTTCACACCGGGAGAAGTTGGCTGAGCACGATAACGCGTTGCCGCTCGATGTGCTGCGTGCTGCAATCTCGCGCACGAGTCGCGGGAAAATTGATCGCGTCCTCCGGTTGTCGCGTCTATTGGGCACCGTATGCATTTCGTCAAACGGCACCTGCGTTGGAGCGTGATTTTGCAAATTCCAGCAGAGAGAGAATCGCCAATGATTAAAAAGACCTATGAGAAGCCGACGCTCGTCACGCGCGAGCTGCTTTCGACCGTGACCGCCTCTGTCGTGAGCGGGGTGACCTAAGCGATAACTGGGGGCCCGCTGGGCCCTCAGATTTTGCTGTTGGTGGCGATTGCACTCAGAAGCGCAGCGCTCAAGCCTTCCAGTGGCATTCCGACACGCAGCTCTAGCGTGATGGCGTCCTTCAGCAAGTCCCCGATGGCATTGAAACGGCTGACTTGCCCGCTCGGCACAATTCCCTCCAGACGCCCGACATTATCGAGCGTTATGTGTGCCATCGCGTCAGACTTCTTCATGCCCTGCAGAAGGTGAGCCCCCTTCGATCGCTGGCCGAGAATGACGCATGCGGCCACCTCTCGAGGCGAGGTGCCCCCGACGTCAACGACACCCGCGAGATCCTCAAGTGTGAGGCTCTGCTCGCCTTGATTATCCCATTCTGATTTCGTGAGCGATTGGAGGAATGGCAGCAGCTCCGCCGTCCGCCAGTGAATCTTGAGAGCGCGTGGCAGGCCCCAGACAGTCCTTCTGCTGGCATCGGATTGGCCGCCTCCCTCAAGCACGATGGCGTCATCTGTGAGGAGTGCAAATCCGTACCTTGCAAGTGACAGCGAGGTTGTTGTTTTGCCGGCGCCGCTCGGCGCAAAGATCAAAATGGCGCGCTTCGGGTCATTCGGCAGGGCGAGCGCGGCGCCATGGAGCAGATGTCGTCCAGTGGCGGTAAGCATTTGATCTATGGCGTGCACGACAGCAAGTGCTTTGACGGCGGGACGCGCACCGGCCGCGAGCCTCACTACGGTTATGCGATCCGTGGCCGTCGTCAGCGCCGACATTTCACCTGAGACATAGAGACTGGTCGTGTCACTCGTGGTGTTCAATTGGCCACGAATGCCAGGGAAGATCTCTCGCAGTGCCGACGCGGTGGCCGCAGCCGGCGCCTCTGGCGCGCCTGAGATCAAAGCAATCGTATAGTTGGGGGCCTCGGCTCTTGAGATACTAAACGGCTCCAGATATCTGCCCAGGATTGATCGGTCGACGTCGCCCTCCGTGACCGTGCGCAGAACCGGACCATTGACCTGATACCAACGCTCTTCCGTTTTCACACTCATCCCTTCAATGGTGTGGAAGCAAGTGCATCTCCGCCTGCGTGCGTGATGGATCCATTGGTCACCCTCAAGATCTCGAGCATCTCTGGCGTCGGAGGATTCATCACTTGACCGTCGGCCACAACCCAACAGTGAGCCGCGATCGCTGGCGCACCGAGGCTCGCACGGTCTAGGGCGAAATGGAGGCTCGGCCTCAATCCAGCCAGAATAAGAAAGCGGTTGGCCAGCAGGCCTTCGCGAAGGCAGGGCCTGTCCGCCATAAAGTACGGCCGCCTCGTCGCCTTGCGGCAACTTCTAAAGATGATACGGGGGGGCAGCCCCTGGTAGGGCCTGGCGGAAGTCTTTGGGAGCGTGCGGGAGATGAGCTGGCTCAGATGAGTATCGCGGGCGAGCATGGGAATCCACAACGCCCAAAGACGGACAGCGGCCTTCATCCGCAGAATGAGCCAGATTTTCCTCATGTGCCTCGTGCTGCTTCCGGCGGAGCAGTACCGGTTGGCGCTATGAAACTATACCCTTCTCCAGCAGTTGATTGGCAAGCTCCGTGAGATCGCCGCGCAGCTCCTCCTGGTCGATCTCATACACATCCCAGAGCTGCTCCACCACCGAACCGAAGTTGCGCTTCCCATCGAGTAGTGACAGCATCGCAGCGGTCGTGTCGTTGCAGGTATGGAGTTGCCCCGTGTCCAGTTCCAGAAGCACGGCGCCCTCGCCATCGCCGAGCTGCTGCACGGCCATCTTGGGCGCAAGCTTCAGTACGCGGCTGTTGTCGATCATTTGCACATGCTTCACTTGATCTCCGAAGATGCGCGCATCATAGACGTGAAATCGGGCGCCATCCATAGCTGGGCGGACTTGGCGGCATCCGTTGCACAGAGAAGTGGCGAACTCGAAGCTGCCGCCCTCGAAGCTGGCTCGAGAATTGTGATCGCGCCCGAGAGCGCCACCGCATTTCTCGTAGATCTCTTGAGCGCCTGGCACCTTGGCATAACGGTGATTGTAGTCCCGAGCACACTCAAACAAGCGGAAGCTGAGAATATCGCGTCGCGGACACGCCCTGCTGCCTGGATTGGTGCCTCGGCTCCAAATGCGATCCTCACTCTGCCTTACGGCTCCATGCGCACTGCAACAGGCTCGATAAAGCTCGGCGCTGGCCGGCTGCAGTTGGATACACCGGCGCTCATACTCATGACCTCAGGGACGACAAGCACGCCGAAGGGAGTCGTGCATACTCCGAGAACCCTGTCGGCACGATTGGCATTGAATGGGGCCTATATTGCGAAGTCGGACGTTGCCCGAACTCTCAATCTCCTTCCCATGCATTTCGGCCACGGCCTGATCGGCAATACGCTCACGCCACTCAGCATGGGGGCCACCGTCTATCTGTGGCCAGAAGCCGGTGTTGCGGGGCTGTCCCAGCTTGGTGCCGTGCTCGACGAGCGCGAGATCACGTTCATGAGTTCTGTGCCGGCCATGTGGCGCATGGTGCTGCGGCTTTCGCCACCACCGCGCGAAAAGTCGCTGCGGCGCATCCATGTGGGATCGGCGCCGCTGTCGCGTCAACTCTGGGAGCAGATCGCAGATTGGTCGGGCATCCGACGCGTCGTGAATACATATGGCATAACCGAGACCGCCAACTGGATTGCTGGACACAGCCTTGAAGATGGCCCTGCGGAAGATGGCTTGGTTGGCCGGATGTGGGGTGGCTGCGTGGGGGTGATGGATGACGCCGGAAATGTTGCGCCCTCCGGTTCGGGTATGATCGTGGCCTCGACGCCTTCGCAGATGGTGGGCTACTTCGAACGCGACGATATCACCAGCTCGGCCCTGGTCGGTCCGTGGTTTGTCACAGGCGATGCAGGATCAATCAGCTCTGATGGACTTCTTCGCGTCGTGGGCCGCCGCAAGAACGAGATCAATCGGGGCGGCATGAAGGTCTCGGCTGAGGAAGTAGATCTGCTGCTTGAGGCACATCCAGCCGTGCATGAGGCGTGTGCCTTCCCGCTCGAGGATCCAATAGCCGGCGAGATCGTTGCCGCCGCAGTGGTGCTCACCGGTTCGCAGGATGCATCCGCGCTGGATCTGACGAGCTGGTGCGCGGAGCGCATCAGGTCCGATGCCGTACCTGCGCGCATATTCTTTCTGCGCGAGCTTCCGCGGAATGATCGCGGCAAGTTCAATCGAGACGATGTGCGCGCCGCAGTTTTGGCCGAGAGGGCGTCTCATGACTGATGGCTGGCAGCCAGGCCGCCCCGTATCGCTTGAGACTGAGCGCTTCCACTTGAAAAGTGTGAAGCCGCTTTGGCTCGCAATGAAGACACGCAGTTGGACCGACGATCCGCAGATCATGACGCCTTTGAACTATCGTACGGGCGGCTGGTCCACCTGGCAGTGGCGAAAGACGATGGTGCACGCCAACAATCGCCGCAAATTCCTGATCGGCATATTTCCGAAGAGCACGGGCGAGCTGATCGGGTACGAGACAGTGACCGTCGATCGGAATCAGATCGCTTTTCTGGCAATCGCGGTTGGCGACAAGCGATGGTGGGGCAAGGGCGTCGTCATTGAAGAGCGAGAGCGATTGGTTCAGTTTCTGTTCGACGACGTAAGAGCTTCGAAGGTGTGGGGGATGCCCAACGCCCGCAATTTCCCGGCCGTGTTCAACTACAATCGCATGGGCTTCAGCGTCGAAGGCATTCTTCGCCAGCATATTAGGGGCATTGGCGGCGAGGGTTTGGGGGATGTGATCGTCTATGGAATGCTTCGAGACGAATGGCGAGCGCGAAGACAGAGGCATTCTCCATGAGCAACAGGCCCGAGGAAGCGCGGGCGCTGATTGCACGCGCACTCAATTTGCCGCTTGAGAATGTTCCTCTTGATGGGGATGTTGAGATGATCGCGGGCTGGGACAGCCTCAATCATTTCGCCGTCATTTCTGAGATCGAGAAGCGGGCCAATCGGCAACTCACGGCGGTCGAAATAGCAGGCCTCAAATCGGTTGACGACGTGGCCGCGCTGCTGCCGCGATGACCAGATGAGGACTAAGGGCTCCGAAGCGGCTCAGCACACCGATCAGATACTCTCACGCTAAGTGGGAGCAAAAGTAATGTCGCGCACTCGCTCATGACCGGCGTCCGTTCTGGTTATGGTCCGCGCCTTGTTGGGTCATTCTGGCGACGGCCCTTGCAATAGGGAGACGCCAACAATTATGTCGCCAATCCGGTCAAATTTATGTATTGCGCTGCTTGCGTCAGGTTAGATCGATTGGATGGCCATGGTTAAGCAGAAGAGATCCGTCGCTATATCGGACCGCCCGAAAACCGCCGAAACGACCCGATTGCAGTCCCGTGGTCGGCGGAATGGTGACGGGGTGGAGGAGGCGCTGCGTGAGCGGATCGCCTCGCATTCGATCCCGCCCGGTGCGAAGCTGCTCGAACAGGAGCTGAGCGGAGAGTTTGGCGTCTCGCGCGCGCGAATTCGCGAGGTGCTCGGTGCCTTGGAGATGCGCGGACTGGTCGAGCGCATTCCCAATCGCGGTGCGATCGTGACGCGGTTCGACATTGCCCAGGTCTTCGCGATCTATGACGTTCGTGAAGTGCTGGAGGGCCTCTGCGTGAGGCTGGCGACCGAGAACTCTCCGCCGGAGAGTTGGGAGGATCTGGTCCGCTCATTCGGCAAGCCGATGGACGACTTGCTTCAAAAGCGAGACATCGAAACATATGCGCAGGCCTATGCCGAGATGCGACGGCGCATCATCGACGCCGCCCAGAACCAAGTCCTTAGCGGCATGCTGGACAGCATCTACGAGAAAACCCGGGTGATCATGCGTCGCGTTATGATCCTCCCCGGCCGCGCTGAAAAGGGCTTGAAAGAGCATCGCGGCGTGCTCGCCGCAATGCGCCGTGGCGATGCGGCCGAGGCCGAGCGCCTGAAGCGCGCGAATATTCGAAGCGCTATCCAAGACCTCCAACGCTACAAGCATTTTGTATTCTAGGAGGCACTCGCCATGGAGCGCTCGAAGCCGCTGTCAGGACTTCGCGTTCTTGATTTGACGCGTCTGCTGCCGGGGCCTCTTTGCGCTCAGCATCTCGGCGATCTCGGAGCCGATGTCATCAAGATCGAAGATGGTGGGCGGGGCGACTATGCACGCCCGGCACTACGCAGCCTGGTCAATCGCAACAAGCGCGCAATGCGTTTGGATCTGAAGAAGCAGGGTGGCGTTGAGCTATTCAGGAGGCTTGCGAAGACTGCAGATGTTGTCGTCGAGGGATTTCGGCCCGGCGTCATGGATAGGCTCGGTGTGGGGTACAAGGTGCTCGCTGCCGATAATCCTCGATTGGTCTACTGCGCGATTACGGGTTACGGCCAGGATGGGCCGCATCGCAATGTTCCCGGTCACGACCTGAATTATTGCGCTCTCGCCGGCCTCGTGGACGATGCAGGTAACCCGGATGGTCCACCGGCGCTCTCGAGCTTTCTTATTGGTGACATCCTCGGCGGGACATTGACTGCGACCGTTGGGATTCTGGCGGCCATCGTCGATGCAAAACGCACCGGACGTGGTCGCTTCGTCGATGCCGCGATGGCGGACGGTGTATTGGCGCACAACGTTCTGGCACTGGCCGCGCACAACGACGGCGGATCCCCGAGCGGACGCGGGCGTGGTACGCATACAGGCGGCAATGCGAGGTACGGGCTATATGCGACGTCCGATGGCCGATTTATCTCGGTGGCTGCGCAGGAAAAGCCATTCTGGGATGCCCTATGCGACATCATCGAGCGCCCGGATCTCAAAGACCAGCACGCCGCTTCCGGTCTTCCAGGAGCGCCGACGCGCGTGGCACTCGAAGACACGTTTGGTAAGTACCCCTTTGCGTATTGGCGCGAAAAGCTCGAAGCCACGGACACTTGTGCTGAACCAGTTCTGACGATCGCGGAAGCGCTCGAGCATCCTCAGTTCGTCGCCCGCGGCATGATCATGAAGAATGACGCCGGCGCGACCAGCTTCGCTTTCCCGGTGAAGATGAGCGACTACGTGTGTGGTGTGGAGCGCAAGCCTCCGTTGCCAGGCCAGGATACGGATGACATCCTGACCGACATCGGCCTTAGCGCCGACGACATCGCGCGCCTGCGCGAGACCGAAGTCATCTAACCAGTTCTCAGACTGACGGCAGATCCGCTTCCGCGCCCCTTGCCCAAAATCAGGGCGTGCGCCGCGGTTGTCGTTCGCGCGTCGACGGTCCGACGCGCGCTAAACATACATCATAATCAATGCATTACAGTTCCAATCAGGGTTGTCGCACAATTACCGACATGCGCGGCGCGAAAATTGTTGACAATCTTACCGCCAAGACGGAGCATTAATACCAACAAGAATTAAAGATCTCGAGGAACGTCATGGTGGATTTGCGAGGCGGCCCGCTCTCGGGCATTCGCGTGCTTGAGATCGGCTCGAGTGTTGCCGGCCCCTTCTGCGGTCGCCTGCTCGCGGATTTCGGTGCCGAAGTCATCAAGGTCGAGCCACCCGAAGGCGACGTGGTTCGCTCCATGAGCCGACGCGTCGATGATCGGTCGCTCTATGCGGCGAGCATCTTTCGCAACAAACGATTGCTGTCGCTGGATCTGCGCCAGGAGGCGGGACGTCAGATCGTCAAGCAGCTCGCTGCAACGAGTGACATTCTCGTTGAGAATTTCAAGCCCGGCACATTCGAGGATTGGGGCCTCGGGTACGATGTGCTGAGCGGGCTAAATCCGCGTCTGATCATGGTGCGCATCACGGGCTTCGGTCAGACCGGCCCACACCGCTCGCGTGCGGGCTACGGCGTTGTCGCCGAAGCCATGAGCGGCTTGCGCCACCTGACGGGTGATCCAGATCGCCCGCCGGGACGCATCAACACCTCCCTCACCGATGAGATTACGGGTCTCTATGCGGCATTCGGAGCTGTGCTGGCGCTGCAAGCGCGCGCCGTGACGGGGCGCGGGCAGTGCATCGACGCTGCGCTCTGTGATTCAGCCTTCAGCATGATCGAACCGCATATACCGGTGTTCGGCGCTCTTGGCATCGTCGCTCAACGCGAGGGCTCTCGGCTTCCCGGTTCGGCACCGAACAATCTCTACACGACGAGAGATGGAGGCCACATCCACATCACAGCGATGGCCGACAGCGTGTTCGCGCGTCTCGCGCGCGCTATGGGCCGTCCCGAGCTGGCCACCGATACGCGCTTCGTCAGGACAATAAACAGGAACGAAAACGAAGCGGAGCTCGACACAATCATCTCCGCATGGACGGAGGCGAACGACCTCGACACCGTCGAGACCACGCTTCGCGAGGCATCGGTTCCCGCCTCGCGCATTTATGACATCTCCGACATCTTCAAGGATCCGCACTTCCGCGCGCGCGAAATGCTGGTCGATGTGCCCGATGACCAACTCGGCTCAGTCACGTTGATGGGCGTCACGCCCAAGCTCTCGCAAACGCCAGGTCGCATCAATCATGCCGGCGGTCAGGTCGGCGAGGACACCCGTGAAATTCTTCGGGAAAGATGCGGGCTCTCGGATGCAGACATTGCGCGACTAGAGGAGCAAGGGATCGTTCGCCGCGGCCTGCAGGACGCCAATCACGAGACAAGAAGACACGCATGACCACCGAAAAGAAAGATGCGCACTCGAGCGACTTCGAGACGCGCCGGCGCGCCGCTCTTGCCATGGGGGGAGAGGCGAAGCTTCGCGCGCGCGACGAGAAGGGCATTCTCAACGCGCGCAGCCGGATCGACAGGTTGATCGATCCTGGAAGCTTCTACGAGTCCGGCCTCTTCGGACGATCGATCATGCCCGGGGACGAGGCGACCACGCCAGCTGATGGGAAGATCGCTGGCTATGCACGTATCGACGGCCGCGAAGTCGCCGTGGTTTCCAATGACTTCACGGTAAAGGGCGCGTCGAGCAGCCTCACGAACATGCGCAAACTCGGCCAGATACGCCGTGTCGCATCGATGCGCGGTCTGCCGATGGTCTGGCTGGGAGAATCGTCGGGCGCACGCTTGCCGGACAATCAAGGTTCGCGCGGCATGGGCACAATGCTCGGTAACGATCCGACGCAATACCAGCGCACGCGTGAGACACCCTGGGCCTCGGCTATACTCGGATACTGCTACGGCTCGTCCTTCCTCTACAATTGCTGCTCCGACTTCAGCGTCATTCGCAAAGGCGCTGTCATGGCGGTTTCAAGCCCCGGCCTCATCGAGCTCGCGACAGGCGAGAAGCTGACGCCGGAAGAACTCGGCGGCTGGCGTATCCACGCCGAGACGACGGGTATGGTCGATATGGTCGTCGATACGGACGAAGAGGCGCTCGACGCGCTTCGCAAGTTCCTGAGCTACATGCCGGCCCATCATAAGGAGGCGCCGCCAGTTCGGCCCGTACCGGTGGGCTCCGGCTCCGGCATGAACTCCATCCAGGACCTGCTGCCGGAAAGCCGAACCCAAGTCTACGACATGCGCAAGGTGATCCAGCGCATCCTCGACAACGACAGCTATTTCGAGATGAAGGCGCGCTTCGGTCGCGTCGCGGTGACGGCGCTCGGTCGTCTGGCGGGACGCGTTGTCGGGGTTATCGCCAACAATCCGATGGTCAAGGGTGGAACGCTCGACACGGACGCGTGTGACAAGATCATCGATTTCCTCGTGCTTTGTGATTCGTTCAACATTCCCATCGTGATGCTGGTCGACACGCCCGGCTTCCTGATCGGAGCCGAGGCGGAAAAGCGCCGTGCCACCGGCAAGATCGTCAACTTCATGAATGCACTGCAGCTCGTCACGGTGCCGAAGATCTCCGTGATCATTCGCAAGGCTTACGGCCAGGCATATCTGAATATGGGGGGTGGTCGGAACTCTGACGAAGTGGCTGCCTGGCCCACTGCGGAAGTCAGCTTCATGACGCCCGCCTTCGCTGTAACGGTCGTCCACGGCTTGCGACGTGGAGATCCGGGCTTCGAAGAAAAGCTCGCCGAGATGGAAGAGGAGAACGAGGTCTGGGGGATCGCTTCGATGTACGGCGTACAACATGTGATCCAGCCGCAGGAGACGCGTGATCACCTGATCCGCCTGCTGGATGTGCACCAGCTTCGACTGAGTAATGGCATTGGCCAGCATCTGATGCGGGCCTGGCCAACGAGCAGCTAGGCGGTGGCTATGTTCAGCAAGGTTCTCGTCGCCAATCGCAGTGCCATTGCCGCCAGGGTGCTACGCACGCTGGACAAGATGGGAATTGGCTCCGTCGCGGTTTACTCCGAGGCTGACGCAGGCGCTCCATACCTGGCGCGCGCCGGCGAAGCGCATTGCATCGGACCAGGCCCGGCCCGCGAGAGCTATCTCGACGGTAAGAAGATCGTCGATCTCGCACGGAAGCTCGGTGTCGACGCAATTCACCCCGGCTATGGTTTCCTTTCCGAGAACGCCGCATTCGCGCGGCAGGTTCAAGAGGCGGGTATTGCGTTCATCGGTCCGAACGCGAACCTCATCGACGCGATGGGACACAAGACGCGAGCCCGCGAGCTCATGCTGAGCCACGGCATGCCGATGAACGCGGGATCGGGAGTGCTCCCTGCCGACGAGGCGTCCGTTGCCGCCGCTGCGGAACGGATTGGCTACCCGGTGCTCGTCAAGCCTGCTGCGGGAGGCGGCGGCATCGGCATGATTGTGGCGCGCGATTCCAAGCAGTTGGCCGCTGCAGTCACGCAGGCGCAGTCGATGGCACTGCGCGGATTCGGCAATGGCGAAGTCTATCTCGAGCGACTGATCGAGCGGCCTCGCCATATCGAGATTCAGGTGCTTGCTGATCGCAAGGGGCGTGTCAGGCATATGTTCGAGCGCGATTGCTCGGTGCAGCGACGCCATCAGAAAGTGATCGAGGAAGCCACAGCCCCCGGTGTGCCGCGCGATAAGATTGCCGCACTTTGCGGACGCGTGGCCGAGATGATGGCGGCCATTGGCTACGACAACATCGGCACTGTCGAGATGCTGATGGGTGATGACGGATCGTTCAGCTTCCTCGAGATGAATACGCGTCTCCAGGTTGAGCATGGCGTGACGGAAGAAGTTACGGGCATTGATCTCGTCGAAGCCCAAATCCGCTCTGCTGCGGGCGAGGCACTCGATACCTTCCTGCCGGCGACCATCGCCCCCTCCGGCCATGCCATTCAGGCGCGTGTCTACGCCGAAGATCCAGTGCGGTTCTATCCGTCGCCCGGTCCGCTCAAGACGTTCCGGCCGCCGCAAGGTGACGGGATTCGCGTCGAAACAGGTTATGGCGAAGGCGGTACGGTCACGCCCAACTACGATCCGCTGCTTGCGAAGGTGATCGCTCGCGGCAGGTCTCGCGATGAGGCCATCGGACGCCTCGAACGGGCACTCGAAGCCTTCGCGATCGAAGGGTTGAAAACAAATATTCCCGCGCTGCTCAGAATTCTGCGCCACGAACCATTCCGTGCAGGCGCCGTACACACCGGCCTGCTCGCTGAATCACAGGCCACTTGAGGAAGCACAATGGCGAAAACGGAAATCAAGTCTGAGATCACGGGCGCTGTCTGGAAGATCCTCGTCAAGGCGGGCGATGACATCGGCGCCGAAGAGCCGGTCATCATTCTGGAATCCATGAAGATGGAGATTCCGGTCCTGGCCATGGACGGCGGCAAGGTCGTCGAGATCCTGGTCAAGGAAGGTGAAGCGGTCAGCGAAGGGCAGACCGTCGCCATCGTGGAGATCTAGGCCTCATGTCGAGCGATTGGCGCGCCGAAACAGAAGAACTCCATCAGCGCCGCCGCTGGGCAGCGGAGCTCGGCGGTCCGGAAGCAGTTGCGGCTCACCACGCCGCTGGTCGCTCCACAATCCGCGAGCGCATCTCACAGCTTGTCGACAAGGGAAGCTTCCAGGAGGTCGCCGCTCTCACGGGGCAGGGCCGCTACGACAACGGCCAGGTGCGCGGCGTGCAGCCTGCGCCTTACATCATGGGACTCGCCCGTATCGACGGGCGCGAGATCGCACTCGGTGGTGAGGACTTCACGATCCGCGGTGGTGCGAGCTGGGGATCTGATCGCCGCAAAGGCGGTCAGGGCGGCTTCATCGAGGATATGGCATTCAACTACCGCATTCCACTCGTCAACCTCATCGACGGTGCGGGCGGCAGCGTCGCCTCGATCAAGCGGCGCGGGCACGCTGTATTCCCGGGCGTTCATGGATTTGAGCGTTCGGTCGAACTGCTCGGCATCGTGCCGGTCGCGAGTGCCGTGATGGGCGTGGCAGCGGGCGGGCCGGCGGGACGCGCCGTGCTTTCTCACTTCTCGGTCATGGTGAAGGGAACGAGCCAGGTTTTTGCTGCCGGGCCGCCCGTCGTCGAGCGCTCGATGGGTCTCAAGCTGACGCGCGAGGAACTGGGTGGCGCCAAGATCGCCGTCGATAGCGGCGGAACGATCGACAACGTTGCCGGGACCGAGCAGGAAGCCCTCGAAATGGTGCGGCGTTTTCTGAGCTTCATGCCGCAGAATGTCTGGGAGCTTCCGCCAAGGACAGCTTGCAGTGATCCGGCCGACAGGAGCGAGGAGGAACTCCTCACTATCGTGCCAAAGCATCGTCGCACACCTTATAATATGCGGCGGGTGATCGAGCTTGTAGCGGATCGCGGATCTGTCTTCGAGGTGCAGCCTACGTATGGCAAGTCCGTCATCACTTCGCTGGCCCGCATGGGGGGACGGCCGGTCGGCGTGATCGCCAACAACCCAATGATCTATGGCGGAGCCATGGATCACAAGGCGGCGCGAAAGCAGATCCATTTCACGGAGCTGTGCGACACGTTCCATATTCCGCTCGTATTCCTCGTCGACCAGCCGGGCTTCATGGTCGGACCTCAGGCGGAAATGGCCGGAACGCTTCGTGAAGGCATGCGGGCGGTCTATGTCGGCGCCAAAGCGACCGTGCCGGTTGTCACCATCGTCATCCGGAAATGCTACGGCATGGCGGGTATGGCTGCCTGCGACAAGGCGGGCCTCAACTTCAAGGTCGCGTGGCCCTCGGCCGAGATTGGAAATCTTCCAGTAGAGGGTGGCGTTCGGGCGGCATTCCGCCGGGATATCGAAGCCGCAGAAGACCCGGAAGCACGTCAGGCCGAACTCGAGAATGAGCTGCGGGCACTCGCCTCACCGTTCCGAATGGCCGAGGCCTTTGCCGTCGAGGACATGATCGATCCACGCGAGACGCGCGCCTATCTCTGTCGTGTGCTCGCGGCTGCCGAGAACCGTCTCAAGACCACGCTCGGTCCGAAGTTTCAGAGTGGTGTGCGTCCATGAGCCGATAGCTCTGCTCTTTTTTTGGAGGGAGAATGAGTAGATCCAATTCTGCTGCCGCACGAGAAGCATCATTCTCCGAGCGCTTGCTCGCACTATTTCTCGACTATCCGGCTGATCGCATATCGCAGTCGTCCATACGCGCCGTCCAGCTTTGCATGAAGGACACGATCGGCGTCGCCCTCGCCGGCGCTGCATTCGGAGTGGGCACGTCGGGCGTGCGCGTCGCGGCAGAAGCGGGCGGACCTGCAGAGTCTATCGTGTGGGGCAGCGGTTTCGCAGCAAGCCGCCTCGATGCAGCGCTCGCCAATGGAATGCTGGCGCACGCACTAGACTTCGACGATACCCATCCTGCAGCGATTATGCACTCGAGCGCGGTGAATATTCCCGTAGCGCTGGCCCTCGGCGAAGCCATCAGGGCACCGGCCAGCGAGATCTTGTCGGCAGCCATCCTCGGATACGAGATTTCGGCCCGTCTCGGGCGCCTCGGTGCCGGGCCGTTCCAGGATCATGGCTTCCAGTCGACGGCTGTGCTCGGTGTATTCGCGTCGACCTTCATTGCGGCGCGCCTCCTGAAGGTGGATGCGCAAGTTGCGCGAAATGCCATGGGCATTGCGGGCAGCATGGCGTCGGGCCTCATGGAGTACCTCTCCGATGCAAGCGACGTGAAGCAGTTGCATCCCGGCTGGGCCGCGCAGGCCGGCATTCGTGCCGTTCAATTTGCACGAGCGGGGTTGACCGGTCCCGCCACGGTTCTCGAAGGCCGCTTCGGAGTCTTCAAGGCTTATGCGCGCCTCGACATCGATCCGGAACAGGTTCTCTCTTTCGACGGCGCGCGTTTCGAGGTCGAGGAGATGGCGCCCAAGCCATATCCGGCTTGCCTTTGCGTGCACCCCATGGTTCAGGGCGCCATCGATCTGCGGGCACGCGGTGTGTTCGATCGGCCAGATATGGTGGAGGACATTCACTGCGAGGTGCCCCAGTGGTACGTCGATCTTGTTTTCGAGCCAGCCTCTCAAAAGGTGGCCGCGCGCAATGCCTACGAGGGTCGCTTTAGTGCGCAGTTTTGCATTGCACGAGCCGCTTTGGACGGAAAACTCGGTGTCACGAGCTTTCTCCCGGAGAACATTGCGGCGCCTGAGATCGCAAGCATTGCGAGCAAGGTGAGCTACAAGGCCCGCCCGTTTGCCGAATTTCCGGAGACGTTTCCAGCTCTGATGCGTGTGCGCCTGGCGGACGGAAGCGTGCATGAGGCATCGGTGCCGCACAATCTCGGCTCCGCCAAACTCCCGATGGGGGAGGCTGGCGTGGACGTCAAGTTTCGCGACAACGTGATTTTCGCGATCGATGCGTCCAGTGCCGACCAACTCGATGTAGCCATCAAGAGCCTGCAGCCTGGGAAGCCGGCCGATAGCCTGTGGCGCGCCTTGAGGGAGGCGAGGCTACGGCACTGACTACGACGGAAGTAACAAAGAGAATCATAAAAGGAGGAAAGATGCGTAGGATACTCGAGACTATCTTTGTGACGGTAAAGGTGCTGGCGATCAGCGCGGCGCTCACAAGCGCTGGCGCTCAGCAGGTGACTATCGCTGAGGGCTATACGGTTACGCCGGATCCGTCTGTGACCGGTGACTACAAATTCGCACACGGCTTTGGCCTGATCTATGCGCCGATGCAGATCACGCGAACGCTTGGCGTCCTCGAGAAGAAGTATCCGAACGCCAAGATCGAGTGGCAGAACATATTCACGACGGGACAGCAGCGCGACGCGATGCTTGCTGGCCGTCTCCACTTCGGCTCATGCACGCCGGGCCCCTACTTGCAGTCGTGGGACAAAGGCGTCGATTGGAAGTGGGTTCAGGTCACCTCCGGTTTTGACGGGTATCTGATGGTCCGCCCGGATGGGCCGAAAGACATCATCGAGTTTATTGGGACAGCCAAGAAGCTGTCGCCGGGGCCTGCGACTGCACAGTACTTCACCGCGCAGGAGCTGTTGCATCGTGCCGGCAAGGATGTGAAAGCGCTCGATCGGAACTTCGTCAACCTGCCGCATCCGGATGCCATGCAGGCACTCATCGCAGGCCAACTCGATGGCCATTGGGCGACTGCTGATTTTGCGATGCGATTGGTCGATCAAGGGATGCGGAAGATCGCTTCTTTCCGAGAGACCTTCAATGCACTCTACGCGGTTGGTTCCTGCTCATTGACCAAAACCGTGAATGATCATCCCGCCATTACTCGCGGCTACGCTGAGACGCTGCGTCAGACAGCAGCCTGGATGAAGGCGAACCCCCAGCTTGCTGCCGAGGCCATGAGCAAGTCGGTCGACAACAAAGTCTCGAGCGCGGATTTCGCCAAGTACATGAAATCGGACATCTACGACACTTATGTCACCGATGCGGATCTTCAGGGACAGGCCAAGTCGATGCTGGCTATTGGCGTCATCAAACGTAAGCCGAGTGGCCCAGCCGATTTCTATGCCTTTCCTGATGAGGCCGGGGCGAAATGGTAATGGCGACTGCAAACGCGAGCTCGTCGGTACGGCAGGAGCATCCCGCAATGCGGGATGCTCTGGTCAAAATCCGCGACGCGTCGATTGCCTATAGCACCCGCGGGCGCGCTGCCACGCTAGCCGTGGATAGTGTTTCGATCGACATTCGGAAGGGTGAGAAGTACGTCATTCTCGGCCCTTCCGGCTGCGGAAAGTCTACGCTACTAACGGCCATCGGAGGTTTCATTCCTCTGACCTCGGGAAGCATCGAGATCGGTGGAAAAGTCGTCCGCCTTCCGTCCATGGATCGCATCATGGTGTTCCAGGACTTCGGGCAACTTCTTCCTTGGCGGACAGTGCTTGGAAATGTGAAGTGGGGCATCCGCCGCCGCTATCCGACGATGCCACGCGGTGAGGCCCAGGCACGGGCCGAGGCGTGCATTGAGCTCGTCGGCCTGATTGGCCAGGCTCACCAGTATCCGAATACGCTCTCGGGTGGTCAGAAGCAGCGATGTGCGCTCGCGCGCGCTTTTGCAGTTGCACCGAGCCTGCTTCTCATGGACGAGCCCTTCGGTGCCCTTGATGCGATCAACCG
>VFQP010003080.1_pt1 | contig 17484 bp, 23 predicted proteins | sample 3512351 | NCBI WGS metagenome assembly VFQP01 (sample SAMN10412372, study PRJNA504923) | tailings metagenome | isolation source: Relicate 1 Philex TSF1 revegetated site | place: Philippines: Tuba, Benguet | collected 2017-08-29
CTGAGTCGCAAAAACGACGGAGGGGACCGTTCCGCGTCGTGCTGCCTCAGTCTGCGAGCTTTGCCGCTCAGGGGGTGCCAGCAGGTGCGGGTGCAACTGTCCTGCGGGACGCACCTGCGTCACAAAGACGCCGGCCTCGTTGATGGTCTGCTTGACGTACTTGAGGCTGAGCCTGTTGAGCCGCGCCTCGACGTCCTCGAGGCTGTCGGCCTGGAAGCTCAGGTGGTCCGACTTGGGCTCAATGTGCGCGTCGCGCGCGGGCGGGCACCCGCCAATCAGGTGGATGCCAATCCCGTAGTTGAACAGCCTGCGCACGCAGTCGCATTGCGCACGGAGCACTGCGCCTCGGCTCTGGCGGCGCCGGTTGCTGGCACGCGCGCACTGCACGCGTGCTCCAAGGCATGCTACAGACTGCCGATTCCAGCTTCGGCGGCGCGGCGCCAGCCCCGGCGCTTCGCACGCGCGCGCCCGCTGGCACGCAAGTGCTGAACGTGAAGCGGCGCGCGCGAGCCGACGGCGGAATCCGGGCTGCGGCAAATCTTTCGGCCTTTTCGCCAACGCCCTGCCGCCTGCTGCCGCACCAGGCGCCCTCAAAGTCGAAGCTGCTCGGCCTCTTGACCTCGAAGAATCCCAGCACGTCGCGGTAGAACGCCGCGCTGCTGGCCACGTCCCTGCGCGCACGCAGAAAAGGGTGCCAGGACCGTGTCGATGGACTTGCTTTCGGCAAGCCGACGGGGGGAACGCCGAAAGGGACAGACGGAGCCGCGCACAGGCGCGCGCGCACCTGCAGACGCGCGAGATGTGGTTGATGCATCTGAGGGGCAGTGGGGCGCCGGGCACGGCCAGGCACTCGGCCATGGGAGGCAGTGCGCAGGCAGGAGCACAGCTGCTTGCGCGAGGGAGGGGGCTTCGGCTGAGCGCTGCGCGCGGGTCCAGCAAGTCAGGGCGGTGCTGCTTTGTCGCTGCTGCTTTGGAGGAGCGGCTTTGGGGAGTCCTGGAGTCCTGAAGAGGACACCCGTTTCTGGGGTGCCTGCACGCCCGAGCTGGCCTGGCGCAGAACGTCAGCAGAAGGGCGAAGCTGTGCCGGCTCGCCGCCACCGGCGCTGCGTCACACCCTGGCGCAGCTGCTGATCAGGGCGCGCGCGGGGGCACGCGCGGCGCGATCCGCCGCCTGGGCCAACGCTGACCAACAGGCATGCAGCCTGCATGGCAACGCAGCAGCTCAGTACAGATCTCACGCCAGCCAGTCCCATCCCCAGCAGAGGCCCGAGCCCGGCGCTCCAATCAGTGATGGCGCGGGCGCAGCCGAGGAGCCGCCGCAGCAGCAAGCGCAGCAACCTGCGCCAGACCTCAAGACCGCCCTCAGGAGGCTGTACAAGCGCGTGCACCCTGATCTGTTTGGCGACGCGCCCGACGCCAAGGTGCGCGCTGCGCACGCGGCGTGCGCACCGCTCTGATGCCCACGGCGCAGCACCGCTCGAGTTGGCTGTGCCCTGCAAGCTCACGCAGGCGGAGAACGAGCGCTCGTTCAAGCTGCTGCAAGAGTACCTCAGGCAGGCACGCGAGGGCGGCCGCGACCTGCCCACCGCCCGCGTCGCCTACCGCTTCTGCTTCTACGTCCGCGGTGACTACCACCAGCCACACACGCCACAGCAGCAGCTGCAACACGCTCATGCCGCTCCCGCCAGCGGCGCCAGCGGCGGCGTCAGCAGCGGCGACGCTCCTGCCGCGACAGCAGCACCGGAGGCAACACAGGCACCAGGGCAGCGGCAGCAGCAGCAACAGCTGGAACGGTTTGCCAAGGTGGAGCTCACTCTGCCGCCGCCGGCGCAGCCCGTGGAGGCGCCGCCCGGCGCCGATGACCCGGAGCGGACGGGGGACGCCCCCGCCAGAAGCGCGGAGGGGGCGCAAGGGCCGGGCGGCAGCTCTGCAGGGCCGACAAAGGCGAGGGCGCGGCTGGCCCCCAGCGTGCGCAAGGCGCTGGCGCGGCTGCTGCGGGCGTGCGGCGTTCCGGTGCGCTCGTGTCCCACCGGGCCACAGCAGGCGGCCATTGCAAGGACGGGCGCGCTTGCGCTGCTGGCGGGGTGAGCGGTTGCCTCAGGTGGTGCCCTGAGGACGAGCGCCTGCAGGTCGTGCCGGGGCTGGGCGAGGTGCCGGCTGCGCATCAGGGGCAGGAGGAGGGCGACGAGGAGGCCGAGGTGGACGGCTCCTCGGCGCACCTGTCCACCTTCCTACCAGCCGCCATGGAGGCGCAGCGCGTAGCCAAGGTGCGCGCACGCGGGCACCCCTGCCGTTCGCTCGTTGCTCAGGAACCTCAAGCGGGTGCGCGCAGAAGAGCCGCGCCGGGACTTTCGGCACGTGCACGCGTACTGGTTCTGCGCGCGCAGGCGGCTCGATCCGACCCAGCCGTGCGCGTCGCCAACATCAGGGGCGCCTTCCGCCTCCAGCGCAGGGTGCGGTGCGCTGAGACGGTGGCACGGCGGTCGCTCTCTTTTCCTGTCTCCCTAGGGCGCGCGCCAGCTGGCACCGCCCTGGCCAGCCCCGCCAGCAGCACGGATACGCTCAACGCTGCAGCCGTGGCCGCTGCTGCCCTGCTGCGCTGTTGGCCTTCCCGCATCCTCCGCGCCCCCAGGTGCTCGTCAGCTTCCAGGACGCCAGCTCCGTGCCGCCCGCCGAGCAAGTGGCGCACCTCGAGCAGCTGGCGGACGTCCTGGACAGGCAACTGCCTGGACTGGACCTGCAGGGAACTGCCATCGTCCTGGGTGAGGCCTGCGCTCGCGCCGCGATGCTCGCCGCCCTTGTCGTGGCTACGTGCCCACCCGCATCGACGGAGCGGAGCCAGCTGCGGGGCAGATGCGCCACCAGCCCTGGCCAGGGCCAGAGCAAGCGCCACCCAACCGCACGCCACTCCTCAGCGTGCTGGCACTTCTCGTGCTGTGCGTGTCGGTGCGCGCATTGCGCAGGCGGCACCTTGGGCGTGGACAAGTTAGGCAACCTCTGCCTGGACATCCGGCCCGGCGGCGGCGGCGCCGCCGTGTGGGCGCAGCTGCTCTCTGGGGTGGACCTGGCCTTCGTTCGCGAGCGCCGCGCCTACGTGCAGGCGCGTCTCTTGATCAAGGCACCAACGCTCCACTTTTCTCCCTTTCTTTCCAGCAGCCAGTGGCAGACGTCCGTGTGCTCAACTTTTGTGATTGGGGTGCGCCTGCGCGTGGGCCGGTGAGCAGGCGGTGAGGGAGCTGGAGCGGCGCGTGGCGGAGCGGGTGGGCGTCGCGTCGGTGTTTGGCGGCCTGCCCACCATGGTTGCCGAGCCCTCGTATAGGTGAGGCATGCTTCCAGGCGTGTGGGTGTGCCATTTCGCGTCAGCAGGACGACCTCCCGCTCCCGGCAGGGGTGGACGGCAGGGCAGCGCCAGCCCAGGCCAGAGCATGCGTCACCACGCAGCCACAGGCTTTGCGCATGGGTTGGGCAGCGCGGAGATAGATGCCAACATGGGCGGGGCTGTGCGGCATGAGAGATAGAGAGGGAGCGGAGCTGCTTGCCTGCCGTGACGCGCGAGGTGTGGTTGGGGCATCTGAGGGGCAGTGGGGCGCCGGGCACGGCCAGGCACTCGGCCATGGGAGGCAGTGCGCAGGCAGGAGCACAGCTGCTTGCGCGAGGGAGGGGGCTTCGGCTGAGCGCTGCGCGCGGGTCCAGCAAGTCAGGGCGGTGCTGCTTTGTCGCTGCTGCTTTGGAGGAGCGGCTTTGGGGAGTCCTGGAGTCCTGAAGAGGACACCCGTTTCTGGGGTGCCTGCACGCCCGAGCTGGCCTGGCGCAGAACGTCAGCAGAAGGGCGAAGCTGTGCTGGCTCGCCGCCACCGGCAGCCGCACAGACACCCTGGCGCAGCTGCGCCTCTAGTTGCACTCAGGGGACACCTGCCTGGTGCGCGGGCCCCCGCCGTGTCCCTGTGCGAAGCGGTGCGGTGCTCGCGCCACGCTCCGTGCCGCCGCAGGTCCTTCCTGGAGCGCCTGGCCAACCACAGCAAGGCGGCCGGCGCGGTGAGTGAGCGTGCCTGGGGGGGTCGCCCACAGCGCCAACTGTGCGCTTGGCCGCCAGCCAGGTGCCCTGTGGCCGGACGCAACGCGAGCGGTGGGCCCTCACTCCCTTGTGCACCTGTGCTGCTGCCGCTGCGGTGTGCCGGAGGCCAGGTGGCGCAGGGCAAGTTCAAGGACGTGCCGCTGTGCGTGCTGACGGCCTACGCCTTCACCGTGCAGCACCAGCAGCGGCAGGAGCACGAAGAAGCTGCGGCAGCCAAGCAGCAGAAGCAGCGAGCGCCGCAGCAGAAGCAGCAGCAGGCGGCGGCGCCGCCGCCGGCGGGGCGCGTGGACGAGCAGTTGGGCGTGCTGACGGTGCCCGACAGTTTGGCGGCGGCTGAGGTGTACAGGACGCTGGCGGCGCTGGGGGGCGAGGTGCAGCGCAGCATGCGCGTCAACAGGTGCGGGGCGCTGGCGTGCGACGGTGCAGCGCCGCGAGGTCTGGTGGCTGGGCGGAGCGAGGTCGGGGGGCAACTGATGATGCGTGTGGTGGCGGCGGTTGTGGTGGTGGTGTGCAGGCTGCGGGGTGACGAGGCGGCGGCCCTGATGGCGCGCGTGCGGCGGGCGCTGCGGCTGCGGGAGCTGACCCGGGACGGCCGGCTAGCCGAGGCGCACCTGCAGGTGCGGGGAGCGTGCGTGACGCTGGGGTCGTGCGGGCACTTTGAGAGGGGGAGCAAGGACGCCGGCTTGACACGCGCGCACCTGCGCAGGCGGCGTGCAAGCGTCTGCTGGAGGCGTCGAGCGCGCTGGCCGACGTGACGGACGGCGGGTCGCTGCGCATCGGCTTCAGCAACCGCCTGTGGGCAGACGGGTCGTGGATCGAGGTGGCCTGGGACTTTCGCATGTGATGATCCTGCGCCGGCAACGAGGGCGCAGGCGTGACCCAACACCCCCGCCGCTGTCCATACCTCATTGCAGCAGCAGCAGTCATGGCGCTCTCGGCACAGGACGCGGCGGTGCCTCAAGCGCAGCAAATGGCGCAGCAGGCGCCAGGCCAGGCACAAACTCCGCCACCTGCCAACAGCGCGCCAAGCGCCGCACCACCCGCGCCGCAAGCCGAGCGGACACCACAGATCTCAGCAGCAAGGTCAGGCGTGCCCGACGCCGTGGTCGAAGCGGCTTCGGGCGTCGTGGGCGGCATTATTGCGCTCCTGGCCACCTACCCGCTCAAGTCCATCTACTCTTACCAGGCGCAAGACAGCAAGACGCTCAGCGTGCTCCAAGTGCTCCAACGTGCGCCAATGGGAGGCCTTGGGGGAGGGCCGTCGCATTTGCGCGCGGAGGCGCCCTTGACGCCCGCGCACGGTCGCTCTGACACCTGCCCGCACCACGCCTGACGACGCACTGCAGGCTACAAGCTCAGCGGCCTCTTCATCGGCATCGAGCCCAACATATTCGAGACTGCGCTCACCAGCGGCACCTAGTGCGTCTGTTGTCCGCGTGGCGCGGCGGGCACCCAGCGGCGGCAGCAACAACAGCGCCCGCACCTGACACACAATGCGCACCTCCGCGCATCTGCGAGCGCGCCGCTCGCAGCTTCTACCTCTACCGCAAGCTCAAGGACCTGGCCACGCAGAACGGCCGGCGGGAGCTGGGCCTGCTGGCGTCGCTGCTCGTGCCGGCGCTAGCCGGCGTGGGCAACCAGCTCATCACCATGCCCGCCTCCGTCGTGGCCACGCGCATGCAGGTAAACGAGGCCGCCGCATTTTTCACGCGGGCGCTGCTGTGGACGCTGGCCCACCTCCGCCTTGGCAAATCGAGTCGCACAGCCTCAGCGCCTGCCGAGGTGCGCCCCCCCCCTTCGTGCGCAGGCCATGAAGAAGGCGCGTGTGGACCAGCGGTTAGCGGCGTCGAAAGCCGGCGGCGCCTCCTCCTCCTCGGCGCCGGCGGCCGGGCCAGTCACCGTCACGTCGGTCACGCGCACCATCCTGCGGGAGCAGGGCCCCGGCGGGTTCTGGGCGGGCCTGCTGCCCTCGCTGGTGCTCATCAGCAACCCCACCATCCAGGTCAGCAAAACTCTCTGCATCTGCGTGTGTACCTCAGGGTGCGTCGTTGCGCCACCGACGAGCATTCTTGACGCATGCTGTGCACCGTACCACGTACCGCACGTGTACCGCCCGCAGTACGCGCTGTACGAGCAGCTGCTGCGCGCGCTGCGGGCCTGGAAGCGGCGGCGGCTGCTCGCCGAGTGGCAGCGGCAGCAGCAGGACGCCGCAGCGGCGGCGGCGGCGGCCAAGGAGGCGCAGCAGCAGCAGCAGCAGCAGCAGCAACAAGCCGCGGCGGCGGGGCTCGCAAACGGCGCCGCGGTCAACGGCAAGCACCCGCACGCGCCGCCGCCGCTCCAGGCGCCGCCTCCGCCGCCTCCACACCTTGACATCAGGTTTGCGGCGTGGGAGACGTTCCTCGTCAGCGCCCTTGCCAAGGTGAGGGGCGCTTTTCCCTCGCGACGACGCCCTCCGTAGCTCGGCACCACGCCCGCCAAGCGTGGGTGTGCGTGGTCCAGGGCACAGAGTCAGCCTGTGCGCGCTCGGGCACCCAAGTGCACGCGTGTGCGCTGCGTCGTCCTCGGCCTCCCTCTCCCTCTCCACGCCGTGCCTCAATCTTCCTCGCTGCTGATCCTCCGTGCTGCATGACGCGGGCGGTGGCCGCGTTCCGTTGATGCAAGCCGCACGCACACACACGCGCGCTGTGCGCAGATCGGCGCGACGGTCTCCACGTACGGGCTCATCGTGATCAAGACGCGCATGCAGGCGCAGGGCAAGGAGACGCCACCCGAGCTACGGTACCGCAGTGAGTGGCAGCGCCCCCAGCGCCCCGCGGCCATGCGCTCTCCTGACCACACGATGGCCGCAGCTGTGCCCCCTCTCTCCCTCTCTGGTGGATGCCTGGTGATGCAATCGCCGCGGTCGCTGCCGCCGCTGCCGGAACGCAGACGCGCTGGACGCCTTTGTGCGCATCCTGCGGTCCGAGGGCGTGGGCGGCTTCACCAAGGGACTGGGCGCCAAGGTGGTGCAGACGGCGCTCAATGCCGCGCTCATGCTCATGCTCAAGGAACAGGTGAGCCTTACTGCTGTGCGCCGCCACCGCTGCCGCCGGCGCTGCGCTGCGTGCTTGGGCACACGCCTTGCGTGCACGGAACGGGCCGCTGCCTCGAGCGGTGAGGGTCGGCAACCGTGCGCGCACGCGTGCGTTGGCGGCAGCTCCGCGCCGCATGCAGCCGCCTCTGCGCTCGCGCCCGTGCGCACGAGCTTGTCCCGCGCCAGGCCTGGGGGCGGGCGAGGGCTGCTGTGTGCGCTGCGCACGGAGCGGCGGACCACAGCACCCCAAGGCGTGCAGCGTTGTGAACCGCGCGCGTGCTCGCCGCAGGTGTACCTGGCCACGCGCCGGGTGCTCACCACGCCGGGCCTGCTGGGCAAGGCGCAGCACGCCCTCACCGGGGCGCTCTGACGAGGCGCCGCAGCTGGGCAGGCCGTCGTCGGCTCATCCCCCTGGCGCTGCCCTTTTGGCTTGCAGAGGATCAGAAGTCCCTTCTGCAGTGCGCGTGCCCGCGCGTCAGTTTGTACAGCTCCCGTCTCCATGCTCTGTGCCTCTCTGCTGTGCTCCTGGGTTGCTCATCACCAAGACGTGCAACGCCGCTCGCGATTTCAGCTGCGCTGAGGGGGGCCACGCGACGAGCTCACGCAGCAACAGCAGCAGCAAATGTTGCGGGCCGACCCCTCACAGCAGCGCGCCAGTGTGCACCAAGCGCGGTCCGAGCCTTGAAGCCGAAAACTTGCAGGGTCCACCCTGCAGCACCCCACCCCCCACCCAACACCCCAGGCTCATCATCAACGGGCCCTGCCCTCCCGTCACATCTTCCAGTTGTCCTGGAACTCGGGGTCGTCAGGGCCCTGGCCGTCAAAGTCAAAGTCGTCGCCCCTGACGCCCCCCCGGCCCCCGGCGCCCAGCCCGTAGTCCTCCACGTCGCCACCGACAAAGCCGCCGTCGTCGCCATCAATGTCGTCGCGGACCGCCGCCGCGCGCCGGCCTCCCCGGCGCGCCGCCCGGCCCGTGCTGCTGAGGAAGAGCTCGTCGGCGTCGTTGGGGCCCACCATGGACGGCGTGGCGTACGGCACCTCGCCCTGCGCCCAAACACCACCACGCGAGCAGGAACAAAACGCACGCGTTGGCTGCGCGCTGCGAAGCACCTGATAGGCCCGGCAGCTGCGCTCCGGCCCCGTCGAGATCCGCAAACGAAGGCCGCCCTTCACTACACAACCCGCGCCTGGTGAGCGCCCCCATCAGATGATTCCACTGCACGCGTCCCAGCGCAGAAGGCCCCCTGGTGATGGCCCAGCGCCGTGGCAGCTCCCCCCCTCCCCCGGCAAGCGGGGGCGCACCTGCATGGCCGCCAGCCCGTCCATGAGGTCCTCCTCCTCGGCGGCGCCGCCGCCGTCCTCGAACGCGCCCTCGAACTCGGCGAGCTCCTCCTCCTGCGCCTCGTCCAGCTCGGCGCCCTCGTCGTCCGCGTCCAGGTCACCCAACTCCTCGTCCTGCGGCAGAGCACGCGCGCCGCACAGCCAGCTGTGTGCCTCGCCGCTTGACGTGGGTGCGTGGCCCCCGTTCCGTCGATGCAAGAGGCGCACGCGCGCCACATGGCCGCCGAGAACCGTTTGCCACGAGCAGCGCGGTCCCGTCGGCGCGCTGAGCTTCCTGTCGCTGGCGAGCAGGTGGGTGGGACTGGGAGTGCAGGGCGCAGCGGCGAAGAGGCGAGGCGAGGCCATGCGGCGCACCAGGCCCAGGGCGGCGGCTTGCTCGTCCTCCTCCTCGTCGCGCTTGGCCGTCGCCAGCAGGCCCAGGCTGACGACGGAGCGAAGCAGCTCAGTGGGCGTCAGCGGGCCCTCGGGCCGCTGCAGCGCCTGCACAGCGCGCACGCAAGCGACGACGACACGACAGGGTGCGCTCTCGCCACGCTCGCACTCACGCCAGCCGCAGCGGCGGCTGCGGCCCCCAGCCTTCTGGATCGAGGCTGCCGAGGTGTTTGGTGTTTGGTGCAAGCAAGCAGCCTGTCGGTCGGCCCCCCGCACCTGCTGGTAGACGAGGCTGCCCTGCGCCAGCGACGGCGTGGTGTCCACCTCAATCACGATGAGCTCGCCCGTCTCGCGCGCCACAAAGGCGTCCACCTTGACCAGCCCCTACGCCCCCACCACACACAACTCGCACACAACACGTCACGCTGCCGCCGCTACGCGCACGCCACCGGAACCACAGCGTCCCATCCGGCAAACCAGCCACACGACGATGCAAGAAAAGAGCGCGCGCGCCGTCGCGGCGCTCACCTGCGCCCCGATGTGGTCCACCAGGTCGCGGGCCCGCATCATGGCCGCCTGCGCCACCTCGGCGCTCAGCACCTCGGCCGGCGCCGGCGTCAGGTGCACCGGCACGGGCACCTCCTCCTCCTCAGGGTCGTCCTCCACCACCCACCCGTCCGCCAGCTCCGACGGCCCACCCGCGCCCTCCCCGCCCGCCGCCGCCGCCGCCACCGCCGCCTTTCCCCCCTCAGCTCCTGCCTCGGCCGCTGAAGCCGCCGCCGAAGACGACTTGCTCCGCCGCCGCTGCTTCTTGCCGGCCGCAGCCTCCACCTCGGCCGCCGCCGCCGCCGCCGCCGGCGCCGGCGAGCCGGCGGCGTCCCCGCCCTCCTTGCCCGACCCCTCCTCCTCCTCCTCCTCCGCCACGTCCACGAGGTCGCCCTCCAGCTCCGCCAGCCGCCTCAGCAGCTCAAACTCCTCCTCGTCGCCCTCGCCCTCGCCGCCCGCCGCCGCCGCCGCCGGCGCCGTCTTCGCCGGCGAGCGCACGCCGGCGGTGAGCGGGTGCATGGCCGCCTTGAGCGTAAGCCCTAAGGGCTCCATGGTGCCGAGGCCGCCGAGCAGGCAGATGGAGGCCTCGACCCAGCCGGTGGTGCGCACGACGACGATCTCGGGCGGCACGCCGGGCTGGTCGTCGCGCGGGAGCACCAGGACCGAGTCCGTCTCCACGAACGGCTCAAAGATGAGCACCTCGGGGACGTGCTGGGGCATGGGCACGGGCCTGCGGGGGACGCACGCAGCGCGGCGGCGAGTGGCATCGCCATCCATATTTGGTGGATTTGTGCGCGGGTCAGGAGGTAAAACCCTAACGCAAGCCCTAGCGCGCACCTGTGCGGCGCCGCCAGCGTGTTGGAGGGCAGCTCCGACACGCCGAGCCCAAGCGCCTGCCCATACAGCTCCAGGTCGCGCGCGCAGTCGATGCGGACGACGCCGACGCCCTCGGCGCCGTGGATGGGCCGCAGGCTCAGCGGCGGGATCTCCTCCTCCTCCTCCTCGTCCTCGTCCTCAACCACCTCCTCCTCCTCCTCCGCCTCGGCCACAGCGTCCGCCTGCGAGGCGTCGCCGGCAGCATCCGTCGCCGCCGCAGAAGCGGCGCGCTTGCGCCGCGGGCGCTCCTCCTCGCCGTCCTCCTCCTCGTCGCCGTCGTCGTTCTCCGCCTCCTCCTCCTCCTCGTCAGCGTCGGGGTAAGGGTCGGGCGGGACGCCCACCTCGCCGGACGCCGCCTTGATGCGCTTCAGATCAGGGTCCCTGGGTTCGTTCAGGCGCGCGGACGGAGTGCAGGCAAAGCAGCGGACAGCATTTCAGCGGGATTTCCGTAGGGCCAGAGCTGAGTGGCGTGCTGACTGAGGCAGAGAGGCAAGCCGAGCTCACTTGGTGGGGTCGTCAACGGCGTCGTCGTCCGCGGCGGCGCGGTAGATGGGCGAGTCGTAGAAGGGGAAGAGCACGCCGCGCGCCTCCTCCAGCTGCGCGGCGGCGGGCGGCAGCGGCACACGATTAGCAGCACGTCCCCGAGTGGACTTGACCTGTCGCCCGCGCCCTCCCTCCTGCTCTTGCTCCCGCCCCTGCCCGTAAACCAGTTCTGCTGCTGGATTGCGCGGGCGGCGGAGCGCACATGGCGCTGTCGAGCACATGGCGCTGAGCCCTAACCAGAGCGCGAGGGGTGGGGGGCACGCACCATGACGGCGCAGAACTTGTCGTCCTCGGACGACTCGACCAGCGCCTCGCCAACAATCATCTGCGTCAGGGCATGGCACGCACGGCACATGCTTAGGGCTTGGCGGCCGCGCGGCGCGTCGCGGGCGGCGTGGCGTGCCCCACGTGGACCCTAAAGCCCTCACCTGGAAGGGCATGCTCCAGACGCCCGACTCCTCGCCCAGCGCGTCGACGGCCTCGGCGCACATGGCCTTGTTGCTGCACTGCAGCGTCGCCACGGGGCCAGACCCTGCACGCCGCACGCACGCCGTCAACAGCAAAGCCCCCATGCAGGGCGTGGTCATGGGCGCGTGCCGGCGACGCGGGCGAAAGTCGTCTCTGCTGCAGCCGCCGCTGTGGTTGTTTCCTGGCCCGGCGCAGGCAAGCGTGCAGGCTCTGTGCGCCCCCCACCCCCCAGGAGCACACACAGCACACACAGCACGTGCCTGCGAAAGGCGCGCCGCAGTCCATGAGCAGCTGCACCACGGACGCCGTGAGCCCGCCGCGGATCATGGGCACCACCAGCGCGCCCTCGTCCGCCGCCTGCAAACGCACACGCCGTCAGCCGCACGCAGCTCAGACATGCGCGTGCATGCGCGAGGCCCCATCCGGCGCCGCTGCCAACGAGATCAGGGCATGGGGACCAACAACGGGCGGCTAGCAAAGCAAAGCGGCAAGGCCGCAGGCCTCACAAGGCGTCCGTAGAGAAGCAAAGCACCTCAAGCAGAGGTCTCATGTCTCCCCGGAGGGCCCACCTCGGAGGCGAGGTCGGCCATGGACAGCAGCCGGGGCTTGATGGGCAGCGCTCCGACGGCGCCGCCCCACTGGCCCGCCACGCCGTCAAGCCCCGCCGCCGCCGCCTCCACCAGCACCTCGCGCACCACCTGCCGCCACGCACGCACGCACACACGCCAGCAACGAGCACACCAGCGATGAGCAACCACACCGGCAGCGTCGGCGCCGAGTAAAGCTTCCGGCGACGCCCTGACCCGGCCGCCCGGGTTCCGCCAGGCTCCCGCATGCAGGCGACGCCCACGTCTGTGGCAGAGACGTGCTGGCCGGCCCGAGGCGGGTGGAGCGAGGAGCGGAGCAAAGGAAGCCGCCCTCACTCGCTGCGCTCCCCGCCCCCAACCAGGAGCCAGCCACTCCCTCCATTGCGGCGCCCTCCCTAACCACACCTGCAGCGCCTGCTGCTCCAGCGGAGGCAGCGCCAGCTCCGACGTGCCCAGCCGCTGCGACGTGGCCTCGGCCGACCAAATTGTCGCCGCCGCCGTGTGCTGCATCGCTGCGGGCGGCGAGCGAGGCAAGGGCGAGCGCGCACACTGTGCTGGCGCTCCCCGCCTAACCACACGCGTGTTCAGCTTAGCTTCCCTACTCATGTTCAGGCGGAGAGCAGACACGCAGTAGTTTTCACGCTGCCAACCTCCTAACCACACGCGCGTTTAAATCCCCTTGCTCAGCCTCAGGCTCACAGTCAGAGCAAGCGCGGGCGCACCTGGCGCCAGCGAGGGCAGGGCCCAGACCAGCTCCTTGTGCATGTCCAGCAGCAGCGGCTCGGCGTTGCGGATGTACCCCAGCTCCTGCGCATGGCCAGGGCACGGCAACGCTAGGGCTTTGGAGCCCGCCACTCCACGCGGCGCGCACACGGTCCTCTGCTGCACATCGCGCTGGGCGGGCGGCCAAGCCCTAATGCATGCATGCCACGCCCTCACCATGGCGGGCGACAGCTCGTCCAGGGGCACGCCGCTGCTGAGCCACTCGGAGCGGTGCTCCAGCAGCTTCTTCCTAGCCGCCTCCTCGTTGAGCACGCCAAAGCTGGGCGACATGACAAAGAGCTCCACCTGTGCGGTGGGCACCACGACGCAGGGCGCGCCTGCATGTCAGGACCAGGTGGCCCTCTCCTTCCCCCAAATGACCGGCAAAAGCACTGCTGCGGACGCTCTGGCGGACATGTCTGCGGCGCCATCCTCGGGACAAGAGCGTGTGCACATGGCCGAGCCCTAAGCCTTAAGCCCTGATGGCCCAGGGCGCACCTGGAGGTCGGTGCAGGTGCCGAGCTGGATGGCCACGTCGCGCGCCGACGCCAGCGCAGAGTCCAGCGCCTTGCCCGCCAGGCCGCCCACCAGCAGCCACACCTGCGCCGCGTTCAAATCAGGCAACCCGTGTCAACGACCCTGGCAGGGCCAGGGTTGCGTGGATGGGCCGCGTCGCGCTGCTCCGCAAGCGCTCAGCGCGCCCACCTTGCGCACGCCCTTGCTGCGGGCGTTGGAGAGGCGCGTCTGCCGCAGGTGGTAGTTGTCCACCTCCTCCTGCGGCATCGGCCGCAGCGCCGACCTGCAGCGGTGCGCACGCACGCGGGCAGGCCGCGGCACGCTGAGACATGACCCGCTGGGACCTTGCTGCCTCGGTCCACCACTGGTCCAGTCTGGACTGGACTCGACTGCGGCCCAGTCGTCCGCAGGCGCAGACAGAGCCAGCGCTGGCGCCCGGCTGCACGCGCGCTGTGCGTGCCCAGCACGTGCCGCGAACGCCTGCAGAGGCGACCTCGTTTGCGGGCCTCCGCAGCATGCTCGGAGGCAGCGAATCTCGAGAGGGCGCTCACCTGTAGCCGCCGGGCTCCGACTCGGGCCCTCGGTACAGCGGCGGCGCCGGGCCCACCTGCACACACGCCACCAAGCACAAGGCGGCTCGCTCAGGCAAAAGCTCGCCCGGTGAACCGCGCGGCTGGCGCCGCTCCGACGTTCGCTCCGCTCCGCAGCCCGCCGCAAACTGAACTTGGCAGCAAGGCGACACGCAAGACAACTCACCACGCCCGTCTCCTCGTCGATGAGGCACTCATCCAGTACGTCCACGGCGAGCGCCGTCCTGTCCGACGCCTCCAGCTGCTCCAGCTTGGCCTGCGCAGCGAAGACAGGACGAGGGAGGAGAAGAGAAGCGGTTCAGCCGCCCCAGCAATGCAGCGAAAGGAAGCTCCACGCAATCGTCCATCGCCCGCGCTGCGGTGATGCCCGCAGCGCTGGAGCAAGGGACGCAGCGGGTCTGGCGCCCCGCCTCACCTTGACGAGGGCCGTGTCAATGCGCCGGCCGCCCTTGTGCCCCATGACGATGTACATGAGGTCCTCCTCAGGCAGGCCCGGGAACCTGCACGTCACCACGCGCCCCACGCCCAAAAAGCGTGCGTGCTTGGCGAACACAGCGTTGCGCGCCCCACCTCCCTCAACACGCTGGCGGGCGCTCTGGTCGCCTCAATGCGGCTCACTCGTCGCGCAGCAGCTGCGGGCGCTCGGCCCGCTCCTCCTCGCGCGCACCGCAACCCTCAAGCCTGACCCTGCAGCACGCAGCGGCCCGCCCAGGTCCTCAGGCCACTCACTCGTCGCGCAGCAGCTGCAGCCCCTCGGCCTCCTCCTGCTCCCGCGCCTCCTCGTTGCCCACATCCTGGTCCAGCGGCGTGGCGGCCTCGGGCTCCCGCTCGTCAAACTGCAGCCAAGTCAGGGTTGAGGTTAGGGTTTAGGCGCCTCCTCGTCGGCTTCGCTCGTCAACCCGCGCCGCGGGCATCGGGGAGAAGTCAGCAGTGCGCGGATCGGGCGGTGCGGGAGCAGCTGTGGGTCGTGAAGCAAAAGCTCCGCGCAGAGTATTGCTGGCATGCGTATGCGCACCGCCATGGTGTCAGAACCGCAGGCGTGCACTCACGTCCGGGTCCCAGTCCTCGGCGTAGGCAAAGGGCAGCAGGCTCATGTCCAACTGCGTCGCAATGATTGGTGCCACCGGCGTGTGTACAGACTCTCAGAAAAGCTGCAGCGGCGCCGCGGGTCCGCGTCCGCAGACGCGCGCTCGTCGGCGCTCGAAAGAGCGCTGCGGCGGGGAGCGGCGGCATCCGCAAGAGCGTGGCGCGCACCTGCTTGCCGTCGGGCAGCTGCCCGCCGGCTTCCTCAGGCAGCGTGGTGGTGACGCCGGCGCCGCCGGCCAGCGGCAGCGGCTCGCCGCCCGCCAGCGCCGTGTCGAACAGCTCCAGCACCTCGAGCGCCTGATCAGGCAAGCGCCACCACCGACGAGCACACACCAGTCACGCACGCGCGCCCTGCTTCTTCTCCCCCCCTGAAAACGCTGCCGCTGGGTGCACCTGACTGTCCCGAGCCCTGGGTCATCCCGACCCAGGCTATCGACCCGAACAATGGACAGAAAAGGAGCAGGGAGGTGAGGGCAGGCGCGGGAGCGAGAGAGCGCACCTGACGGACGCCGTCCTGCTCCTGCCGGTCCTGCGCAATGTCCAGCTGGAACATGCGCTCGCGCCACTCAGTTGTCGCCTGCGCGCAGGCACAGCGCGCACAGCACGACGACTTGACCTCGTGCATTGCTGCCACCGCAGCGCCAAGAACATGGCCCGACGATGGACGACGGACGATGCAACACGAACACACACCTGGAGCGCGTCAAACTCGTCCGCGCGGTCAAACACCATGACCGACAGCTGCGACGGGTCCAGCAGCGGCGTGGGCGGCAGCGCCACGGCGGCCGCCGCAGCCGCCGCCGCCGGCGTCTTGCTGCGGCCGCGCTTGCCGCCTCCCTCGGCGCCCGCGGGCGGGAGCGCAGGCGATCGCACCGCGGCGGAGAGCAGGTTGCGCAGCGTGGCTGTGTGCGTCATGCCCAGCTCCGCCGCCTGCATGCGTCAGGGCTTTGCGTTAGGGCTCAGCACGGCATGCCGCTGGTCGCGCGAGTCGCGCGGCGAATTGTCCACAGCTGCACGTTCACTGCGGGGCCAGGCACGCAGCGAAGGCGCCCCAAGCGGGGAGGGGGGCAGGGCTCACTTGGAGGAAGGCGGGGGAGGCTGGGTCGAGCGGGAGGCCCGCCGTCACGTTGGCAAAGTACACGGTGGCCTCGCCGCCGTTGCGCGAGGCGTGCAGCCAGGCGCGCGGGTCGAACTTAGAGAGGTCGGCCTTGCCTTCGGCCGGGTGGTAGTAGTGGGAGAGCGGCAGCCCGCCGGACTTGGCCTCCTCCTGCGGGCGTCCGGCACGCGTCGCGCTGAGCATGGAGCTCCCCCATGGCGCGTGCGCGCTCCGCTGCGCTGCTGATCGTGGCGCGCTGCCGCGCGATGCAAACCCGGCGCTCCGCCGTCCCTCGTGGGCCACTGTGCCCCTGCTACCTGCGCACAAGAAAAGACCCGCTGGCTGGTGCGGGCTGCTCACAAGCAACAAGCAACCATCCTGCTTCGCTGACCTGCAGCAGGTGTTGCTCGTAGCGCTCGCGCACGGCGGGGTCCTTGTCCCACAGCGGGCGGCCCGCGCCGTCGTCGACGTGCTCATGCTTGTCCTGCCACCCGGCAGGCAGCTCCACCCACCCGTCCACCTGCGGACCACGAGGCCACCGCCGCCACACACCCCAGTGTGGTTGCGGCCGACGTTGCGTTCCCGCGGGCGCATTTGCTCCGTTGTCGCTCGCAGCTCGCACAACGTACGTAGCAAAAGCCTGGCCCTTGCGGAGAGGCGCTCCGCCCCACCCACACCTGCACGCCGCCCTGGTGATCGACAAGCAATCCGCCCCAGTGGACGCTAGCACGAAGCCTGCCAGCCAAGGCCCCGGCTCACCTGCGCGCCCCCCTTGAGGCCCAGCTTCTGGTAGGCCAGCGCCGCGCCGTGGCGCAGCGCGTGCACGTGCTTGCGGGGCAGCCGCGGCGGGTGGTGGTACTTGACCTGCATGGGGGCGAGGGCTTGCACGCACATGCTCAGCCACCGTCTGCCGTCCCAAACAGCAAGGGTCCCATGCCCAGCACCATGTCAGCGCCAGCGGGACGCACCAGGCGCGTGAATGGGTAGGGCTTGCGGTGGTGGTGCAGCAGCAGCGTCTCTCCGCTGCCCAACGCGTCTGTCCGCTGCTGCGCCAGCTCTTCCGCGACCTCCTCGGCCGTGAAGCCCTCCTGCACACGTGGCACGCACGCATCGCCGCCGCCGCCACACATGAATCACAACAGAGCTCGCCCGCCCTGCTCCCTGCTCGCTCTGGAGTGTGCGGGTGCAGCCGGATCCGCCCCGCTGCCTTGTGATGCCAGGCCCTGTCCCGTCCGTGCTAGGTGCACACATGCGCGTGGCCTTGCCCCTCTGACCCACAGCCGCCCTGAGGCAGCTCCTCTGAGGTGCCCTCCTCACCCGCATCATGTTGCGCTCCATCACCGACAGCTCGCTCTCAAACACCTGGTCCTCCACGTCCGCCACCGACACCTCGGTCGGCAGCAGCGCCACGGGGCCCTCTGCGAGCACCACACCGCCGCACCACACCGCCCACCACCATCGCCTACAGGCCACCAAAGCGCACATTTCCTCACTCGCTGACACCAAGGGTGCACGACTGCGCTGCTGGCGCGCCCCGCGACGCCCCTCTCGCG